>Ga0070741_10004328_pt1 | contig 33272 bp, 35 predicted proteins | sample Coa_R1_4_FD_66440 | JGI IMG/M metagenome (GOLD analysis project Ga0070741, IMG submission 66440) | Surface soil microbial communities from Centralia Pennsylvania, which are recovering from an underground coalmine fire - Coalmine... | ecosystem: Environmental > Terrestrial > Soil > Unclassified ... | reverse complement strand
GTTCAGCCGCGCCAGTTCGTTGTATTCATGTTGAGTCTGTATGTAGCAACTGACGTATCTGGCAAGGAAACGAGCCGCCGTGACTGCCAACAGCATCCCCAGCTTAAGGCCTCTGAATAGCTTCGCTTCCAGTGAGCTTTCGTCGTTGCGCATACGGAGACATATGGGACGCGCGGCATATGATCAGTAACGAAATTACCTGATGTCGTTATCGTCAATTCAGATAATTCAGGCCGAAAAGCTGCTGATAAAATGGCATCGCCGGTCGCCTTGCTGAAATCGCATGACTGATTATCGCCAGAGGCCGGGAATGGACCGAGCGTCTCGGTAGCTCTCGTGCTATATGTCCGTTCGGCGCCAATTCGATGGACGCTCCGCCATGGATGCAGCCGATCTGAAGTTCTTTGCCGCGGTCGCCAAGGTTGGCGGCATGAATCGCGCCGCAAGCAAGCTGAATACCGTGCAATCGAATGTGACGGCGCGGGTACGCACGCTTGAAGAGGAGCTGGGGGTCGCACTGTTTCATCGCGGACACAATGGCGTCACGCTGACCGCTGCCGGCGAGCGGCTGCTGCCTTATGCGATCAAGGTTACGCACTTGCTGGATGAGGCACGAAAGGCGGTCAAGGATGACGGTGAACCGAGAGGACGTTTGACAATCGGATCGCTGGAGACGAACGCAGCGCTACGATTGTTGCCGGTCATCGCGTCATATTCGCAGGCTTTTCCGGATGTCGATTTGGTGCTGCGCAGCGGCACGACCCATGAGCTGATCGCGCAAGTGCTGGCTCATACCGTCGAGGGTGCCTTCGTGTGCGGCCCGGTCGACCACCAGGATCTGGTCGAGGAAGTTTTCTTTCGCGAAGAGCTTGTCGTCCTGACAGCGCGTACGGTCCGGTCCCTCGACGATGTGACCCGCAAGGGTGACGTCAAGATCGTCGTGCACCATCAGGGCTGCGCGTACCGGCAGATCCTCGAGAACCTGCTGATCAAACGCGGCGTGGTGGGCATCCGGCACCTCGAATTCGGTACGCTCGAGACCATTTATCGCGCGGTCAGCGCCGGTCTCGGCATCACTTTGTTGCCTAGGAGCCTCATCGGCTCGATGTGGCGGGATAACGCGGTCAGTGTTCACGGGTTGCCCGAGGCCGAGTCGCGCATCACCACCGTCTTTGTCCACCGTCAGGACGCATTGATGTCCAGCGCGCTGAAGGAATTCTTGAAACTGGCGCGGCCCACTCCGCTGCGAATGCGCGCCGCCGAATAAGGCAAGGGTTCGCCGAGCGTTCCCGATATCTGCCGATACGCTCGCATCATCATTTAATTTCGTTTCAGGCCGAATTGTCAGGTCCCTATATCCGGGGGCATGAAATCGCAACGTGCCGTAAGCGCAGCCGTGAGAGCTGTCCGGAAAAGCGTCGGCGCTGTTCTGCGCCATATCTTCGATGGCGCAGAGGATGCTTGTTACCGCGACGTGCGGCGGGACATCGAGCGCTTGATTGGTCAGTCGGGCGGACATTTTTCCGACGAGACCGAGCGGCGGATTGAGCGGCGTCTTATGCGCAATTCGCGATTTTAGCGGCTGCGAACGCAGTATGCCGAAATGCAGCGCGCTACGTCCCGTAGCTCTGAATGAGCGATCCCGCCACCAGGGTCCAGCCGTCGACCAGGACGAAGAAGATCAGCTTGAACGGCAGCGACACCACCACCGGCGGCAGCATCATCATGCCCATCGACATCAGCACCGAGGCGACGACGAGGTCGATGATCAGGAACGGCAGGAACAACAGGAAGCCGATCTCGAAGGCGCGCTTGAGCTCGGAGATCATGAAGGCCGGCACCAGGACGCGCATCGACAGGTCTTCAGGATTGGCCGGCGCCTTCTCGCCCGACATGTCGACGAACAGTTTCAGGTCCTTCTCGCGGACGTTCTTCTCCATGAAGCCGCGCAGCGGCACGCTGGCGCGCTCGAACGCCTGGCTGACGGTGATCTGGTTGGCGATCAGCGGCTTGACGCCGACGTCGTAGGAGCGCGTCAGCACCGGGCCCATGACGAAGGCGGTGAGGAACAGCGCCAGCGAGATGACGACGGAGTTCGGCGGCGCGGTCGCGGTGCCGAGCGCGGTGCGCAGAAGCGACAGCACCACGACGATCCGGGTAAACGAGGTCATCATCACCAGGATCGACGGCGCCAGCGACAGCACCGTCAGAAGCGCGATCAGCTGAATGATGCGCTCGTTCAGCCCGCCGCCGGCCGCGCCGGCGCCCTGGCCGAGATTGATGCTGATGTCCTGCGCGGCGAGCGGCGTCGCCGAGAACAGAAGTGCCGCTACTGAGGCCGCTACCGTCGTGAGGCGGACGCGGCGGCCCCAAAAGATGTGCATCAGTGAATGTGCATCAGTCGCGTTGTTTCGGTTTGTTGCTTTTGAGCGTTCGGCGTCAGTTCTTTGCGCTCGGCCGGCCGAGCAGGCTTGCCATTTCCTGTTCGAGGCTGTCGTACAGCGCCTTGCCGGGATTCGGCTGCTTGGCATCGGGGCGTGCCGGCTTGGCGTCGACCGGCCCATTGGCGCGTGCGGCGGGCGCGGGCGGTGTCGGCCCTGAAGTGGAAGCCGGTGCCTCAGCGCTTGCGTTGGCACCGCCGGGGGCGGTGGCACTCGGCGCGGCAGCGGCCGCCGGTCGTTCGGCTTTCGGCTTGCGCAACGCCGCTTCAAGCTTATGCGCCATCTCGGCGAGACTTTGATCGATCGACGGAGCAGACTCCGCTGGGGCAGGGGCCGGTGGCGGCGCCGCTATGCGCGGCTCGGCCTTCAATGGCTGGCGCGGTTCGGGGCGCGGCTCCGGTCGGAGCTCTGGTCGCACTTCTTGGCGCGCCTCGGCGGCGGCCGGCCGTGCGGGCGGTTGCGGGCGGCTACGCAGCGGCGTCGGCGGGCGCGGCGACAATTCGTCGGCCAAGGCGGCCAGCGACTCGCGCGGCGCGCGCGCCGGCGCTTCGGCGTGCGGCTGCAGCGGCCACGCTACGGTTTCGTCGGTTGCCGGCTCGTTGCGCGGTGCGCGGGCGGGCGCGCTGGCGGCTGCGGGCTCCGGCTGCAGCGGCCACGCGCCGTTCGAATTGTCCGGCAACGGAATGGCGCGCGGCGGCGGCGTGTCCATGGACGGGCCGCGCGGCATGGCGGCGTCGCGCGACGTAGCCGGCGCGGCGCGCACGATATTGGATTCGACGACGACGTCGGTCGGGCCGCCGATCATCACCAGATGCTCGACGTTGTCGCGGCGCACCAGAATGAGCCGGCGCCGTCCGTCGACGCTCGCATAATCGATCACCGCAAGCCGCGGCTGCCGGCCGCGCATGCCGACGCCGCCGAGCCGGCCGCTGCCGAAGCGCCGCACCGCCCACGCCGTGGCGCCGATCAGGGCGAGCACGATGACGAAGGCGAGAAAGAACTGCACCGGAAAGGGCATGCCGCCGAAGAAACTCATAGTCTCGTCCCCTCAACTCCGGCGCTCCGCCGCCACCCCAATGGTTAACGACACCGGAAACATTTGCCGCCGCGAATACTAACAAAGAATTAAAGTTTTGGGGCAGAATTGCCCGAACCCGCGGTTGGATCAAGCATTCTCATGGTAAACGGCGGTTTAATGGCGAAATGCCGATGGAACCGGGTTTAACCGGCCATTAACCATGCGCCCGGCAAAGTCTGCCCAGCGAGCCAACGGCTCCGAGGGTGGAACCCGATGCCGATCACCGATCTGCCGATCCTGTCCATGCTGCGCACCCGCATGGAGTGGCACCAGGAGCGCCAGCGCGTCCTGGCCGAAAACGTCGCCAACGCCGACACCCCCAATTACCGGCCGCGCGACCTGGCGCCGCCGAATTTCGAGGAGGCGTTGTCCGGCCCGCTGGCGCTGGCGCGCACCGAGCCGGGCCACATCGCGGGCGTGGGCGGCGGCTCTCGCTTCGCCAACGACACCCATCTCAAATACGAGGTGCGGCCGGACGGCAACGCCGTCAATCACGAGGACGAGATGATGAAGGTCGCGTCCAACCAGATGGATTTCGACGCCGTCGCCGACCTCTATTCGCGCAGCCTGGCGCTGATCAAAGTCGCGGTCGGCAAATAGCGGGCAGGGACGGGCGTTTGGTTCGCGGGTGATCTGCTGCGGAGGGATCAAAAGACATGCCGGCCACGGACTTCCTTAAATCGCTCACCATCGCTGCATCCGGGCTGCACGCCCAGCTTGGCCGCATGCGCATCATCACCGAGAACATCGCGAACGCCGATTCGACGGCGCAAACCGCCGGCGGCGATCCGTACCGGCGGCGCATCGTGACGTTTTCGGCCGCGCTCGACAACGCGCTCGGCGCCGACGTGGTGAAGCTCGGGCCGGTGCAGACCGACAAGTCCGATTTCCGCATCAAGCACGAGCCCGGCAATCCGGCCGCCGATGCCAACGGCGACGTCAAATATCCGAACGTCAATACGCTGGTCGAGCTGACCGACTTGCGCGACGCGCAGCGTTCCTACGAATCGAATCTCAACGTCATCAGCGCGACGCGGCGCATGCTTCAGCGCACCATCGACATTCTCAAGAGCTGAGCACGAAGCGCCGGCGTCACGCGCCGCACAACGACATTCCGGGAGGTGAGCCATGCCGATCAATCCTGCCGCTGCGGCGAATGCCTATGCGGCGCTCGGCCGCGTCGGAGCGGACATCGGCAACCTGGGCCGCAGCGGTGCCGGCGCCGGCGGGCCGCTCGGGGAGGGGCCGAGCTTCAGCTCGATTCTCAAGGACGTTGTTTCGGCGGTGTCGCAGGTCGGCGCCCACGCCGACACGCAGACCCATGCCGCGGCTATGGGCAAGGCCAACATGATCGACGTCGTCACCGCGGTCGCCGAATCGGAAACCGCGATCAGCACGCTTGTCTCGGTGCGCGACAAGGTGATCGCCGCCTACGAAGACATTCTGAAGATGCCGATTTGAGTTGATGGGATGCTCAAGCGGTAACCGCAGGCGAGGCGCGCACCCTCTCCCCGCAGGGGAGAGGGTTGGGGTGAGGGGGGTCGGAAGTTTCAGAAAAAGACTGCAGCTTCCGAACCCCCTGACCCTCGCTCGCTGCGCTCGCTCGACCTCTCCCCTCCGGGAAGAGGTGAAGGAAGCGCCGATCGAACTGAAAGCGTGGGAGGGCAGAAAATGAGCGGACCGGAAGTGCTGGACGTGGCGCGCGATGCGATCGTGACGCTGCTCATCGTCGCCGCGCCGTTGATGCTGGTCGGGCTCATCGTCGGCATCGCCATTTCGCTCCTGCAGGCGCTGACCCAGATCCAGGAGACGACCTTGGTCTTCGTCCCCAAAATCCTGGCGATCTTCGTCGCGCTGTTGATCGCGCTGCCGTTCATGGCCGACGCACTGCACGCCAATTTCATGCGCATCGCCGCGCGTATCATCAGCGGCTGAGGCATTCGCGTCATGCACAATCGTCATTGCGAGCGAAGCGAAGCAATCCAGGGCGGAGTGCACCGACTCTGGATTGCTTCGTCGCCCCTTCGGGGCTCCTCGCAATGACGCCGCGGAAAGTCTGACAGTGCGGATCGACGTCTCGTTCCTGCCGGCGCTCGCCGCAGCTTTTCTGCTGGTGTTCGCGCGCATCGGCACCATGCTGATGCTGCTGCCGGGCCTGGGCGAGCAGAACCTTTCGGCGCGCATCCGGCTCACCATGGCGCTCATTCTGGCCGCCGTGGTGCTGCCGCTGCACCGCGCCGCATATCACATCGATCCGGCGGCGCTCGGGCCGGCGATCGTCATGCTGATCGAGGAGATTCTGATCGGCGCGGTGCTCGGGATGACCGCACGGCTGACCATCTCGGCGCTCGACGTCGCCGGATCGGTGATCGCCCAACAGCTCGGCCTCGGCTTCGTCACCGCGATCGATCCGACCCAGGGCGAGCAGGAGGCCATCGTCGGCAACTTTTTGACCATGCTCGGCCTCACCCTGATCTTCGCCACCAACATGCATTATCTCGTCATCGCCGCGCTCAACGACAGCTACAACGTCTTCGCGCCCGGCGAGGTCTTGGGCACCGGCGACGTCGCCGCGCTCGTCACCAGGACGGTGGCGGGCGCATTCCGCGTCGGCATTCAGCTCTCGGCGCCGTTTCTCGCCTTCGGCCTCCTCTTCAACATCGGGCTTGGCGTGCTGTCGCGGCTGATGCCGCAGATGCAGGTGTTCTTTGTCGCGCTGCCGCTGTCGATCCTGATCGGGCTGTTGTTCCTCCTCCTCGGGCTCGGTGCGATGATGGGCTTCTTTCTCGACTATGTGGGCGGCGTGCTGCACGCGCTCGCGCCGCACGCCTGAGCCAGCACCGCAACGACGCCGATGGCCGACGAACGCGACGATACCGAGCACAGCGAAGACCCGACGCCGAAGCGCCTCGAAGAGGCAATCAAGCGCGGCGACGTGGTCAAGAGCGCCGAAGTCAACACCTGGTTCATGATCGCCGGCGGCGCGTTGGCGCTGATGGTGTTCGCCGGTCCGGCGGCGGCGAACCTGCAGGCGAGCCTGCGTGGGCTTCTGAGCCATGCCGGGCAGATTCCGACCGACGGCTCGGCGCTGCTCGACCTGATGCACGGCCTCGGCCGCGACGTATTGGCGGCGCTTGCGGTGCCGTTCGTTCTGCTCGCGGTCGCGGCGCTTGGCGGCAGCGCCATCCAGCACCGCATCGTCATGTCGGTCGAGCCGATCCGGCCGCAATTGTCGCGCATCTCGCCGGCGAGCGGTCTCAAGCGGCTGTTCTCCAAACAGGCGCTCGCCAATTTCGCCAAGGGACTGGCCAAGCTGATCGTGATCGGCGGCGCGATCGGCGCGCTGCTGTGGCCGCAGCGTCAGCGGCTTGCCGGCTTGGTGGGCATCGATACGGCGGTGCTGCTGCCGTTCACCCGGGCGCTGGTGCTGCAGATGCTCGGCACCGTGGTGGCGATCCTCGCCATCGTTGCCGCCGCGGATTACCTGTTTCAGTACCGGCAATGGTACGAGCGGCAAAAAATGTCGCTGCGCGAAATGAAGGAGGAGTTCCGCCAGACCGAAGGCGATCCGATGGTGAAGGGCAAGCTGCGGCAGCTGCGGCACGCCCGCATGCGCCGGCGCATTGCCGCCGCAGTGCCGACGGCCTCCGTGGTCATCACCAACCCGACCCACTACGCCGTGGCGCTCAAATACGAGCGCGGCATGAATGCGCCGGCCTGCGTCGCCAAGGGCGCCGATCTGCTGGCGCGGCGCATCCGCGACATCGCCCAGGCGCACGAGATTCCGATCATCGAAAACCCGCCGCTTGCCCGCGCGCTGCACGCGACCGTCGAGATCGATCAGGAAATTCCGCAGGAGCATTACCGGGCGGTCGCCGAAGTCATCGGCTACGTCATGCGCCTGCGGCGGAGCGTGGCGGGGCTGAGTCGCTGAAAGAAGGTGGTTCGCTCTTATTCGAGCCACTTGCGCGATTCAGCTGCAGCAGGCACTGAATGCGGCGCATGACGGGGGAGGCGAGCGGCATGGTCGGCTTCGGCCCGCAGGCCGAGGAAATGCCGGTGGCGCGCGCGGCGGTCGACCGCAGCGCCGCAAGCGCGCGGGGCGGCAGTATCGGCCTCGTGCTCCTGGTCGCCTTTTGCCTGATCGGGGCGGCGACCGGCATCGTCCTGTTCGGCCGCGACGATCCGGAGCCCTACGTTCTCATTTTCCTCGCCGCGCTTGCCACCGTGGGCGTGTTCAGCCTGTTCGCCTTGACGAGCGGCATCCTGCGGCTTGCCTCGCCGCAGGCCGGCAATCCGCTGATCAAGTCGATCGTCGACAGCGCTTTCGACGGCGTGCTGGTGACCGACGTCGACGGCCGCATCATCTACGCCAATGCCGCCTATCTCGACCTGGTCGGCGCCTCCGGCGCGCAGGACGCCCGTCCGGTCGAGCGGGTGTTCATCGGCGACGCCGATGCCTCCGAAGCGATCTTCCGCCTGCTCAAGGCGGCGCGCGAGGGCAAGCGGCTCCAGGAAGAGGTCCGGGTCGGGCCGTCGCAGGGCCGGCCGGCGCGCTGGCTGCGGCTGAAAATCCGGCCGCTCGGCGCGGGCCGGCGCGGCAGCGGCCTCACCGTGTGGTCGCTCACCGACGTGACGCGCGACCGCGACCGCCAGGAAAACGTGTTTCAGGAATTGCAGCACGCCATCGACTATCTCGACCATGCGCCGGCCGGGTTCTTCTCCGCCGAGCCGGGCGGCGCCATCGTCTATCTCAACGCCACGCTGGCCAATTGGCTGGAGCAGGATTTGGCGTCGGTCGGCTCGGGCGGGCTCCAGCTCGCCGATCTCGTCTCCGGCGACGGTGCCGCGCTTTTGACGACGCTGCGCGCCGCGCCCGGCGAGGTGAAAACCGAGGTGCTCGATCTCGACCTGAAAACCCGCTCCGGCCGGCCGCTGCCGGTGCGGCTTCTGCACAAGGTGGCGTTCGATGCCGAGGGCGCGCCGGGCGCCTCGCGCACCTTGGTGCTCAACCGCGCCCGCGACGACGGCACCGATCCGCAGCGCGCCGCCGAAGTGCGCTTCATGCGCTTCTTCCATCATACGCCGATGGCGATCGCCACCATCGACCGCGACGGCGGCATCGTGCGCACCAATGCGCTGTTCGCGCGGCTGTTCCAGGGCCTCATTCCCGGCGGCAAGGAGCGGTCGATCCGCACCATCGTGGCGCAGCGCGACTGGCCGGCCCTGGAAGCGGCGATCGGGCAGGCGGCGCAGGGCAAGGGCGACATCGTCCCGGTCGACGCCATGCTGGCCGGCGACGAGGAGCGCTTCGGCCGCTTCTACGTCACCGCGGTCGGCGAGCAGGAGCGCGATCCGGAAGCCGCCATCGTCTATGCGCTGGAAACCACCGAGCAGCGCGCGCTGGAAAGCAAGCTCCTGCAGCAGCAGAAGATGGAATCGATCGGCCAGCTCGCCGGCGGCATGGCGCACGACTTCAACAACATGCTCAACGCCATCATCCTGGCCAACGACTTTCTGCTCAATGCGCACAAGCCGACCGATCCGTCGTTCAACGACATCATGGAGATCAGGCAGAGCGCCAATCGCGCAGCGAGCCTGGTGCGGCACCTGTTGGCGTTCTCGCGCAAGCAGACGCTGCGTCCGCAGGTGCTCGATCTCGGCGAGGTGCTGAGCGATCTCACCGTGGTGCTGCGCCGGCTGATCGGCGAGAAGATCACGCTCAAGGTGGTGCACGGCCGCGACCTGTGGCCGGTCAAGGCCGATCTGTTGCAGTTCGAGCAGGTGATCACCAACCTTGCCGTCAATGGCCGCGACGCCATGCCGGACGGCGGCCAGCTCGAGCTGCGCAGCATGAACGTGACTGCGCAAGAGTGCGCGCGTTACCGCGCCAAGGGCATGCCGGCCGCCGATTATGTGATGGTCGAGGTCGCCGACAACGGTAGCGGCATCCCGGAAGCGATCCAGGACAAGATCTTCGTGCCGTTCTTCACCACCAAGGAAGTCGGCAAGGGCACCGGGCTCGGCCTCTCCACGGTCTATGGCATCGTCAAGCAGACCGGCGGCTTCGTCTATTTCGACACCACCGACGGCAAAGGCACGACGTTCCGCATCTTTCTGCCCCGCCACGTGCCGAGCGCACGCGAGACGGCGGCGCCGCTGGTTCCCGCCGAAGCGCCGGTCATCGCCGGCGCGCTCGATGCCGCCGAGCGGGTGCGCCGCGCCGCCAGCGCCGATCTCACCGGCGAGGGCACCATCTTGCTGGTCGAGGACGAGGAGGGCTTGCGCGCGCTCAACGCCCGCGGCCTTGCGTCGCGCGGCTACACGGTGCTGCAGGCCGGAAACGGCGTCGAAGCCATGGAGGTTTTGGAGAAAGCCGAGGGCAAAGTCGATCTCGTCGTCTCCGACGTGGTCATGCCGGAAATGGACGGCCCGACGCTGCTGCGCGAATTGCGCAAGCGCAACCCGGAGCTGAAGATCATTTTCGTGTCCGGCTACGCCGAGGATGCGTTCCAGAAGCATTTGCCTGCCGACGGGCAGCAGTTCGATTTTCTCGCCAAGCCGTTCACGCTCAAACAGCTCGTCGCCAAAGTGAAAGAGACCATGGCGGTGTAGCGCCGGCGACCGGCGGCGTGGCTCGCCGGGACACGATAAAAGTTCATTCTCCGGTCGTGCACGCGGTGCGACAGACGCGCGCGCGTCGCTTTGCGACATTCCGGCCCCGGCGACCGCCTTGTAAATTCTGCGTAAACGGGGACGATGCGGCGCCGCCGCTGCGCGAGCGGCGATGGTGCGGGCGATCTAAAGTGCGCGGCGCCGCCGGCCTCGAGGAGGCGAGACATTAGCCGTGATGTCGCTGCGTTGGCTGCAAACGGTGGCGAGGCTCGTTGCCCTCATCGCGGCTCTCCTGGTGGGTGCCGACGAGGCCGACGCGCGGCTGGCCGACGGATTGAGTGCCGCTGGGCCGGCTCCGCTCGTTCGCGCGAGTCTGGTCGGGGCCGGCGGCGCCGCGCACCGCGCGACATTGGCGCAGATGCCGCCTGCCGGCGGCTCACTGAGCGATTTCTTTCGGCGCGGCGGCCTGCTCGGCGGCTTTGCCGCCGGCTTTTTGGGCTGCGGGTTGCTCGGATTGCTGTTCGGGCGCAGCCTGTTCGGCGATCTCGGCGGCGTGTCGTCGTATTTGGGCCTGTTGTTTCAGTTTGCGTTGATCGTGATGCTGGGCCGGCTGATCTGGAATCGCTGGCACCATGTCGGCTTCGCCGGCGTTGCCGGCCTGTCGCCGCGGCAACTGGCCGATCCGTATTTGCGCTCGCGCGACGACCCTCACACCGGGTTCGATTCCAGCGCTGCAACGGATGATCGGAACGTCGCGCCGCCAAACGGGCACGCGAGCAAGATCAAGGAAGTGCAAAGTCCGCCGCGCGAGTGATCGCGAGCAGACTAATGCTGCGCCGGACCGTCGTGGCAGGCGTGCGGCCCGCCCCAATGGCCGAGATCCGGAATGTCGCATTTGCTGCAAGCGCCCAGCGCGAGCGCACAGCCGAGCAATAGAAGAAGCCGCAGGCCGCCATGCGCCCAGGCGATCGCCGGCAGGGGACGCGGTACAAATCCTCGCATGGTCGCACTCGCTCGCTTCACTCACACTATGACATGACCCGTGCGGCCGCCCAATCCCGTGGCGCGGTGCGCAGTCGATTGCCAGGGTATCGCAGCGGAATTTCGTTTATCTTACCGCCGCGCCTGCCCGCCGTCCCGACGTTCATCGGGGCGCATGAGCGGGAGGCCGTGCCATTTGGGAGGAAATCGATATGGATATTCAGCCTTGCGGCTCAAAACCGTCGCGCCGCGGTCCGGCCGAGTCGTTCACCGGTGTGGTCTGGCAGGACCCGATCATCGAAGCGCCCGCGCCGGCGCGGCTGCGTTCGGGCCTCGTGCGTTTCGAGCCCGGCGCGCGCACCCATTGGCACACCCATCCGCTCGGCCAAACATTATCTATCCTCTCCGGCATCGGCCGGGTGCAGACGTGGGGCGGACCGGTGCGCGAAGTCCGCGCCGGCGACGTGGTCTGGATTCCGCCGAACGAAAAGCATTGGCACGGCGCTGCGCCCACCATGTTCATGGCTCACGTCGCCATGCAGGAGGCGCTCGACGGCAAGCACGTCACCTGGATGGAGCCGGTCAGCGACGATCAGTACAAGGCGACGCCGGGCTAGGCCATGCGCTACGAGCTTTATTACTGGCCGACCATTCAGGGCCGTGGCGAGTTCGTCCGCTTGGCGCTGGAAGAAGCCGGCGCCGATTACGTCGACATGGCGCGCCGGCCCGACAAACGCGGCGTGCCGGCGATGATGAAGATCCTGGAGAACCAGCGGCTGCCGCGGCCGCCCTATGCGTCGCCGTTTCTCAAAGCCGGCAACACCATCGTCGCGCAGACCGCGCTCATCCTACATTATCTCGGGCCGCGGCTTGGGCTCGCGCCGCGCGACGAAGCCGGACGGCTATGGGCGCATCAGCTGCAGCTCACCGTCACCGATCTCGTCGTGCACATTCACGACACGCATCATCCGGTGTCCGGCTGGCTCTATTACGAGGAGCAGAAGCCGGCCGCGAAACGGCGCACCGCCGATTTCTGGCGCTACCGCATGCCGAAATTCTTCGGCTATTTCGAGCGCGTGCTGAAAAACAACGGCGGCAAGTTCATGGTCGGCGGCCGGCTCAGCTATGTCGACCTGTCGATGTTTCAGGTCGTCGAGGGACTGCGCTACGCCTTTCCCAAGCGCATGAAGCGGTTCGAGAAGCGCATGCCGCTGCTCGTCGCGCTGCACGATCGTGTCGCCGCCCGCCCGCGCCTCAAGGCCTACCTCGCCTCGGAGCGGCGCATTCCGTTCAGCCAGTGGGGTATCTACCGCTACTTCAAGGAGCTGGATGAGTGACCGTGCGGGCTACTCCGGCCAAGCCGGCGCGTGTGCGCCGAGCGGCACGGACGGCCTCGCCCAGTGCGGCGGGGTTTCCGAGAGCGTGGCGGCGTGGCGCACGGCGGTGAGCGTGCCGAAGCCGGACGGCGCCTCTTCCATCAGATCGCGCACGTCGGCAGAGCGTGGGTCGGCGCACGTGGCGCCGTCGATGCGGCCGAGGCGCCGCAGCCAGTGCCCGGTCTGCGCCAGCGAGCAGCGCACGTGCCATGAGCCGCCGTGCTCGGCGCGGCGGATGAGCGCGGCCATCGCCGCAAAGGCCAGCAGATAGCCGGTGGCATGGTCGAGCACCTGCGCCGGCAGCGCGCGCGGCTCGTTGTCGCCGAACGCTTCGGCTTCGGCGTCATTGAAGCCGCTTGCGGTCTGCACCAGGGAATCGAAACCGCGCCGCGTCGCCCACGGTCCGTCGTGACCGTAGGCGCACAGCGACACATAGACGATGCCGGGCCGCAGCTTCGCGAGCTCCTGCGGGCTGAAGCCGAACGCGGCGATCGCGCCCGGCCGGTAGCCTTGGACGAAAACATCGGCGTCGCGCGCCAGCGAAGCGAGCGTGTCGCGGGCGTCGGTTTGGCGCAAATCGAGCGCGGTCGATAGCTTGCCGCGGCCGGTGTCGATGATGAGCGGCAGCATGCCGGGCAGATGTTTTGCGGTGACCAAGAGCACGTCGGCGCCGTGTGCCGCCAAGGTGCGGCCGCACACCGGGCCGGCGATGATGCGGGTGAGGTCGAGCACTTTGATGTTCGACAGCGGCCGCGCGGCGGCGGGCAGCGGCTCGACCGGCGCATCGCCGATGCGCTCGATGGAGAACAGCGGCAAGTGCGCCAGCGCCCGGCCTTGCGGGTGCGCGTCCCATTCGGCGAACGAGCGGCAGGCAGTGACGACGAGGCCGGCTGCCGCCGCGGCGTCTTCCAGCTCCTCGCCGCGCCAATCTTGCAGCGTGCGGGCCACCGCGGCGCGGTCGTGATCGCAGCCGAGCAGTTTCAACAAGCCGCTGCAATGATGCGGCAGATTCGTGTGCAGCCGTACCCAGCGGCCGTCGCCGCAGCGATAGAGCCCGGCGATCGCATCGAAATAGTCCTTCGGCACTTTGCCGTCGACGCGCAGATAGCGCTCGCTGCGGAATTCGATGGCCGCCGCCCGCATGTCGACGGTTACGTGCTGGCGGCGGCCGGAGCGCAGCCGCCACAGCTCGGCGGCGGCCAAAGCCGCCGCGCCGATGGTCGCCTGCGCCGCGGTGCCGACCGCGAATGACGATGGCAGCACCGGCTCCGCGCCGGTGAAGCTGATGTCGCGCAACGCCGCCTCGTCGAGGCCGGCGCCGCGCCACAGTGCGGCGTGAACGTCGGTGCTTGCGGGGGCGGACATCCGTTGGAACGCTGATTTTCAGCCCAGAGCCGCGGCGCCGGCCTGGGCGATCTGCTCGTCCTCGTGCGACTGCACGCCGGAGACGCCGATCGCGCCGACGCATTCGTTCTGGTGCAGGAGCGGCACCGCGCCCTGGATCAACAGGCCGGCCGGGAAGCTGGCGAAGGCCGGCCGTTCCTTGACGCGGTCCTCGAAGAACTTGCTCGGCCGCTTGGTCAGCGCCGAGGTGCGCGCCTTGCCGAGCGACACTTCCGCCGAAATGGCGGCGCAGCCGTCCATGCGGGTGAAGCCGAGCAGATAGCCGCCCTCGTCGACGATCGAAATCGCCACCGCCCACTTGTTCTCGCCGGCCTTGGCCTCGCAGGCCGCCAGCATCTTTTTCACGTCCGCCAAGGTCAGGCTCGGTTTCGTACGCATAAAAATCCCTCCAGCTGTACGGCCGGCATCTTAATGCGCCGCGCTGCGCAGGTGTAGGTGGCCCTGTGACGGCCGGCACAGACGCTCCGAGGCGATGACGGCTAGGTCAGTGGCACGCGCCGGGACGCGTGGCGTGTGGCGCGTAACGCCGAGGAGAGGAGGTCACCATGGCGCAGATCATTGGGCTTGCTTCGTTGGGTGCGTTGCTGGCGTTGGCGGCGATGGCGTGGGAGCACTCGCAGCAGCAGCAGACCGACGCCATCGCGGGCGTCAGTCCGATTTGGCTGTCGATTAACGACATCGGTGCCAAAGTGGACACCAAATCGCTGCCCGAGCAGCGCATCGAGGATCGGACGATGATTTTCGTCGGCCCCTAGCGCCCGAGCGGCTGCTCCGACCGGAGCGGCCGCCCAACTGGCCGTTGGCGCCTAGCGTAGCGAGAAGCGGATCGGCACGGTGAGGTTTTGTTGCGCTTGCGTCATGCTGGGCGGAAACGCCGGCAGTGGCTGGGCGCGCTCGATCATTGCCAAAGCTTCGTCGTCGAGATCCGCGTGGCCGGAGCTGCGCACGATCTTGCGATCAAGCACGCGGCCGTCGCGGTCGACCGAGAACGTGAGCAGCGCCACGCCCTGTTCGCCGCGCGCCCGGGCGCCGCTCGGATAGCGCTTGAGCTGCTGCAGCTTGCGCATCAACAGCGTCTGCCACGAGGGCTCGATGTGCGGCGCGCCGCCCTTGCCGGGCGCCGCGGTGATCGGCGCCGGCGGCTTTGGCGCTTCGACTTTTTCAGGCGGCTGGACTTCCGGCGGCGCCACGTCGGTGGAGGCGACATCGGGATTGGGCGGCGGCGGGGTGAGTTTTTGCGGCTCCGGTGGCTTCTCGGGCGCAGGCGGCGTCGCCTTCTGCTCGATCATCGCTTCGGGCGCCGGCGCGAGGTCGAGCTTGGCGTCGGCGTTGGTGTCGATCGGATCGAGCTCGATGCTGATATTGTCGGTATCGCCGCCGATGGTTTGGTCCGGCGCGCGCCAGAACAGATAGAAGCCGAGCAGCGCGGCATGCACGGCGACGACAAGCCCACCGGCGAACGCCCAGCGCGCAAGATCGCGCGGCGTGCTGTCGCCGAACCGTGCATTCTCGAACAGCGTTGCCGTCGGCGCCGTCATTGCGCTTCCCGCCGCTCCAGGCCGAGCAGGTCGAATTTCAGATAGCCGGCCTGGCGCACGGTTTCGATGAGCTGATAGAAGTCGCCGTACGGCACCGCGCGGTCGACGCTGAGCCGCACGTGGCGGTCCTTGTTGCCGCCGCTGATATCGTCGAGCCGCGCCGGCACCGCCGCCAAGGTGGTATCCGCGCTCTCGATGGTGAGGGTGCGGTCGGCCTTGAGCGCCACGTCGATCGGCCTTTGCGGATGCGGCTGCGGCAGGGCGCCGGAACGCGGCAGGTCGACGGCGATATCGACGGTGGCGAGCGGCGCCGCCACCATGAAGATGATCAGCAGCACCAGTATCACGTCGATGAACGGCGTGACGTTGATGTCGTGGACTTCGTTGAGGTCGTCCGCACCGTGATCGAAGCGAATGGCCATGGCGACGCTCCGGTTTATTCGACGGCTTTACTCGGCGGCTTTACTCGGCGGCATGGGCGAGCGGCAGCCGGTCGCGGTCGAGATCGCGGCTGACGAGCCGCATCACCTGCGCCGAGGCATCGCCGATCAGCGCGCGGTAATGCGCGGTCTGCCGCGCCAGCACGTTGTAGATCATGACGGCGGGGATGGCGGCGATCAGGCCCATGGCGGTGGCGAGCAGCGCCTGCGCGATGCCGGGCGCCACCACGGCGAGGTTGGTGGTGTTGGCATTGGAGATGCCGATGAAGCTGTTCATGATGCCCCATACCGTACCGAACAGGCCGACGAATGGCGCGGTCGAGCCGATGGTGGCGAGCACGCCGGTGCCGCGCGAGATTTTGCGGCCGGCGGCCATTTCGAGACGCTCGAGCTGGAGCGCGATGCGCTCCTTGATGCCCTCGCCGGAGCCGCGCATGGACAGCCGCACTTCGTCGCCGGCGGCTTGCAGCGCCTGCGCCACCGGATCGTCGGCGTGGCGCACGACTTGGCGCAACGCGTCGTGGGCTTCGATCAGCGTCGTCACGCCGCCGAGAACGCGCAGGCCGCGGCGCACTTTTTGGCGCGCGCGGCCCAGTTCCCAGGTCTTGGCCAAAAACACCGTCCAGGTGACGAGCGAGGCCAAAGCCAGGCCGATCATCACTGCTTTCACCACCCAATCGGCGTCGAGATACATGCCGACGAGCGACAGCCGGTGCGGCAGCAATGCGCCGCCGATCGCCGGCTGCGCCGCGTCTTGCGCCTGCGCGCCGACGAATGGCGCCGCGGCAAGCAGCACAGCGCCTGCAAAAAGCGCCGGCGCGGGCAAGCGGCAGCGCCAACGGGCGTTGCTGCCGCTCAATCGCTGGCGCTGCCTGTTCGGTCGCATTGTCGTACTTTGAACAATGAAAAGCTGCATAGCGATCAAATGCTTCCTAGCATCTGAGGTATGTCCGCTCAACAACGATCGCGTTTGGACGGAGAGATTAAGAGTTATAATAATTCCATCGGGGCTACGCTTGCTAATGTCTCCGGCTCTGCGGGACCCGACGCAAGGCCTTGGCGTTGCTATTGTATGCCTTGGCCTCTCAGCCGCGACCGGCTCCTCGCATCGCTCGCTCAGACCGAGCAGCGCATCGCCGGCATCGTCGCAAGCATCGAACGGCAGCAGCGCAGCATCGCCGATCTCGAGGCCGCCGGGCGCGGCACTTCGGAGACTGCCGAGACGCTGCGGGCATTGTTGGCGACGATGCAAAAAGCTCACGCATTTTACGTCCGTGACAGCCGCCGCCTCGTGCGGCTGCTCGACGAGCGGCAGGGCCCGGAGAATTAAGGGCAGTTGGGCGATCGCCGCACGCTTGCGGTGACGCGCTGTCCCATTACCCCGCTTTGGCGCCTCGCCTGGCGGATCCCGCGTTAGCGCCCCAAGCGCCGCTCCACGCCTTTCCGACCGGGACCAGCCGATTTGATCGCGCGCTTGACCGTTCTTTTGCTCTTGCCGCTTTTCTTAGCTTCGTACCTGACCTCATAATCCTGACCCGCGGCCACCCGCCTGCGATCCTGGGCGCGGCCGCGTTTCGTCTTTTTCGCCATTGTGTTCCTCCTGCGAGACGGCAACGGTATCTCTGCGGCAATGTTCCACGATTGACTCTGGCGGGTTGTCGTACGGCCAGCATCGGGCCCCGCGCGAAGCGCGGTTGTCGCGCTCCGCTGGAGTTCGATAGATTAAAGAAGACGCCGACAGAACAAACGTGCCGCGACGCGATGCCGGTTGCCGAAGTGGGAGGAGGGAAACGATGACGTCGAAGGCGCGGGCTCCATCTGCTCATCATTCTTCGCCGCATTGGCGCGCACGTCTGCTCGCGTCGGTCCTCGCGCTGATCGGCTTTTTTGCCTTATCTGCGGCGCGCGCCGACGAGGCGGCCGACTTTTATCGCGGCCGGCAGGTCACGCTCTATGTCGGCTTCGGGCCGGGTGGCGGCTATGACGTGTATGCGCGGCTGTTGGCGCGCCACATCGGCAAATACATTCCCGGCAATCCCAATGTGGTGGTGCAGAACCTGCCGGGCGCCGGCAGTCTGCGCGCCGCCAATTACATTTACTCGGTGGCGCCGAAGGACGGCACCGCGTTCGGCCTGTTCGCCCGCGACATGGTGCAGATCGCGCTTTTGGGCAGCGATCCGAACGTGCATTTCGATCCGCGCAAGTTCACTTGGCTCGGCTCGTCGTCGAGCTACGCGCACGATGCCTATCTGTTGATGCTGCGCAAGGATGCGCCGGTGAAGTCGATCGCCGATGCGCGGCGGCCGGGCGGGCCCCCCATGGTGCTCGGCGGCACCGCCGAGGGCTCGACCAGCGACGACGTGCCGATCCTGCTGCGCGACCTGCTCGGGCTGCACATCAAGCTGATCAACGGCTATCGCGACAGCGGCGTGCTGTTCCTCGCCATCGACCAGAAGGAGGTCGAGGGACGCACGGTCGGATTATCGTCAGTGCGCTCCGCCCACGCGCATTGGCTCGCGCCCGACAGCCCGATGCGCGTGCTGTTGCAGTTCGGCCGGGCGACCCGGCTGCCGGAATTTTCGGATGTGCCGACGGCGCGCGAGCTCGCGCCGGACGATCACGCCCGCGCGCTCATCGAGCTCGCCGAATTGCCGTATCTGTTGTCGCGGCCGTTTGCGGCGCCGCCCGATCTGCCGCCGGCGCGCGCCAAGGCGCTGCAGGATGCGTTCCTCGCCGTGCACAAGGACGTGGATTATCTGGCCGATGCGGAGAAGCTCAAAGTGGACGTAAGCCCGATCGGCGGCGACGCGGCGTTGCAGGCGATCGACAAGCTGGCGAAATCGCCCGCGGAGCTGCGCGCCGAGCTGAAGCGGCTTCTGTCAGAGCGGCAGTGACGGCTTGCCTGCGTGTCAGGCCGGATCGAGCGCGCGCGCCGCGGTGCCGGCGCCCGCGAGGATCGCTTCGTCGCGGCGCTTACGCGCGAGCGCCGCTTCGCCGCCGCTGGTGGCGTGGTAGAGATCGAGGGTCTCGAACTCGTCGGCTTGCGCCGGCCTGATGGCGACATCCGAATAGGTCCAGCGGTCGGGCGCGTTCTCGACCTCTTTGACCATCTTCATGCCGCTGCGGAACGCCCGCAGATAATGCCAGCCTTTGACCAGGCTCTCAGCGACATAGCGCGGGTAGAACACCAGCGGGCTTTCCAGCGGCATGCCGTAACGGTGGTCGCGCCGGAATTTGCGGCGGATGGCGCCGGATTCGAGCGGGTGCACGCCTTCATATTTGGCGGCGACGTCGAACCAGACCAGCGAGCGGAGCGTCATCGCCGGTTGGCCGCGCCGGCTGGCCGCGGTGCGGCGCAGGATCGTGCGGATGTGCTCGGGCGTGTAATAGGTCTCCCAGGCCATCCGATACGCCGCGTCCCATTCGGCGTCCGACATTGTCGGGTGGTGCGACACCCGATGATTAAGATCGTATTTGTTCAGGTCGGGGTCCATCCAGACGCCGTTCTGCGCCAGCATCTTGTGATCCTCGGAGCCGGGCAGGGGGGTGAGAAAGAAGAACTCCAGAATGTCGAGCGGCAGCTCGCGCTTGATGATCTCGATGTCGCGCCGGATCGTCTCCTTGGTGTCGCCGGGAAATCCGAGGATATAGCCGGCCCAGGTGACGGCGCCGTGCCGGCGCCACTTCTGCAGCATGGCGCGGTATTCGGTGATCTTGTTCTGGCGCTTCTTCGCCGTGATCAGATTGTCGGGGTTGATGTTCTCCAGGCCGATGAAGACGAGGCTCACGCCCGCCCGCGTCGCCTTTTCGATGAAGTTGGGGATGCGATGACACAGCGTGTCGACCTGGATGGCGAACCCGATTTGCAGCCTCTCGCCGACCCGCAATGCGATCAGGCGATCGAGCAGCGCTTCCCATTGCCGATTGCGGGCAAAATTGTCGTCGGTGATGAAAAACCGCCGGATGCCCTGCGCGTAATTCTTGCGCACGATCGTCTCCAGATCGTCGGGCGAGCGGAAACGGCTCTTGCGGCCCTGCACGTTGATGATGGTGCAGAACGAACACTGGTACGGACAGCCGCGGCCGAGATCGACGCTCGACGGCGCGCTGAGCGTGCGGCGCACGTGCTGCCATGGCAGGAACGGCGCGGCCTCGCCTGCCAGCGAGGGTAAGTCGTCCATGGCATTGTAGAGCGGTTTCAGCGTGCCGCGCCACGCGTCGCGCAGCACCTCGTCGAGGCGGCCGCCTTCCGCCTCGCCGGCAAACAGCGAAATGCCGAGCGCCTGCGCCTGCAAAAGTTCGTCCGGCCAATGCGGCAGCATGGCGATGCAGCCGGACACATGGAAGCCGCCGATGCAGACCGGCAGGCCGGCGGCCAGGAACGGCCGCGCCAGATCGAGCGCGCGCGGAAACTGGTTCGACTGGACACCGACCAGCCCGATCAGCGCCCGTCCGCCGGCCTTGCGGATGGTGCGAATTATTCTCTGGGGCCGTACCCGCCGGTTGGTCTCATCGTAGGTGTGCAGATGGATTTCGACGCCCGGGCCGAGCACCTGACGTTGCCGCGCATCCTCAGCGAGGCCGTTCAGGCAGGCGAGCGTGTTGGACGGGATGACCGACCGTACCCATTGAACCGGATAGCCGTCGTCGTCGTAATGGGTCGGCTTGACCATTACGAAATGAAACAGATGCGGGCCGGCAAAAGCGGCTTCTTGCGACACGCCCTCGCTGCCGATGAAACCGGCAGTCCCCAATTGCTGCCGACGACGTTAAATTATAGAAGTGCGCCGCAAGGGCGGGAAGGCGCGGAGCGCGCAAAAACGCGAAAAGAATCGGAGAATTTTGATGCACGACACGCCCGATCAGGTCCATTGGCACGAGCCGAAGGCGGGAGAGAATGCCGGCTACGGCAAGTTCAAGCGCCAGCCGCTGCCCTACGACCGCTTCATGGAAGCCGAGGGGGTGCCCTGCTATCGCGGCATTGGCGTGCGCAAGGTGCAGGACCTGCCGCTGGTGCAATGGCCGCGGCTCGGCGGCCGCGGCTCGTTCATCCAGCTCTACGGCACCGAAGGCCTGTGGGGCATGTACGTGGTCGAAGTGCCCGGCGCCGGCGCGCTCAAGGTCGAGCGCCATCTCTATGAAAAAGTCGTGCTGGTGGTCGAAGGCCGAGGCACCACCGAGGTGTGGCAGGAGGGCCAGGACAAGCGCCACGTATTCGAATGGCAGAAGGGCTCGCTGTTCGCCATTCCGCTCAATGCCTATCACCGCATCGTCAATGCCGGCTCCGCTCCGGCGCTGCTCCTGTGCGGCACCACGGCGCCGAACGTGATGAACGTCATTGACAACATGGATTTCATTTTCAATTGCCCGTTCAGCTTCTCGGAACGGTTTTCCGGCGCCGAGGATTTTTTCAAGCCGAAGGACGACCTCGAGCCCGATCCGATCCGCGGCCTTGCCATGCGGCGCACCAATCTCATTCCCGACATCGTCAATTGCGACCTGCCGCTCGATAACCGCCGCTCGCCCGGCTACCGCCGCGTCGAGCCGGCCATGGCGAAGAACCGCTTCTATCTGTGGATCGGCCAGCACGAGACCGGCCGCTATTCGAAAGCGCACAAGCACGCCTCAGCGGCGGTGCTCGTCTGCGTCAAGGGCAAGGGCTACACGTATACGTGGCCGGAAGCGCTCGGCACCACGCCGTGGCAGAACGGCAAGGCCGAATTCATCAAGCGTCAGGATTACGAGCCGGTCGGCCTCGTCTCCGCCGCGCCTATGAGCGGCGACTGGTACCACCAGCATTTCGGCATCGGCAAAGAGGGCCTGCGCATCTCGGCCTGGCACGGCCCGAATAACCAGCGCGCACGCAAACCCGGCGTGCCGGGCGAGATGCTGATGGATTACGGCGCCATCGATCTGTCGAAGGGCGGCAGCGCCATCCCGTATCACCAAGAGGACCCGTTCATCCGCAACGAATTCGCCGCGACGCTCAAAGGCGAGGGCCTGGCCAACCGGATGAACCCGGAGTTCTACGAGCGTCCGCCCGCGGAGGGCGAGATGGTGATGGGCGATGTGATGTAGGGCGACGAGTCTACGGCAAATTTACGCTTTTTTCGGCAGTGGCGGCTTAAATGGCTGCTTCGAGCTGGGAGATTGCCGTGCCACATCCGGTCGTTATCGCCGCCACCGGCGAAGCTGAACTCGCACCCGTCGCTATTCCCACGGACTGGATCATCGAAGGCGCTCCGCAGGTGCGATCGACGCGCCTGACGACGACGCCCGATGGCGCCGCCGCGGCCTACGTCTGGGCTTGCTCGGAGGGGCGCTTTCACTGGTACTACGACGTCGATGAATTCCTGCACATCATGTCCGGCGAAGTTTTCGTCACCGATGAGAAGGGTGACGTCCGGCGGCTCGGCCCCGGCGACATGGCGTTTTTCCCGGCTGGCGGCCACAGCATCTGGCATGTGACGCACGAAATAAAAAAGCTCGCTATCTGCAAGCAGGCGATGCCGCCGCTGTTCGGCTTTGCGCTGCGGGCGTGGAATAAGCTCGCCGCGATGTTGTATGGCCCGGCCGAACAGGGCGGCCAGCTCGATGGCGAGAAGGCCGGCAGCGCCAAGCCGCAACGCGCGCCGGCCGTGTAAGCCGCGAATTCCGGTTACACCGGCGCGGCGTCGATCAGCACGAACGCCACCACCGCAGTCTCGTTGGTGCGGTTGCTCCAGGCGTGGTTGGTGCCGCGCTGGACCAGCACGTCGCCGGCTTTCAACAACACTTCGCCCTCGTCCATCATGGCGTAGATTTCGCCTGACAGCACGATCGCGTAGTCGATCGTAGCGGTCTTGTGGAAGCCGGGATGGCGCGGATTGTTGCGGTCGCTGGCGTCGGCGCGGCCGGACGGATCAGGGAGCGCATGCTCGCGTTCTATGGCGGTGAGGCGCTCCGAGTCCGGCGGATATTCGATGACCCGGAACACCGAGCCGTCCTTCGGCGGCGGCAGCCGTGCGCCGCGGGCGATGGCGTCGGCGCTACCGCGATTGTCGGCGGGCGTGCGCGCGGTCTCCCACACTTCGTGCACGATGGCGCTGCCTTTGGTGCGGCTGAACACGTGCGGCGTCGGCGCATCGATGATGAAGACCGATTTGCCGGCGGCATCATGGCCGGTGACGACGCGTCGAACTTGTTTCGGCATGTTTATCACCGGCCGCTGCGCAGGCGCGCGAGCAGCTCTTCGGTCGGATACGAATCCGCCGGCAGGCCGAATTTGACCTGCGTGGCTTTGACGGCCTGGCGGCTTTTGATGCCCAAAAAGCCGTCGATCTTGCCGACGTCGTAGCCGGCGTGGGTCAAGAGCGTCTGCAACTCCTTGACCTGCTCGAACGACAGCGCCGGCGGCGGGTTGCCGCGATGCAGCGCCGGCGCGCCGTTGATGCGGGTGGCGAGGTACGCGGCCGTGGTCGAGTAGACCAGCGAATTGTTCCACTGCAGATAAATGTCGAAGTTCGCGTAGACCAGAAAGGCCGGACCGAGGCGGCCCATCGGCAGGAGCAGCGACGCCGGCAGAATGTCGGACGGCAGCGGCCGCCCGTCGGCGAGCGTGACGCCCATTGCCGCCCATTTGCTGCGCGGCAGCTTGGTGTCGAGGTCGGCCTGCTCCCACGGCAGCCGTGCCGGCACGCGCACTTCGGTCAGCCACGGCTCGCCGCGCTTCCAGCCGAGCCCGACCAGATAATGCGCGGTCGAGCCGAGCACGTCCGGCACGTCGTGAATGAGGTCGCGCCGGCCGTGGCCGTCGTAGTCGACGGCGTATTTGAAATATTCGGTCGGCATCATCTGGGTCTGGCCGAGCTCGCCGGCCCACGAGCCGATCATGTCCTGCGGCACCAGATCGCCGCGCTCGATCAGGCGCAGGGCGTCGAACAACTGGCCACGAAAGCGCTCGGCGCGGCGGCAATCGTAGGCCAGCGAGGCGATCGAGCTCAGCGTCGGGTACTTGCCCATGTTGGCGCCGAAGTCGCTTTCGAGTCCCCAGAACGAGACGATCACCGGCGCCGGCACGCCGTAATCGTGGTCGATGCGCGCGAACACCGCGGCGTGCTGCTTGATCAGTGCCGAGCCGCGCTGGATGCGATAGGCCGCCGCCATGCGGTCGGAGAATTGCAGGAACGTTTGGGTAAAGACGCGTTGGCCGCGATCGATGTTGACGATGCGCTGGTCGTAGGTGAGATACGGCCGCGCGGCGGCGACGGCGCGCGATGCGATGCCCTGCGCTTGTGCCTCGCGCTCGAAGCCGGCGAGCCAGCTGTCGTAGGAGCCGGAGGTGCGGCACGGCACATCGGCGGACGCAGGGGTGGCCGCGACGAGACTCGCGACAAGTGTGATTGATGAAAGCAGGCCAGGTCGCATTTTGCATTCCCTCACTTGTCATGGCCCGCGCAGGCGAGCCATCCAGTAGTCGGGGCGGGTATAAAGTTTCGCTGCATCGGTTGTCGAAAATTCAGGGGTTACTGGATCGTCGCTTTCGCGGACGATGACAATGACGTGGATCAGGCGCGCGCCTTCTCATACCAATCCAAAATCTCCTCACCGGTCCAGAACACGACGCCGTCGTGGCGGCGGACGTGGTCGTAGATGGCTTCGAGGTATTTGATGCGGTGCGGTTGGCCGCTGATATAGGCGTGGATGGCGAGCGAGCAGATTTTGGCCCGGTGCGCGCTCTCGGCGTAGAGCCGGTCGAACTGGTCGATGACGCGGCGTTGCAGATAATCGCTCTCGTGGTGCTGCACGATCATCATCGGGATGTCGTTGAGCTCGAGCGTGTAGGGCAGCGTGACCAGCGGCCCCTTGGCGGTGCGGATCGTGGTCGGCTCGTCGTCGTAGACCCAGTCGCCGACATATTTGATGCCGGCGTCGACCAGCAATTCCGGCGTCTCCAAGGTCTCGGTCAGCCCCGGGCCTAGCCAGCCCACCGGACGCTTTCTGGTGAAGCGCTCGATGACGTCGAGCGAGCGCGCGATCATCGCTTTCTGGTTCGGCTCGCTGTGGATCGGGCCCTGCTGATAGGCGTGGCCCATGAACTCCCAGCGGTCGGAGCGCGCCTGTTCGGCGACGCGCTTATAGTCTTCGCAGACCCGCGCGTTGATCGCGAGCGTCGGCCGGATGTTTTGCCGCTTGAACAGATCGAAGAAGCGCCAGACGCCGACCCGCATGCCGTATTCGTGCCAGCTCCAGTTCGGCACGTCGGGCAAAAAAGTCTGCCCGGTGGGCGGCGCCAGCACTTGGCGCGCCATCGCCTTGGCGATGTCCCAGACTTCGAGATTGACGATGGTCCAGAATATCAGGCGCGCGTTGCCGGGAAGTTTGAGCGGCGGCCGGTCGACGATGGCCGAATATTCGACCCGCTCGCGCGGCAGCATCGGCTTGGCCGCGCCTTTTCTCGCGCTCCGGCGCTTTTTCATCGTCCCACCCTCATGCGAATCCGCGCTTTCCGGGGACCATACGTCGCGGCTATGGCGGCGACAACGCTGCCGGCTTTGTGTCGCGAACCGCGTCAAAGATCACAAGCCCGTTAGGGCGCGCGAAAGCGCATTGCAGCCGGCGGCGAAAGGCGCATTGATGGAACCAGGCGGCCCGGGGACCGATTATTGTATCAAGCCTCGATTGTGTCTCTTCGATTTCCCCTTTCCTGTGGATTTTGCGATGCCACGCTCTGCCGCTTCCCGGCCAATTCGGTTGTCAGAGACGGTCGGTTCGCTGCCGGACTCGACGGATGCAGCCACAGCGTCCGATGAGCCGCGACGGTTCTGGCGCGAGGCTTTTCGCGGCGTGCGCGCCGAGACCGAGCGGCGCGCCGGCTTGTTATCGGCCGAGGATCAGGTGGTCCAGTCGATGCCGGACGCGAGCCCGACCAAATGGCATCGCGCCCACGTCACCTGGTTCTTCGAAGAGTTTTTGCTGCGTCCCTTTGCGCCGGCCTATAAGCCGTTCGACGAGCGCTTCGCTTATCTGTTCAACTCATATTACGTGTCGGCGGGGCCGCGGCAGGCGCGCCCGCAGCGCGGCCTGATCACGCGGCCGGGCGCCGCCGAAGTCGCCGATTATCGCGCCCACGTCGATCATGCCGTCGCCACACTGATCGAGACGACCAACGACTTCGCCGCGATCGCGCCGATCGTCGAGATCGGGCTGCATCACGAGCAGCAGCACCAGGAGCTGTTGCTCACCGACATCCTGCACGCGTTTTCGCTCAACGCGACGCACCCGGCCTACGATCCGCACTGGCGATGGCCGAAAAGCGACGCGGCGAGCGTCGCGGCGGTGGAGTCGGTCGGCGGGGTTCATCGCATCGGCCACGACACTGACGGTTTCTGCTTCGACAACGAACGGCCGGCGCATGATGTGCTGCTACAGCCGGTGCGGCTATCGCACGCGCTGGTGACCAACGGCGAGTGGCTCGCATTCATGGCGGATGGCGGCTACACGACGCCGACGCTGTGGCTCTCGGACGGTTTTGCCGCGGCGGAGGCGGAGCGCTGGCGCGCGCCGGGCTATTGGCGGCAGATCGACGGCGCGTGGTTTGCCATGACGCTCGGCGGCTTGCGTCCGGTCGATCCGGCGCAGCCGGTCTGTCACGTCAGCTATTACGAGGTCGACGCGTTCGCCCGCTGGGCCGGCAAGCATTTGCCGAGCGAGGCCGAATGGGAAGTGGCGGCACGCGCCGGCGCGCTGGCCGATGCGTTCGGAAAGGTCTGGCAGTGGACGCGCAGCGCCTATTCGCCGTATCCCGGCTATCGCGCGACCGAAGGCGCGCTCGGCGAGTATAACGGCAAGTTCATGGTCAATCAGATGGTGCTGCGCGGCTCCTCGCTGGCGACGCCGGACGGCCACGCGCGGGCGAGCTACCGCAACTTCTTTTATCCGACGGCGCGCTGGCAGTTCAGCGGCTTGCGGCTTGCGCAATTCGACGGTTGAATGCTGTCATGAATGTTCGCAGCGTGTTTCAGACCGGGCGCCTGACCGGGACGCCGGATCCGTTTGCCGCCGACGTGATGGCCGGCCTCACCGCCCAGCCCAAAGCGCTGCCGCCGAAGTATTTTTACGATCTCGCCGGTTCGGCTTTGTTCGAGCGCATCACCGAGCTGCCGGAATATTATCCGACGCGCTGTGAGATCGGCATTTTGCAGGACAATGCGCGGGCCATCGCCGCGATGTTCCCGCCCGGCTGCGCGCTCATCGAATTCGGCAGCGGCTCGAGCCGCAAGGCGCGCATCCTTTTGGACGCCGCCCCGAAGGTGGCAGCCTACATCGCCGTCGATATTTCGGGCGACTTCCTGCAGCAGGATCTGGCGCAGCTCGAGCGCGACCTGCCGTGGCTCATCGTCCATCCGCTGGTGGCGGACTTTACCCAGCCATTCGCCATACCGGGCGATCTGGCCGCGCTGCCACGTGTCGGCTTCTTCCCCGGCTCGACCATCGGCAATTTCGAGCCGGCCGACGCCGGAGCATTCCTGCGCCATGCCGGAGAAGTGCTCGGCCCGGGCACGCTGTTTCTGGTCGGCGTCGATCTGGTCAAGGATCACGGCATTCTGCACCGCGCGTACAACGATTCTGCCGGCGTCACGGCGCAATTCAACTTGAACCTGCTGGCGCGGATCAATCGCGAGCTCGGCGCCGATTTCGACCTCGCGGCCTTCGAGCATCGCGCCTTCTTCAACGCCGAACAAAGCCGCATCGAGATGCATCTCGTCAGCACCAAGCCGCAGCAGGTGCACCTGAACGGGGTCAATATCGACTTCCGCCAAGGCGAAACCATCCACACCGAAAACAGCTACAAATACACGATCGAGTCGTTTCAGGCGCTCGCGCGCAGCACCGGCTGGTCGCCGGTCGAGGCGTTCAGCGATGAGCTGTTCGCCGTGCACGCGCTGCGCCGCTGATCCTCCATAGTCGGCCGCCGAACCATCTCCCGCGGTGCTGCGTTGCTCCTTATGCACATAGGCATGGAGGACGATAATGCCGCGAAAGCAGACCATCAAACGGGCGCGGCAGGACGCCCGCGAAGGCAAGTCGCCGTCGACCCAGGCGGGCGAATTCGTCCGCGACGAGATCGACAAGATCCGCCACGGCGAGCACGGCGCGCGCTCGACCAAGCAGGCTATCGCGATTGGGTTGTCGGAGGCGCGGCGCGCCGGCGTAAAGCTGCCGCCGCCCAAGAAGGGCAGGGTGAACGAGCGCACCCGGCGCAGCGCCGAATACGCCTACGAAGCCGGCCAGGGTAAGCGCAAGACCAAGCGCCGGCCGCGGGTCTCGCGCGCCGTGTCGCGGGCGCTCAAGCGCGAGCCGCGCAGCACCGCTTCGCCAGCGGCACTGTCGCGTCAGGCGCGCAGCGCCGCCCAAGGGCGCACCGCGGCACAGCGTTCCGCCTCGGCGCGGCAGGCCGCGCACACCAAGGGCGCGGCGCGCCGGTCCGCGGCCGCCAAGAAGGCGGCGCGCACGCGCAAGCGGCATTCCCGATGACGGATGCGGGATGACAGACGCCGCCTGATGCGTGATGATCCGGCGCCCGTCATCTGACATCCGTATACCCGATGCCCGTCTGCGAAGCCGATCCGTGGCGCCTGCAATATTTTGCCCACGTCAAGACCGCGGCCAATATTCCGACCGAGGATTGCGACGCCTGGCAATGGTATCCGGCGCAGCGTTGGGTCTATGACAAGCTTGCGGTGGCGCTGAGCCAAAAGCTCGACGCGGCGCCGCACGGTGTGGCGCCGCTGCGCTTTCCGGTGTTCTCAAAACCGATCGTCAATCTCAAGGGCATGGGCGTCGGCAGCCGGGTGCTGCACTCGGCCGCCGATTACGAGCGGCATTATCAGCCCGGCCATTTCTGGATGACGCTGCTCGACGGCCGCCACGTGTCGTCCGACGTCGCCGTGGTCGCCGGCGAGCCGCGCTGGTGGCGCCACGTCACCGGCAAGCCGGCCGGCGAGGGCACCTTCGACTATTGGATCGTGCATGCCGGACCGGATGAGGCGATCGAAGAGCGGTGCGGCGCCTGGATCGCGGCGCATCTCGCCGATTACACCGGCATGCTGAACCTGGAGACGATCGGCGGCACCATCATCGAAGCGCACTTACGTTTTGCCGATCAATGGCCCGATCTTTACGGCCCTGGCTGGGTCGAGGCGCTGGTCGGGCTTTACGAGCGCGGCGACTGGGATTTTTGGGACGACGAACCGAGCGAAGGCTACAGCGCCGTGCTGTTCGGCTCGAACGGTCGCAATTATCGCCACCCGCCGGCCGTGCTGGTCGACGAGGTCAAGCGCATACCGGGCGTGACCAGCGTCCAGATCACGTTTCACGAGGACCGCGCGCCCGAGCAGCACGCCATGCCGCCCGGCGGTTTTCGCCTCGCCATCGTCAATGGCTTCGATCTGCGCGCCGCGCTTTCTGCGCGCGAACGGCTGCGCGAGTATTTTTTGGGAAGCAGTGCTTGATCTCAAGCTCTCGCCACACGGCGGAGAGATGAATTTTACTTCGGGCGATCCACGCGGTCCCTTATAGTGGGCCAATGTGCGGCAAAAGTTCCATTGCGGCGCGCTTTGTTGGCGCTGCTGGGCTGTTGGCCTGCGCCGCGGCGCAGGCACACGCGGCTGAGCCGGTGCGCATCGGCATCGGCTTCGGCCTCGGCTTTCTGCCGGCCTACATCTGCGAGGATCAAAAACTCGTCGAGAAGAACGCCAAGGCGCTGCATGTCGAGGTGAAAGCATCCTACCCGCGCTTCACCGGCGTGGCGCCGATGCAGGACGCGCTGGCGGCGCGGACCATCGATGTGGCGCCGTTCGGGGTCGCGCCGCTGCTCGCGGCGTGGGAGAGCGGCAAGGGCGCGTCGCAGGTTCTGGCCGTGTCCGGACTGACGACGCTGCCGCTCGTTCTGCTCGGCAACCGGCCGCAATTGCGTTCGCTCGCCGACTTGCGCGCCGCCGACCGCATCGCGGTGCCGACGCTGACCTCGCCGCAAATGTACCTCTTGGAGATGCAGTCGGAAAAAACGCTCGGCGCCTATGACCGGCTGCGCGGCGACATCGTGGTGCTGCCGCCGAGCGATGCGGCAACGGCGCTGATCGCCGGCAGCGAGGACATCGCGGCCTATTTCTCATCGGCGCCGTTTACCGAGATCGCGCTCAAGGATCCGAAAATTCACCGCATGCTGAGCTCGCAAGACATCGTCGGCGGCAAAGTCTCGTTGCTGCTCATGGCGGCGACCAAAGGTTATGTCGAGAGGAACGCCAAGATCGTCGAGGCGATCGACAAAGCGATGGACGAAGCCGCGCGTCTCATTCGCGACGATCCGAACCGCGCCGCGCGTATCTACTTGGCGCACGAGCCGTCGAAGGCGCTGGATGCGCCCGCCGTCGCCGCCGTGCTCAAGGACAACAGGGACGAATTCGGCAGCGCCGTGCACGGCATCGAGGTTTTTGCCGATTTCATGGCCCGGCACGGCGAGCTGAAAGCGCCGCCGAAAAGCTGGCAGGACGTGGTCGCGCCGGCCTTGCTCCATTCGCCGAGCAGCTAGCACCCGCCGTCGGCTTGACGGCATGGCGCGTGGCGCGCGAGACTCGCGGCAAATTGACACGCAACGCCCCCGGTTCACGGGCGGCCGCGCATACGGGAGGACGCCATGTCGAAGGGTCGTAATGGGTCGAGCCGCCGTAACTTTCTCAAGAACGCCGGTCTGGTCGGCGCCGCCGCCGCGAGCGCGGTAACGCCGCCGGTTGCCGCCGATGCGGCGCCGGCCGGGCCGCTGTCGAAAAAGGCGTTGCCGCCCGGCCCGCGCCAGATCGCGGCCGAGACCATGGCGCCGGCCAACGATCCGGTGAATCAGACTTCGAGCGGCGGCGACTTCATGGTCGACGTGCTCAAAACCCTCGACATCGATTATCTGACCATCAACTGCGCCTCGAGCTATCGCGGCCTGCATGAGGCTGTGGTCAACCACGGCGGCAACACCAAGCCCGAGATCATCACCTGCGTGCACGAGGACATCGCCGTGCACATGGGCCAAGGCTACGCCAAGATCGAAGGCAAGCCGCTCGCCATGGCGTGCCACGGCGTGGTCGGCCTGCAGCACGCGACAATGGCGATGTACAACGCCTGGTGCGACCGCGTGCCGGTGCTGGTGTTCGGCGGCAACATCATGGAGGCCGACAAGCGCGCGCCAGGTGCCGAATGGCTGCATGCCGGCGTCGACATCGGCCAGATCGTGCGCGAGTTCACCAAGTGGGACGACCAGCCGGCATCGCTGCAGCATTTCGGCGAGTCGGTGGTGCGCGCCTACAAGATCGCCTGCACGCCGCCCATGGGGCCGGTGTTCATCGCGCTCGACGGCGAGCTGCAGGAAAATCCGATCGCCAATAGGAAGGCGCTGCGCATTCCGAAATTCGAGCCGGTGATCCCGCCGCAGGGCGATGCCGGCGCGCTCGCCGAAGCCGCCAAGCTCCTGGTCAACGCGCAGAACCCGGTCATCATCTGCGACCGCATGGCGCGCACGCCGGCCGGCATGGGCCACCTCGTCGCGCTCGCCGAAGCGCTGCAATGCGCGGTGATCGACAATGCCGGCCGTATGAACTTTCCGTCACGGCATCCGCTCAACCAGAGCTTCCGCCGCGCCATCATCGGCCAGGCCGACGTGATCCTGGCCATCGAGATGAACGATCTGTGGGGCGCGCTGAGCCACTTCCACGATCGCATCGTGCGCACCTCCGGACCGGCCACCAAGCCGGGCGCCAAAATCATCACGCTCGGCGTGCGCGATCTTTATCTCAAAGCCAACTATCAGGATTTCGGCCGCTGGCACGACGTCGATCTTGACATCGCCGGCGACGGCGAGGCGTCGCTGCCGGCGCTGACCGAAGCGGTGCTGAAACTCACCAGTTCCGACCGCAAGTCGGCGTTCGCCGAGCGCGGCCGCAAGTTGGCCGCCGCGCATCAGGCCATGGTCGAGCGTTCCAAGGTCGACGCCACTATCGGCTGGGACTCGAGCCCGATCACCACCGCGCGAATGTGCGCCGAGGTCTACAACCAGATCAAGGACGAAGACTGGTCGCTGGTCGGCACCGCGATCCGGCTAAGCTGGATGCACCGGTTGTGGGACTTCAAGAAGCCTTATCAGTGGAATGGCGGCTCCGGCGGCGCCGGCGTCGGCTACAATCTGCCGGCCTCGATCGGCGCGGCGCTCGCCAACAAGAAACACGGCCGCTTCACGGTCGCGTTCGGCGGCGACGGCGACTTCATGTTCAATCCCGGCGCGCTGTGGACGGCGGCGCACCACAACATTCCGATCCTCTACATCGTCCACAACAACCGCGCCTATCATCAGGAATACATGTATCTGGCGGCGATGGCGGCGCGGCACGGCCGCGGCGTCGACAAGATGGACATCGGCACCACCATCAAGGACCCGAACATCGACTACGCCACCGTGGCCCGCGGCATGGGGGCCCACGGCGAGGGGCCGATCACCGATCCGAAGGACTTGGCGCCGGCGCTCACCCGCGCCATCGCCGCGGTCAAGGCCGGCGGCCCGGCCGTGGTCGACGTCGTCACCGATCCGCGTTGAGGAGGGGGTTTTATGCGTATATTGCGAGTCACAGCGGCCGCGGCTTGGTTCGCCGCGGCTACGCTCGGTGCAGTATGTAGCGCTGCGCAAGCCGAGGACGCGGCGGCCGGCGACGCCGCCCACGGCAAGGTGGTGTTCCTCAAGGAGCAGTGTTTCACCTGCCACGGCCGCTCGGGCCAGGGCGGTGCCTACAATGGGCCTGCGCCGATTCTGGCTCAGACGGCGCTGCCGCTCGAGGCTTTTCGGGCGCAGGTGCGCAACCCGGTCAACGACATGCCGGCCTATTCGGATGCGGTCTTGTCGGACAAGGACATCGCCGACATCTATGCCTTCGTGAAATCGCTGCCGGGCTCGCGCTCGCCGAAGGATATTCCGATCCTGAATAATTGACGCGCGCGGCTGTTAAACACCGGCAGTGCTCTCCCTGGCTGTCATGCCCCGCGAAGGCGGGGCATCCAGTAAACGCGGGTAGGGTGGTGATTACTGGATCATCCGCTTGCGCGGATGATGACAACAACGGATGAGATTTTCTCTGAGAGGACACCATGGCCAATCTTAACGTCATCAGCATTTGCGGCAGCCTGCGCAAGGGCTCGTTCAACCGCATCGTCATGAACATGCTGCCGGGGCTCGCGCCCGAGGGCATGCAGATCAAGGAAGCGCCGCCGTTTTCCGAGTTTCCGCTCTACAATGCCGACATCCAGAACTCGACCGGCTTTCCGGCGCCGGTGCAAACTCTGGCTGATGCGATCCGTGCCGCCGACGGCGTGATCTTCGTGACGCC
>Ga0070741_10004327_pt1 | contig 33275 bp, 30 predicted proteins | sample Coa_R1_4_FD_66440 | JGI IMG/M metagenome (GOLD analysis project Ga0070741, IMG submission 66440) | Surface soil microbial communities from Centralia Pennsylvania, which are recovering from an underground coalmine fire - Coalmine... | ecosystem: Environmental > Terrestrial > Soil > Unclassified ... | reverse complement strand
ATCCTGGAGAAGATCATCGCCTACGAGGCCGTGCACGAGATCCAGGGCTGGGACGACCTGCGCCGGCGCCTCGATCCGCAGGACCGGCGCTGCTTCGCCTTCTTCCATCCCTCGCTCATCGACGAGCCGCTCATCTTCGTCGAGGTGGCCCTCACGCGGGACATGCCCGACGACATCCAGTCGCTGCTGCGCGAGGCGCCCAAGGACGGCGAGCTCGCGGAGAAGCCGACGACGGCGGTGTTCTACTCGATCTCCAACTGCCAGGAAGGCCTCAGGGGCATATCGTTCGGCAATTTCCTCATCAAGCAGGTGGTCGAGGAATTGGTGAAGGAGCGCGCCAGTCTGCGGACGTTCGTGACGCTGTCGCCAGTGCCGCAGTTCGCAACCTGGCTCGCCCGCACGCTCGAGAAGGGCGACAGCGGCCTTGTCAACGACCTGGAGCGCGAGAGGCTGCACCTGCTCGACGACCCGGAATGGATCTACACCTACGGCAACGAGGCGCTGCGCCCGACGCTGCTGCGGCTCGCAGCGCACTATTTCCTCAATGCCAAGAACGGCGAGGGCTACCCGGCCGACCCCGTGGCCCGCTTCCACCTCGGCAACGGCGCGCGGCTCGAACGCATCAACTGGCAAGGGGATATCTCGCCCAAGGGATTGCGCGAGGCGCACGGGCTCATGTGCAACTACCGCTACGAGCTCAAGGATATCGAGAGGAACCACGAGGCCTACCAGAACGAGGGGGTGGTGGCGGCCTCGCGCCAGGTGCACGCGCTCCTGAAGCTGGAGCGTGGCCGTCCCGAGGCGACCTCAAGGTTCCTGCAGCTGCCGGCATTGCTGACCGCCCGGTCAGGAGCCGGAAAGGCTGAAAGGGAATAAGCGCCCGGGCTAGTGTGATGATCGAGAAGTCCGCTTCATCGCTTTGGGCTTGGTTGAGAAGCGGACTTCTCGATCTGAATCACACTAGCTCATTGACTTTGCTAGTGTCCTTCAGATCGCGAAATTCGTTCCGGGCTTGCCGCAGATGGTGACGAATTTCGCGATCAGGACACTAGACCGTGGCCTATGGCGATCCCGCGGTTTCCGACTTAGAAGACAGGGCAAGAGTCGGGCGGCACCGCGAGGCTCCGAAGGATCGACCGCATGCGCTACAGCGACCAGGATCGGGAGAGCGAGAACGTCGAGGACCGTCGCGGCGAGGGCGGCGGCATGTTCCAGCGCGGCGGCGGCATCCCCATTCCGATCGGCGGGGGCGGCCTGAGCATCACCTCGCTGCTCATCATCGGCGCCATCTGCCTGCTGCTCGGCATCAATCCCCTGGACCTGCTGAGCGGCAGCGAGGGAATCCCGCGCATGCCCGAGGTGCCGCGCACGAGCCCCGGATCGCGCTCGCCCTTTGAGATTCCAGCGGGGCGGCAGCCGCGCGTCGCGGCCCAGAACGACGAGATGTCGCGTTTCGTGCGCCGCGTGCTTGCCGACACGGAGGATGTCTGGGATCGCGTGTTCCAGGCCGCGGGCAAGCGCTACGAGAAGCCCACGCTCGTGATGTTCTCGGGTGCAACGCGCACCGAGTGCGGCATCGGCCAGTCGGCCATGGGGCCGTTCTACTGCCCGATCGACCGCAAGGTCTACATCGATCTCGACTTCTATCGTGAGCTGAAGGACCGCTTCAACGCGCCGGGCGACTTCGCCCAGGCCTATGTGATCGCGCACGAGGTGGGACATCACGTGCAGCAGCTGCTCGGCGTGGGCGACAAGGTGCAGGCCCTCAAGCAGCAGGCGCTGCAGCGCGGCGACCAGGTTCGCGCCAACGGCTACCAGGTGCGCATGGAGCTGCAGGCGGACTGCCTGGCCGGCGTCTGGGCGAGCCTCGACAATAAGCTGAAGAACCGGCTCGAGCCCGGTGACATCGAGAGCGGGCTCAACGCGGCCTCCCAGATCGGCGATGACACGCTGCAGCGGCGTGCGCAGGGCCGCGTGGTGCCGGAGTCGTTCACTCACGGCTCGTCGAAGCAGCGCGTGCGCTGGTTCAAGAAGGGCCTCGACAGCGGCCAGACGCAAGCGTGCGACACCTTCGGCGCCGCGGAGCTGTGATGTGGGTGCGGCCGCCTGCCGGCCGTAGTTGCCGGCGGCTCGGGGAGGGGACCATGGGCAGAGGCATCGTGCCAGTCGTGGCAGTGTCGGGGATGCTTGCGGCGTGGGCTTTCCCCGCGCTGGCCGTGAGCGGGGTGGACAAGCAGCGGGATTTGGGGGCGGCTCTGGTTCGCGTGGCCGACCTCGATCGGCCGGCGCGGCACCATGCCTACCGCCGTCGCCAAGTCTACCGCGAATGGTACACGCCCGGACAGCATTGGCAGCCGTGGCGACCGAGCCGCCATCACCGCTACTGGCACGGCGGCGTGACCGATCCTTTCTGCTACGGCATCCGCGCTGCACCCGATCCGAAGTGCTACGAGCGCTACTGGTGAGCGGACGCCCGGGGGAAGTTTCCGGGCCGGCTACACCTGGTCCGCAGTGAGCAGCTGCTCCAGCTCCGCGTGCTCCTCGTCCGGGGTCGTCCCGGCTGGCCGCAGCTGGTCGTCCACGAACTCGAGCGTCCTGCTCACGACGATCTGGCGCTGCCGGTCGAGCGTGACGATGTGATAGCTGTCGTCGAGCACGACGGTTTGCGTGAGGCCACCGAGATTGTCCTGCAAAAAGGTGGCGTTGCGCAGGCTGGCGCGATCGTCCTCCCGCGGGTGCACGATCAGGGCCGGCTGCGCGATCTCCGGCACCTCCTGCTTCACCTGCTGGACGAGCCAGCGCAGCTCCAGCATGAGGCTGCCCGGCAGGGCCGCGATGCCCGCCTTCGAGCTGTCACCGCTTTTGATGGCCTGCTCGACGAGGGCGCGGATGCGCGGGTCCTTGATGCCCCAGGGGTCCCGCTCGGCGAACGGGAACATCCGCGCGAGCCACTTCTGGGTGATGAGCGTGAAGAGGTGGCTGTACCAGGGGATGCCCCAGCCATCGAGCCACAGGGAGGGAGCGTAGAGAGCGAGGGCCGAGACCTCGCCGGGATACCGGGCGGCGTGGTGGAGCGCGAGTATCGCGCCCATCGACAGGCCGCCGACAACCACCGTGTCGCAATGCTCGCGCAGCCGGTGGTGTTCGTCCTCGACGCTTTCGTACCAGTGCTGCCAGCTGGTGGCCTCCAGCTCCTCGGCGCTTCCGCAATGGCCGGCGAGCTGCGGCACGTGCACCGTGTGCCCGGCGCGAGCGAGCCCCTGGGCGACGTAGCGCATCTCCATGGGCGTGCCGCCGAGCCCATGGATGAGAAGGAAGCCCCGCGGCCCTCCCTCAAAGCGCAGGCTCTGGTCGTCGATTTCCATCCAATGCTCCTTGCTGCCCGGCGCTCGGGGGATTCACGGCGCGGTCGGCGCCGGGGCGAGGGGGAACGGCGCTGCGGCCGGCGTGCGCTCGGTCCGCGCGAGCCATGCAGAGAGGCGCGCGGTCACATCGTGGAAGTTCCCAAAGGGTGCGTACGCCTGGCCGCGGTTGCGGCAGTGGTCGGCGAGCGTCCCCTTGGCGATGACGTAGTCGGCCCCCGCGGACATGCAGAAATCCGAGCGCCCGTCGCCGACCACCACGCGCGGCGACTGGTAGGGCCGCTTGGCATGCGAGCACTTGCAATTGGCGCCGCTGACGCGGCAGTCGCTCTGCGCATGCGGGAAGGCCAGACGCCAGCGGTCCCCGCCCTGCCATTCGAGCCTGTTGGCGAAGAAGGGAACGCTGAGCCGTGCGCGCCGCAGCGCGGCGCTGACGACCCGGTCGAAGCCGTCGGAGACGATCTTCACCTCTGCGCCGTGCCGGCGGCAGAACTTGAGGAAGGTCGGAAATCCGGGATCGAGGCGGATGGTGCGGATCTCGGCATCGAGCGCCTCGGGCGTCGCCCGCAACAGCGCCACCTGCCGCGCCATGCACTCGCGCGAGGAGATCAGGCCGCCTTGCCAGTCTTGCTCGATCACCCGCCACGACGGGTCCGCGAAACGGGCGAACAGGCGGTCCGTGGGATCGTCAGGGGCGACGGTTCCGTCGAAATCGACCAGCACCTGCCACTTCGCATGCGGACGCGACAACACTCGGCAACTCACTGATTGGAGGGTCTTGCTCGTTGATGAGGGGGGGTTGTGTGGGGCCCGGTATACACACAGTTAGCCATGTTGCTATGCGCTCTTACGCCACGCACGTATGCACTGAACACATATGCCCTTTTCGGCCGCTGCCTGTATGCGAATGCCGTGCCAGGGGTTAATCCGCGGATAAGCACCGTGCCGCGGCAGATGCCCGCACGGCGGGCTTGCGCCGCGGGTTGCCAACCCTCTCCAAGGCCTGAGCTTGTGTCCCTCGGCGCGGCAGCGCTCGCCCGGGCAAACGGCAAGACCGACGCATTGTGGCCGCCGCTGCTGCCCATTGTTTGGGCGTCAATGCGTCCAGCGGGGCACCAGCAGCGCGGTTGCTGCGTTAATCACGTTTGCGTGTTCTCGCAGCAGACAAGATTTCAGGCGCGCCTGAAAGGGAAGAGCAGCTGGCCGATGATGCAGGCCGGCCGGCCGAGGATGGTCCCTCACCACGTCTCGATCCAGGGCCGCAGGTCCAGCTCATGCGTCCATGCGGTGCGCGGCTGGAGGTGGAGCTGCCAGTAGGCCTCGGCGATGGCATCGGGGCTCAGGACGCCGTCGCGGCCCTTGAGCGCGGCGCGCTCGGGAAAGTTGGTGCGGATGAACTCGGTGTCGATGGCGCCGTCGATCACCACGTGCGCCACGTGGATGCCCTGCGGCCCCAGCTCCCGCGCCATGCTCTGCGCCAGTGCGCGCAGGGCGTGCTTGGCGCCGGCGAACGCGGCAAATCCCGCGCTGCCGCGCACGCTAGCCGTGGCGCCGGTGAAGAGGATCGTGCCGTGCCCGCGCGGCATCATCACCTTCGCCACCTCGCGGCCCATCAGGAAGCCGGCGAAGCAGGCCATCTCCCAGACCTTGAAGTAGACGCGCGAGGTGGTCTCGCGGATGGGAAAGCGCACGTTGGCGCCGATATTGAAGGCTGCGACCTCGATCGGGCCGACCTCCCGCTCGATAGTATCGATGAGCGGCACCATCTGCTCCTCTTTGCGCGCGTCCGAGCCGAAGGCGCGCGCCTTGCCGCCCTCGCTCTCGATGCGCGCGACCAGAGGCGCGAGCTTGTCCACGTGCCGGCGCGTCACGCAGGCGGTGAAGCCCTCGCGGGCGAAGCGGCGAGCGATGGCGCCGCCGGTGGCGTCGCCGGCGCCGACGACGAGGGCTGCTCTCGTGTACGCCATGGCCTTCCCCCGTTCTCTCGAGCTGTCATCCTGGAATTCGCGCCAGCGAATATCCGGGAGCCATATGTGGCCCTGGGTCCGGCTCTGCGCGCTGTCGCACTCCGGCCGGGATGGCAACGTTTGAGTCTTGTGCTGGTTGATGCACTACACCGTGGTGAAGAACGTGTCCCACCTGACGCCGTAGGGCGCAATAGGCAAGCCGTATTGCACCGGTTGAGCGTTGCTCGGAGCAACGTAGTCGTCCCGATCCATCGTTCCCCGGCGCAATACGGCTGACGCCTCTTGCGCCCTACGGATATCCTCTCTCGATGACGGCTCGTTTCAGGATTGCTGCGGCTGCCGCGCTCCTTTGTGCGCTCGCCGGGTGCGTCGAGGTGGTCGATGCCGACCGGGCGCGGACCTGCCGGAGCGTGATCCCTGCGCTCAACCTTGGCCAGGACGAGCTCGAGATCCTGCGCACGACAGCGCTCGCGCCGGGCGATGGCGTACGCATTGATTACCGCGTGGGCCCGACCGGGCGACCTTCGCGGGAGCGCTTCGTCGAATGCCGATTTGCCGGCAGCGCGAGCACATCGGCGGATCGGAGCGCGCTTGTGGGTGTGACCACCGAGGCAGGCCCGCTCGGCGAGGTGCGGCTGCGGCTGCTGAAGCGCTTCTGGCTCGAGGCAGAAGGTGTCGCGGCCGATCCCGAGCCGGTCGGCGGAGCCACGCGTGCACGCGCGCTACCCCTGGCGCTTGCCATCGGCCTGCAGCACCTGCTGCTGGCATTGCCGGCCATGGCCATCTACGGCCTGCTCGCGGCCGCCTATTCGCTCATCTATGGCCTGGTGGGGCGCATCAATCTGGCCTTCGGTGAGCTGGCGGCGGTGGGCGGCTATGCGGCCTTCCTGGGTGTCCTGCTGGCGGGCGGCTCCGGCGGGGGCATGGGGGGCTCGTTGTTGCTCGCGCTCGCCCTGGCGCTGACGGCGGCCGTGTCCTACGGCATAGCCGCGGGTCGCTTCGTGTTCCAGGAGCTGGCGGCGCAGACCGGCCAGCGCGTGCTCATCGGCACGCTCGCGCTTGCGATCGTGTTGCAGGAGTTCCTGCGCCTGGCGCAGGGCTCGAAGCACCAGTGGGTGCCGCCGATGCTCAACACACCGCATGCCGTTGCCCGTGCGGGCGGCTTCGTCGTCACCGTGACGCCGATGGCGCTCGGGGCGGCGCTGCTCTCCCTGCTGGCGGCCGTGGGGCTGCTGGGGCTCATGCAGGCGAGCAGGTTCGGCCGCTCCTGGCGCGCCTGCGCCGATGATCCGGGAGCCGCGGCCCTCTTCGGCATCGACCGCACGGCCGTGCTGCTCAAGACCTTCGCGCTCGGCTCGGGGCTGGCGGGGCTCGCGGGCTACGTGGTGACCATCTACTACGGTACCCTCGGCTACGCCGGGGGCGTTGTTCTCGGGCTCAAGGCCCTGCTCGCCGCCGTCGCCGGCGGCATAGGCTCGGTCGCCGGCGCGTTCCTCGGCGGTCTCCTGCTCGGCTGCGCCGAGGCCTTGTGGTCGGCGGTCTTGCCGATCGAGTACCGCGACCTCGGGATCTTCGCCCTGCTCGTGCTGCTCCTCGTTGCCCGGCCTTACGGACTGTGGGGTCTCGCCGATCTGCAGCCGCGCAGGCCGTGAGCGTGCAAGCCCAGCGGCTCACTCGCCGGCCATGCGCGGGCGTAGCTCGTGGCCTTCGTGCTCGATGAGGCCGCCCTCGGTCTTGTACATGTAGTCGCGCGTGATCGGCAGCGCCTTGATGCGCTTGACGAGCTGAACCTGGAACACGACCAGGTTCTGGTAGCGGAAGGCGGTCTCGGAGGCGGCGAGATAGAATTCCCACATGCGGCAGAACCTCTCGTCGCGGATGGCCGCAGCCTTGTCCCAATTGGCGAGGAAGCGCTCGCGCCAGGCCCGCAGCGTCTCGGCGTAGTGGAGGCGCAAGACCTCCAGATCGGCAATGATGAGACCGGAGCGCTCGATCGCCGCCACCATCTCGGACAGCGCCGGGATGTAGCCGCCGGGAAAGATATACTTGGCGATGAAGGCATTGGTGGCGGCCGGCGGCTCCGAGCGGCCGATCGTGTGGATGAGGGCCACGCCGTCCTCGTCCAAGAGGTCGCGCAGCTTGCCGAAGTAGGTGCCGTAGTGGTTCACGCCCACGTGCTCGAACATGCCGACCGACACGATGCGGTCGAAGCGGCCCTCGAGGTGGCGATAGTCCATGAACTCGAAGTGCGCCGAGCGGCTCATGCCCTCTTTCGCCGCCCGCTCGCGCGAGATCTTGAGCTGCTCGCGGCTCAGCGTGATGCCGGTCACGTCGCAGTGCGCCACCTTGGCGAGATAGAGGCCGAGGCCGCCCCAGCCCGAACCGATGTCGAGCACGTGCTGTCCGGGTGAGATGGCGAGCTTGGCGGCAAGATGACGCTTCTTGGCGAGCTGAGCCTCCTCGAGATCCGCGCCTTCCGTGAAGTAGCCGCAGGAATACTGACGATCATGGTCGAGGAAGAGGTCGTAGATGGCGCCGTCGATGTCGTAGTGATGGGCGACGTTGCGGCGCGCGCGCCAGGAGGGATTGAACTGCATCAGGCGGCGGAGCAGGTAGCGCGCGGCGCTGAAGCTCTTGGTCCACCCGGGCAGCGGCTTGGACTGCAGGTTGGACAGCAGGAGATCCAGGAACTCGTAGATGCGCCCCTCGATCAGCTCGAGGCGCCCGTCCATGTAGGCTTCCCCGAGCGCCAGCTCGGGGTCGCGGACGAGCTGGCGCTCCGTCCGCCGGTCGGCGAGGCGCACCGTGATGCGGGGCGGGCCGCCGTCACCATAGCGATGGGTCGCGCCGCCCGCGTCGATGAGTGTCAGGGACCCGCGGTGGACGATCCGATTGAGAAGGATGTCGAGCAACTTGAACATGGCGCAACACCGGATGTGCTTGCGGCTCCAGACCCCCTTCCTGCGACCTTCGAAGTCTTTGCTCTCATTATACGAAAGTGCGGCGGCAACGCTACAGGCAAGGTGAGATCCGGCTTGCGGGCGCAACACGGGCATCGCTCCTGAACGATGCTCCGTGCCATGCCGATGCTGCAACGGGCGGTCAGGGCTGCGGCCCGGTGCCCGGCGCCTGCGGAGGCTCCTCCTCGCCGCGCTGGCGGGCGAGGGCCTCCTCCTCGAAGACGGCATCGGGGTTGAAGGTCTCGAGCTGCAGGCCTTCCTCCTTCACCACGGTGACGTCCTCGCCGCGTGCCTGCCGCTCGGCCTCGTCGTCGGAACGGGCGACGTTGAGCGTCACCTGCACGATGACCTCCGGGTGCAACGCGATGCGCGTGGCGTGCAGCCCGAGCGTCTTCATCGGCTTGTCGAGGACGACCTGGCGGCGGTCGATGCTGAAGCCGCCGGCCGTCACGAGCTCGGCGATGTCGCGCGTGGTGACCGAGCCGTAGAGCTGCCCGGTGTCGCCGGCCTGCCGAATGGCGACGAAGCTCTTGCCGCCGAGCTTGGCGGCCACAGCCTCGGCTTCCTTTTTGAGCTCGAGGTCACGCGCCTCGAGCTGGGCGCGATCCTTCTCGAAGCGCGCGAGGTTGTCGGGCGTGGCGCGCAGCGCCTTCTTCTGCGGCAACAGGAAGTTACGCGCGAATCCGTCCTTGACATTGACGACATCACCCATCTGGCCGAGGCGGCCGATGCGTTCCAAGAGAATGACCTGCATGCTGCTACTCCATCGGTTGACTGGAAGGGGATCAGGTGGCGGGAGGCGGCGCGCCGAGGCGGCGCCGGAGCTTGAGGGCCGGCTCGAGCAGCCCGGCGAGCGTCAGGGCCAGCGCGACGTAAGGCCCGAACAGCACGAGACCTGCGTACACGCCCCACAGCAGCCAGGGTGCGCGGGCCCGGGCAATGAAATGCATGAGGGCAAGACCGCCGATCAGGTAGGCGAAGAGCAGAGCGCCGGTGAAGCTGGTGCCTGCGACTCCGAGCGTGCCGGGCGCGAACGAGGCGGCGATGGCGACGGCGGCAAGCAGCGGGAAGCCCGCCGGATAGGAGAGGGCAGGCAGGTCGGGCCAGGTGCGGCCGAGCCGGCCCGAGGCCCGGGCGATGCGTCCGGCGAGGTAGAGGTTGACCGTGAAGATGGCCATCCAGTAGGCGGCGAAGGCGCCCGGCAGGGTGGCGACGACGAGCTCGCTCAGCGCCTCGATCTGCGGCTCGCTGAGGGGTCTCAGCTTCAGCTCGGGCGCCCGCGCGGAGAGGGAGCGCAGGAAATCCGACAGCGGGGCGTGCAACACCTCGTAGGTGCCGCCGATCAGGGGCAGAACCAGCACCGGGAGCGCGCCGCCGTATAACGCAAGTGCGGCAAGCAGGCGGCCCGGCGGATACCACTCGCGTTCGCCGGCATCTGCGGGATGGGGACGGCTCATGTAGGCCAGGTAAGGAAGCAGCACGGCCGGCACCCCGAGAGCGAGGAAATATCCGGCCGCGAACGAAGCGCTGCTGGCTATGATCATGACGAGTCCGCCGGCGACGGCCCCGACCGCGGCCGGCAGCCAGCCCCAGCCGAGGCCGGCGAGCAGCGACGGCAGCGGCGTGAGGAACAGGAGCGTCGTGCCGAGCAGCGGCGAGCCGCGCGAGGCCGAATAGAACAGCAGCGCGGATGCGAGGCCGCCGCCGAGGCCGATGAGGAAGCCGATGGGCATGTCTTAAGCTGTCCCGCCGCGGCGGTTAGAGACGAAGCCTGCCGGAGGCTTGCGGTCCCAACCTATCGACAATGGAGCGCCGGGGCAGCCCCGGCTGCCCCGCTACTTGATCACATAAGGCAGCAGTCCGATGAACCGGGCGCGCTTGATCGCCTTGGCGAGCTCGCGCTGCTTCTTGGCGGACACCGCCGTGATGCGGCTCGGCACGATCTTGCCGCGCTCGGAGACGTAGCGGCTGAGCAGCCGCATGTCCTTGTAGTCGATCTTCGGCGCCTTATCGCCCGAGAACGGGCAGGTCTTGCGCCGGCGATGGAACGGGCGGCGCGCCGGGATGGTGGCGATCTCGGCCATGGCTCAGCTCTCCTGCGAAGGGGTGGACGGGGGCGTTTCGCCCTCGCGCGGCGGACGCGGGCCGCGCGGCCGGTCTCCGTCGCCGCCCTCGCGGTCGCGGCGGAAGCCGCCGCCTCCGCCGCCACGGAAGCCGCCGCCGCCACCACGGTCGCCGCGGAAGCCTCCGCGGTCACCGCCGCGGAAGCCGCCACGGTCGCCCCTGAAGCCGCCGCGATCGCCGTCGCGGCGGTCGTCACGGTCGCTCTTGCGCATCTGGATGGAAGGCTCGGTCTCGTGCGCCTCCACCCTCACCGTGAGGAAGCGGATGACGTCCGGGGAGAGGCCCATGCGCCGCTCCATCTCGGCCACGGCGGCCGGCGGAGCGTCGATATTCATGAGCGAGTAGTGGGCCTTGCGGTTCTTCTTGATCTTGAAGGCGATGGTCTTGAGACCCCAATACTCGGTCTTGCCGACTTTGCCGCCGCCTTCCTCGATGACCTGGGAGTATTCCTTCGCCAGCGCCTCGACCTGGGCCTGGCTGATGTCCTGGCGCGCCAGGAACACGTGCTCGTAGAGAGGCATTGCGTGGCCTTTCCTTCCGTTTGCATGTCCGATCCGGCGCAAAGCCCCTTTTGGGCCCGAGACAGCTCAAGCTGCACGGAAAGGCCCAAAGGACCCGAAAGAGCGGAGACACCGGGAGACGGGCGCCTGGCCCTGCCGCACATGCTGCCTCGTGCGGCCTCCCGTTCAGCCTCCGGCCGGAGCGGGTGACGGGCGGACTTATACGCAAATCTCCTGATGGAGCAAGCGCAAAGCGGGCCCCGCGCCGGCTGCGCCGGGATGCCCGGGCGAGTTCCCTGGGGAACTGGCGGTGGGACCGGGGCAGTATATCTGGCGATGTCCGGGCGCGGAGCATAGGTTTGGGCTCCAGCCTTGACAGTAAAGGTGGCGCTCGTGTCTAAGCGCAATTGAGCGGTGCAAGCCGGTTGAGCCAATGACCATCGCATTCGTCTTTCCGGGCCAGGGCAGCCAGGCGGTCGGCATGGGCGCCGAGCTTGCCAGGGCCCACGCCTCCGCGCGCGCCGTGTTCGAGGAGGTCGATGCCGCGCTCGGGCAGAACCTCTCGCAGATCATGTTCGAGGGGCCCATCGAGACGCTGACGCTCACCGAGAACGCGCAGCCAGCCCTGATGGCGGTGTCGCTGGCGGTGATGCGCGTGCTCGAGCGGGACAAGGGCTTCCGTCTCGCCGACAGAGTTGCGTGCGTGGCCGGACATTCGCTCGGCGAATATTCCGCGCTTGCCGCTGCCGGTGCGATCAGCGTCGCCGACGCGGCGCGGCTGCTCAAGACGCGCGGGCGCGCCATGCAGGCGGCGGTTCCGGTCGGGCAGGGAGCGATGGCGGCGCTGCTGGGCGTGGGCAAGGAAGCTGCCGAGCGCCTCGCGGCGGAGGCCGCGCAAGGTGAGGTGTGCCAGCTCGCCAACGACAACGAGCCGACCCAGGCGGTGATATCGGGCGCCAAGAGCGCGGTCGACCGCGCCGGCCAGCTCGCCAAGGCGCACGGCGTGCGCCGCTTCATGCCGCTCAACGTGAGCGCGCCCTTCCACTGCGCGCTGATGCAGCCAGCCGCCGACGTCATGGCCGAGGCTCTCGCCAAGGTCGAGGTCAAGGCGCCCGTGGTGCCGCTCATCGCCAACGTGCTGGCCGCGCCCATCTCCGATCCGTCCGAGATCAGGAAGCGCCTGGTCGAGCAGGTCACGGGCACCGTGCGCTGGCGCGAATGCGTCGCCCGCATGGCCGCCGACGGCGTCACGCACGTCTACGAGATCGGATCGGGCAAGGTGCTGGCGGGACTGGCCAAGCGCATCGTGCCGGCGATCACTGCAGCCTCGCTCGGCACCCCGCAGGATATCGAGGCGGCGCTGCCCGCCCTTATGCAATAGAGGACGCCCATGTTCGAGCTCACCGACAGGACCGCGCTGGTCACCGGCGCCACCGGCGGCATCGGCGGCGGCATCGCCCGGGCACTGCACAAGCAGGGAGCGACGGTGGCCATCTCCGGCCGGCAGACCGACAAGCTCGAGAAGCTCGCGGCGGAGCTGGGGTCGCGGGTTCACGTCTGTCCGTGCGACCTCGGCAACAAGGCGCAGGTGGCCAAGCTCATCGACGAGGCGGTGGCCAAGCTCGGCAGGCTCGACATCCTCGTCAACAATGCCGGCCTCACCAAGGACAACCTGTTCATGGTGATGAAGGACGAGCAGTGGGACGATGTGATCGCCGTCAACCTCACCTCGACGTTCATGCTCATGCGCGCAGCCACGCGCGCCATGATGCGCTCCAAGACCGGCTATGGCCGCATCGTCAATATCTCCTCGATCAGCGGCATCATCGGCAACCCGGGCCAGGGCAACTATGCAGCCTCCAAGGCCGGCATGATCGGCATGTCGAAGTCCCTGGCGCGCGAGGTAGCCGCGCGCGGCATCACGGTCAACTGCATCGCTCCGGGCTTCATTTCCACGCCGATGACCGATGCGCTCAACGAGAAGCAGACCGCGGCCATCCGCGACGCAATTCCTGCGCAGAAGTTCGGCACCCCCGATGATATCGCGGCGGCCGTCGTGTATCTGGCAGCACCGGAGGCTGCCTACATGACCGGCCAGACGCTGCATATCAACGGCGGACTGGTAATGATTTGAAGGCTTTAGCTTCGCCGGCTAAAGCCCGAAAATGCGGAACTTGGAGCGCTGGTCAAGCCAAGTGAAGTGTGTTACGAGCCGCCTGAATTCGGGCTTCGGCCCTGGGGAAGGAATGTCGGCGGGCTTGCTGTGCCACGCGAGTCGTGCTGCCCTCGCAAGATGCGGGCGCAGCGCCGATGGTCTCACCCGAACATGAACGCATGAACACGGCATGAGCATGGATCAGCCAAGGAGCCGAGGGATAAACCGATGAGCGACGTCGCACAGCGCGTAAAGAAGATCGTGGTCGAGCACCTGGGCGTGGAAGCCGACAAGGTCACCGACAACGCGAGCTTCATCGATGATCTCGGTGCGGACAGCCTCGACACCGTCGAGCTCGTGATGGCTTTCGAGGAGGAGTTCGGCTGCGAGATCCCCGACGATGCGGCCGAGCAGATCCAGACCGTCGGTGACGCCGTGAAGTTTCTGGAGAAGCATGCGAGCGCGGCCTGACGCCTAGGCGGCGGGCGGTCGCCGCGCGCCGGCGTCCGGCCCTGCGGGTGCCCGTGGGGCGCAACGACGCCGAGGCGGGAGAACAGCTCAGGATCCCTCATGTTGCGACGCGTCGTCATCACCGGACTCGGTCTCGTGACGCCGCTGGGGTGTGGTGTCGAGCCGAGCTGGTCGCGCCTTGTCGCGGGCCAGAGCGGGGCGCGCCGCATCGAGGAATTCAAGGTCGACGATCTCGCCTGCCAGATCGGCTGCTTCGTGCCGCGGGGGCCCCTCAGCGAGGGCAAGTTCAATCCCGACGATTGGATGGAGCCCAAGGAGCAGCGCAAGGTCGACGATTTCATCATCTTCGCCATGGCCGCGGCCCAGCAGGCCATCGACGATTCGGGCTGGAAGGCCGACACCCCCGACAAGCAGGAGCGCAGTGGCGTCCTCATCGGCTCCGGAATCGGCGGCTTGAGCGGCATCGCCGACACCTCGCTGCTGCTGGCGGAGAAGGGGCCGCGGCGGGTGAGCCCGTTCTTCATCCCCGGTCGCTTGATCAACCTGGCCTCGGGCTACGTGTCGATCAAGCATGGCCTCAAGGGACCCAACCACGCCGTCGTCACGGCCTGCTCGACCGGGGCGCACGCCATCGGCGATGCCTCGCGGCTGATTGCGCTGGGCGATGCCGACGTAATGCTGGCCGGCGGCACCGAGAGCCCGATCTGTCGTATCGGCGTGGCGGGCTTTGCGGCATGCCGGGCGCTCGCCACTGCCTTCAATGACCGGCCCACCAAGGCCTCGCGCCCCTACGACAGGGACCGCGACGGCTTCGTGATCGGAGAGGGCGCGGGCATCGTCGTGCTGGAGGCGCTCGAGCATGCCCAGGCGCGGGGTGCGCGCATCTATGCCGAGGTGATCGGCTATGGGCTCTCAGGCGATGCCTTCCACATCACCGCGCCGTCGGAGGACGGCGACGGCGCCTACCGCAGCATGCGCATGGCGCTGAAGCGCGCCGGCATCACGCCCGGCGACATCCAGTACGTGAATGCGCACGGCACCTCGACGATGGGCGATGAGATAGAGCTCAAGGCCGTCGAGAGGCTGTTCGGCAACGCCGCCGGCAAGCTCGCGATGTCGTCGACCAAGTCGGCCGTAGGGCATCTCCTCGGCGCTGCAGGCGCGGTGGAGGCGATCTACTCCGTGCTCGCCATCCGCGACAATGTCGCGCCGCCGACCCTCAACCTGGACAATCCCTCCGTCGACACCGCCATCGATCTCGTCGCGCACAAGGCGCAGAAGCGCCAGATCGACACGGTGCTGTCGAACTCGTTCGGCTTCGGCGGCACGAACGCCTCGGTCGTGATGCGCCGCTTTGCGGCGTAGCGCCATCGACGCTGCGAATCGATTCCGGGCGCCGTGCGTGCGGTGCCGGGGACGGCCACGGTCAAGCACAATGCGCGAGCCACGCCATTGCCAAGGCATCGTCCTTTCGCCACATTTACCCTGAAGCTTCGGGCGCGAATCGACAGCCGCTGGAAGAACGGTGCGCGATGAAGCTCGGGCGGGGCGGGGCCCGCGCGCTCCGGGGGCCGGACCATGAGAAACCGTCACGCGGCGGACCAGCGTATGGACCACGTTTACAGCCGTCTCTCGGGCGCGCTGGCGCGCAGTCCGGCTGAGCGCCTGGAGCCGACCCGCCCTCCTGCCAGACCGCGGCACCGGCGCCACGACAGGGAGCCCGGGCGGGCGAGCCCGGTGCTGCGGTTCCTCAACGGGCTGCTCACGTTCCTGCTGGTGGTGATGCTGGTCGCCGGCGGCGGCGCTTTCCTGTTCGACGCTCAGGTCGATGCGCCCGGTCCTCTCGATCGCGCCAAGACCGTGGTGATCCCCAAAGGCGAGGGCACGCATGAGATCGCAGCGCGCCTCGAGCGCGAGGGCGTGATCGGCGACCGCCGGCTCTTCATCGCCGGCTACCTCTGGGCCAAGCTTTCGGCACAGCTGGCCGGCGCCAAGCCCATCCAACTGCGCGCGGGCGACTATGCGGTCAAGCAGAACGCGAGCATCCGGCAGGTGATCGACCTGCTTTCCGAGGGCAAGACCGTCGCCTACCGGGTGACGGTCCCCGAGGGGCTCACCAGCTATCAGATCGTCGAGCGGCTGCGGGCCGACGCGAGCCTGACGGGCGACATCGAGGCCGTGCCCCCGGAGGGGACGATGCTGCCCGAGACCTTCGTCGTCGAGCACGGCATGCCGCGCCAGGCGCTCGTCGACCGCATGCAGGCGGAAGCGCGGAAGTTCTTCGAGCGCGCGTGGCTGCAGCGCAAGAAGGAACTGCCCTTCAAGTCGATGGAGGAGGCCATTATCCTGGCCTCGATCGTGGAGAAGGAGACGGGGCGGAACGACGAGCGCGACCGTGTGGCGGCAGTTTTCCTCAATCGGTTGCGCCTCAATATGCGCCTGCAGTCCGATCCCACGATCCTCTACGGGCTCACCGGCGGCAAGACGGTGTGGAGCCGTCCGATCCAGAGGAACGAGATCACGCAGAAGACATCGCACAATACCTACCAGATCGACGGGCTGCCGCCGACGCCGATCTGCAACCCTGGCCGTGCGGCGATCGAGGCCGTGCTCAATCCGGCCGATACCAAGGACCTCTATTTCGTCGCCGACGGCTCGGGCGGTCACGTCTTCGCGGAGACGCTCAAGGAGCACAATGCCAACGTGCAGAAGTGGCGCGCGACCGAGAGGGATATGAGAGCCAAGGCGGCACCCGCGGACACGCCAACCACGGCTGCGCCGCCGCCGGCGGCCGCGGCCAAGGCCCGCGCCGTCGTGCGCACCGTGCCTCCGGCCAAGGCGCAGCCCGCCGACAAGGCGCAGGAGCCCGCGGCCGACGCCGCAAGCGGCGGCAAAGCCAAGCGCTGAGCCAGCAGCATTCCTGGCCGCATGGTGCCGCGGTGCTTGGCTTTCCTTGTTCCCCATGGGCGCTGCGACTACAGTCTGCGAGGCCGCGCGGCCCGAATCGGCGCGGCCCTCAGGCCACGGGCCGGCAGCATCGAGTGCGCGGAAATGACCATCAGGAGCATGACCGGCTTCGCCCGGGCGGACGGCGTCACCGGCCCGATCGCCTGGCATTGGGAGGTGCGCTCGGTCAATGGCCGCGGCCTCGACATGCGCCTTCGCCTGCCGCCTGGCTACGAGGCCCTCGAGCCGCGCATCCGCGAGGCGGTGGCCAAGCGCATCACGCGCGGCAACCTCGCCGTCAATCTCAACGTGAAGCGCAGCGAGGGCGAGACGCGCATCAGGCTCAACCGGTCGGCGCTGCAGCAGGTGCTGGCCGCGCTCGACAGCCTCAAGGCGACGATGGACTTCGCCCCGCCCCGGCCCGAGGCGCTGCTTGCGATCAAGGGCGTGCTCGAGGTGGTGGAGCCCGAGGAGACCGACGCGGAGATGCAGGTGCGGACCGGGGCTATGCTGGCCGGCCTCAACGAGGCGCTCGAGGGCATGGTGCGCGCGCGTGAAGCCGAGGGACGCCATCTCGAGGCCGCGGTGCGCGAGCAGGTCGCCGCGATCGAGCGCCTGGTGGCAACCATTGCCGGGTCGCCGGCGCGCTCGCCCGAGGCGATCCGGCAGAGGCTCAAGGAGCAGGTGGGCCGTCTGCTGGACACGGGTGCGAGCCTCGACGAGGGCCGCCTCTACCAGGAAGCCGCCATGCTGGCGACGCGGGCCGACATAGAGGAGGAGCTGAAGCGCCTCGGCGCCCACATCGCCGGCACGCGCGAGCTGCTTGCTTCGAAAGAGCCCGCCGGCCGCCGTCTCGATTTCCTCGCCCAGGAGTTCAATCGCGAGGCCAACACCGTCTGCTCCAAGTCCAACGATCCGGAAACGACCCGGGCGGGACTGGAGCTCAAGGCGATCATCGACCAGATGCGCGAGCAGGTGCAGAACATTGAGTGAGGCAGGCGCACGCCCCGACCGATCCGACCGTCCGCAGGTCGCGCGGCGCGGCCTGCTGCTCGTGCTCTCCTCGCCGTCGGGTGCCGGCAAGACGACGCTGGCCCGTCGTCTGCTCGCGAGCGATAGCGGCCTGCGCATGTCGGTGTCCGTCACCACGCGCAAACCGCGGCCCGGAGAGGTCGACGGCAAGGACTACCGCTTCATCGATGCCGGCGAGTTCGAGCGCCTCGAGCAGGCCGGCGAGCTCATCGAGTGGGCCGAGGTTCACGGTAATTGGTACGCCACCCCCCGGGCCGGCGTCGCGGCCGCGCTCGAGCGGGGTGAGGACGTGCTGTTCGACATCGACTGGCAGGGCGCCCGGCAGCTCAAGGAGCGCATGGGCGGGGACGTGGTCACCGTGTTCATCCTGCCGCCGGACGGCCGGGCGCTGGAGCGGCGCATGCGGGCGCGCGGCCAGGACTCCGAGGAGGTCGTGGTGCGGCGCATGGCGGCCGCCGCTGCCGAGATCGGCCATTGGGGCGAGTACGACTACGTCATCGTCAACGACGATCTGGAGCGGAGCGCGGCGGGGCTGGCCGCGATCCTCGCGGCCGAGCGGCTCAGGCGTGCCCGCCAAACCGGCCTGTCGGCGTTCGTGCAGAGCGTGCTGGCGCAGCTTTGAGGTTTTGCCGACGGGGTCAGACCCCTCGCGCCTCCGGTTGCGATAGATCCTCAGCGCTGCGGCGAGGGGTCTGACCCCGTGGGTGCTTGCGCCCTGGGCATTCGCTCGAAGACATAGGCGAGGCGCGCGAAGTCGCGCACGCTCAGCGCCTCGGCGCGGAGCGTCGCGGCGATGCCGGCCGCGGCGAGCAGTGGCTCTGGCTCGCTTGTCAGCGACCGCAGGCTCTGGCGCAGCATCTTGCGCCGCTGGCCGAAGGCGGCCGCCGTGACGGCGCCGAGGCTCTCCACCCCGCACTCGGGCGAAGGCTGCTCGATGGGTGCGAAGGTCACGACCGCCGAGGCGACGGCCGGCGCCGGCGTGAATGCCGCCGGGCTCACCGTGAAGGCCAGCCGCGGCTTCGTGCGCCATTGGGCGATGACGGCGAGGCGCCCGTAGGCCTTGGAGTCCGGAGCGGCGACGATCCGCTCGGCCACCTCCTTCTGGAACATCAGCGCCATGCCCTGGTACCACGGCGGCCACGGCTCGCTCTCGAGCCAGCCGATCAGCAGACGTGTGGCAATGTTGTAGGGAAGGTTGGCGGCGATGATCGGCTTGGCCGCGCTGCCCGCCGCGAGCCTGCGCCAGTCGGCGGCGAGGGCATCGCCGTAGTGGACCTCGAGCCGGCCGGGATAGCGCCGCGCAATGGCCTCGAGTGCCGGCCGGCAGCGCTCGTCCCGCTCCACGGCGATGATGCGCTGCGCGCCCTCCAGGAACAACGCACGCGTGAGACCTCCGGGGCCCGGCCCCACCTCCACGACCGTCTTGCCCTCCAGCGGTCCGGCCGCGCGTGCAATGCGCCGCGTCAGATTGAGGTCCAGGATGAAGTTCTGGCCGAGGCTCTTGCGCGCGGAGAGCTCCAGCTCGCGGACGACCTCCCCCAGCGGCGGCAGGCCGTCGGGCGCGGCTGCCGGGGACTGCCGGCTCATGGGTTGAGGGTCGCGTCGGACCCGACGCGGCGGCGGCCGATCTCGCCTGCAAGCCGCAAGGCGGCGATGAAGCTGTCCGGCCTGGCCTTGCCCGTGCCCGCGAGCGCGAACGCGGTCCCGTGGTCGGGCGACGTGCGCACGAACGGAAGGCCGAGGGTGACGTTGACGCCGCTGTCGAAGGCCAGGGTCTTGAGGGGGATCAGCGCCTGGTCGTGATACATGGTGACGGCCGCGTCGTAGGCCCGGCGCGCCTCGGCATGGAATAGCGTGTCGGCCGAATGCGGGCCGGTCACGGCGATCCCTGCCGCGGCGAGCTCGACGACGACCGGCGCGATCAGCTCCGTCTCCTCCCGGCCGATGAGGCCGCCTTCCCCCGCATGAGGATTGAGCCCGGCAACAGCGATCCGCGGGGCGGCAATGCCGAAGTCGCGCGCGAGTGCTGACGCCGTGATCCGCACGGTTTCGAGCAGGAGCGGCCGCGTGAGTGCGGTGGGCACGGCCGACAACGGAATGTGCACCGTCGCGGGCACGACTCGGAGCTCGTCGCAGGCCAGCATCATGACCGGCCGCGGCCTCGTGCGGGCGCCCTGGCGCAGCGCCAGCTCGGCCAGGAACTCCGTGTGGCCGGGATAGGCGAGGTGGGCGAAGTTGAGGGTTCTCTTGACGATGGGGTTGGTGACGAGCGCGAGCGCAGCACCGGCGCCTGCGGCCGCGGCCGCTGCCTCGATGGCGGCAACCACCGCGGCATCGGCGGCTGCGACGTCCGGGCCGCGGATGGGCAGCGGCCACACGGGCAATGCCCTGGCGAACACCGATGCCGCATCGGCGAGGCTGGCGACCGGCTCGAGCGGCACGTCGAGGCCCAGCTTCCGCGCACGCGCGGAGAGCGTATCGGGGTCGCCGTAGAGCACGAACGTGGGCAGGTCACGCCGTGCACGCGCCACCCAGGCTGCCAGCGTGATGTCGGGACCGATGCCGGCAGGATCGCCCATCGATACGGCGATCGGCGGCAGGTCTGGGCGTCGGTCCCTGGAGCGACCAGCGGGCGGCGAAGCGGCCATGGCGCCCGTCACCGGAACTCGATGTGCGCATCCTGCCTGAGGTCGCGAAGATAGCGCTTGGCCACGATCTCGAATTCCTTTTGCGCGAGCTCCTCCTGTGCCTTCTCGCGCTGCTTCTCGTCGGCCTTGAGAGGGCGCCTCCCGCAGACGGCGTACACCTCGATGCCGCCCGCGCTTGTGGTCGGGGGCAGCACGTCGCCGTCCTTGGCACTGAGGAGCATCGACCGGGTGGGCTCGGGGATGGAGCTGGGCTTGACGAACTTCATGTCCTCGAAGCGGGCGTTGCTCCCCTCCCTGACTAAATCCGCCATGGTCTTGCAACTGCTGAACCTCTGGCGCAAGGCGTCGGCCTCGGCGTAGCGCTTGGCCATGCTGGCCTGATCCATCGACGAGGGCATGTGGAGCGTCACTTTTTGCACCTGCAGCTCGATTGCGTCCTCTCCTGCCTCGGTCGCGGTGGCGGAGATCACGCGATCGATGTCGCGGTTGCTGATGGAAATCTGCGCGGCGAACTTGCGCCGCACCACCTCGCGCCAGATGAACTGCGCTTTCGTCCTGTCCCTCAGCGTCATGATGTCGACGCCGAGGCCCTTGAGGTGCTGGGCGAACTGCTCCTCCGTCATCTTGTTGCGGTCGGCCAGCGACTTCAGCATCCGCTTGACCTCGTCGTCCGTGATGTCGATGCCGATGCGCTTGGCCTCCTGCAGCTTGAGGTGCTCGTCGATCAGCTCCTCCTGCGCCTCTTTGCGAAACTGCGGCAGCATCGAGGCGCGCGCACTGTCGAGGGCCTGCTTCTGCAAGCCCATGGCGAACTGGTTCTTGCGTTCCTCGAAGATGGCGCCGATCTGCTCGCGGGTCTTGCCGGGATTGTTGCGGATCACCTCCTCGAGGATCGCGCGCACCCGCTGATTGGTGGCCTCCGATTGCGCCAGCCGCTTGAAGCTCTCCTTGGCCTTCTCGCCGATGTTGGCGCTGAGCGCCGTGAACTTGGCGCGCTGCTCGATCTCGTAGGCGGTGATGGGCTCGTCGTTGACGAGGACGACGATGGCCTGCTCGGCCCTGGCCGGCGGCGCCGCGGCGGCGGCAGCGGCCTGACGCGGCGCCTTCTTCTGCTCGGCGGCCAGCGGGCCGGTCACGGCCGTGAGCGCGAGCGCGCAGGCGGACAGGACCGCGGCAACGGCGGGAAGGCGGCGAGGGGCAGGCAGAGGCATCGTTGTCAGGCCGGGTCCGAACTGGCGCGATTCGGCGCAAACGATCATACCGCCGGGTCCTGACCGGCGGTCAGCCATATCCACAAGACAACCGTGGCGCGGGAATGGCAAGGCGGCTTTGCGCTTACCCGGGTGGGATGGTCGGGGGTTGCGCGGATCGAGGCTGCCATGCGCTCAGGAGGCGCTCACAGTTTCGGGCCCAGGTTCTGGTCTCCAAAGACGTGGTTCAATTGGTCCGACTTGTAATTGAACTCGCCGATGTGCTTGAGCTCGAAGCGCAGCATCAAGGTCCTGTCGGGCGTGAGGCCGAGCGCCGTGTTCTCGACGAACGTCTCGATGTAGCTCGCCGTCAGCACGAAGCACTCGTCGGCGTACTTGATCTGGTAGATGTCCTGGATGCGCTGGTGCGCGTCGATGTCGTAGCGCAGGGTGCCGAGCACGCTCCAATTGTTGGTGATCTTGAGGCCCAGCGTGGTCATGGCCTCCTGCTGCTGGTCGAGCAGGCCGGTGACCGGATCGAAGGCAGTGTAGGTATAAGCCACGGAACCGGTGAGCGGGCCGTAGGCGGCCTGCAGCATCGTGTCCTGGCGCCGCAAGCTCCAGTCCTTCTCGTCGAAGCGGGCCTGCGAGATCAGGCTCAGGCCCTGCAGCGGCATCAGGTAAAGGCCGGCCACGTAGTCGGAGCGGGCGTTCTCGAGGCCGCTGACCGGCGAAAAGTTGGGCTTGCCGGTCGGGTCGAGGCCCGGATCTGCGTACGGGTTGGCGCCGGCCAGCTGGTAGCTCTGCCCGAACACGCCGCGCGCGTAGAGGCCGTTGTTGGCCTGGAAGGTGTACTGGAGCCCGACGTTGGCACGGCTGCCGGTCTCGTAGCGATCGTAGCCGGAGAACTTGTCGATATCGAACAGCAGCGTGTCGTCGAAGATCAAGCTCTTGGCGTCCTCGTCGGGCACGCGCGGATCGTTGCGCGTGTTGGCGCGGGTGATCAGCTGCGCCGTCGGCTCGAGCACGTGCGAGCCAACCGACGTGTGCGCCACGAACGGATAGGAATACAGCACGCCGGCCGTGGCCACGCCCCGATACACCGTGTCGGACGGCAAGGGAGCGAGCGTTACGGGGTCGAGCGCGTTGCTGTAGTTGCTGATATCCCCGCGGACGTTGCCGAACGGGGTCCAGACCTGTCCGACCGGGTCGATCATCTTGCGGCGCCAGTTGGCCTCTGCCACGGCCACATTGGTGTCGACGCCGTCGGAGCGCGTCATGCTGCGCGCGTGCCCCGTGAAGCTGAGCTCGCCGCCGAGCACCGGCGAGCCGAGGATGTAGTTGTAGTCGATGACGGGGTGTACCCAGGAGGTCTGGGTCGGCAACTCGCTGTTCAGCAGAATGCCGCCGAACTGATAGACCTTGGCGCCGAAGTAGTTGCGGTCGCTCATGCCCTGCAGGTAGGCGGTGTTGACGCGGTCGGTCTGCAGGATGGGGTCGAGCTGATAGAAGCGGCGGAAGCTCTCGTCGCTCTCGACGGTGACATCCCAGCCGTACCGCCACCACGACGAGAGCGAGAACTGGCCCTTCGTCTGGAGCGAGCCGCGCCATCCTGGATTGTTGTTGCTGTTGCCGATGGCGGTGCCGTCGCGGCTCTCGTCGATGGCGGCGATGGCCACGCTGTACTGGCCGTTGTCCAGGCGATGGCGCCACTCACCCTGCCAGAGCACCCCATAGTTCGACCAGTAGCGGGGGTGGAAGGTGAAGTCGTAGTTCGGCGCGAGCGCGAAGTAGTAGGGGACGTCGAACCCGAAGCCCAGCGTGGACGAGTTGGAGAAGCTCGGCATCAGAAAGCCGGAGCGGTGCTTCACCGACGGATCGGGGTGCTCGAAATAGGGCAGGTAGATCACGGGCACGCCGAACAGCTCGAACTGCGCGTCCTGGTAACTGATGGTGGCGGCCTTCTGGTCGTGGATGATGCGCGCCGCCGAGATGCACCACAGCGGAGGCACGCCGGGATCGTTCTTGCAGGGCGTGAACTTGCCGCGCTCGTACTCGGTGACATTGCCTTCGCGTCGGCTCGCGCGCGCCGCCGCAATGCGCGTGTCGTCGGCGGTCACGACGCTCAACGACTGGATGAAGGCATCGCGGAAGTCGTCGAGGGCCTCGAAGCGGTCGGCCCTGGTGATGCTGCCGTTGGGGTCCTTGAGCTGGGCGTTGCCCTCGGCGATCAGCTTGTTCGTGCTTTGATCGTAGATGACCTGGTCGGCCGTCAGGATGAAGTTGTTGTAGTAGATCTCGACGTTGCCCTGCGCGATCACCCGGTTGTTCTTGGTGTCGTAGAGCAGCTGGTCGGCCTGCAGATAGAGCGGCTGCGCCTTGTCGATCTTCGGCGCCGGCCCGAACATCCCGTTCGGGTTCTTGGGGAAGGAGGACGTGGGCTTCTTGTTGCCCACCATCAGGCTCGGGTCCTGAGCGGCCGACGGCTGCGTGCCGAGTACCAGGAGGGTGGCCGCCGCTGCCGGCAAGGCGAGCGCAAGCACGAGCCGCAGCCAGCCCTTACGACGGCTACAGACCCGCGCTATGCCGCACGACGTGTGCGGTATCGGCGCTCGACGCATCACTCAGCCGTCCTCCTGGTGCAACAACACCGTCAGCGCAGCGAGCAGAGCGAGGCCAATCGGCACCCATACCGCTGTTGTCGGCGACACCAGACCGGCAACACCGATCTGGCGCGAGACTTCAGTCAGCAGGAAGAAGCCGATTCCCCCGACCATCCCCGTGATAACCATAGTCTGGATGCCACCCGACCGGAATGACCTCAGAGACACAGTGGCGGCCAAAACAACCATGGTGATGAGGAGCATGGGGCGGGACACCAGCAGCGCGTACTGCATGCGGTAGCGAACGGCGGAAAGTCCAGCTCTTTCAGATACTTCAATCAGCGAAGGAAGTTGCCATAGCGACACCGAGATCTCCGATCCGAGAGCCTCCCCGACGCGCTCGCGCGTGAGGTAGGTGCTGACCGTGTAGGTGTCGAAGAGCTCGGGCTCCTTGCCGGGACGGGAGACGAGCGCGCGCTGCAACTCCCAGTAGCCGTCGCTGAGCACGGCGCGTTCGGCGTCGATCCGCTCGGCGAAGTGGCTCTGGGGATCGAACTGGTAGACGGTGACCCCAGTCAGGGACAACCCCTGGTTGGACACCGCGCGCGCGTTCATCACAGATTGACCGTCGGTGCCGTCCTGCCGCAGCCAGGATCCCTCGCCAGCGGAAGACAGCAGGCTCGCCTCCTTGCCGAAGGCTTCCGCCACAAGACGTTCGGACTCCGAGCGTGCCGCGGCCGCCAGGGGGTTGTAGACGGTCACGGCGAAGATCCCGAGCATAAGCGCCACGGTGATGCCCGGCCGCAGGAACTGCCAGACCGACATGCCGCCGGCGCGCATGACAATGAGCTCGGACCTGCGGTTGAGGCTCAGCAGAGCGCCGATCCCGCCCACCAGCACCGCGAACGCGAGCAGGATCTCGGTGTAGGCCGGCAGCCGCAGCAGGGCCATCCAGGTGAGGCTCAACATGGAGAGGTTGCTGCGCCGCGAAAGGCGGAGCAACTCGATCATGTCGATCATGAAGATGAGCACCGCGCAGACCGCGAACGCGCCCAGGATGGCCAACAGGAAGCGCTTGGCGACGTACCGGCGGAGGGTGCGGGGCCCGAGCACGGCATCAGCCTCTGGGCACGGGCCGCGCGGGCGACGCGACGCCGCGTGGCCAGAGCCCGCGCAGCGCTGTCGCTATCTGCTCGAAGCGGGCAGCCGTTGCCCGCGCAAGCCTCGACTGCCGGCGAGGGTACATGTGCCACTGCGTTGCGACCGCCCCGATGAGGGCGGCGGCGAGGGGCACCGCATAGAGCAGCGGAGCGGTGGCGGGGCGCACGACGGCGGTATTGGTGGCCGTGATGCCGACGATGCGGAACGCGACCGGCACGGCAAACGCGCTGATCACGGCGCGCGTGCGGTTCGTGCGCGTGGTCTGTGCCTGGCCCATGAACGCCAGCACCAGCAGCACGAAGGAGAAGCAGTAGAACGGGCTGGCGAAGCGCTCGTTGAGCTCGGAGGCATAGCTGCCGGGGTTGCTGCGGTAGATCGGGTCGTTGGGATCGGGGTTGAGCAGGTCGGGTGTGTAGCGCTCGCGCGGGCGCATGATGTTGACCTGGTCGGCTCTCTGCTCGAGCTGGTTGATGTCGACGACGTAGCGATCGAAGACGATGATCTGCGGCGTTGCGTCGTTCTCCAGACGGCGGACGATGTGGCCCTTGTCCATACGCAGATAGGCGGCCCCGCCCTGCTTGATGATGGCACCGCGCTCCGCCAGGTAGGTGACGACCTGCTTGGGATCGCGACCGTCGTGCATCAGCAGTCCGAGCAGCTCGCCGTTGGGTGCCCGGTCGCGAATGTGCACGGTGACCTTCGCCTCCGGTGAGGTGAAGCGCCATGGCTGGATCACTTGGGCCATCAGGTCGCTGCGCACCTGGACGGCCAGCTCCCGGAGCTTGTGCTGGGCCCACGGGCCCACCAGATGGTTCACCGCCGCGATGCCCACCGCCGCCAGGAGGGCGAGGGTGGCAAGCGGCTTCAGGAGCGACCACGCCGGCATGCCGCCCGCCGTCATCACGATCAGCTCGCTGTCGCCGTTGAGGCGGTTCAGCACGTGGATGGAGGCGATGAGCAGCGCGATGGGCGCGATCAGGGCCATCATGCTGGGGATGGCCAGCGTCGTCATTGCCATGAAGCGCACGACGTCCTGGCCTTGCGAGGTCATCAGGTCGAGCTGGCGAAGGGCGACGGCAATCCAGGTCACGCCGGTCAGCGAGGCCAGTATGAGCACGAGCGCGCCGGCGGCCTGCCGAAAGACGTACCGGCTGAAAATGCGCATTCCGTTCCCCCGGCGCCCGCCCCCTTCGTGCCTGCTGCACGGCGCGCGCTGCAGGGCTCAGGGCGTTCCATATCATGGTGGCGGAAAGGTGGCTCCCGGGGCGCCGCGCCAGGCCTTGTGGGCCCCATCGCGCAGGCGTCTCACCAGCGCGTTGTTGCCATTGCGGCGAAGCTCTCTTGACGCTTGGCCGGCGAGTGGCTAAGCCGGGCAATGTCGCGAAAATGCCACAGTGTCCATGATCAGTGTGGTCGCTTTGCTGCAGAAAGGCGCGATGCGCAGACACCGGATTTTCGACGCAGTTGGCGGGGTCCTCACTCACTCTCTTGCCGCACTGCAAAAGGCCCGAACCGACCTCGTCGGTGCGGCGCGCGCGGCTGCCGAGCACGTGCGCCGCATGGCGGCCGATACTACCTCCCCGCTCGACCCCCTGACCGACGCCAACACGCCGCCGCTGCCTGGAACCGGCAGCCGCGCCTTCTGGGTGGGGCTGGTGGTCGTCAGCGTGTCGGTGGTGTGGGCGCTGGTGACGTTCCTGATCCTGACGAACCTGACGCCCATCGCCCCGCGCGAGGGGGTGGTTTACGTCGTCCTCCTCGTCAACGTGCTCCTCGTGATCGCGATGATCGCCGTCATCGCGGTCCAGATCGCCGGCCTCTGGCGGGCGTGGGTCAAGAAGGTCGCGGGCGCGCGCCTGCACGCCCGCATCGTCGCCCTCTTCAGCGTGATTGCCGCGGTGCCGGCGCTGATGCTCGCAATTGCCGCGACCACCACCTTCTCGCGTGCGCTCGACAACTGGTTCAACCAGCAGACCATGTCGATCGTGCTCAACTCGCTCAACGTCGCGCATGCCTATCTCGACGAGCACGGGCAGGTCATCCGCACCGACATCGTCAACATGGCCAAGGACCTCGACGACGCGGCCCCGCACGTCGCGGGCGACGAGCGCAAGTTCCGCGAGCTCATGTTCGCCCAGGCTGGGCTGCGCGACCTGCCGGTCGCCTACGTGGTCAATTCCAGGGGCGAGGTGAAGGTGGCCGTCCTCGAGGACGAGAAGATCCCCTATATCCCGCCCCCTGAGCATCTGCTGCGTGCCGCCGCCGGCGGCCAGGTGCCGCTGCTGATGCCGAGGGACAGCTTCCGCGTCGCCGCCATCGCCATGCTTCACAGCTACCCCGACTCCTTCCTCTACGTCGCCCGCGGCGTCGACCCAGAGGTGGTGCGCCACCTGCAGCGCACCGAGGCCGGCGTCAAGCGCTACGAGAGCCTCCGCCAGGTCCGCGGAGGGCTGAAGTTCGCGCACGGGCTCATGTACTTCATGATCTCGCTCACCTCGCTGCTGGCGGCCATTTGGGTGGGGTTGTGGTTCGCGGGCCGGTTCGTGGCGCCCATCCGGCGCCTGATCAGCGCCGCCCAGCAGGTGACGCGCGGCAACCTGAAGGTCGAGCTGCCGATCCTGCGCGGCGAGGGCGACCTGCGCCGGCTGTCGATCAACTTCAATGCCATGACCAAGGAGCTGGAGCGCCAGCGCACCGACCTCGTCACCGCCAATACGCAGCTGCTGGAGCGGCGGCGCTTCATGGAGGCGGTGCTCTCGGGCGTATCGGCGGGCGTGATCGGCCTGGACCGGAACGAGCGCGTTACGCTCGCCAGCCGCTCCGCGCAGAAGCTGCTGGCCTGCGAGGAAGCCGATCTCGTCGGGCGCGAAGTTGCCGTCGCCGTTCCGCAGTTCGCCGCCGTGCTGCGCGAGGCGGAGGAGCACAAGAGCCGACCCCAACGCCAGATCACGCTCATCGTCGGGGGGGAGGAGCGCAACTTCGTGGTGCGCGTGACGCACGAGGAGCAGGGGGAGGAGGACTACGGCTCGGTGATCACCTTCGACGACGTCACCGAGCTCGTCGCGGCACAGCGCACCTCGGCGTGGGCCGACGTGGCGCGCCGCATCGCCCACGAGATCAAGAACCCGCTGACCCCGATACAACTCTCGGCCGAGCGCATCAAGCGCAAGTACGGCCGGGTGATCACGGAAGACCGGGACGTGTTCGAGCAGTGCACCGACACGATCATCCGGCAGGTCGGGGACGTGACACGCATGGTCGACGAGTTCTCCGCCTTCGCGCGCATGCCCAAGCCGCAGATGGAGGATCACGACATCCGCGACATCGTGCGCGCCTCCGTGCTCGACCGGCAGATGGGCAACGGCGACGTCGCCTTCGACAAGCGGCTGGGCGACGAGCCGATCATCGTCTCCTGCGACCGCCGGCTGATCGCGCAGGCGATCCACAACCTCGTGAAGAACGCCGAGGAGGCGATCCAGCAGTATGCGGAGAGCCCGGAGAAGGAAGAGGGTTGGCGCGGGCGCATCGAGACGGTCGTGCGCCGCAACGGCAACCGCGTCGACATCGAGGTAATCGACAACGGCCCGGGCCTGCCCAAGCAGAACCGCATGCGGCTGCTCGAGCCCTATGTGACGACCAAGGGTCAAAGGAAGGGCACTGGCCTCGGCCTCGCCATCGTGCAGAAGAGTGTCGAGCAGCACGGCGGCACCCTGGCGCTGGAGGACGCCCCGCCCGGGCCCGGGCGCAGCCACGGCGCCCTGATCCGCATCACGCTGCCGGTGAGCCGCGCCTCCGAGCGCCAGCCGCCGCGCGGGGAGCCTGCACCTGCCGCCGCCACCGCATCGGGCGGCGCATGATTGCCAATGAGCGAAGGAGCGACAGATGGCATCCGACATCCTGATCGTCGACGATGAGGCCGACATTCGCGAGATGGTCGCCGGCATCCTGCAGGACGACGGCCACCGTACGCGGCTGGCGCGCGATTCGGATGAGGCCTTGAAGGCGGTCGAGGAGCGCCGTCCGCACCTCGTAATCCTCGACATCTGGCTGCAGGGCAGCCGGCTCGACGGGCTGGAGGTGCTCAATATCGTCAAGAAGGCTCATCCCGACTTGCCGGTGGTCATCGTGTCGGGCCACGGCAACATCGAGACTGCGGTCACGGCCATCAAGCGCGGCGCCTACGACTACATCGAGAAGCCCTTCAAGGCCGACCGGCTGCTGCTGGTGACGCTGCGCGCGCTGGAGGCCTCCAAGCTGCAGCGCGAGGTGCGCGAGCTGCGCGAGCGCTCGGTCGTCAGCTTCGACATGATCGGCAAGTCGCCCGCCATGAACCAGCTGCGCGGGGCACTCGAGCGTGTCGCTCCCACCAACAGCCGGGTGCTGATCCGGGGCGGCGCCGGCTCCGGCAAGGAGCTCGTCGCGCGCGTGATGCACGACCACTCGCTGCGCAAGGACGGGCCCTTCGTCGTGGTCAATGCCGCCTCCATGGCGCCCAACCGCGTCGAGGAGGAGCTGTTCGGCACCGAGGATCACGCCGGCCCGCGCAAGGTGGGGGCACTCGAGGAGGCGCACGGCGGCACGCTCTATATCGACGAGGTCGCCGACATGCCGCTCGAGACGCAGGGCAAAGTGTTGCGCGTGCTGGTGGAGCAGAAGTTCCAGCGCGTCGGCGGCGGCCCCAAGGTGTCGGTGGACGTGCGCATCATCTCCTCGACCAGCCGGGATCTCGAGCGCGAGATGCAGGAGGGGAGGTTCCGCGAGGACCTCTATCACCGCCTCAACGTGGTGCCGCTGCGCGTGCCGAGCCTGGCCGAGCGGCGCGACGACATTCCCATGCTCGTCCAGTATTTCGTCGGCCAGGTGGCCCAGTCCTCGGGGCTGGCGCCGCGGCGCATCGGCGAGGACGCCGTGGCCGTGCTGCAGGCACACGACTGGCCCGGCAACGTGCGCGAGCTCAGGAACAACATCGAGCGGCTGATGATCCTCTCGGGCGGCGATCCGGACGCCGTCATCACGGCCAACATGCTGCCCGAAGAGATCGGCTCCAACGTGCCGCTGCCCGTCAACGGCGGCGCCGAGCACCTCATGTCGCTGCCGCTGCGCGAGGCGCGCGAGATCTTCGAGCGAGAGTACCTGCTGGCCCAGATCAACCGCTTCGGCGGCAACATCTCCCGCACCGCCGAGTTCGTCGGCATGGAGCGCTCCGCTCTGCATCGCAAGCTTCGCGCGCTGGGGGTGAGCTCGCAGGAGCGCACCGGCGACATCCCGAGGACTGGAACATGACACGCGTCGTCTACGTCAATGGCCGCTACCGCCCTTACGCGGAGGCGCTGGTACACGCCGAGGATCGCGGCTTCCAGTTCGGCGATGCCGTCTACGAGGTGTGCGAGGTGAGGGACGGCCGACTGGTCGACGAGACGCGGCATATGCAGCGCCTCGCCCGCTCGCTCGCCGAGCTCGGCATTGCGCAGCCCATGTCGCCGGGCGCCTGGTCGCGGGTCATGCGCGAGACGGTCCGGCGCAACCGCGTCGATCACGGCCTCGTCTACCTGCAGGTGTCGCGCGGGGCGCGGCCGCGCGACTTCCTGTTCCCGCCCGACCACGTTCGCCCCACCGTGGTGTGCCTGGCGCGCAGCGTATCGCCGGCCCGGGTCGAGGCAGGCGCCGCCCAGGGCATCGCCGTGAAGACCATGCCCGATATCCGCTGGGGCCGTTGCGACATCAAGACCGTGATGCTGCTGCCGGCCTCGCTTGCCAAGGAGGCAGCGCGGGGTGAGGGTGCCAAGGAAGCCTGGTTCGTGGACGATAAGGGCTTCGTGACGGAGGGCGCCTCTTCCAATGCGTGGATCGTCGACCGCGAGGGACGGCTGATCACGCGCCACATCGACAATGCCATCCTGCGCGGCATCACGCGCACCACGCTGATGGACCTCTTGAAGCGCCTGAACATCGAGTTCATCGAGCGCCCGTTCAGCGTCGAGGAGGCGCGGGCGGCGCGGGAGGCCTTCATCACCTCGGCGACGAATTTCGTCATGCCGGTCGTGCGCATCGACGGCAAGCCGATAGGCAACGGTGCACCGGGCCTGCTGTCGCTGAAGCTGCGAGCTGAATTTCATTCAGCGGCAGAGATTGCCGAGGCTTGACGGGCCTCGTTTGCCAAGAACGGATTTGCTACCGCGCGGGCACGGAATTTGCTTGTGCAGGCCGTGACGAAGCTGCATTTTACCGGCGCGGGGTGGGGGTCGGTTCCCTCGGCTTCCACATAACGAAACGACGGACTATAACAATGGCCGAACGAGCCCAAAGCCTTCAGGACACGTTCCTGAACCATGTGCGCAAGAACAAGACGCCCCTCACGATATTCCTGATCAACGGCGTGAAACTGCAGGGGATAGTGACCTGGTTCGATAATTTCTGTGTGCTGCTGCGCCGGGATGGGCACTCCCAGCTCGTGTACAAGCACGCCATATCGACCATCATGCCCGGACAGCCGGTACATCTCATGGACTCTGATCAGGCCGAAGCCTAGTTGCTGGGACTGCCATTTCGCGAGAGCTGCCTGACACCAAGCTAGCCCGCCGGCGTCGCCGCCCAGTCGAGCGTCAGCGGCCGGCTACGCGTGCCATCGTGCTTGTGCCGTTCCGGCGCGACCGGAGGCCGGCTGCCGGACGTGGCGCGCCGGCGCCGCGGTCGATCGAGGATCGGCTCGCCGAAGCCGTAGGGCTCGCCCGCGCCATCGCACTCGACGTGTGCGCCGCCGAGACCGTGCCGCTGGCGCGGCCGCGACCGTCAACGCTGCTCGGCTCGGGCAAGGTGGAGGAGGTGGCTCTGCTCGTCGCAGAGTGCCAGGCCGGCCTCGTCATCATCGACCACGCCGTAACTCCCATTCAGCAGCGCAACCTCGAGAAGGCCTGGGGCTGCAAGGTGCTCGACCGGACCGGGCTGATCCTCGAAATCTTCGGCGAGCGGGCGCTCACGCGCGAGGGCCGGCTGCAGGTGGAGCTGGCGCACCTGACCTACCAGAAGAGCCGTCTGGTGCGCAGCTGGACCCACCTCGAGCGCCAGCGCGGCGGCTTCGGCTTCCTCGGCGGCCCGGGCGAGGCGCAGATCGAGACGGATCGGCGGCTGATCGAGGAGCGCATCGAGGCGATCCGACGCGACCTTGCCGGCGTGGTCAAGACGCGCGCGTTGCATCGCGCCGGCCGGGCGCGGGTCCCCTACCCGGTCGTGGCCATCGTCGGCTACACCAACGCCGGCAAGTCGACCCTGTTCAACCGGCTCACCGGTGCCTCGGTCACGGCCCGGGACCAGGTGTTCGAGACGCTCGACCCCACCATGCGCGAGGTGAAGCTGGCGAGCGGGCGGCGCATCATCATCTCGGACACGGTGGGCTTCATCTCCGACCTGCCGACCACCCTGGTCGCCGCGTTTCGCGCGACGCTCGAGGAGGTGGTCGCGGCCGACCTCATCCTGCACGTGCGCGACATCTCGCATCCGGAGACCGAAGCACAGCGCCGGGACGTGGACGCGGTGCTGGCCGACCTCGGCATCGATGCTGCCGCGGCGGAAGCTCCGATCCTGGAGGTGTGTAACAAGGCCGATCGGCTCGACCCCACCGGACGCGGCGAGGCGGAACGCGCCATGGCCCGCAGCGAGCGCCCGCCGGTTCTCATCTCCGCGTTGACGGGCGAGGGCGTGGCCGCGCTGCTTGTCGCCATCGATGCGCGTTTCGGCGCGCGGGATGAGGTCTTGAGCCTCGAGATTCCGCCGCGTGCCGGGCGGCTTCTCAGTTGGCTCCACGACAATGCCGAGGTGCTCGCGCAGGAGACGGCCGAGAATGGAGCCGTCACCGCCCGCTTCCGCATCGACCCTGCCCTCAAGGGCAAGCTTGCCGGCCAGCTTAAGCGCGCCGGCCTCTCCGGCAAGGCGTAGGCGGGTCGATCACCCAAAGTCGCGGATGACCGAGCCCCGCCGCGCTAGGTTTGACTCGCCGGGCCCTCACCGTCATGCCACACGCTCCGCCCGCGTCCTGAGCCTGTCGAAGGACGGACCACGCATGCCAACCGTGCTTCGACAGGTGTGCTGACCGGGGACATAGTGGACGGGTGTATGGGGACATAGTGGACACATTCAGATTGGCATTCAGGTCTCTCGGA
>Ga0070741_10004326_pt1 | contig 33287 bp, 31 predicted proteins | sample Coa_R1_4_FD_66440 | JGI IMG/M metagenome (GOLD analysis project Ga0070741, IMG submission 66440) | Surface soil microbial communities from Centralia Pennsylvania, which are recovering from an underground coalmine fire - Coalmine... | ecosystem: Environmental > Terrestrial > Soil > Unclassified ... | reverse complement strand
CGGGGCCGATCGCCTCGGCCGCGTTTTTGATCAGGTTGAGGAACACCTGCACCAGCTGATCTCGGTTGGCCAGCACCGGCGGCAATGACGGGTCATAGTCCTCGGTGAACTTGATATGACGACCAAAGCCCGACTGGGCGAGCCTCTTCACGTGGTCGAAAATGACGTGAATATTCACCGGTTCGCGATCGATCGGGCGCTCGTCGGAAAATACCTCCATGCGATCGACCAGCTTCACGATGCGGTCGGTCTCGTCGCATATCAGCTTGGTGAGAGGCCGGTCATCGTCGCCCGCGGACTGCTCGAGAAGTTGCGCCGCCCCGCGAATCCCCGAAAGAGGGTTCTTGATTTCATGCGCAAGCATTGCGGCAAGTGCGATTACCGAGCGGGCGGCGCCACGGTGCGTCAACTGACGATCCATCTTATCGGCGATCGTCCGTTCCTGGAGCATGACGACAACGTGGTCGGAATATTCCGGAAGCGGCGCGACATAGAGATCCACCAGCCGCTCGCCCGGATTGCGTGGCGTCGCCAGATCAACCTTGTATTCGTTCACCGCCGCCCCGCGGTGTCTCACCTGCTCGACCAGCGTGAGCAGGGGCGACCCGAAGGGGACAAGATCGCTCAACTGATGCCGTCGCAACATCGGCGTTGACGCCTCGAAAAACTGTTCTGCGGCCACATTCGCATCCGCAATCTTGCCGTCGGGCGCTATCATGATGACCGGGTGAGGCAACGCATGCAGCATCGCGTCTGCCGGCGTATTGACCATCGCTGAGACTGCCTGCGCGCGCGTCATGCGGCGGCCCTCCAAGCAAAATCGTCGAAAGCCTCAGCCAGCAGACGGCGGGTACGCCCGGGTTCTTCGGCTGTCAGGACGCGCGCACGGTGACTTTTGAGGACGTCAACCGGTGCGCCGGCCGTCTCGGCGGCATGGTCGAGCGCCCAGGCAAGATGCTTGCGCGCGTGGCGGCGGCCGATCGCGACGCCATGATGCCCGAGCATTTCATCATAAAGCCCGTCGATCAGGCTGTGCTGAGCTGCAAGCGACGGCGCCGGTTCGGACACGCCTGTTGCCAGGTAGCGAGCGACCTGTCCGGGAAGCCACGGTCGGCCCTGCGCGGCCCGCCCGATCATGACCGCGTCGGCACCAGACGCGGCGATTGCCCTGACGGCGTCGCCAGAGCAACCGATGTCGCCGTTGATCACGACGGGAATCGATACGGCCTGTTTGACGGCGCGAACCGCATCCCAGTCGGCAGTGCCGTCATAGAACTGACAGCGCGTGCGCCCATGGACCGTGATGAGCTTCACGCCTGCCGTTTCGGCGCGGCGTGCAAGCTCCGGCGCATTGATCGTCGCATCGTCCCATCCGAGCCGCATCTTGAGCGTAACCGGCACCCGCACTGCCGCCACCGTCGCTTCGATCAGCCCGAGCGCATGATCGAGGTCGCGCATCAGTGCAGAGCCGGCGGCACCGTTTGTCACCTGTTTGGACGGGCAGCCCATGTTGATGTCGATGATGTCTGCGCCCTGCGCTTCGGCGATCCGGGCGCCTTCGGCCATCCATCGCGCCTCACATCCGGCCAACTGCACCACGTGGGTAGCGACCCCCACGCCGGCGCTGCGCACCATCGCCTCACGCTCGCCGCGCACGAGCCCGGCGCACGCGGTCATCTCGGAAACCACGAGTCCGGCACCCAGCTTCTCTGCAAGGCGCCGAAAAGGTGCGTCGGTAATTCCCGACATTGGCGCCAGGATCACGCAGTTCGGAACCGCTACTTCCCCAATGTTAAGCGTTTTGGCCATAAAAGCTTGTATTTCCAAAGCATTAGATAGTTTGCCTACCATTTAGGCGTATTCCATGACTGCTCACACTTTAGCCATTTGCTCCCGCAAAGCAAGTGCTGCAACGCAAAAAAATGTTCAAATGCCGAGCAGGACGATGGCGCCTCCGTTTGCGCAATGAAAAGAACGCGCTAAAGGCAACAGGCCTCTGGAGATCGGAATGTCCCAAGTCGCAGCCGTTGTAGTAGCCGCCGGTCAGGGCCTGCGCGCAGGCGGCGACTTGCCCAAGCAGTTCCGCACAATCGGGGGGATGTCTCTGCTTCGCCGCTCGCTGTTAAGCTTTGCAGGCGTACCTGCCGTCAATGCGGTGCAGCCGGTCGTGCGACCCGACGATACCGAACTGGTGCGCAAGGAAACCCGCGATATCCGAATTCTGCCGCCGGTTTTTGGTGGCGCGACGCGACAGGCCTCGGTGCATGCCGGGCTCGAGGCCCTTGCGTCAGATCCACCCAACATCGTTCTGGTGCATGATGCGGCACGGCCATTCGCCAGCGCCGACCTCATTACCCGAGCGATAGCTGCCGCGGAAAAGACGGGCGCTGCAATTCCGGTGTTACCTGTCACGGACACAGTCAAACGCGTGAGCCAGGCCGGCACAATCGAAGCGACGCTCGACCGAGGTTCGCTCCGGCTGGTGCAGACGCCGCAGGCGTTCGCATTCGACGCCCTGCTTGCGGCACACCGACGCGCAGCCGAAAAAGGCCGCAACGATTTTACCGATGATGCCGCGCTCGCCGAATGGGCTGGAATGACCGTAAGCGTGTTTGCCGGCGAACCCGGGAATATCAAGCTTACCACGCCCGACGATTTCACACACGCCGAAGCAAAGCAGTCGGCCGCACTCGCCGATGTGCGAACCGGATCCGGACTCGACGTTCACGCATTCGGACCTGGCGACCATGTGACCCTCGGCGGAATTCGCATCCCGTACACGCGGTCGCTGACTGGCCATTCAGATGCCGACGTTGCCCTGCATGCGCTGACCGATGCCATTCTCGGGGCACTCGCCGAAGGCGACATTGGCGTGCATTTTCCGCCGAGCGATCCGCAATGGCGTGGCGCGTCATCGGATCGCTTTCTTGTCTTCGCCGTCGATCGCGTACACGCCCGGCGTGGACGTATCGCCCATCTTGACCTCACGATTGTATGCGAGGCTCCTCGGATCGGCGGGCACCGCGATTCGATCCGCGCAAACATCGCCAGACTCGCCGGCATCAGCGTCGAACGGGTTGGTGTCAAAGCGACAACCAGCGAAAAGCTGGGCTTCACCGGGCGTGGAGAAGGCATCGTCGCCTACGCAACGGCGACAATTCGTCTGCCCTGGGACTAGCATGCCAGACCAGCCAGCAATCGAGGCCGCCAAGGCACTTCTCGATGTCTGCAAGCGGAAGAAGCTGACGATCGCAACGGCAGAATCCTGTACCGGCGGTCTGGTTGCCGCGACCATAAGTGAAATCCCCGGGTCGTCGGCCGTCTTTGACCGCGGCTTCGTCACCTATTCCAATGATGCCAAGCAGCAGATGCTCGGGGTAACGCCGGCGACAATCGATGTTTATGGCGCGGTGAGCACCGAATGCGCCGAGGAAATGGCGAAGGGCGCCCTTGCGCACGCTTCAGTGGATCTCGCCATTTCGATTACCGGTATTGCAGGGCCGACCGGGGCTGTTGCCGGAAAACCGATCGGGCTCGTCTATTTTTGCGCAGCGTCACGCAGCGGCCGTCTTATCGCTCATGACCGCAGGTACGGCGACATCGGACGCAGCAAGGTCCGCGAAAAATCCGTACTTCAGGCACTGGCCATGCTGCGCGAACTCGCTGAAAAGGAAGAGCCGCAACCACTCGTCGGCGAAAGCTAGGATCAGCCTTGGAATGGCCTTCCGCTTTCCTTGGATTGGCGTAAGATTGCCTATCGGCCGCCGATAAGAGGCGAGCGAAAGACATTCATGAGCAATCTCCTCCGGTCGGCGGACCGAAATAAACGAGGGGAAACGTCATGAAACGTCGTCAATTCCTGCAAGCCGCAGGCATGGGGCTTGCTGCGTCGGCAGTTGCTGCACCTGCGATTGCCCAGTCATCTCCGCCAATAAAGTGGCGACTTACGGCGAGCTGGCCAAAATCGCTCGATACTCTGTACGGCGGCTGCGAATATTTTGCGAAGCGCGTTGCCGAAATTACCGACAACAAATTCCAGATCCAGGTCTTCGCCGCCGGTGAAATTGTTCCCGGCCTGCAGGTCCTTGATGCGGTCGGCAATGGCACCGTCGAGATGGGCAATACGGCGCTTTATTACTATTTCGGAAAGAATCCGGCGCTCACATTCGGAACGGCACTGCCGTTCGGATTGAATGCGCGTCAGATGATTTCCTGGCTGCGCCATGGCGGCGGCGAGGAGCTGCTCAACGACTTGCTCAAGGACTTCAATTGCGTTGGCTTCGCTGCGGCCAATACCGGCGCTCAGATGGGCGGCTGGTTCCGCAAGGAGATCAAATCGACCGACGACCTCAAGGGACTGAAAATGCGCATCGGCGGTTTCGCCGGCACGATTGTGGCCAAGCTCGGATTGGTCCCGCAGCAGCTCGCGGCCGGCGATATCTATCCCGCGCTCGAGAAGGGAACGCTCGATGCCTGCGAATGGGTCGGCCCGTACGACGATGAAAAGCTCGGCTTCGTGAAGGTCGCCAAGTACTATTACTATCCGGGATGGTGGGAAGGCTGCGGCCAGGCTCACAACATCATGAATATTCCCAAATGGAGCGAACTGCCGAAGGCCTACCAATCAGCCATCATCACGGCGTCCAATGACGCCTGGATCTGGACGCTGTCGAAATACGACTATCTCAATCCGATCGCGCTGCGACGCCTGATTTCGAACGGCGCACAGTTGCGGGCCTTCCCGCAGCCTGTCATGGAAGCCTGCTACAAGGCAGCCAACGATATCTACGACGGCCTTGCAAAAAACAATCCGCACTTCAAGAAGCTTTACGACAGCCTGGTACCGTATCGAAATGACTCCTTCGCCTGGCTCCAGGTGGCCGAACTTGGATTCGACAGTTTCATGATGCGTATGCGCACGCGCACCTGATCGACAGAGCACTGCAAGGCCCGGCGGTCACCGGCCGCCCGGGCCTTCGCTTTTTATTTGCCGTAGACCAGGTCGGCACGCTGCTCAAATGCGGCAGCGAAGCGCCGGAATGCGGTATCAAACATTGTCCCCATCAGTATTGCGAGGGTGCGGCTCCGGAATTCGTACGCGATGAAAAATTCAACGTCGCACATGCGCTCGCCGGCCGGCCGAAAGCTCCAGCGGTTATGCATGCGCTTGAACGGGCCGTTAAGATATTCGACGTCGATTTTCAGATCTTTCCGATCAAGCGTAACGCGGCTTGTGAAGGTCTCGCGAATAATCTTGTAGGCGACGGTCATGTCGGCCACGAGGACGGTTTTTCCGTCGTCATGGTCGGTTTTGCTCTTTACCGTCAGCGCACTGCAGAGCGGCACGAATTCCGGATATTTCGTGATATCGGCAACAAGTTCGAACATGTCGCCGGCGGCGTGACGGACACGGCGCTTCGTCGAAAATTCCGGCATAGTTTGTCAGGATGCAGCGCGTGCGGCCTTGAGGCGGGCAAAATTCTCACCGGCATGATGCGATGACCTGGTAAGCGGCGACGCCGCCACCATCAGGAATCCCTTGGCATAGGCAATCTTTTCCAACGCCTTGAATTCATCCGGCGGCACGAAACGCTTCACCTCGTGATGCTTGCGGGTCGGCTGCAAATACTGGCCGATTGTCAGAAAATCGACCTGTGCCGAACGCAGATCGTCCATGACCTGTAGTACTTCATTACGGTGCTCGCCGAGCCCGACCATGATCCCCGATTTCGTGAACATCGCCGGATCGAGCTCCTTCACCCTTTGCAGCAGTCGCAGGGAGTGGAAGTACCGGGCACCGGGGCGAACGCTGAGATAGAGAGACGGGACCGTTTCCAGATTGTGATTGAACACATCCGGCCTGGCGTCAACCACAACCTCGAGAGCGCCATCCTTGCGCAGGAAGTCCGGCGTCAGCACCTCGATCGTGGTCCTCGGGCAACGCGCCCGGATCGCCCGGATGGTTTCCGCAAAATGTCCTGCCCCGCCGTCGGGCAGGTCGTCGCGGTCAACCGAGGTCACCACGATATGGGCCAGTCCAAGTTTCGCCGTTGCTTGCGCAACATGGGCCGGCTCCTGCGGATCAAGCGCACCCGGCAGGCCGGTCTTCACGTTGCAGAAGGCGCATGCCCGCGTGCAGGTATCGCCCATGATCATGAAGGTCGCGTGCTTTTTCTCCCAGCACTCGCCGATATTCGGACAGCCGGCTTCCTCGCACACTGTGTGGAGACCGTTCTCGCGCATGATTGTCCGGGTCGCGAAGTAGCCGGGTGAAACCGGCGCCTTGACACGGATCCAGTCGGGTTTTTTCTGCGCAGGGGAATCGGGCCGATGCGCCTTTTCGGGATGCCGCGGCCGCGGATTGTTCACCAGATCGAGAACGACTGCCATGATACCTACTTACGGCTGCGCGACAGCCGCCGCAAGGTCGCTCAGGCGCCCGGTCATGGACGCCTGATAGCCCGCCATATCAGCAGAAATACGATGGCACCGATGGTGGCACTGATGAGTTCTCCAAGAAATCCAGGCTTAACAGCAAGCCCCAGCTGAGCAAACAGAACTCCTCCTACAATCGCTCCGACGAGCCCGACAGCAAGGTTGTGCAGCAATCCGCCGCGCCCGCCCAGAATTCGCGTTGCAAGCCAGCCCGCAATGAGACCAATCACAATCCATGCAAGAATGCCCATGACGTCCCCGAATTCTGGATGCAGCAACGCCGGTTAATCTATACAACTGTCCGACAATTGCGAACGGTCCCCACTCTGCGGCCGCTCCGGCTTTCGGGAATGCAATGGCCATAACGTCACCCAAGGTCCGGATGCACGCGCTTACCCTCGGCATTTACACAGCCGCCGTCTTTTTGAGCGCGCTGCTTCTTTTTGCCGTGCAGCCGATGTTCACGCGAATGGTTCTGCCGCGTCTTGGCGGCTCCCCGTCCGTTTGGTCGGTGGCGATGGTCTTTTTCCAGGCGATGTTGCTTGCCGGCTATGCCTATGCGCACGCGCTGACGACGCTGCGGACTCGTTACGCCCCCGTCGTCATCCATCTCGCGCTTCTGATCCTTGCCGGGTTTACGCTTCCACTCGGAATCGCGCAGGGTTTCGGATCTCCGCCTGCAGGTAACCTTGCCGCGCTGTGGCTGCTGGGCCTCTTTGCTGTCTCGATCGGCCTGCCGTTCCTTGCGCTGTCCGCCAGCAATCCACTGCTGCAGACCTGGTTCGTATGTACCGGTCATCGCGAGGCGCATGACCCCTATTTTCTCTACGCGGCATCAAACGTCGGCAGCTTTCTGGCGCTGCTTGCTTATCCGGCGCTGTTCGAGCCGGCGTTTTCGCTGCAGTCGCAGAACCGGCTGTGGAGTTTCGGCTTCGCCGTACTCATCGTGTTGTTCGCGGCCTGTGCGGTTCTGATGTTGCGGGCAGCGCGCAGACCGGCACCGCATAAAAAGCAAAAGTCCGCACCGGCGCTGAAGTGGATGATAGTCGGTCGCTGGATATTCATATCGGCAGTTCCGTCCGGCCTGCTCGTTGCCGTGACCGCACATATTTCGACGGATGTTGCCGCAGCGCCGCTGCTCTGGGTCATTCCGCTGTCATTGTATTTGCTGACCTGGGTGCTCGTCTTTCAGCGCCGCTCGTTGATTCCCCACCGGATTGCACTTTTGCTGCAGCCCTTCGCGATCGGCGCGATCGTGGTGCTGCTCTTTTACAGCACGTGGGTTCCTCTGTTCCTGAATCTCGGGGGACACCTGCTGGCATTCTTTGTGATCTGCCTTGCGTGCCATGGTGAACTTGCCCGAACGCGGCCGCCCGCACGACGGCTCACTACTTTCTATCTCTCCCTGTCGTTCGGCGGGATGATCGGAGGACTTTTCGCGGGACTGGTGGCTCCGTACATTTTTTCATGGGTGGCCGAATATCCGATCCTTGCCGTGCTCGCCGCGCTCTGCCGCCCCTTCAAGCAGAACATATGGAAGCCTTACGAGCGCTGGCTCAGGCCGCTGTCACCGGCGCGCTGGCCGCAGCTCGCTACCTGGTTCTGGCCTGCCGCCGTCGCGATTGCAATCCTGGTCTTGGTCCCGGCGTTTGGCGGGGCGGCGGATGACGATGAAATATTCCTGACAACCGCCGTCATAGCCCTGGTTGCAATTTCGGTCGTGGCGTTTCGTGATCCGCCCAAGTCGGCGTTTGCCGTTGCGATCGCGCTGGCTGCGATCCGACTCTATCCGAGCGGTGAATACCACATCGAGACCATGCGCAGCTTCTTCGGCGTACACAAGATCTACGAAACCGACGACGGCCGATTCCGCATCCTCAAGCACGGGTCGACAATTCACGGCGCGCAGATGATCGCCGATCAAGACGGGAAGCCGGTTGCAGGACATCCGGTGTCAATCACCTACTATCACGACAAGTCGGCGATGAACCAGGTCATCCAGGCGGTGCGCGCGCGAAAGGCAGCGCCGCTGCGTACCGCCGTCATTGGCCTCGGCGCCGGATCGCTCGCATGCCGCATTGCGCCGGCCGAGACCTGGCATTTTTTCGAAATCGACCCGGTCGTGGTCGAGATCGCCCGCGACCCCAGGCGCTTTTCCTATCTGTCCTCATGCGCCCCGCAGCTTCCCGTCGTTCTCGGCGACGCGCGGCTGACACTCGCGCACGAGCCCGACCGCAGTTACGACCTGATCATCGTTGATGCCTATTCATCTGATGCGATCCCGGTGCATCTGGCAACAACGGAGGCGATGGCTCTCTATAGGTCCAAGCTGGCTCCGCACGGAGTCGTGCTGATGCACATCTCAAACAGGTACCTTGAGCTCAAGACTGTTGTTGCCGGTATCGCTGCGGCCAACGGGCTCAAGACCTGGCTCTGGGACAATCCCGACGAACAATCGGATGACGAGAATTACGTCTTCACGTCCGATGTCGCGATCGCAGCCGAGGACGCTGACGACATCGGCGAACTGAAATGGAACCGGTTCTGGGCGCTCACGCCGCCGGACCCCGCGGTACGCACGTGGACCGACGACTATTCCAATGTCGCGGGCGCACTGTGGCGCAGATATACCAAATAGGCGAGCGCGTTAGACGTTGAGCACGCGCCCGTACGCATCCAGCACCGCTTCCTTCATCATCTCGGACAGGGTCGGGTGCGGGAACACAGTGTGAATTAATTCTTCCTCGGTCGTCTCGAGGTTCATGGCAACGACATATCCCTGGATAAGCTCGGTCACTTCCGCGCCGATCATGTGCGCACCGAGCAACTGCCCGGTCTTCCTGTCAAAGATGACCTTCACGAGGCCCTGGTCCTCGCCGAGCGCAATCGCCTTGCCGTTGCCTATGAAGGGAAAGCGACCGACCCGGATGTCCAGTTTTCTCTCTTTCGCTGCCTGTTCGGTGAGGCCCACCGACGCGATCTGCGGCGAGCAATAGGTGCAGCCCGGAATCAACGATTTGTTCATCGGATGCGGATTGAGGCCCTTGATCGCCTCGATGCAGACGACGCCCTCATGCTCCGCCTTGTGGGCAAGCATCGGCGGGCCGGCGACGTCCCCGATCGCATAGATCCCCTGCACGCTTGTCCTGCTGAACTTGTCGACGACGATGATGCCGCGGTCGGTCTTCACGCCGATGTTTTCGAGGCCCAGGTTTTCGATATTGCCGACGACGCCGACTGCCGAGATCACGCGTTCGACGGTGATTGACTGGGTCTTTCCGCCCTCCTCAATCGTGGCCGTGACGCTGTCGCTCTTTTTTTCGAGTCGCGTGACTTTCGCGTTCGTATGGATCCTGATTCCCTGCTTCTCAAAGCTCTTGCGGGCGAACGCCTGGATCTCGTGGTCCTCGACGGGCAGGATCTGGGGCAGGACCTCGACGACGGTAACTTCGGCGCCGAGCGTTCGATAGAACGACGCGAATTCAATACCGATAGCTCCCGATCCGATCACGAGCAGGGATTTCGGAATCCGGTCCGGCGCCATGGCTTCAAAGTAGGTCCAGACCAGTTTCTTGTCCGGCTCGATGCCCGGGAGCACCCGCGGCCGCGCGCCGGTCGCGATGATGACGTGCTTGGCCTGATAGCTCCCGGCGCTGAACGCACCTTTCGGCGGTTCGCTTTTCGATGCCTTTACGGTCACCTTGCCGGGCGCCTCGATCGAAGCCTCGCCCCAGATGACCGCCACCTTGTTTTTCTTCATGAGGAAGCCGACGCCGTCGTTGAGCCGCTTCGATACCGCGCGCGAACGGGCAATCACGGCCTTGGCGTCGTAGCCGATATTGTCGGCTTTCAGGCCGTAATCTCTGGCGTGCTGGAAATAGTGGAAGACTTCAGCCGAGCGCAGCAGCGCCTTGGTCGGGATGCAGCCCCAGTTGAGGCAGATGCCGCCGAGGTAATCGCGCTCCACGATTGCAGTCTTGAAGCCGAGTTGTGCGGACCGGATCGCGGTGACATAGCCGCCGGGGCCGGAGCCGATGATGAGAACATCGAAATTCGTGTCAGCCATTCACCTGCGACCTCCGCACCAACCCCGATTGAACTTCGCCCAGATTAGGCATGTAATGACCGCCGTAACACAGGGGGAGACGTCATGCGCAGGATCATGGGCCGCATTGCGGCTATCGCAGTATTTATCTTGATGCAAGCGGGCCTGGCGTCTGCAGCCGAGATCAAGGTCTTCAGCACGATCGGTGTACAATCCGCCCTCGAAGAACTGGCTCCGAAGTTCGAGAGAGCGACGGGTCACAAATTGAACATCACCTGGGCTACCGCCGCAATTCTGGTCAAGCGCGTGCAGGCGGGCGAAAGCGCCGATCTCTACATCCTGACCAAACAAAGCCTCGATGCGCTAACCAAGGATGGCAGTGCTACAGCAGGCTCGGATGCGACCTTTGCCAGCTCGGGTATGGCCGTCGTGGTCAAAAAGGGTGCGGCCAAGCCGGATATTTCCACGCCGGAGGCATTCAAGACGGCATTGCTGAACGCCAAGGCAATCGCCTATTCAAATCCCGCCGCTGGCGGCGCCAGCGGCGTCTATCTCGCCAAGCTGATCGAGCGCATGGGCATTGCCGAGCAGATGAAATCGAAGACCAGACATCCGCCGCCCAGCGGCAACTCGGCCCTTCTTGTGGTCAGCGGCGAAGCCGAGCTTGCGATCCAGCAGGAACCCGAAGTGACTTCGGTCGCAGGCGTTGACCTTGTCGGACCCCTGCCGGCCGGGCTCAACAACATCACCAGCTACGCCGCAGGTCTGGGCAAAGATGCCAAGGAGGTTACGGGCACAGCTGCGCTGATCAGGTATCTTCACACACCCGAAGCGGGCGCCGTTTTTAAAGCCAAAGGATTGACTCCGGTGGCGTCACCGAAAGCATCCTGACCGGACTACACCACCATCATCACCGGATTTTCGATCAGCGTTTTGAACACCCCGATCAGTTCCGCGCCGAGCGCCCCGTCGACGGCGCGGTGATCGCACGAAAGCGTCACACTCATCATGTGCGCTGCCCCGATCTTGCCGCCGCGCGCGACGGCCCGCTCCTCCGCGGCCCCAACCGCCAGAATGGTCGATTGCGGCGGATTGATCACCGCCGTGAAATCCTTGATCCCGTACATACCGAGGTTGGACACCGACGATGTCCCGCCCTGATATTCGTGCGGCTTGAGCTTGCGGCCGCGGGCACGCGCCGCAAGGTCGCGCATCTCGCTGGAAATCGCCGAAAGCGACTTGCTTTCCGCGCTGCGGACAATCGGCGTGATCAGCCCGCCCGGCAATGCCACCGCGACTCCGATGTCCGAATGCTTGTGCTTGAGCATGCCCCCCTCGGTCCAGCTCACGTTAGCGTCCGGGATGCGTTGGAGCGCCAGCGCCAGCGCTTTGATCACGAAATCATTGACAGAAAGCTTGAAACGGGGACTGCCGTCTTTGTCCTTTGGCGCGCTGGCGTTGATTTCCTCACGCGCGGCCAGAAGCCTGCCGATGTCGCAGTCGACCGTCAGATAGAAATGCGGAACAGTCTGCACCGACGCCGTAAGCCGCTGCGCGATCGTTCGGCGCATGCCGTCGTGCGGCACGAAGTCGTAGGAACCTTCTTCGTACAGCGCGCGGATCTGCTGGTCGGAGAGCGTCGGCGCGATCGCCGCCCCACCAGGTGATGCGGCGCCCGGGCGCAGGCCTTGGCCCGATTTCGCCGCATCGATGTCGCGGGCGATGACGCGGCCGTGCGGCCCCGAGCCGGCGACGCGGCCGATGTCGATGCCGGCCTCTTTCGCCAGCCGCCGCGCCAGCGGCGAAGAGAAGATGCGATTTCCCCGCAGCACAGCAACCGCCTCACCCGCCGCCTTCGGCGGCGGCCTCTCCCCACCGGGGAGAGGTGAAGGGCTCTGAGCGCGCGGCACGGCACTGCCTGCTCCCTCTCCCTGCTGGGGAGAGGGTCGGGGCGAGGAGGTTACCGCCTCGGATTTTTTCTCGGGCGCCTTCGTAGACGCCGGCTTCGCGCTCGCAGCCGCCGCCTTGACGTCCTCGCCCTCACCGGCCAGCACCGCGATCACCGAATTGACCGCCACATCCTGCGTTCCCTCCGGCACCACGATCTTTGCGAGCGTCCCTTCGTCGACGGCCTCGTACTCCAAGGTCGCCTTGTCGGTCTCGATCTCGGCGATGACGTCACCCGACTTGATCCTGTCGCCTTCCTTCTTCAGCCAACGCGCGAGGTTTCCCTTCTCCATTGTGGGTGAAAGCGCGGGCATGAGAATGTTGGTAGGCATCCGTCGTCCGTCGGACTAGCCGACCCCTGCCTGCGCCGTTCGTTGGGCCACGCGGCTTGGCGTCCAGCCAGCGAGGCGCCGAGCTCGTCGTCCTTCGACACTCTCGTGATCATAATCGGCCGGTTCCGCCGGCCGATCGGCAAGCGCCGTGATTCCTGCGCCAACGACGTTCAGTGTCGCGCGCTCCTGCCCGTTGTTGGCGATTACCGCGGCGATATAGACCCCGCAAGTCCCGCAGATCAGGTAGTCGGCCGTGCGCATGCCGAAACGATAGCGGTGAAGCCCGCCGGTCGGGGCGTAGATCGTGAGGCGGCCGTTCGGGTCGGCAACCGCTTTGCTGTGGTGGCGGCGACAGAACGAGCAACTACAGGCGCGGAGTCGCAGGTCGTTGACCGGACTCGCGGTTTCGAAATCCACCTCGATTTGTCCGCAATGACATGCGCCGCGCAGGATCGTCATCTTCACCTCAGCGGTAGCAAACGGCCTTTGCCGCCTCGACAACTTCGGCGACGGACGGCAGCGCCAGCTTTTCAAGATTCGCCGCGTAGGGCATGGGCACGTCTTTGCCCGATACGCGCGCAACCGGCGCATCGAGGTAGTCGAAGGCGCGCTCCATGATGCGCGCCGCGATCTCGGCGCCGACACCGTTCTGCTGCCATCCTTCCTCCACGGTCACGGCCCGGCCGGTTTTCTGCACCGATGCCACGATCGTGTCGGTGTCCATGGGCTTGAGGGTGCGCAGGTCGATTACTTCGGCATCGATTCCGGCACCTGCCAGTTCTTCCGCAGCCTTGAGCGCGTAGGTCATGCCCATCGACCAGGAGACGATCGTCACGTCGCTGCCCGGGCGCGCGATCCTCGCCTTGCCGATCGGCAGGACGAAATCGTCAAGCTTCGGCACCGGTGAGGAGTGCCCGTAGAGAATTTCGTTTTCAAGAAAGACGACGGGGTTCGGATCGCGGATCGCCGCCTTCAGCAGCCCCTTGGCGTCGGCCGCCGTCGACGGCGCGATCACCTTCAGCCCGGGAATGTGCGAGTACCAGGCCGAGTAATCCTGGCTGTGCTGCGCCGCGACACGCGCGGCAGCGCCGTTCGGACCGCGAAACACGATCTGGCAACCCATCTGGCCGCCCGACATATAGAGCGTCTTCGCCGCAGAATTGACGAGCTGGTCCATCGCCTGCATGGCGAAGTTGAACGTCATGAATTCGACGATCGGCTTGAGGCCGCCAAGCGCGGCGCCGATCCCGAGACCGGCAAACCCATGCTCGGTGATCGGCGTGTCGATCACGCGGCGGGCGCCGAATTCCTGCAGCAACCCCTGCGTGACCTTGTAGGCACCCTGATATTCGGCGACTTCCTCGCCCATCACGAACACGTCCTTGTCGCGGCGCATTTCCTCCGCCATGGCGTCGCGCAGTGCCTCGCGCATGGTCATGATGACCATTTCAGTGCCTTCGGGAATATCGGGATCGCTCGCCGCCTGAGGGGCCGGCGCTTCGGGCACCTTCATGGGCGCAGGAGCCGGCGCTTCCTGTACCCTGGCCTGGGACTTCTGCGCCTTCGCCGGCGGGGCCTGACCGGCGGCCTTGTACTGTTGCGCCGACCGGGTTGCCTTGATTGCCGTCTTGTCCTCGCCCTCACCGAGGATCACGGCAATCGGTGTATTGACCGCGACGTCGGCCGTACCCTCCGGCACCAAAATCTTACCGAGTGTGCCCTCGTCAGTCGCCTCGACCTCCATCGTCGCCTTGTCGGTTTCGATCTCGGCGATCACGTCACCGGACTTGACCTCGTCGCCCTCTTTTTTCAGCCATTTGGCCAGATTGCCCTTCTCCATCGTGGGCGAGAGCGCGGGCATGAGCACTTCGATCGGCATGGCGCTACGGTCTTCCCCGCAACAAACTCAGCGGTAAACGTCGGTGTAAAGTTCGGACACGTCGGGCTCCGGATCGTGCGTGGCGAATTCCGCCGCCTGGTTGATCAGGTCACGGACTTCACTGTCGATCTTTTTCAGTGCTTCCTCGGTGGCGAATTTCCTTTCCAGGATCCGGTGGCGCGCCATGTCGATCGGATCGTGATGGCTGCGCACTTCGTCGACCTCCTCGCGCGTGCGATACTTCGCGGGATCGGACATCGAGTGTCCACGGTACCTGTAGGTGAGCATTTCGAGTATGTAGGGGCCTTTTCCCGCTCTGCACCAGGCAGCCGCCCTCTCGCCCGCGGCTTTCACCGCGCGCACGTCCATGCCGTCCACCTGATCGCCGGGAATGTTGAACGATAATCCGCGCCGCGACAGATTGACCTCCGCCGAGGCGCGCGTGATTGCGGTACCCATCGCGTAGCGATTGTTTTCGATCACATAAACCACCGGCAGTTTCCACAGCTCCGCCATGTTGAAGCTTTCGTAGACCTGGCCCTGGTTGGCGGCGCCATCGCCGAAATAGGTGACGCAGATGCTGTCGTTGTTGCGGTAGCGGTTGGCAAAGGCGAGACCCGTGCCGAGCGGCACCTGTGCGCCGACGATCCCGTGACCACCGTAGAAGCCCTTCTCCACGCTGAACATGTGCATGGAGCCGCCCTTGCCCTTGGAGTAGCCGTGCGTTCGCCCGGTGAGTTCGGCCATGACCCCCTTGGGGTCCATGCCGGTCGCGATCATGTGCCCATGGTCACGGTAGCCGGTGATGACCTGATCGCCGGATTTAAGCGCCATCTGCATGCCGACGACAACCGCTTCCTGCCCGATATAGAGATGGCAGAAGCCGCCAATCAGGCCCATGCCGTACATCTGCCCGGCCTTCTCCTCGAAGCGGCGGATAGTCAGCATGGTGCGGTAGGCGAAAAGCTCCTGCTCCTTGCTGAAATCGGCGACGGGCTTGGCGTCTGCGCTCGGGTTCTTCTGGGCGACCGCCATTAGGGCTCCCTGCGAAAGCGTCCGGCAGTTGTGACGGGGCGTCGGTAGGCTTTCCCGAACCCCAATAGCTTAAATCCCCCGGCGACGAAAGCGCGAGACTGCCGCGGGGAATTGCGCAAAACCCCCGGAAATTGGTTGAAAATTTCAAGGCGGGCGGTGGATAACGCCGCCGGGTGTCCCGCGGTTGCCGGACAGGCCGCTAGCGGGGATTGAGCAACAGCGTAAGGTCGCGCGGATCGGCGTAGCCGATAAGGGCGCGTGACCGCTCGTCCAGCATGTCGGGGTCGATGCGGTCGGCACGCAGAAGGGACACGCGACGCTCCCATACCGCGCGCTCCGCCTTCAACTCCGTCAGCTCGGCCTTCATCGCCGCGAGTTGTTGTTCGAGGTCCTGCTGGGCACGCAGGCCATGGTTGCCGGTGAAGGCATTGGCTGCGAAATAGCCGACGAAGAGCGCGGCAAATGTGTAGAGCCCGAGAACGGTCAGGAATGTGCGTCGGCGGCGGTGCGTGACCATGGGCAGGCAAGATGAGCCAAGCCCGTTAAAGCGTCTTTAATGCGTCAGATCCGGTGGCGAATTTCGTTCAAAACGAAATTTCCAAGCCGCTTTCCACGGTTGCGCAGCACCTTGAGCAGCCCCTGGTCGACGAAATAGGTGAGCAGGATCGAATCGCGGGTCTTGACGCGATTGTGCACCGGATCCGCCGAATGCCATGTGTCGTCGCCGACCGCAAAGGCATAGCCGGTATTCGGCGCAAATCGCATCTGCGCCCTCTTCGGCATGGATCCATCGGGCAATTTTTCGTGGAAGATCGTCCCGATGTCGGTATTGGCGTCGTCCTTCGGCAGATAGAGCTGGACGGTAATGCCCTTCCAGTGTGTGTCTGTGTGCGGCGTGATCAGGTAGCCGGGAATGTCCCGTGTCAGGATCGGAATAGGATACATTCCCACCTTGGCGAAGTTCTCGCCAAAGCGCTTCGACAGCCCCGGCGCCAGCTGCCGGATGAAGGCCTGCTTGACCGGCTCCGAGCAGAGCGCGCGCCCGACGATGTCCCACAGCGCTCGTTTCTCCGCGGGCAGGTTGCGAATGTATTCCGGAAACAGATCGATCTTGACGCGGGTATGCGTGCCATCCGCCAGATCGTGACCTTTGCTGCGGCCGTGCATCGGCCGGTAATCGGATGACTCAGGCATCGACGCGAGAATCTGCGCGTAGATATCGTCAGGAAATACCCTGTCGAACTCCAGGTGAAAGAATGGCTTTTCGACGGCACGCGCCGCGTCGATTGATTGAACAACAAATGCAGCCAGGCGTTCTGCCGCCCGGCGGCGGTCATAGGCCGATAGTGTCGTCGTCTGGTCCATCCTCGGCACCCGCAATCTGGTTGGATCGCCAATTTGCGTTGAATTCCCCGTCAAAGGCAAGACGCGCAAGTTGCCCGGCACGCCACTACGATTTCAGAATTTTCCGGCCTGCAAACTTCGCTTGCGAGCCGAGTTCCTCTTCGATGCGCAGCAGTTGATTGTACTTTGCGATCCTGTCCGACCGCGCGAGCGAGCCCGTCTTGATCTGCCCGCAGTTGGTCGCGACGGCAAGGTCGGCAATGGTAGCATCCTCCGTCTCGCCGGAACGGTGCGACATCACGGCAGTGTAGCCCGCCTTGTGGGCCATCTCGACCGCAGCCAATGTTTCCGTGAGCGTGCCGATCTGATTGACCTTGACCAAAATCGAATTCGCAATTCCGTCCTTGATGCCTTTGGAAAGCCGAACGACGTTAGTGACGAAGAGGTCGTCACCGACCAGTTGGCATTTGTTCCCGATCAAATTTGTAAGGACCTTCCAGCCCTCCCAGTCGTCTTCGGCCATTCCGTCCTCGATCGAGACGATGGGATATTTTGCAACCAGGTCGGCGAGATAGTTCGCCTGATCCTGTCTCGAACGTTTCTTGCCTTCACCTTCGTATACGTAGACACCGTCCTTGAAGAATTCGGTGGCGGCACAATCGAGCGCGAGCACGACGTCCTTACCGGCCTGATACCCGGCCTTGGCAATTGCCTGCATGACGAAGTCGAGCGCGGCCTCTGCCGATTTCAGGTTCGGCGCAAAGCCGCCTTCGTCACCGACATTGGTGTTCAGGCCGGCCGATTTCAGGGCTGAGCGCAGCGTATGAAAAATCTCCGCTCCCGCACGCAGCGCCTCCGCAAAGGTCGGGACGCCGACCGGCATGATCATGAATTCCTGAAAATCGATCGGATTGTCGGCGTGCACGCCGCCGTTCAAGATATTCATCATCGGCACGGGCAACACCCGCGCGGCTGTGCCGCCGACGTAGCGATAAAGTGACACCTTCTTCGTCGCCGCCGCGGCCTTGGCCGTCGCAAGCGACACCCCGAGTATGGCGTTCGCCCCCAGTCGCCCCTTGTTCGGCGTCCCGTCGAGCGCGATCAGCGTGTCGTCGATCTTGGTTTGCGCCTCGGCATCCATGCCGCCGATCGCATCAAAGATCTCCCCGTTGACCGCGTCCACTGCCTTACGGACGCCTTTGCCGCCATAACGTGCCTTGTCGCCGTCGCGAAGCTCGACGGCCTCGTGGGCACCTGTGGAGGCTCCCGACGGGACCGCGGCGCGACCGCGCGAACCGTCCTCGAGGATCACATCGACCTCCACGGTCGGATTGCCGCGGCTGTCAAGGATTTCGCGGCCGATGATGTCTGTAATGGCTGTCATGGGGCGTCCAAATTGGTACGTGGGGCTTCTACAGGATCGACAACCCCCTTGTCATGCCCCGTCCTGACCGGGCATCCACTGCTCTGCAAAATCGTGTGATAAATGCCAATGGCCCGAAAACGGTTGCAACTCGGCCGGCGTAGTCCGATCCCCGCCTCTCCTGACAAGGCGGTTCTCGACCGCGTGGCGAACCCACATGCCGGAACGAACTACGTGGCGCGATTTACCGCGCCGGAGTTCACGACACTGTGCCCGATCACCGGACAGCCGGATTTCGCGCATCTCGTGATCGACTACGTTCCCGCCCGCTATCTCGTCGAATCAAAATCGCTCAAGCTCTACCTCAACAGTTTCCGCAACCATGGCGCCTTCCACGAGGACTGCACTGTCGCGATCGGCAGGAAGTTGTTTGCGCTCCTCAAGCCGAAGTGGCTGCGGATCGGTGGCTATTGGTATCCACGTGGCGGCATGCCGATCGACGTGTTCTGGCAGGCCGGCAAGATGCCCAAGGACGTCTGGGTGCCGGATCAGGGCGTTGCACCCTACCGTGGCCGCGGCTAAGGCCCCGGAGCACTTCTTCTGAGTTGCAGCGCGCAGGTCCAGCCCGTTGCGACCAGCATTACTGCACCGGTGACGAGAACCGGCGTGATGCCGACGCTCGTGAGGCCGGCCCCATAGACGACCGGCCCCGCGGCCTGGCCAAGAAAGAAAAACATTGAATGCGCCGCTGTCGCCGACGCGCGCGCCGAAGGGGCGAGTTCGGTCACGTAAACCTGGATGCAGCCGTGCAGCAAATAGAAGCCGAAGCCGAGCAGCATGAAGTTCATGAATTCCAGCGGCCACGGCATGCGCAACGCAATGACCAGGAGACAAAAGCCCATTGCCATGCCCCCCGCAGCCATAAGGTGGCGCTCGCGAACATTTGCCACGAGCCACGCGACCAGGAAGGTGTAAATCACGCCGCCGAAACCAAAGCCGGCAATCACCACCCCGGCGATGGACGCATGCGTTTCGCCTGCATCGCGCAGCAGGATTGCCATGTAGGGGAACACGCCGAAAAGAAACAGCGCTTCGACAAACACTGCTCCGAAGCAGTACTTCGCCATCGGATTGCTGAAGACCGCGCGGTAATTCGGGATGAACGTCGAGAGGTCAAACTGACCGGGCGACTCATTCATGCTGCGAAATCCCGGGATCGCAACCGCGAGTGCCACGAGATCAATCGCCCCTGTCACGAAAAATACGCCACGCCATCCGACCAGATCGCCGATGATGCCGGCGCCGGAAGCGCCCAGCAAATTTCCACTCATGGCAGCGAACAAAAGCCGGCCGATCGCGACTTGCCGCTGCTGTACCGGAACCCTGTCGCCCGCCACTGCCAGCGCAATTGGAAATACGCCGCCCGCGAAAATACCGGCGATCACGCGCAAGACCATCAGCATCTCGAAATTCGTTGCCAGCCCGCACGCGATCGTGGCGATGCCTACCACGAGCATGCACAGTGCTATGAGGCGCGTCTTGCTGAACATGTCCGCAAGAGCACCGAGCACGGGCTGAACGAGAGCGTAAGGCAAGGTAAACCCGGTTGAGAGCAGCGCCGCTGTCGTCGGTGTTACGTTCAGGCCCGCGGCAATCTGCGGAATCACCGGATCGACTGAGCGCATGAAAAGCGTCGTCGCAAAAATGACGAACGCCATAAGATTGAGAACGCGGCCCATTTTTGATTTGAATTTCTGCGCGTATCAGCGTTTCGCCAGGCGATCGAATTCGAGCAGCACGCGCAACAACGGCTCCATTTCCTTCAAGGGCAGCATATTGGGACCATCGGAGGGCGCCTTATCTGGATCTTGATGCGTTTCGATGAATACACCCGCAACACCGATCGCAACCGCAGCCCGCGCAAGAACGGAAACAAATTCGCGTTCCCCGCCCGACTTGTCACCTCGCCCGCCCGGCTGCTGCACCGAGTGCGTCGCGTCGAAAATTACAGGCGCGCCGGTCGAGCGCTTCAGGATCGGCAGCGCGCGCATATCCGAGACCAGCGTGTTGTAGCCGAACGATACCCCACGTTCGGTCACGAGCACGTCGGAATTTCCGGCACCGGTAATTTTCTCGACGACGTTCGACATATCCCACGGTGCAAGAAACTGGCCTTTCTTGACGTTGACCGGCTTCGCCGTTTTTGCAGCCGCGATCAGCAGATCGGTCTGCCGGCACAGGAAGGCGGGGATTTGCAGAACGTCGACCGCAGGCGCGATCCGTGCGCACTGCGCTGCTTCGTGAACATCGGTGAGAACCGGCACTTTCAGTGTTTCACGGATTTCGGCAAAGACGGGCAATGCCTGGTCGAGGCCCAGGCCTCGCGCTGATTTGGCCGATGTCCGGTTGGCTTTGTCGAAGGACGTCTTGTAGACGAAGCCGATTCCGACACGCGCGGCAATTTCCTTGAGCGCCGACGCTGTCTCCAAAGCGTGCGTCCTGCTCTCGAGCGCGCAGGGACCTGCAATCAGCGACAACGGCAAAGCGTTGCCGAAGCGCACGGCGCCCACTGTCACTGTTGCGCTGGGTTTTCGGTCCAAGGGCTCAAATCCTCGCCGCGGACCATGAATGGCGGATGGGCGGCGGTCAACGGGCCTGTGACCGTGCGGCCTCGAATATCAGCACCGCGCCCATTGCATCACCGGGGCCAATCACGGTCAGGCCTCCGGGGCTAATTCCGGCAATCCCAGCCTGCTCTGGCAGCGCCTCCAAAAGGCCCGCGTCTTTCGCCTGAAAACGTAATGCCGCAAGCCTCGCGCCACGCGAGACGTCCGGTGCTTTCACGCCGTATCGCTGCGTAAAGGCCGCCGCCGTCAGGACGTCGATCGTTCCACGCGGGGTTTGCACTGCAAAGCCACCCTCGACAGGCGCTGCCGGCGCGCCGGCAAACGCCGCCAGGAATTGCCTGTGTTTTTCCGGCTGACTGGCCACCGCGACAGCACCGACGATCGCAGTGGCCCCGTTTGCGTGCGTCTGGAACGCCGGATTCCAGAAATTCTCCGGATAGTGCTGTTGGCAAACGGCAAAATGAATGCCGGGCGCCGCCCCGTCCTCCGCAAATGCGAGCGAGAAGCCGACCTTGACCGTGGAGCCATCCGGTCGCCGGCCCTCGCGCTCGAAACGCATGACCGGGGAAGCGGCAATGCCCGACGCGCGAAACTGTTTTTCGTCCGCCGCAGCATCCTTCGACTCCAGAATGAGCAGCGACAGACCCTCACCGCGTTCGAGGAAGTCGCGATTGTAGGCACCAAAGAGCGTGGAGAATCCGTCGTCGCCGAGCTTCTCGGGCTCGGCTACCGTGAGGAGTTCGATGAAACAGCCCGGGAATTGCACGATGTGGTTATGCGTGCCCCAGGAATGGCGATTACGTGCGCCTACGGTGAATCCAAGACGCCGATAACGATCCGCTGCGCGATCGAGATCGCGAACGGCATGGACAATGTGATCAAGACCGCGGGGCATCGTCACGCTGAAACAATATAGCAGAGCTCGGTGTCCCGGGGAGCCTTGGCGCGAACGCACCGAGCATTGATTGTCCTCAAGCCATAAAGGCAGCACGCCACGCGACGTCCGTCGGTATAAGTGGCCGCAAACCGATTCACTGCAGGTCGTTCAGACCAGTCGACTCTGCTCCACCGCCGCGCCGATGAACGAGGCGAACAACGGATGCGGTTCGAACGGACGCGATTTCAGTTCGGGATGAAATTGCACGCCGATGAACCAGGGATGATCCTCGTATTCGATGATTTCCGGCAGGATTCCGTCGGGCGACATGCCGGAGAAACGCATCCCGCGCTGCTCAAGCCGTCCTTTGTACGCGGTGTTCACCTCGTAGCGATGACGATGGCGTTCGGAAATTTCCGTCCTGCCGTAGATCGACGCCACGCGACTGCCGCGCGCAAGTACGGCGTCATAGGCGCCAAGCCGCATGGTGCCACCGAGATCGCCGCCGGCGGCGCGTTTCTGCAACTCGTTGCCTTTCAACCATTCGGTCATCAGGCCGACCACGGGCTCGGCTGTCGGACCAAATTCGGTGGAATTGGCATCGCCAATACCGCACAGGTTGCGCGCCGCCTCGATGCAGGCCATCTGCATGCCGAAGCAGATACCGAAATACGGCACATGCCGCTCGCGGGCGAATTGCGCCGCCCTGATTTTTCCTTCGGCGCCGCGTTGACCAAATCCGCCGGGCACCAGGATGCCGTTCACGTGCTCGAGAAGCGGGGTCGGATCTTCGCTTTCGAAGACTTCCGATTCAATCCAGTCCAGGTTGACCTTTACCTTGTTGGCGATGCCGCCATGCGAGAGTGCCTCGATCAATGATTTGTAGGCGTCTTTCATCCCGGTGTATTTTCCGACGATGGCAATGGTGACGTCGCCTTCCGGATTGCGAATACGCTCGTTGATGAGGCGCCAGCGGTCGAGATCCGGCGGTTGCCGCGGCTCAACGCCGAACGCAGCGAGCACTTCCGCATCAAGGCCTTCGGCCGAGTAGGCTTCCGGCACGGCATAGATGTTGTCGACGTCGCGCGCTTCGATGACCGCGCTTTCCCGCACATTGCAGAACAGCGCGAGCTTCCGCCGCTCGCTTTCCGGGATCGGCCGATCGGTACGGCAAAGCAAGATGTCAGGCTGAATGCCGATCGAACGCAGCTCCTTGACCGAATGCTGGGTAGGCTTCGTCTTGAGCTCGCCCGCGCTCGGAATGAACGGCATCAACGTGAGATGGATGTAGACCGCGTGGTTGCGCGGAAGATCGTTGCCGAGCTGCCGGATCGCCTCGAAGTACGGCAGCCCCTCGATATCGCCGACGGTCCCGCCGATTTCACAGAGAACGAAGTCGAAGCCTTCGTTGCCTTCGCGAATGAAATCCTTGATGGCGTTGGTGACGTGCGGGATTACCTGAATCGTCGCGCCAAGGTAGTCGCCGCGGCGTTCGCGCGTCAGAATATCCTGGTAAATTCGTCCGGTGGTAATGTTGTCCTGGCGTGTTGCCGGCCGGCCGGTAAAGCGCTCGTAATGGCCGAGGTCAAGGTCGGTCTCGGCGCCGTCGTCAGTCACGAAGACCTCCCCGTGCTGGTAGGGCGACATCGTGCCGGGATCGACGTTCAGATAAGGATCAAGCTTGCGCAGGCGGACCTTGTAGCCGCGCGCCTGCAGAAGCGCACCGAGCGCTGCAGAAGCGAGACCCTTGCCGAGTGAGGAAACCACGCCGCCGGTGATGAAAATGTACCGCGCCATGGGGCCTAACCTTTAGCCCACGCGAGTCGATTCGACGAGCGCGAATTATTCAAACCCACCCTGTGTTTGCGGGCCGGTTGATAACTGGTCGGAATTGCAGACGGTTGCGACACGGTTTGCATGTTCTCCTTAAACCTGATCCCACTCTTTCCGCCACATTCTCTCAAAGTCGAAGGGGCCGGATTTTCCGGCCCCTTCGGTCGTTCCTTCATTTTGACTGCGGCACCTGCGGCCCCGATGGGGCCGGAGTTGCCGGCGGCGAGCCGCCCTGCAGTTGATTGAGCAATCCACCACCGCTGCTGAGTGGCGGAGGCGCGCCAGGCGCCGCCGGCATGCTCTGTCCACCCTCGAGGATCGAAGCCGGCTTGCGCCCGATCCCTGCGAGGATCGAAAGCACCAGGCTCGTCACGAAGAAAAGGCCCGCCAGGATCGCTGTCGCGCGTGTAAGCACATTTGCGGTACCGCGGCTGGTCATGAACCCGCCCGTGGAACCGATACCGAGCCCGCCGCCCTCGGAGCGCTGCAACAGCACGACACCGATCATGGCGAGAACAAGCATCAAGTGGATGACGATGATGACGTGCTGCATCAGTCCAAAATCCGTTCAAACCACCCCGATCCGGGCTTCCCGCCCTGGCGGCGCCGTTCGCTATATAGGAATTCGCCGCGGTCTCTACACGATCGCTCCGGAGTTTTCCACCCCGACCGCCGCTAGCGGTAAATCGCGGCAATACCGAGGAAATCTGCCGCCCTCAGGCTCGCACCACCGACCAAGGCCCCGTTCACATTGGCAATCCGCAGGAGGTCGCCGGCATTGGCCGGTTTGACCGAACCGCCGTAGAGGATGCGCATGGAGTCTGCTTCGCCGGCGAAACGCTCGCTCAGCCGCTTGCGGATGAATGCGTGGACCTCGGCAACATCCGTCTTGGTCGGCGTAAGGCCGGTTCCGATCGCCCATACAGGCTCATAAGCGATCACCAGATTGCCGCCTGTGGCGCCGGCGGGCACCGAACCGTCAAGCTGGTCCCCCACAACCGTCAGCGTCCTGCCCGCTTCACGCTCTGTGCGCTGCTCGCCGACACAGACGATGGCGCATAGCCCGGCTCGCCAGGCGGCCTGTGCCTTCGCCCGCACCTGCGCATTGGTTTCGTGGTGGTCGGTGCGCCGCTCCGAATGTCCGACGATAACCGCGCGGGCGCCGGCATCAGCAAGCATCTCGGCCGAAATATCTCCGGTGTGCGCCCCCGACATCTCGGCATGACAGTCCTGCGCGCCAATGCTCACCGGCGAACCACGGGCAGCCGCGGCAAATCCGGCTATCAGGGTGGCAGGCGGGCAAACCATGATGTCGGCCTTACCCGTTAGGCTTCCGGCGCCCGCGATGATCTTGGCCAGCTCACCTTCCGAGGCAGCCAGGCCGTGCATTTTCCAATTGCCCGCAACCAGCGGGACTATTTTGGCCGCCGCCATCCAAAAACCCCTCTCCGTGCGGTTATCAGACCGGACCCGGCAATGCCAGTGCCTCGCCGCAAGGCCGATCCTTGTTGAGTTGCAATGAGTTGCACGTGACTCTATGGTGCGCCCGCCGTGCCTGGGTTAGACAGGCGCGGCTATCCACCCGATCAAGCACACCGACAGTCAAAGCGCGCGCATGCTTCGCGGTCTCCACAAGGCCTCCTCGACCTGGCTCGGTAAAGCCATCATGGCAGTCGTGATGGGATTCCTCGTGATCAGTTTTGCGATTTGGGGGATCGGCGACATATTTCGCGGCTTTGGACGCAACGCGGTAGCAACGATCGGCGGCACCGAAATTTCCATCGAGCAGTTCCGCCAGCTCTACAACGAGCGACTGCAGCAGATGGGGCGACAGGTCGGGCGACCGATCACGCCCGACGAGGCGCGTGCCCGCGGGCTTGACCGTCAGATTCTGGCTCAGGTCGTCGCCGAGACGACCATCGACGAGCAGGCCAAGAAGCTGCGGCTTGGCATTGATGACGCCGAAATCGCAAAGCGCATTACGTCCGACCCGTCATTCCGTGGTCCAAACGGGCAATTTGACCGCGTGCGGTTCGAACAGATCATCCGTCAGGCCGGATTTACCGAGAGCCGGTTTATCGAAGAGCAGCGGCGCTCAATTCTGCGCAGGCAGATCGCACAAACCGTCACCGGCGACCTCAAGGTCCCCACGACCGTGCTGACCGCCGTCAATCAGTTTCAGAACGAGAAGCGGGAGATCGAGTACGTGACGCTCGGACCCGCTCAAGCAGGCGAGGTTCCGGCTCCCACGCCCGAAGTTCTCAATAAGTACTTCGAAGAGCGCAAAGCGCTGTTCCGGGCGCCGGAGTACCGGAAAATCACATTACTGCCGATCTCGCCTGCCGATCTCGCCAAACCCGATGCCGTGACCGATGCGGACGCGAAGGCCTATTTCGAGCAGCGAAAGGACAGTTTCGGCAAGCCGGAAAAGCGTGAGGTTCGCCAGATCGTCTTCCCGACCCCCGAGGAAGCCGCCGACGCGCGCGAGCGCATCAACAAAGGCGCGACATTCGACGACATTGCAAAAGAACGGCAGCTGAAAGACTCGGACACCAATCTCGGGATGGTGACGAAGCCTGACATTATCGATCCGGCCGTCGCGGATGCCGCGTTTTCGCTCAAGCCCGGGGAGACGAGCGCCCCACTGAAAGGCCGCTTTGGCACCGTGCTGGTGCAGGTTGGAAGAATCGAACCGGGGGAACAGAAAACCTTCGAGCAGGTCGCTGGACAGATAAAGCGCGAAATCGCCGAGAGCCGGGCAAAATCGGAGATCGGAAACCTGCGTGACAAGATCGAGGATGAGCGCGCCGCCGGTTCCACTCTGGCGGAAACCGCGAAGAAACTCGGACTAAAATCCACATCTATCGATACCGTTGATCGGTCGGGTCGCGGCCCTGACGGGAAACCGGTTCCGGAACTGCCACAGACGCCGAACGTCGTCAGCGCCGCGTTTGCGAGCGACGTCGGCGTCGACAACGAAGCGCTGCAGATGGCAGGCGGCGGCTACCTTTACTACGATGTCACGGGTGTGACTCCTTCCCGCGAGCGCTCGCTCGATGAAGTGAAAGATCAGGTCGCGACGCGCTGGCGCGATGACGAGATCGCCAAGCGCCTGCAAGTGAAAGCCGATGACCTCCTCGGCAAGCTCAAGGCGGGCGCGGCTTTCGCACAGGTCGCAAGCGAAGCCGGCCTCAAGGTCGAGACTGCGAAAGATTTGCAGCGTGGCAGGCCCGGAGGCTTCGTTCCCGCAAAGACAATCGAGGCTGTCTTCCGCACGCCAAAAGGAATGGCAGCCAGTGCCGAAGGCGGGAAAGAAACCGAACGTTTCGTCTTCCGCGTGACCGAGGTCGTCGATCCGCCACTTGAGGCCGGGACGCCGCAGGGTCAGGCGATCGCGACCGCTCTGCAAAGCTCGTACACCGATGATCTTATCAGCGAGTACATCGCACGGCTGGAAAATGACTTCGGTGTGAGCATCAATCCGTCGGCGCTGAATCAGGTCATCGGCGGCGGCACACAGCAATAAGCAAGCCATGCAGATCGAGCCGTCGGAAAGCGCCTTCGCCGACCGTTACGGGCGCGGCGAAGCACAGGTCGTGTGGACGACCCTTGTGGCCGATCTGGAGACGCCTGTATCCGCGTTCCTGAAACTCGGCGGCGGCAAGGCCATGAGCTTCCTGCTCGAGTCGGTCGAGGGTGGAGCGGTTCGCGGCCGCTACTCGATCATCGGGCTCGAGCCCGATCTTGTCTGGCGCACGAATGGCACGAAGGCTGAGATAAACCGCAAGGCCGACAGCCGGCCAGACGCGTTTGCTCCCTGTTCCGAACCCCCGCTACAGGCTCTGCGCAAACTGATCTCGGAGAGCCGGATCGCATTGCCCGACAGTCTGCCTCCAATGGCCGCAGGCGTATTCGGCTATCTGGGGTACGACGTGGTGCGCCTGATGGAAGACCTGCCGATCCGCAAGCCGGATCCGATCGGCATCCCGGACGCGGTTCTTGTACGCCCGACGCTGATTGTCGTGTTCGACGCCGTGAAGGATTCCATCACGGTTGTCACGCCGGTGCGGCCGGAGAAAGGCGTGGAGGCCGGCGTCGCGCTCGCCCGCGCCGTCGAACGTCTTTCGCGCGTCGTTGCAAATCTCGATGGCCCGCTCGACAAGTCATTGTCCGAACCGGATGCGGGTTCGGTCGACGTGCCTGCGAAATCGAACACGACGCCGGAAGAATTCAAGACGATGGTGCGTCGAGCGAAGGAATACATTGCCGCCGGCGATGCGTTTCAGATCGTGCTCGCACAGCGTTTCGAGGCGCCCTTCACCCTGCCCCCGTTCTCGCTCTACCGCGCGCTGCGCCGGACAAACCCGTCACCGTATCTCTATTTTCTCGATTTCGGCGACTTCGCTGTCGCAGGATCGAGTCCTGAGATTCTCGTAAAGGTCTCGGGAAACACGGTCACGATCCGGCCGATTGCCGGTACCCGCCCGCGTGGAGCAACGCCGCATGAGGACAAGGCGCTGGAAGAGGAACTTCTCGCCGACCCCAAGGAGCGAGCCGAGCACCTGATGTTGCTCGACCTCGGCCGCAACGATGTCGGTCGCGTCGCAGCGATCGGCACGGTCACGGTGACGGATCAATTCTTCATCGAGCGATACAGCCACGTGATGCACATCGTATCGAACGTCGAAGGCAAGCTGGCCGGCAATCGCGACGCCCTCGACGCGCTGTCTGCCGGGTTTCCGGCCGGTACGGTTTCCGGCGCGCCGAAAGTGCGCGCGATGCAGATCATCGACCAGCTGGAAAAGGAGAAGCGCGGCATTTACGCCGGATGCGTGGGCTATTTCTCCGCCACCGGGCAAATGGACACGTGTATCGTGCTGCGTACGGCGCTCGTGAAAGACGGCAAGATGTACGTCCAGGCCGGTGCCGGGATCGTCGCCGACAGCAATCCCGACTTCGAGCAGCAGGAGTGCATCAACAAGGCAAAGGCTTTGTTTCGGGCGGCCGAGGAAGCCCGGCGCTTCGCCAGCATCGCAAAACGCGGCCAGTAACCCCGTACGCGCGGGGCTGCTTGACCCCCCACCAGCCCCACCGTAAACCCTTGGCAGCACGGTGGAACATGGTCGTCATCATCGACAACTACGACAGCTTCACCTTCAACCTCTTCCACTATCTGGGAGAGCTCGGAGCTGACGTTGTCGTGCATCGAAACGACAGAATTGCGGTTACGGACGTCATGGCGTCTGAGCCGGACGCGATCGTACTGTCTCCCGGTCCCTGCACCCCGAATGAAGCGGGTATCTGCCTCGAGTTGATCGCCGCGGCTGCCTCTACCATTCCCATACTCGGGGTCTGCCTCGGTCATCAGGCGATCGGGCAAGCTTTCGGCGGCAAAGTGGTACGTGCCGCACCGGTTCATGGAAAGGTGTCCGAGATCAAACACAAGGGCACCGGACTCTTCCGCGGTATCAACGGACCGCTGAAGGCAACCCGGTATCATTCGCTTGTCGTCGAACGAGCGAGCATGCCGTCCGAACTTGAAATAAATGCGGAGACCGATGACCGCCTCGTGATGGGACTGATGCACGAGAGGCTGCCCGTCCATGGCGTGCAATTCCATCCTGAGAGTATCGCCTCCGAGCACGGGCACCTGATGCTGAAAAATTTTCTTGAAATCGCAGCCGCCTGGAACGCAAAACGCGGACGCAGCATTGCATCTGCCCGCAAGATTGCGGCCGCACACGCGCGCGCCTGAGGCCCTGCAATGACTGACGACTTCAAAGCGCTCATCGCCAAAGTCGCGACCGGTGCAAGCCTTTCCCGCGAGGAGGCCGCGACCGCATTCGACCGCATGATGTCGGGCGAAGCCACGCCGTCGCAGATGGGTGGACTTTTGATGGCCTTGCGCGTGCGCGGGGAAACGGTCGAGGAGATCACCGGCGCCGTCACCACAATGCGCGCAAAGATGCTCGCCGTGAAAGCCCCGCCGGACGCCATCGATGTCGTCGGGACTGGCGGCGATGCGTCCGGCTCTTTCAATATTTCCACCTGTGCGGCGTTCATCGTCGCCGGCGCCGGCGTGCCCGTCGCCAAGCACGGCAACCGCGCATTGTCATCGAAATCGGGAGCAGCCGACGTCCTGCAGGCACTCGGCGTGAAGATCGACCTTGACGCCCATCAGGTCGGTGCCTGCATCCGCGACGCCGGTATCGGCTTCATGTTCGCGCCCGCCCACCATCCGGCGATGAAGAACGTTGGCCCTACACGCGTGGAACTCGGCACGCGCACGATATTCAATCTGCTTGGACCGTTATCGAACCCTGCAAGCGTCAGGCGCCAGATGATCGGTACGTTTTCAAAGCACTGGATCGAGCCGATGGCACAGGTTCTGAAGAACCTCGGCTCGGAAAGCATCTGGGTTGTGCACGGTTCCGACGGACTTGACGAGATCACGACGGCGGGACCAACCAGCGTGGCGGCGCTTGCGAATGGAAAAATCCGGACCTTCGAGGTCACACCGGAAGACGCCGGACTGTCGCGGGCGAAGCCGGAGGCTTTGCGCGGCGGCGACGCCGAGCACAACGCCAAGGCCCTTCTCGATGTTCTGAAAGGGAAACGTGGGCCCTTTCGCGATGTGGCGATCCTCAATGCAGCGGCGGCCTTGGTCGTCGCCGGCAAGGCGAAAGATCTCCGCGAAGGTGCTACACTTGCGGCAAGGTCAATCGATAGCGGCGAGGCCGAAGGGCGTCTCGATCGCCTTATCGCCGTGTCGAACGCAACGGAGATGTAGCGTGTCGGACATCCTCGCCAAAATAGAGGCTTACAAGCGCGAGGAAGTCGCGGCCGCCAAGCGCATCCGCCCACTGTCCGCCCTTGAAAGGGATGCAAAGGCCGCGCCGGCCCCGCGCGGCTTCGTGCGCGCAATCGAAAGGCGGATTGCATCGGGTCATTACGCACTGATTGCAGAAATCAAGAAGGCGAGTCCTTCCAGGGGATTGATCCGCGCCGATTTTGACCCGCCCGCGCTCGCGAAATCGTATGAAACGGGCGGCGCGACCTGTCTTTCCGTGCTGACGGATGCGCCTTCGTTCCAGGGCCGGCCCGAATTTCTTGTCGCCGCCCGCAACGCCACCGCTTTGCCCGTCCTCCGCAAGGATTTCATCTACGAGCCTTACCAGGTTGCTGAGTCACGGGCATTGGGCGCCGACTGCATCCTGATTATCGTTGCCGCCGTGGACGATGCTGCCGCACGCGAGATCGAGGATGCGGCGTCCGCCTACGGCATGGACGCGCTTGTTGAAGTTCACGATGAAGTGGAGCTGGCGCGAGCCCTCAAGTTGAAGTCGCGGCTGATCGGCATCAACAACCGGAATCTGCGGACATTCGAGACGTCGCTGGCCGTAAGCGAGCGCCTTGCGCCGAAAATCCCACGCGACCGCATCATCGTTGCAGAAAGCGGGCTCAATACGCCCGCCGATCTCGGACGGCTCGAGCGAATCGGCGTTTCGACCTTCCTGGTCGGTGAGAGCCTGATGCGCCAGCCCGATGTTGCGGCCGCCACTCGTGCCTTGCTCGCACGGGAGCCGGGCCGCGCCGCCGCAGAGTAAACGGCAATGGCGGCACGCAAGAGGCCCGCCCGCAAAGCCAAAAAGCCCGGCCGTCGTCGGGCCAAGGCGAAGCGCAAAGGAAAACCAGGGCATCACGCCGGAGCGGCCGCTCCGGCCGGAAATGCGACCCCCCTCACCCATATCGATCAGCGGGGCGAGGCGCGCATGGTCGACGTAACTGAAAAGGGTGCAACAGAGCGTATCGCCATCGCTGAAGGTCGCGTCGTCATGCAGAAGCAAACGCTCGATGTTGTCCTTGAGGGCAACGCGATGAAGGGCGACGTTCTGGGCGCTGCTCGCCTTGCCGGCATCATGGCCGCCAAGCGTACGCACGGCCTTATTCCGCTGTGCCATCCGCTGCCGTTGACGAAGGTGGAAGTCGACATCAACCCCGAGCATTCGCTGCCGGGATTTCTCGTTCAATCGACCGTCAAGGTGACCGCGAAAACCGGTGTCGAAATGGAAGCCTTGACGGCAGTGTCGATCGCGTGCCTGACGATCTACGACATGGTCAAGGCCATCGAACGCGGTGTACACATCGAGGGAATTCGACTGCTGCACAAGAGTGGCGGCAAGTCGGGTGAATGGAAGGCGGAGGCCTAGGCGTATGTCACGCCTTTGCTGCAGTTCTGTCACGCCATGGCGTTGATGCCGGTCGCCGACGCTCTTCGGATCGTGTTGTCCGAAGCGAGACCGCTGCCGGGCGAACCGGTGACGCTTGATGGCGCTGTCGGCCGCGTTCTCACTGAAGATGTCGCCGCGTTGCGTACACAACCGCCGGCCGCCGTATCCGCGATGGATGGCTATGCGGTGCGCGCGAGCGACGTGGCTACGGCGCCCGTCACCTTGAAACTGATCGGCGAGGTGGCTGCCGGGCACCCCTTCGAGGGCCAGGTCGGCCCAGGCGAGGCAGCCCGCATCTTCACCGGCGGGATGATGCCGCCGGGCAGCGATACCGTCGTAATTCAGGAGCTCGCGCACCGCGGAAACAGCACGGTCACAATTCAAAAAGCGACCGCGAAGGGCCGCAATGTCCGTGATCGCGGCATCGACTTCGTCGAGGGCGAAATTCTGTTGCACAAAGGACGACGACTGACGGACCGCGATGTGATGCTCGCCGCCGCCATGAATCACGCACGCGTCAACGTTCATCGCCGACCGAAAGTCGCAATTCTCGGGACGGGCGATGAGCTGGTTTTGCCCGGGCAAACACCCGGACCCGGCGAGATCGTCTATTCCAACGGCTTTGCCCTCAGCGCCCTGGCGCGCAACGAAGGCGCCGAGGTGCGCGAACTCGGCATCGCGCGTGACCGCATCGAGGACATCGCGGGTGCGGTGCGCGAGGCGCGGCAATGGGGCGCGGACATCCTTGTCACATCGGGCGGCGCCTCGGTCGGCGAGCACGACCTCGTGCAGAGGGCGTTGGCAGCGGAAGGCCTCAGTCTCTCGTTCTGGCGCGTCGCGCTACGTCCAGGCAGGCCGATGCTGCATGGCCGTCTCGGGACGATGCAGGTGCTCGGGGTTCCCGGAAACCCGGTTTCGTCCTACGTCTGCGCGTTTCTGTTCCTGGTGCCCCTGCTGAGGAGGCTCGCCGGCCGCACGGACGTCGAGCCGCGGCCCGAACCTGCGCGCCTGGGCCGGGACGTTGCCGCCAATGACGGACGCGCAGACTATCTGCGGGCGACCCTGACGGCAGGCCCGGACGGTCTCGTGGCAACCCCTCTGCCGGCCCAGGACAGCTCGCTGATGGCCCCTCTCGCAAAGGCTGATTGCCTGCTGATTCGGGAACCGAACGCAGCGGCCGCGCCGGCCGGTTCAGAGTGCGTCATCCTTAAGCTAGGGCTTTAGCAGCCTTTCGAGTTTTTCACTCCAAATTAAACAGTTGCGGAACACATATCGAACAGATAGTGTCCGTTCATGATTTGTTTCCGGCTTGGACCCTCTGATGGGCAGGCCCGAGGGG
>Ga0070741_10004325_pt1 | contig 33298 bp, 29 predicted proteins | sample Coa_R1_4_FD_66440 | JGI IMG/M metagenome (GOLD analysis project Ga0070741, IMG submission 66440) | Surface soil microbial communities from Centralia Pennsylvania, which are recovering from an underground coalmine fire - Coalmine... | ecosystem: Environmental > Terrestrial > Soil > Unclassified ... | reverse complement strand
CAGCGGGGTGGTAGGGGCGGGCGGGTTTTGCGGGGAGCCGTCCGCGGATCGGGGGGCGTGGCGGGGCCTTGCTTGTCCAGCGCCTCGAGGGCCAGGCGCACCGCGGTTTCCAGCTGCGGGTCGCGGCCGGCCGCCCAGTCGTCCGGGCTGATCAGCACCTCCACGTCGGGGTCGACGCCGTAGTTCTCGACGTCCCAGCCGTAGTCGTCGAACGCGAACGCGAGCTGCGGGATCGTCATCCGGGTGCCGTCCACCAGTTCGTGGTAGTCGGTGAAGCCGATCACCCCGCCCCACGTCCTGGTCCCCACCACCGGGCCGAGCGCGAGCGAGCGGATCGCGGCCGTGACGATGTCGCCGTCCGAGCCCGCGTTCTCGTCGGCCAGCGTGACCAGCGGACCGCGCCGCGCGTCCTGCGGGTACGACTGCGGCCGGAACCAGCGCGCCACGTCCCACGCCATCACCCGCGGCGTCAGCCGCGCCACGACCAGCTCGGAAATGTGTCCGCCGCTGTTGCCGCGGACGTCCATGATGAGCCCGTCGTGCCGCATCTCGGCGCGCATGTCGCGGCTGAAATGCGCCCATCCCTCGCCCATCATGTCCGGGATGTGCAGGTAGCCGAGCCGGTCCTCGCTCAGCTCGCGGACCGCCCGGCGACGTCCAGCCACCCAGTCCTGGTAGCGCAGCCGGCGCTCGCTCCGCAGCGGCAGCACCGCGACCCGGCGCGTGCCGCCGCCGGACGCGGGCAGGACGGTAAGCTCGGCCGGCTTGCCGGCCGAGCCGGCCAGCAGCGGCCACGGGCCGAGCCTGCCGTCCACCGGCTGGCCGTCCACGGCGACGATCGCGTCGCCCGGCTCGATCGCGACGCCGGGCGCCGCGAGCGGCGAGCGGGCTCGCGGGTCCGAGGACTCGCCGGGCAGCACCCGGTCCACCACCCAGCGGCCGGACGCGTCACGGGACAGGTCGGCGCCGAGCAGGCCGACCGCATTGCACCCGTCGCCGGAACCGTGCCCGTTCGCGTACGCGTACGCGTGCGAGGTGCCGAGCTCGCCGAAGACCTCCCAGAGCAGGTCGGCGAAGTCCTCCGGTCCGCGGATCCGGTCCAGCAGCGGCCGGTAGGCCTCGAGCACGCCATCCCAGTCGACGCCGGACATGTCCGGCACCCAGTAATCGCGGCGCATCAGCCGGCCCGCCTCGTCGTAGGCGTGCCGCCACAGCGCGGCCGGTTCGGCGCGGAACCTGGCCCTGGTCAGGTCCACGGTGACCGTGTCGTCCGGCGAGTCGGGCTTGCTCTCCGCGCCGATCACGCGCAGTTCGGCCTTGTCCTTGACGACGAGCCGGGTGCCGTCGCCGCTGACCGCGAACCAGTCGAGCTCGCCGACCAGGTCCATGCACTCCTGGCGGGCCAGGTCGTACCGCTCGAGCACCGGCCGCTGGTTGGGCGTCTCCGGGTCCGCGTTGCCCTCGCCGAGCACACCGGACAGCGGCTCGCGCAGCCAGGCCAGACCGCCCTTGATCGCACGCAGGCTGGCGTAGCGTGCCTCCGGCACCGGGACCGGCACGACGCGGGACGCGATAGCGTCCGGGGTCAGTGAAACAACAGGTCGTTCCGCATCATCCGCTTTCTCTTCACTGGTCACCGGCCTGCCGCCGAGCAGCGGACCGAACGGGGAAGAGGTCTGCGCGTCGAGCGGAACCAGATACGGACGCGCGCCGTAGGGGAAACTCATGTCGAACGAATGCGTGTCGTAGACCGGATCGAAGCCGCGGCGCGACAAGAATGCGAGGTGCAGGCCGTCGAGGGTGAAGACCGGGTCGGTGTCCGCGAAGCGGCCATCGGTCACGTCGATGACTTCGCCGGTGTTGATCCGGGTGACGCGGATCCGGCGCAGCGGCTGCGGGCCGGGCTGCGACCAGGCCAGCCACGCCGAATCCGGCGACCAGGCGAGGCCGTCGATCTGCCCGTCGTCGGCGGCGGCGACTTCGGTGACCGCGCCGGAGTCGACGTCGATCGTGTACAGCTTGCCGTCGTGCGCGGCGGCGGCGAGCACCGCGCCGTCCGGGGCCGCGGCGAGTTCGGTGACGCCACCGAGCTGGCCTTGCGCCATTGTTCTCGGTTCGGCCGAGCCGTCGACGGTCACCACCAGGACCGCGTCCTGGCCCGACGCGTCGGTAATGCAGGCGACGCGGCCGGTGCCGCCGAGCACGGCCGGCAGCCTGCCGCATCCGGCGCCGCTCACGTACAGCGCGCGGGCCGGGCCGTCCTTGTGGGTCAGCCAGTGCACCGTGCCGCGCACCTCGACGGCGCTGGCCTGGCCGGACTGGTCGCAGTCCAGATGGCCGAGGTGGTCCGCGGCGGAGATCACCCGCGGCGCGCGGGCGGCGGCCGGGGAGCTGAGCGTGATGTCCAGCTTGCGCGGCCGATCCGCGTCAAGGCCGTCAAGCAGCCACAGGTCGCCCGCCACGTGGTAGACGATCCGCTGCCCGTCCGAGCTGGCGTTGCGCGCGTAGAACCCGTCGTGATCGGTGTGCCTGCGCAGGCCGGTGCCGTCGGGACGGCACGAGTAGACGTTGCCGGTGCCCTCGTGGTCGGACAGGAACGCGACCCGGTCGCCGATCAGCACCGGGCTGCTGAACTGCCCGTTGACCTCCGCCAGGATCCTGGTGAACAGCGGATCCTCGGTGGTGGCGGTCCACAGCTTGCCGCCGGTGCCGCCCCGGTACCGCTTCCAGTTCGCGTACTCGCGATTGAACCTGCCGGTCAGCAGGAAGGTGCCTGCCGTCGCCATCGCGAGGTCGATGACCGGCCCGAACGGCAGCCGCCGCGGCGTGCCGTCGCCGGCTGGCGGGATCGCGTACGCCCAGCTGCGGTGGGTTTCCGGCTGGCCGGTCGCGGAGACCGCGAGCACGTCGCCGTCCGGGGTCCATCCGGACAAGCTCGTGCGATCGTCGTTCCAGTAGGTGAGCCGTGTCGCCGTGCCGCCTTCGGTGTCGGTCAGGTACACCTCTGGGTTGCCGTCCCGCCAGCTCACCCACGCGACGTGGGTGCCGTCGGGGGAGAACCGCGGCCAGGCCGCCTTGATCGTGTCAGAGGTCAGCCGCCAGGCGCGTGCGGGGTCTTGTTGGCCTAGGGGCGCGAGCCAGACGTCGTCTTCGGCGACGAACGTCAGGAGATCCCCGTGAAGGTGCGGATAGCGCAAGTAACCGGGTGAAGTCACACGGTAAATGTTAACCGGGGGGAAGCCTACAGCCAGCCTCTTTCCCGGGCGATGCGCAGCGCCTCGGCTCGGTTGCGGGCCCCGGTCTTCTGGATGCAGGCGGACAGGTAATTGCGGACCGTGCCTTCGGAGAGGTAGAGGGCCTGGGCGATCTCGGCGATCGTGCCACCCTGCTCGCTTTCCGACAGCACGTCGCGCTCCCGAGGCGTGAGCGGGTTCACGCCATCGGCGAGGGCCGCGGCGGCCAGGTCGGGGTCGATGACCTTCTCGCCGTTGAGCACCCTGCGGATCGTGTGGGTGAGCTTGTCCGCCGGGGAGTCCTTGACCAGGAACGCGGACACGCCCGATTCCATCGCGCGGCGCAGGAACCCCGGCCTGCCGAAGGTCGTGAGGATGACGATCTGGGTGCCCGGGCTGTGCTTTTTGAGTTCCCGCGCCGCGGTGAGACCGTCCATCCCAGGCATCTCGATGTCCAGCAGCGCGACGTCGGGGCCGGTGTCCTGGGCGGCCTTGACGACCTCGTCGCCGCGGCCGACCTGGGCGACGACCTCGATGTCGTCCTCGAACGACAGCAGCGCGGCGAGCGCCTCGCGGATCATCACCTGATCCTCGGCCAGCAGGACCTTGATCACCCGGGTCACCCTATCCGGCTATCCGGCTAGCCGGGTACGGTCGCGGTGAGGTAGAAGCCCTTACGGTTGGCGGCCGGGGTCAGGGACAGGCTGCCGCCCACCGCGGACAGCCGCTCGGACATGTTCCGCAGGCCGCTGCCCGTGCTCGCGGTGCCCGCCGTGCTCGCCGTGCTCGCGGTGCCCGCTGCCTGCGCGAAGCCCTTGCCGTCGTCGCTGACCTGAAGTTCCAGGGTGTCGTTGTGCTCGACGAGGCGGATCGAGCACTTCCTCGCGCCGGAGTGACGGACCACGTTGGTGACGGCCTCGCGCAGGCACCAGGCGAGCGCCGCCTCGGCCTCGGTGTCGAACGTGCCGGACCTGGTGATCAGCTGCGGGTCGTCGTCGAGATGGATGCCGGCCGCGTCAAGCGCGGTCCTGGCGGTGATCAGCTCGATCGCGAGCGTGGGCCGGCGATAGCCGCTGACCGCCTCCCTGATGTCGTGCAGCGTCTGCCTGCTGACCTGGGCGATGTCGTTGAGCTCGTGCTTGATGGGTTCGATCTCTGGCGAGTCCGGCAGCCGGGACAAGCGCTTGCCCGCCAGTTCGGACTTCAGCGTGATCATGGACAGCGACTGGCCGGTCAGGTCGTGCATGTCCCTGGCCAGGCGCAGCCGTTCTTCGTTGGCCGCCATCTTGGCCACGGTCTCGCGTGCCTGGCTCAGCTCGTGCATCAGCTCGACCTGCATCCGGAAGCCGATCATCGCCACGCCGATGAGCAGCACCGGGAGCAGCACGACCAGGTAGTCCCCCGGGTGATCGTGGCCCAGCCAGCTGAAGAACGTGTACGCGGCGCCGACGGCGGCGACCGCGAGCAGCGTCTTGCGCCGGGAGATCTGGCCGGCCAGCACCATTCCGGTGGCGGCCGACACGTAGATCCACATCGGCGTCCAGTCCTTGCCGTACACCGTGCAGGCGATGATCGTGAGCAGCGCGATCACGACCAGGCCGCACAGGGCCAGCTGCGGCCAGCGGATCGAGTTACCGACGATCGGCACGTACACCGCGCAGAAGGCCGCGGCGATCGCCAGGCCGCCGGCCGTGTACAGCACGCCGTGCTGGCGGCCGAACAGCTCGCTGATCGGCTGGATCAGGTAAACCAGCCAGATCGAGGAGAAGAACCAGCGCAACGGGCTGCCGTTGCCGGGCAGCATCGTCGACGCCATGCCCGGCGGGAGCTTCATCGGCCCGCGCTGCGCCCTGGCGTCGAGTTCGGTGCGCACCCAGGACTGCTGGGTCACGCCGGCCTTACCTGCCATCACTGCTCACCTCCCATTCATGCTGCCACGCGCCTGGGTACCAGGGCGACCGGCGGGCCCCCGAGGCTCCGCCGGTCGCCGCTGGACGCTAGAGGGTCTCGGCGCTGGACCGGACCGCCAGCGTCGCCAGCCCGGCGAACACCGCCAGCCAGATGACCAGGCCGATCGCGAGGCCGGCCGGCACGCTGGCGCCCTCGATCACGTCGGTGCTGATCTTGACCACGGCGTACGTGGGCAGCGCGTCACCGACCTTCTGCCAGGCCCCGCCGAGCGGGAAGTACAGGCCGCCCAGGAAGGCGAAGCCCAGGTAAAGCAGCACGCTGAGCGCCTGCACCTGGTCCGGCTGGAACTTGTAGCCGATCGCCACCGCGAGCGCCGCGAAGATCGTGGAGCCGAACCAGATCGTGACCGCGACGGCGATCCACTGCCAGGCCGCGAGGTGGACGCCGCCGTAGAAGCGGCCGAGCAGCAGCACGACCAGCACCACGGGTATCGCGGACGTCAGCGCGGCGAGAATCTTGCTGACCACGTACGCGTTGGCTGGCAGCGGGGTAATGCGGAGCTGGCGGATCCAGCCGTCCTTCATCTCCTGGGAGATGCGCTGGGCGTTGCCGGTGAGCACGCCGCTGAACCCGCCCAGCGTCGCCATGCCCACCATGTAGAAGGCCTTGAAATCGACGCCGTAGCCGCGCCCGGTGGACCTCCCGAACGCCATGTAGAGCAGGACCGGCAGGGCCAGCGTGAACAGAAGGTAGCGCTTGTTGCGGCGGAGCCTGATGATCTCCGCCTTCGCTAGCGACAGGGTGCCGTTCATCGTTACTTCGTCCCTCCGTTGGCCCGGTCGTCTTCCTCGGTGATCGCGATGAACGCCTGCTCCAGGCCCAGGCTGCCGACCTCTAGCTCGCGCGGCCGGTAGCCGGCGTCGAGCAGCGCGTACAGCGTCCGGTCGGAGTCGTCGGACTGGATCTGCACGACGTCGTTCCTGATCTCGACGTTGACCAGCGCGGGCAGGCCCAGCAGGAACGGCTCGTCGATGTTGTCCAGGCGGAACGAGATCCGCTTGGCGCCGGCCCTGGCCTTGATCTCGGCCGGGGTGCCGTCCGCGAGCAGCCGGCCCCGGTTGATCACCAGGATCCGGTCCGCGGCCTGGTCGGCCTCCTCCAGGTAGTGCGTGGCGAACAGCAGCGTTCGGCCCTGCGCAACCTCGTCCTTCATGCTGGCCCAGAACAGCCTTCTGGTCTCCACGTCCATCGCGACCGTCGGCTCGTCCAGCACGATCAGCTCGGACTTGCCGCAGATCGCCAGCGCGAACCGGACCCGCTGGGTCTGGCCGCCGGACAGCTTGTCCACCCGCTGATCCGCGAACCCCGCGACGCCGGCCCGTTTCATCGTCAGGTCGACCGGCTCGGGGTTCGGGTGGAAGCCGGTTACCAGGGTTACCAGCTCGCGCACCGTGACTTCGGGCATCAGTCCGCCCGACTGGAGCATGGCGCCAACCCGGCCGGACTTCACCGCGTGATACGGGTCCTGGCCGAACATCCGGATCGTGCCCTTTGTCGGCTTGCGCAGGGCGAGGAGCATGTCCAGCGATGTCGACTTGCCCGCGCCGTTCGGCCCGAGCAGTGCGACGGTCTGGCCCGCGGCCAGCTCAAGGTTCAGCCCGTCCACGGCTTTCAGGCTGCCATAGTGTTTTGAAACGTTTTCGAACGACACAATCGGGCTGTTGGCCCTGCCGTGGCCTTGGCTCGTGTTCTCGACGAGCGCCCCCGTCCCGTACTGGCTCATGTTTACCCCTGTCTCCGGTCATCTGGCATGCTCCATATCACCAGGTGGGCGCCCGTCCCGGGTAGTGCCGTCCCTCAGCGGCCACACATGACATCCGTCACGGGTAGCGACCGGTCCGCGGCGGGGCAGCCAGAGCGGTTGCCGCGCACCGCGCGCCCGCGCACCGCCCGCCCGCGCACCGCGCGCCCGCGCACCGCGCGCCCGCGCACCGCCCGCCCGCGCCCGATTTATCGGTTATATCCGGCGCGGCGCGGGTTTCCGTGAGGCGCGGGCTGCGGCGTTCCGCGACACCTTGCGCGTGCGGCGTGTCGCACGCCGCTTGTCATGCACGTTGCCCGTAATGTCCCCTTTTACCCGATACGTTCGGCGCTAGCTCCAGACCGGCAAAGGGGCTCGAAATTATTGCGGACACTTACCCCCCCACTTCGGGGGGGTAAGTGTCCGCAATAATCTGACACCCCTGTTGGCGCGCCCGGAATGAGCAGAATTTCCTGATTCGCTGGGCGTAAGCCATGCGCCACGAGCCCACGTTGTTCTGAGGTCTTGGAAGGTCGTCCGACCGGGCGCCACTTGCGCATCCTCCGTCACAGGAGCACCCACGCATGGGCCGCGCCGCGCCGTCAGAGCGGCCACCAGCCGCACCGGCCCCAGTTGCCCCCGCGCCCGCGACCCCAGCAGCCCCAGCAGCCCCAGCCCAGCGAGCCGAGAGCCCAGCCCCAGCGACACCAGCCGCCTCGGCGACCCCAGCGACCTCAGCGACCTCAGCGACCTCAGTGACCGATGGCGTAGCCTTGCATGCCGCGGGGGTTGGCGGCGGCGTAGAGCATGCCGTTGCGGCGGGACACCGCGCTCATCCGGCCGAGCGACCAGGGCGGCCGGACGTTCACGACGTGCCCCCGGCGGCGCAGCTCCGCAATAACGTCCGCCCCGACCCGGGCCTCGACGTCGAGCACCTTCGGCTGCGCCTCGCGGGGGTAGAACGAGGATGGCATGTGCGCCGAGTGGAACGCCGGGAAGTCGATGGCCTGCTGGAGGTTCATGCCGAACCGCACGTGGTTGAGGAAGAACGACAGCGCCCACTGGTCCTGCTGATCGCCACCCGGCGTGCCGAACGCCAGGTACGGCTCACCGTCGCGTAGCGCGAGGCCGGGCGTGAGCGTGGTCCGCGGCCGCTTACCCGGCGCGATCGTGCCGATAAGACCGGGCGTCAGCGTGAACATCTGCGCCCTGGTGCCCAGGCAGAAGCCCAGCCCGGGGATGACCGGCGAGGACTGGAGCCAGCCCCCGCTGGGCGTCGCCGACACCATGTTGCCGAACCGGTCCGCGACGTCGATGTGGCACGTGTCGCCCGGGCCGACGGTTCGCGCGGTCGGCTCGCCAGTCCCGGCATCCAGCTTCGGGAGCGGCCCGGCGTTGAAGTTCGGCGTCACGTCCGCGTGCTCGGCGGCGCCGACACTGCCGGGATACGCCCGCGCCGCATACCCCGGCAGCACCGGCTCGCGCCCGTCCGGCGAGCCTGGCGTCAGCTTCGCGGAAGCAGCGGCGCCCACCAGCCCGCGCCGCTCGTCCGCGTACTTCGCCGAGATCAGCGTCTCCGCCGGCACATCGCCGAAGTCAGGGTCGCCGTACCACGCCTCCCGGTCGGCGAACGCCAGCTTCGCGCACTCGGTGACCGTGTGAATGAATTCCGCCGCGCCCGGAGCACCCAGGTCGAAGCCGTCCAGCAGCGCGAGCTGCTGGAGGAACACCGGCCCCTGCCCCCACGGCTTGGTCTTGCACACGGTCAGCCCGTCGAAGTCGACCGTCAGCGGCTCCTCCAGCCGGGCCCGCCAGCCCGCCAGGTCGGCGTAACTCAGCAGTCCCCGGTGCCGCTCGCCGGTCACGTCCATCACCTCGGCCGAGGACAGGTAGGACGCGATGGTCTCGGCGACGAAGCCCTCGTAGAACACGTGCCGCGCCGCGTCGATCTGCTCGTCCCGGTCCGCGCTGGCCGCCTCGGCCGCGTCGAGCACGCCGCGGTAGGTCGCGGCGAGCGCCGGGTTGGTGAACAATGCGCCGGGCGCGGGCACGTTCCCGCCGGGCAGGTAGACCTCGGCCGAACTCGGCCAGTGCTCGCGGAACATGTCCGCCACGCTGGCGATCCCCCAGCTGATCGCCGGAACCAGCGGGTAGCCGTGCTCGGCGTACCCGATCGCGTAACCCAGCACGTCGCGCAGCCGGAGCGTGCCGTACTCGCGCAGCAGCAGCATCCACGCGCCGAAGGCGCCGGGCACGCACGCGGCGAGCAGGCCGCTCCCGGGCACCAGGTCAAGACCGCTGTAGGCGGAAACGGTAGCGGCGGCCGGCGCCGTGCCCTGGCCGCACACCACGAACGTCTCCCCGCGGGCCGCGTCGAAGGCGATCACCGGCACCTCGCCGCCCGGACCGTTCAGGTGCGGCTCCACGACCTGCAGTACGAGCCCGGTCGCCACCACCGCGTCGAACGCGTTGCCGCCCCGCTCCAGCACCGCCATCCCGGCGGCGGACGCGAGCCAGTGCGTGGAGGCCACCATGCCGAACGTGCCCGCCAGCTCGGGCCTGGTCGTGAACTCAGGTATGTCGCCCATGCCCTCGATTTTCCCAGAACCGCCCCACCGGCCCAAGCGACGGGCACCCGCGAGCGAATCACCGATGATTGAGCGAGGGAGCGACGAGGGGACGATCGGCATGCATTCGCGGGTATCGGCCACGCTGGCGGCCGCGGTCACGGCGGTGGGGGTCATCGCGACCGCCACCGGCTGCCACGCGGGCACAACCACCACGACCAGCACAACCGGTGCATCCGGCGCATCCGGCGCATCCGGCGCAACCGGTACCGAGGGCCAGTCCGCGAGCAGCGCCGGCTCCGCCGCGGCGGGCCACCAGGCGGGCGCCGCCCGATGCGCGACCGCCGCGCTGACCGTCGCGGTCGACAACAGCCAGGCGGACGCCGCGGCCGGCAGCACGTACTTTCCGGTCGACTTCACCAACACCTCGGGCACCGCGTGCGCCATGACCGGTTACCCGGGAGTGTCGTTCGTCACCGCCGCGAACGTGAGCGGGCACCAGATAGGGGCGGCCGCGGCGCGGGACCCGCAGTACAGCGCCACCGTGGTCCGGCTGGCCCCGCACGGCCACGCGCACGCCTGGCTTCAGGTCGGCTCGGCCGGCAACTACCCGGAGCCGTCCTGCCATCCGGTGACGGCCCATGGCCTGCGGATCTACCCGCCGAACCAGACACAGGCGGGCTACGTGGCCCAGGACTTCCCCGCCTGCGCCCTGCCCTCGGCCGGATTGCTGACGATCCTGCCGGTCCGGCCGGGCAAGGCCGCACAGGGCAGCACGCCCTGAAGTTACTGTAACGTCTGGGCTTATGGGACTTTCGCCTCGCGTGCGCGCCGTCTGCGATCTGAGTGTCGCGGAGATGCGTGAGTACAGCGGCCGCCACGAGTACGACGGCAAGACACAGGATCTGTCTGCCGACGGCGTCCGCGCCGGGCTCGCCCGGCTCGCGGCGGCCAGGGACAGCGGCGACCGGTGCGCGGACGCGCACGACGAGGCTCAGCTCACCGCGGCCGAGGACGCCCACCGGGTGGCGCTCGGCGACCTCGAGCTGTACCGGCGCAACCCGACCTACCACCTGTTCGAGCTCGACCTCGCCTGCTACGACAGGGAGTACGCGCCGCGCGCGGAGCGGGACAAGGCCCGGGCGGAGCACGTCACCGCCTGGCCCGCCGCCGCGGACATCGCGGTCACCGCCCTCGACCAGGTCAGCGCCCCGGTGGCGGAGGCCCTGCTCAGCGGCTTCCGCGGCCTGGCGGCGGGGCTCGCCGCGGCGGGCGTCGGACCCGATGATCCCGCGATGGCGGCGCACGGCCGGCTGATCGCCCACCTGACCGACGTCGCGGCGCATGGCGACCCGGACGCAGCCCTCGGCGCCCCGGCGCTCACCGCGCTGATGAGCAGCGCCGAGGCCATGCCCGTCGACCTGGGCAGGCTCGCCGAGCAAGCGGACGCCGAACGCGACCGCCTGCACGCCCTGCTCGCCGACGACGCGGCCCGGGTCAAGCCGGGCGCGGCGCCGCTGGACGTCGCGCGTGAGCTGGTGCGCGACCACCCCGATGGGCCCGGCGTCATCGACGCGGCCCGGGTGCAGACCGAGCGTGCCATCGCATTCACCCGCGAGCACGACCTGGTCCCCTATCACGACGGCGAGTGCCTGGTCGGGCTGGCGCCGGAGTCCCGCCGCTGGGCGATGGCGATGATGTCGCCGGCCGCCCCCGGCGAGCCGGAGGGTCCGTCCTGGTTCCACATCACGCCGCCGGAGGAATCCTGGCCGGACAGCGAGAAGGAAGAGTGGCTGGAGGTGTTCAGCGCCACCACGCTCCCCGGCATCGCGGCGCACGAGGTCGCGCCCGGGCACTTCTCGCACGGCCGGGCGCTGCGCCGGGCCGGCTCCGACGTGCGCCGCACGCTCCAGTCGGGCTCGTTCATCGAGGGCTGGGCACACTACGCCGAGGAGATGTGCCTTGAGGAGGGCTTCGGTGACGGCGACCCGCGGATCGCGATCGGCGTCTGGCTCGAGGCCCTGGTCCGGGTCACCCGGCTGGCCTGCGCGATCGGCGTGCACACGGCCGACATGACGGTCGCCGAGGCGGCGCGCCGGTTCGAGGCGGACACCCATCTGTCCGGCTCCGCCGCGCTCTCCGAGGCCCGGCGGGCCACGTTCGACCCCACCTACGGCCGCTACACCTGGGGCAAACTGGAGATCCTCAAGCTTCGCGAGCGCGCCCGCAAGGAGTGGGGAACCGGCTACAGCCTCAAGCGCTTCCACACGGCGATGCTTGATCTCGGCTCCCCAGCGCTCGGTCTGCTCAGCAACGCTGTCGATCTCGGCTGAACGGGCTGTGGTATCTCGAGCTGGGATTCCCGATGGGATCACCTGGTGAACCCTTCCAGCTTGTTCGCGGTGATCGCGTACTGGTTCGTATAGGTGCTGGCGAGGTCCACGGACCCCGTGACGTTGCCGGTGAACTTCTCGATCGCCAGCACGGTGGCCGGGCCGCTGGCCGGCATCATCCCGTCGGGCAGGAACTGGCCCTTGTCCTGCGCCAGTGCGGTGATGTAGTCCGCCTTCGTGGTGAGCCCGTTGGCGACGAACGCGGCGGGCATCGCGTCCGCGATGTCGGCGGCGCTGTGCGTGTTGATCCAGTGCATGGTCGCCACCAGCGCGTCGACCACCTTCTGCACGGTGGCCTGGTGCGATGCGACCCAGTCGGAGCGGGCCAGCACGCCGGCCGCCGGGTATGCGCCGCCCAGCCAGTGCTGCGCGCCGCTGGTAGAGGAGAGATCGATCACCGACGTGCCGATGCCCTCCTTCTCGATCGCGTTGACGGTCGGCTGCGTGGTCATGCCGCAGACGATCCGGTCGTGCTGCAACGAGGCGACGAAGGTGGGGCCGGCGCCGACGCCAACGCGGTTGAACTCCTTGCTCGTCAGGTGGTACCGCGCGGCGAGGTAGCGGGTCAGCTCATCGGTGCCCGAGCCGATGTCGGTCACCCCGACGCTCTTGCCCTTCCAGTCCGCCGGCGAGGTGACGCCGGAATCTTTGCCGCACATCTCCCGTTCTCCTGGCGCACCGCTGAGCTGCACCACGTCGACGACGCTCTTGCCCTGGGCCTGGAAGTCGATGGCGTGCACGTACCACGCGCCGGCCATGTCGACCTGCCCGGACACCATCGCGGTCTCCGCGCCGACGCCGCCTTCGGTCTCTGTGGACAGCTGCACGTTGACGCCGTACTTCTTGTAGAAGCCCAGATCCTGCGCGAGCTGGTAGGGCAGGTAGATCTGCTTGTCGATGCCGCCGACCATCAGCGTGACGGTTGGCATGCTGGACACGTTGCTCGCGGCGTTCGACCCGGTGGCCGTCGAACTGCTCGACCCGCTCGAACTACAGGCCGCCAGGCCGGCGGTGAGCGCCGCGGCGCTCGCGATCGTGGTGAGGATGTGTCTGGACATTGCGGCTGCTCCTTGGGTGCTTGATGCAGATATCTATGCCATGCCGGGGTCGTTCTGTGACTTCGGCCGCCAGGACAGCAGCCGTCGTTCCAGCAGGCTGATCAGGCCCTCGGCGGTCAGCGTGATGACCGCGATGATGAACATCGCGCCGAACACGCCGTCCGGGTTGAAGTTGTTCTGCGAGCTGGCGATCACCAGGCCGAGCCCCTTCTGGGCGCCGAGGAACTCGCCGACGATGGCGCCGATGATCGCGAATCCGAATGCCGTGTGCAGGCTCGCGATGATCCAGGTCAGCGCGGAGGGCAGCACCACGTGGCGGGTGACCGCGAGCCGCGAGGCGCCGAGCACGCGAGCGTTGGCGAGCAGGTTGCGGTCCACCTCACGTACGCCCTGAAACGCGTTGAAGAACACCACGAAAAACACCAGTACGGCGGCGAGCGCCACCTTGGGCGTCACCCCTAGGCCGAGGGCCACGGTGAACAGCGAGCCGAGGACGATCCGCGGGATCGCGTTCATGACCTTGATGAACGGGCCGACCACGTCGGCCAGGAAGCGGAACTGCCCGAGCAGGACACCGGTCAGCACGCCAGTCACGACGCCGAAGCCGAAGCCGAGCAGCGCCTCCTTCATCGTGATCCAGATCTGCAGCCAGATGGAGCCGTACTCGGTCCCGTTCCGCACCCAGTCCTTCAGCTGAGCGACGATCCCGCTCGGCTTGCCCCAGAAGAACGGGTCCACGATCTTCGCGTTGGCCAGCAGCTGCCAGCCCCCGATCACGATCACCACCGCCGCGGCGCGGGCCGCCCACAGCAGCACCCGGCGGCGACGGACCGCGCGGCGAGCCTGGCCGGCGATCGCGGCTTCGTCCGGAACCGGCTGTGTCTGGACGGTGATGGCGCTCATGACTGCCCCGCTTCCGGGGCCGCGGCGGTTCTGGCATACGCGCGTTCGACCTCTTCACGCAGCGATGCCCAGATCTGATGCTGGAGTTCGGCGAAACGCGGCTCGAAACGGATCTCCTGCACCGCCCCCCGCGGCCTGGGCAGGTCGACCTCGTAGACCGCCTTGACGGTCCCCGGTCCGGCCGTCATCACCACCACCTGGTCGGCGAGGGCGATCGCTTCTTCCAGGTCGTGGGTGACGAAGATGACCGACGGCGTGGTCTGCTCCCACAAGCCCAGCAGCTCGTTGGACATGATCGCCTTCGTCTGCACGTCCAGCGCGCCGAAGGGCTCGTCCATGAGCAGGATCGAGGGTTCGTTGATCAGCGCGGCCGCGAGGCTGACGCGCTTGCGCATGCCGCCAGAGAGCTGGTGCGGGTGATGGTCCTCAAAGCCCGCCAGGCCGACCCGGCGCACCCACTCGCGCGCCTGGGACCGCGCCTCGCGCTTCGGGACGCCGCGGAATACCGGCCCCAGCGCCACGTTGCCGATAACGGTCTTCCACGGCAGCAGCGCGTCGGCCTGGAACATGAAGCTAATGCCGGCGGTGATGCCGTCGACAGGCCGCCGGCCCACGCTTACGACTCCCGCGCTGGGCCGATCCAGCCCGGCGACCATGGTCAGCGTGGTCGACTTACCGCACCCGGTCGGACCGACCACCGCGCAGAACTTCCCCGGCTCGATGACCAGGTCGACGTCGCGCAACGCGGTGAACGCCGATCCCGACGGGGTGACGAAGCGTTTCGTCACGCCGGTCAATTCAATGTGCGCGAATGCGCTTGCCACGTTGATCTGCTCCTCGGTTCGGGGAGCCACTAACGTAAAATGGCGGAATACGGCGCACAATATTTATGTCAGTTACGTGAATAAACCGCGTTTGCGGCAGTTCTGCGCATTCTGCTCGGGCATGCGCACTGCTCGTATTGCTGGTTTTGCTCGTTTTTCGCACGATCGGCGATCTTCAGTAGCTACTCAGCTGGTTGTTACACTGCCGCATGCGAGCTTGCGTGCGGCGCCTGCTGCGGCAGCGCCTGTCCACCCAGGTCGTCATCATGATGGTCGCGATCCTCGTGGTCACCATGGCGGGTGGCTTTGCCGTCGTGCAGTGGAACCTGAACCGGCAGCTCGATCAGCAGTACGAGCAGCGGGCCATGGCCGTCGCGCAGAGCCTCGCCTCACAGCCAGGCCTCCAGCAGGCGGTGAGCGCGGGCGACCCCGGCGGGATCGGTCCGCACGGCGTGGTGCAGAGCATGGCGATGGCGGCCCTGCACGATACGTCGGCCAAGTTCGTCGTGGTCACCGACGCGCGAGGAATCAGGCTCTCCCACCCGAATCCGCGGCTGATCGGCACGCCGGTCGGCTACCCCGACCAGGAACCGGCGTTCACCGAGTCGTTCCGCACCGGCAAGCCGTGGATGGGCGTCCAGCAGGGCACGCTCGGCGTGGAGGCGACCGGCAAGGCCCCGATCTACCGCGATGGCAAGCTGATTGGCCAGGTATCGGTCGGTTTCCTCACCGCCACGGTGGCCGGGCAGGTGGCCAGGACGCTGCCCGGGCTGGCCGTCTACTTTCTCGGCGTCCTCGCCCTCGGCGTGCTCGCCGCACTAGGGCTGTCGCGCCGGCTGAAGCGGCAGACCTTCGGCCTCGAGCTCCGGGAGATCGCGGCGCTGCTCCAGGAGCGGGAGGCCATGCTGCACGGCATCCGCGAGGGAGTGCTCGGCTACGACAAGAACGAGCGGATCGGGATCGCCAACGATTTCGCCCGTCAGCTGCTGGCCCTGCCGCCGGATTTCGCGGGCCTCCCGTTGCGGCAGGTGCTCCCGCCCGGACGGCTCGCCGACGTGGTGACGGGTGAGGTTGAGGGGAGCGACCTGCTCGTGCTGCACGGCGACCGCGTGCTGGTGGCGAACCGGATGCCGATCTGGCACGAGCGACGGCGCCATCTGGGCTGGGTCGTCACGTTCCAGGATCGCACCGAATCCGAGGCGCTGAAGCGGCAACTGGACGACGCGAACGGTCTGACCGAGACGCTGCGCGCCCAGTCTCACGAGTTCGCCAACCGGCTGCATACCCTGGTGGGGCTGGTGGAACTGGGCCGGTACACCGAGGCGATCCAGTTCGTGACGGACGTCTCCGCCGCACGGGCGGATCTGTCCGAACGGCTCCAGGCGGACATCCGCGACGCCAAGCTGGTGGCGCTGATCCTGGCCAAGGTGTCGCTGGCCGACGAGCGCGACGTGCGGCTGCGCGTCATGGACGACAGCCACGTCGACGGCGACATCAGCGACGTCAGCGAGGTGCTGACCGTGGTGGGCAACCTCATAGACAACGCGATCGATGCCGCCGCCCAGGCGCCCAGGCCGAGATGGGTGGAGCTGACGCTCGTTGCCGCCGAGCATGACCTCCTGGTACGCGTGCGCGACTCGGGGGCCGGCGTTGCCCGGGACATGCGGGAGGCCATCTTCATGGACGGCGTCACGACGAAATCCTCCGCGACGGGCGCGCGTCGCGGACTCGGGCTGGCGCTAGTCCACCAGGTCGTGCAGAGCCGCGGCGGGATGATCAGCGTCGGCCACGACGGCGGGGCGGTCTTCACCGCGGTCCTGCCGAAGTGCGTCAGCATGGACCAGAAGGCCCAGCCCGAAAAGGCCCAGCCCCAGAAGGCCCAGCCCGAAAAGGCCCAGCCCCAGAAGGCACAGTCCGAGAAGGCACCAGTCTCGCCATGATCCGGGTCGTGGTCGTCGACGACGATTTCCGCATCGCCGGAATCCACGCCGCTTACGTGGACAAGATAGACGGCTTCGAGGCCATCGCACGGGCGCATACCGCGGCCGAGGCGGTCGCGGCGGTGGACAGGCTGCGGCCGGACCTGCTGCTGCTCGACCTGTACCTACCGGACGAGCACGGCCTGAACCTGGTGGCCCGGCTGCGCCAGGAGGGCCACCCGCCAGTGGACGTGATCGTCATCACCGCCGCCAAAGACGCGGACAGTGTGCGCGCCGCCATGCAAGGCGGTGCCCTGCACTATCTGCTGAAACCGTTCAGCTTTCCGGTGCTGCGCGACAAGCTGCTGTCCTACGGTCAGATGCGGTCCCGCCTCGACGCACTGCGGGAACCCGACCAGCGCAACGTCGACCGTGTCTTCGGCGCGCTCAGGGCGCCAGACCAGCTGGCCGGCGCGAAGGGCCGGTCGCCGCACACGCTGGAGGCCGTCGAGCGCCTGCTCGCCGCCGGCGGGCAGGAGATGTCCGCCACGGAGGTGGCGAAGACAACCGGGATGAGCCGGGCCACGGCACAGCGCTATCTCAGCCACCTGCACGAGATAGGGCGGGTCGAGATCAGGCTCCGCTACGGCAGCGGCGGTCGGCCCGAGCATCGCTACCGGTGGGTCCGGGTGACGCCCTAGTGCGCGTAGCCTTGGGTCGTGCGTCTGCTAGCGTCCGTTCCGCTCGCCGCGGCCGTCGCGGTCGCGACGTCACTCGGTGTGACCGGGTGCTCGGCGAGCGGGCCGATCGCGGCGGCCAACGCGTACATTCCGGCCCCGACCACACCGGGGGATACGGTCGCGTACCTCCAGATCAGGAACAACGGCAGGGCCGACGAACTCGTTGCGGCACGCACCAGCGCCGGCGGGACGGTGGTGCTGCGTGCGCCGGTCACCCGCGGCACGCACGTCACCGCGATGCGCAGCGTCAGTGAGATCCCGGTCCCGGCGGACTCGACACTCCGGCTTGACCCGAACAGCTATCACCTGCTGATCAGCGGCGCCGGCGCGATGCCCAGCGGGAAGGCGATCACGGTGACGCTGACGTTCGCCCACGCCGGCACGATCAGCGTGATCGCGCTTGTCACGGACCCCGAATCCGGCGGCAGCAGCTACTTCCTCAACTGAGCCGGGCCACCCCGCACAGCGTCGGCCCGTTCAGCGGAGTCCGGTCGGTCCAGCTCTCCGGCCGCCACTCGGGCAGGCCGACCAGTCCGGGCGAGACCAGCGTGAATCCGTCGAAGAACTCCATGATCCGGGCACGTGACCGGAGCGTGAACGGCATCCGGGAACGCTCGTAGGCGCTGGTTGTCCCCGCGACGATATCCGGGTCGGCCCCCTCAGTGGTGCCGCAGGTGAGCACCAGGTAGCTGCCCGGCGCCAGCTCCTCGCGGAGCCGCCGGATGATCTTCAAGGGGTCGTCGTCCTCGCTGATGAAGTGCAGCACCGAGACCAGCAGCACCGCGACCGGCCTGGAGAAGTCGATGCAGTCGTGCAGCTCGGGGGTGGCCAGAATGCCGTCCGGGTCCCGGATGTCGCCGCGGACCGTGATCACGCCGTCGCGGGTGGCCAGCAGCGCGGCGTTGTGGGTCACCACGATCGGGTCGATGTCGACATAGACCACGCGGGCGTCCGGGTGGCCGTCCCGCGCCACCTCGTGCACGCTGGGCGAGGTGGGGAGCCCGCTGCCCAGGTCGAGGTACTGGCCGATCCCGGCATCGGCAAGGAACTGCACCGCGCGGACCAGGAACCCGCGGTTGGCCAGCGCGTGCCGCCGCGGATCCAGCCGCGACTCCATCAGCTTCTGCGCGGCCTCCCGGTCGACCGCGAAGTTGTCCTTGCCGAACAGCAGGTAGTCGTAGATCCGGGCCACGCTCGGCCGGCTGACGTCCACGTCCTCCGGTACCCGCGGCTCGTAGTCACTGGTCACAGTCCCGGTCCCTGCGGGTGAGCTTGAGCCGTTCCCGGGTGTCGCGGTCCTGTGGCGTGTACACCGTGATCCGTGCCTCGGGCAGTTCCGGCACGTCAAGCTCGCTCGACGCCAGCCGCAGCGTGCCCGCCGTCGGGTGCAGGTAGGTGATGACACGGGGCTGCGAGCTGGCCACCTCGTGCCGCGCCCACAGGTCGGCGAACTCGCTGCTCAGGCTCGACAGCCGCCGGATGTCCTCCTCCCACCCCTTGTCGCCGATGTGGTTGCTGTACGCGGCGCGCAGCCGCCCCACCATGTACCGGACGTGCGGTTCGTACTCCGGGAACTTGGCACGCGCGGTCGGCTCGGTGACGCAGCACCAGAGCGTGTTCTTGTGGATGCACGGCAGCGTGTGCCACTCCCAGAACAGGTCCTCGTGCGCGGGGTTGGACAGCAGCAGGTCATACCTGGCGTTGACCAGGCTGGCCGGCAGCGGCTCGAGCGACAGCACGATCTCGCGGATCGCCTCGGGGATCGCGCTGCACGCGTCCTCGGCCCGCAGCGGCGTCGCCTCGGCCAGCCGGTACATGTGCTCCCGCTCGGCCTGGCTGAGCCGGAGCGTACGCGCCACCGCGTCGAGCACCTGCTGACTAGCGTTGATCTCGCGGCCCTGCTCGAGCCAGGTGTACCAGGTGACGCCTACCCCGGCGAGCAGGGCGACCTCCTCGCGGCGCAGACCGGGCGTCCGCCGCCGCGACCCCGGCGGCATGCCGAAGTCCGCCGGGCTCAGCCGAGCCCGGTGCGCCTTGAGAAACCCGCCGAGCTCCGCGCGGCGCCGCTCTATGGCCTGTGTAACCACCGTTTCCCCATTACCTGGTGTGCAACACCACCATAACGGTACCCACTGACATTTTCCGCGACGCAGTACTGGCGGCCGCCGGTAGCCAGGTAGTGGGAACACCAGGATCAGCAGGCTCTCGGTACCAGGGTCGGCCAGGCACCAGCCTTGTTCTATGACTACGACAACAGACGCCCGGGTTCAAGCCGCGGGGCCGGCGTCCGGGCAGGGTCGCTGGCTGATGCTGATCGTGCTGCTCGCCGGGCAGTTCATGGCGCTGCTCGACGTCACGATCGTCAACGTGGCGATGCCGACGATCGGCCGGACGCTGCACGCGTCGGGCGCCGAGCTCCAGCTCGTCGTCTCCGGGTACACGGTCAGCTACGCGATGATGCTGATCACCGGGGCTCGCCTGGGCGACCTGTACGGGCGGCGCCGGATGTTCGTGACGGGGGTCGGGGTATTCACGCTGGCGTCGCTGATCTGCGGGCTGGCGCCGGGAATCGGGGTGCTCATCGCCGCCAGGTTCGTCCAGGGTGCGGGGGCGGCGGCGATGATGCCGCAGATCATGAGCGTGATCCAGGTGCGGTTCGACGGCGCCGCCCGGGCGCGGGCGCTGAGCGCGTACACCGCCGTGCTGTCGTCCGGCTTCGTCGCCGGGCAGGTGGTCGGCGGGGTGCTGGTGACCGCCAACATCGCCGGCCAGACCTGGCGGCCAGTGTTCCTTGTCAACGTGCCGATCGGGCTGGTCGTGCTCGCCCTGGTCCCCCGGGCGGTGCCGGCCGACCGGCCGTCCGGCACCCGGCGGCTGGACCTGGCGGGGCTCGCCATCGCGGTACCTGCCGTGTTCGCGATCGTGCTGCCGCTGATGCTCGGCCATCAGGAGAACTGGCCGGGCTGGGTGTTCGGCGCCATCGCGGCCGGCGTCCTGCTGAGCGCGGTGTTCGTTGTGGTCGAGCGCCGGATCGCGGCGCGGGGCGGGGACCCGCTGCTGAACCTCGCGGTGCTGCGCGCGCCTGGGCTGGTGGCCGGCCTGGCGTCGGTCGCCGTGCTGATGATCACCTACGGCGGCTTCCTGTTCTCGTTCGCGCTGCACCTCCAGGCGGGGCTGGGCGACAGCGCCCTGCGCGCCGGGCTGACGTTCGCGCCGTGCGCGCTGGCGTTCGGCCTGTGCGGGTACTTCTGGCGGCGGCTGCCGGGCCGGTGGCACCACCTGCTCGCGCCGGTGGCCTGCCTCGTGGCGGTCGGCGGCTACGCCGCCGTGGCCGCGGACCTGCGGTCGGGGACCTCCGGGGGCGCGCTGCTCCAGGTCGTGCTCATCGTCACCGGCGCCGCCTTGGCGCTCGGCTTCAGCCCGGTGGTGACCCACGCGCTGGTCCGCGTGCCGCTGCACCAGGCGGCCGACGCAAGCGGGCTGCTGACCACCACGATCCAGCTTGGCCAGGCGATCGGCGTAGCGGCGTTCGGCAGCCTGTTCCTGACGCTGACCACCGACAACGCCGCGCGCTCCGGCCCGGCCGTGGCCTCCGGCCACGCGCTCGCGGTAACCATGGCCTGGGTGACGGCCGCGATGACGCTCAGCGTGATCGCGGGTATCCCGCTCGCCCGCACCGTCCTCGCCGCCCGCCGCGCCCAAGGCGCCTGACCCTCTCCGCCGGCCCCCCGCACGACCGCGCGAACGCACGACCGCACGACCGCACGAACGCACCTACCGGATATATGCCCATATTTCCGGTACGTGCGGCGAGCGGTCGGGTGTTCCAGTGCGCGGTCTGTGCCTGGAGTGCACTGTGCGGCTGGCGGGATGCCAGCGCACCGCCAGGTTCTTCAACAACGTGAACGATTACCCCCTCGTGGCAGATTGACCCCCGTACCCGAGGGCCCGGCTACCACAAAGGGGAAAACCGACACGTTATTCGGGGCCCACCGAGGGCTGTCGAGCCTGTCCGCCGGCCGCTGACCCACCGGGACGGTCAGCGTACCGGGCAAGCCTCGAACAACCCTCGGGTCGCCGGGACGCTCACCTGGGCAGGCCGGCCAGGAGGGTGCGGAGCAGGTCGGCCAGCTCGCCGCGCTGATCGGGGGTCAGCGCGGCGAGCAGTGTTTCCTCGTGTCGCAGCAGGCCGTCGACGCTGCGCTCGATCAGCGTGTGGCCCGCGGCGGTCAGGGTGACGTAGCTCAAACGGCCGTCGGCGGCCGAACGCTCCCGGGTGACCAGGCCGTCGCGTTCGGCGCGGGCCACTCGCTGCGAGATCGCGCCGGCGCTTACCAGGGCGTGTTCGGCCAGTGCGCCGGCGGTGAGCCGGTAGGGTTCGCCGGCCCGGCGCAGGGTAGCCAGCAGATCCAGGGTCGCCGCGTCGATGCCGAGGCGGGCGAGCGTGCGGCGCCTGTCGTCGGACAGCAGCTTGCCGATCCGCCAGATCCGGGTGATGACGCCGATCGAGCCCGCGGGAGTGCCGGGGCGCTCCCGCTCCCAGCCCCGCTGGATCTCGTCGACCGGGTCCGGCATACTAGGGTTCACAGAGATACTTTAGACCTAAAGGAGTTGCCTGCCTATGACTCCGCCTATGATCGGGCGTCAGATCGTGGTGACCGGCGGCGGGACCGGGATCGGGCTCGCGATCGCCACCGAGTTCGCTCGGGCCGGCGACCAGGTGACGATCACCGGACGCCGGGAGCATGTGCTGAAGGAGACCGGGCTCGGCTATGTGTGTTTCGACGCGGCCGACCCGGCGGCGGTGTCGGCCGCGCTTGGCCAGCTGCCGGAGCGGGTGGACGTGCTGGTGAACAACGCGGGCGGGAACACGGACTTCGACCGCGAGCCACCCGGGGACGGCGACCTGGCCGGCCTTGCCGCGGCGTGGCGCGCCAACCTGGACGCCAACCTGATGTCGGCGGTGCTGGTCACGGCGGCGCTGACGCCGCGCTTCGCGCCGGACGCGCGCATCGTGACGCTCGGCTCGATCGCCGCCAAGCGCGGCGCGGGTGGGTACGGCGCGGCGAAGGCGGCCGTCGAGGCGTGGACCGCTGACGTCGCGGCGGAGCTAGGACCGCGCGGGATCACCGCGAACGTGGTCTCCCCCGGCCTGACGCTCGGCAGCGAGTTCTTCCGCGGCCGGCTCACCGACGCGCGTACCCAGCGGCTCGTCGGCGAGACCCGCACCGGCCGGGCCGGCACCACCGCCGACGTCGCCGCCACCGTGGCGTTCCTCGCCTCTCCCGCCGCGGGCCACATCACCGGCCAGGTCGTCCACGTCAACGGCGGCGCCTACCTGGGTCGCTGAAGCCGGGCGCAGCGGGCGGCGCAGGGCTAGTACCGTCAGGACGGTGCCACCGCCGGTCAGGGCCATCGCACCACCGGGCCCGGCCGCGAGCGCGAGCACTCCGGCCAACGCGGGCAGCACGCCCTGACCACCCATCAGGCCGCCCGAGATCAGGCCGAACGCCTGGCCGCGCAGTGCAGCCGGCACGCTGTCGACAAGAGCCTGCTGGATGCCGAGCTGATACGCGGTGGCGAACCCGGCCGCGAACAGCAGCACCGCGGCGGCCAGCAGCGGCGGGCGGGCCGCCAGCGGCAGCAGCGGCGCGCCGAGCAGCAAGCCAAGCGGGAACGCGAGCAGCTGGCGGGTGACGGGCCGGCAGAACCGGCCGACGAGCACGTCGCCGGTCAGCATGCCGGCCGGCACGGCCGCGAGCAGCGGCCCGGCCGCGCTGGCCGGATGGCCAAGCGATCCGGTGTACGGCACGATCAGCGACTCGGCGCCGGTGAGCAGCGAGCACGGCAGCCACAGCGCCAGCAGCAGCCCGCGCACCGTCGCATCGCCGAACAGCACCGCATTGCCGGCCATCGTCGCCCGGACCACGCCCCGCCCGGAACGCGACGCAGCGGACCGAGCGGAGCGGGGCCGCAGGCGGAAGCGGACCAGGGCGGACAGCGCGATCGCGCAGCCGGCCAGCAGCAGCAACTGCCGGGCGGGCAGCAGCACCAGCACGGCGCCGCCGATGCCCAGGCCGAGGATCTGCGTGCCGGACGAGGTGAGGCTGAGCACCGACCTGCCCAGCACGTACCGGTCCCCGTCGAGCACGTCGGGCAGCACGGCGGCGATGGCCGCGTTGAACACCGGGGCCGTCGTCGCCACGACGGCGACCAGCACGAGCATGAGCACGACCGGCATGCCGGGCACCAGCCCGATCAGCACCCCGGGCGCGGCGCGGATGAGCAAGCCGCCCGTGATCACGGTCCGCGGCGGCAGCCGGTCCGCCAGCGAGGTGAGCAGCGCCCCGCCAACGGCCTGCGGCGCGAACCCCGCGCCGAACGCGAGCGCCGCCCAGAACGCCGACCTCGTCTGCGCGTACACCACCACCGACAGGCCGAGGATCTCGAACTCGAACCCGATCGAGTACACCAGCAGTCCGGTCAGCAGCACGCGGAACTCCCGCACCGCCAGGACCGACCGGTATGTCGTGGTGACAGTCATACCGGCCAGCCTCGGCGGCAACCACGACAAGCGGTAATCTTTCGTCGTGGGACGAAAGTGACGCTGCGGATCGAGGTCAGCGGCGACGACGTGACCGCCAGCCGGTTCGCGATCTCGCCGCTGTGGGAGCTCACCCAGGCGCTGCGCCAGCTCGCCGGGCGCTCGCCGCGCGGCGAGGCGACGGCGCTCCGGCCGTGGCTGGCCCGGGCAACCAGCCGCTACCAGCTGCTACGCAAGGAAACCGACCTCGACACGGTGCTCGCGCTGGAGGCGCCCGGCTGGGGCGCGGACTTCCTCGTCGCGGTGCCGACCGGGATGACCACCACGATCGAGGAGATGCTCGCCCAGGTCCGGGCCACTCCCCCGGACCAGGCGCGTGCCGACATCGCCGAGGCGCTGCGGCGGCACCCCCGGCTGGACCCGCGGATCACCCGCATCCTCACCGGCGAGGAGGCCGCCGGCTACCTCGCCGACGTGCTCGAGGTCGCCTGGCACGCCTTGCTCGAGCCCGAGTGGCCGGTGCTGCGCGCCATCTTGGAACGCGACGTGGCCTACCGGGCAGGCCAGCTCGCCGCGCGGGGCTGGGCCGCCGCGCTGGCCGAGCTGCATCCGCGGCTGAGCTGGCGCGAAGGCCGCATCGAGCTGGCCCAGGCGGCCGGGGGTGACGCCTGTCTCAACGGCCGGGGACTGCTGTTCCTGCCGTCGGTGTTCGCCTGGCCGTCACTGTCGTTGCGGCTCGACCCGCCGTGGCCGCCGGCGATGATCTACCCGGCGCGCGGGGTGGCTGCCCTGTGGGAGCGCCACGGCACGGCCGGCGGGCGCACCACCCAGGTGACCGGCCTGACGCGGCTGATCGGCCCGGCCCGTGCCGCGATTGTGCTGGCGCTCGAGCAGCCGGCCAGCACCAGCCAGCTGGCCATCACGCTCGGCCAGTCGATCGGCGCCGTCGGCGATCACCTGGCGGTGCTGCGTGCGGCCGGGCTGGTGCGCCGGGCACGCTCCGGCCGTTCGGTCCTGTACGCGAGAACCCCGGTGGCGGACGCGCTCGTCGCGTCCGCCACCGGAGCAGGCCAGACCGAGGCAGGCGAGAACCGCTAGGCGGCCAGTTCGGCCCGGTCGGCGCGCCGGCGCAGCCAGCGCGGCGCCGCCCAGGTACGGTCGCCGAGCAGGGACAGCGCGGCCGGCATCAGCACGCCACGGACGACCGTCGCGTCGATGAGCACGGCGGCGGCCATGCCGATCCCGAGGATCTTCAGGTCGATCAGCGACAGCGTGGCGAACACCGAGAACACCGCCACCATGATGAACGCGGCACTGGTGACCACGCCCGCGCTGGACGCGATGCCGCCGGTCACCGCGTCCCTTGTCGACGCGCCGCGCGTACGCAGCTCACGGATCCGGGAGAGCAGGAACACGTGATAGTCCATGCTGATCCCGAACAGGAACACGAACATGAACAGCGGCTCCCAGGCGATGATCCCGCCGAACGACGTATACCCGAGCGGCCCCTGTAGCCGGCCGTCCTGGAAGATGAGCGTGACCAGGCCGTACGCGGCACCCACCGACAGCAGGTTCAGCAGGATGGAGATCAGCGGGATCGCGATCGAGCCGAACGCGACCGCGAGCAGCACGAACGCCGCGGCAGCCACCGCCGCGAACACGAGCGGCACCGTGTCCCGCATCTGCTGGTTGAAGTCGACGTTGCTCGCCGTGTCACCGGTCACCGCGAAGCTCACGCCAGGCACCGTGCCCAGCGTCGACGGGAGGACCTGGTTCCGCAGCGTGGCAAGAGCATTCGCGGACGCGCTGTCCGAGCCGTCCCCCGCAAGCGGCACCGAGATCAGCAGCGCCCGGTCACCGGCCACCGGGACCGCGCTGATCGGCCCGCGGATGGGACCGCTGGCCGTGGCGCGCCCCCGCAACGCCTCGACCGCGTGCCGCACCGCGGGTCCGCCCAGGTCCTTGCCGGTCACCACGACCTCGGCCGGGGACGGACCCTGCGGGAAGGCTCGCTCGATGCGGTCCATGGTCTGCACCACGGGCAGGCCCTTCGGCGCGTCGATCGCGGGATAGCCGATCCGCATGCCGAGCGCCGGCGCCGCGAGCGCGAGCAGGGCAAGCGAGGCGATGCCGCCCCAGGCCAGCGGGTGCTTGACCACCTGCCGGGCCAGCGCCCCCCACAGCCGCGACGGCCGCGTCGCCCTGGCCCGCCGCCGCAGCAGCGGGACACGCCCCCGCTCAAGTCGCGGGCCCAGCCAGGACAGCACCGCGGGGAGCACCGTGAGCGAGCCCACGACCGCGATGCCCACGACGGCGATCGAGCCGAGCGCCACACCGTCGAAGATGCTCAGCCCGGTGAGGAACAGCCCCGCGAGCGCGACCATCACGGTCAGCCCGGAGATCAGGACCGCCTTGCCGGACGTGCCCGCCGCGATCCGCAGCGCCTCCGCGTGCGACGCGCCGCGAGCCCGCTCTTCCCGCTCCCGGCGCAGGTAGAACAGCGAGTAGTCGATGCCGACCGCCATGCCGATGAGCAGCACCACCTCCGACGTGCTCGACCCGACCGGCAGCCACTGGCCGACGACGGACAGCAGGGAGATCGCCGCCATCACCGCGGTGATCGCGAGCAGCAGCGGGATGCCGGCCGCGATCAGCGATCCGAACACCACGAGCAGCAAGAGCAGCGTGATCGGGACGGACGTCTCCTCGGCCTTGTGAAAGTCGTGGCCGAGCGCGGTGGAGACCGCGCCCGAGATGCTGGCGTCGCCCGATTCGGCGACGGTCAGCCCCGGGTATCGCGCCTGGACCGCGGCGACCGCCTGCTGGGCGGCCTGCACCGTGGTCGTCGTGTCGGCCGCCTTGCCGGGCACGGTAAACGTGACCAGCTCGCTGCGTCCGTCGGCGGACAGCCGCGGTCCGCGCACGTCAGCGGCCGAGGACGGGACGCCGCGGAGCGCGGCCTCGACCGCCCGCGCGGCATGGTCACGCAGGCCGCCAGTGCCGCCCTGGATCAGCACGTTCTCGGTCGGCGCGGGCTGGTAGTCGCCGGTGATCTGCTGGAGCGCCCGCTGGGCCTGGCCGGACTGGCCGGGATCGTAGGGCGGCACGCTCTTGGTGCCGAGCGCCTGCCCGGCCAGGAACACCACGGCGACCAGCAGCAGCCAGCCGAACACCGCTGTCTTCCGGTGCCGGGCGCTCCACCCGGCGATCCGCTCCACGACCGGACGGCGTCTGGTCGCGGGCGTTGCGGCGAGGCTTGTCACCTCTGGCTCTTGTCTGAGCAATACTTGATCGAAGGACGGCTGTCGCATTTCGGCCTCTCTGGCGAGTTGACGATGGATGGTCGTTTCTTAAGTGCTCCGCCCGTGAGCTGGACCCTCACGGGCGGGGCCGTTGAACTACATGTCGTTCTGAGACAAAAGAGGGGGAAGCGGACCGGGACGTTCCAGCGTTCGCCTAGCCGGAGACAGCGGGTCTCGAGGGGCGCGGAGCAGCGCCCGGGCAACGGTCGCGTGTGCTCGTGCAGTAGTGACCAGTAGCATGCTGGCCGGGATCAGCAGCACCGCGCAGACCACCGCGGTGAGCAGTGCCTCGGGCAGGGTCTCGATGTACAGGCCGTGGCCCCCGGTGCCGTGCGGGCCGTTCGGGAAGTAGCCGAGCTGGATGCCGTGCACGGTCAGGCCGTGCGCGTAGTGCTGGACCGGGGCCCAGTACCAGATCGGCGCGGTGACGCCGGCCACGATGGTCAGCCAGACGGAGAACACCACGGCGCCGAGGATCACCAGCGGCAGGAACATGCCGACCAGGTAGGCGATGTCCCGCCAGGTAGCTGAATCCTTCCAGCGGACCGCCGCGTTGGCGACCAGGCCGGGGCGGGTCGCCACCCGGTAGCCGGGCTCGACCTGGCCCGGCAGGATCTTGCGGAGCCGGGCGCGCTCGACGTTCGCGCAGCCGCGGATCACCGTAGCGGCCGCGATCAGCAGCGGGAAGCCGGCGATCGTGACGGCCAGCGCCGCCGCGGCGGCCGCGGCGGCCAGCACCAGCGCGCACAGCGCCGCGCCAAGGATCGGGTAGGCGAGCAGGTACCACGCGGCGCGGAGGGTGTGGGCAACCATCTAACCCACGTCCCGCATGAGCTGCTCGACCGCGCTGACCTTGTCGGAGAGCTTGCGGATCTCGTCCCGCAGCTCCGCCTGGTTGGCGACCGCTTCTTCGGCCAGCTTGCGATAGGAGGCCATGGCGACCGCGTCCGCCCGGTGCTGCTGCAGCCGGTGCCATGACCAGACGACGATCGCCGTCGTGCCGCCGATGATGAACAAGACGCCGAGCGTGATGATGATGCCCGCCGTGGCGCCGCTACTCATGGATCTTCTCCTCGTCTGGGTGTGCGTCCGCATCCGCTTGGAGCGCGGCGATGACGGTATCCGCGGTGATCAGGAACTCGAACGGGACGAGCTCGAAGTACTTCATCGCCTTCCCGTCTGCCGACAACTCGAGGGTGCCATGCACCAGGTCGGCCTTCTCGAGCCGGTCAAGATGCATATAGAGCAGCGGCCGCGACATGTCGAGCCTGCGGGCCAGCTCACTGACGTGCACCCGGCCGCCGGCGAGCTCCGCGATGATGCGCAGCCGCAGGGGGTGGGCCATCGCCGTGAGCAAGGCGAGCAGCTCTTCGCTAGTCAGGGCCTACTCCTACGTCGTTTGCCACATGTAATGTTTAACTTACAGGTGGAGGATCGCGCTGTCAACGCGCCTCTGGATTCATGTTGCGATCCGGTATTTCGCGATATATCGTGGAGGCCTGAACCTCGGACGGTGGTGTACGGAGGGAACATGGCGTCGGGATCGAACATGCGTGTGGGGGACGCGGAGCGCGAAGCCGTGGCCGCGCAGTTGCGTGAGCACTACGCCGACGGCAGGCTGACGCTCGACGAGCTGAACGAGCGCCTCGACCAGGCGTTCGCGGCCAGAACCCGGGCCGACCTGACCGCGGTGACGCGTGACCTGCCGGTTTCCGGCCGCCCGTTCGCCACCACGAGCCCGGCCGCCGGGCTGAACCCGTGGCAGGACGCCACGTCCGGGTCTTCCGGGTCGTCTCATTCGCGGCGGCAGTTCGCGATGCTGGCGCCGATGATGGCCCTGGTGTGGCTGTTCGTGATCCTGGGCAGCCTGTTCGCGTTCGGCCTCGGCGGGGAGAAGCCGCTGGCCATCGTGTTCTTCCTCGCGGCGCTGGCGTTCCTGCGCCGGCTGCTCGGCTTCCGGCGCCGCCGGGGCGGCGGCCCGCGTGGCCGGCGCTGCGGCCGCCGCTGGTAGCCGCCGCTTCGAAACAGGCGTCCGGCCCTAGTGGGTTCCCCGGACGGCGTTGGCCGACTTATCGTGGATTAAAGATCGGTCTCGCGAAACCGGGTACTCAATGGGTATGCGCTACGACGTCCGAACCGGCATGATCGTCCCCGACGAGACGATGCCTCGCGTCCCTGGCTGGCGGGTCCCCGGCGAGACCAGATACAGCTACGACCTGCGGATCGGCGACGCGGAACGCGACGCGGCCATGGCGCAACTCCGGGAGCACTTCGCGGCCGGACGGCTGACCCTCGACGAGCTGACCGAGCGCATCGACTACGCCCTCACCGCAAAGACGCAGCGCCAGATCGAGGCGCTGATGGCGGACCTGCCGCGGCTCAGGTACCCGGTCGTGCCCGCTAAGACCGCCGACGAGCCCAGCGACGCCGGGCGCTACATCGTGCTGTTGCTGCTGCTGTTCGCGCTCGCCGCCTGGCTGCTGATGATGGCGTGGATCTACAGCCGGTCGTATCCGGCATACCCGCCGTACCCGGGGAAGTAGCGGGTCACGCGGCGGCGAGCGCCCGCAGCGGCACCACCAGGTAGCGGAAGTCCGGCGCCTCCCCCGCCCGGTCCCGGTGCGTCCCGGTGATCACGGCCGGCTTGGTCGGGCTGGTGAACCGGAGCACGATGCGCGCCTGTTCGCCGCTGGTCCCGTCACCGGTCGCGGTGAGCGCCGCCGCCAGGCCGTCGAGCAGGTAGCCGGGGCTGAATGCGATCGCGGGCTCGTCCCCGGTGAACTCGGCGGCCACGGTCTCCCGTGCCCGCGCCTGCCCCTCGGTGCCGGCCTCGATCGTGACCGTGCCCTCGTTGAACGACAGCCGCACCGAACTGCCGCGCTCCGCGACCAGCGCGACCCGCTTGACCGCCTCGGCCAGCGGCGCGGCCGGCATGTCCGCATGGCACGCGAACTCGGCGGGAAACCGCGACTTGTACTTGATGAACTCGCCCGCGATGAGCCGGGTGGTCAGCCGGCGTCCGCCGGACTCGAAGCCGATCATCGCGTCGGCCGCGCGCAGTTCGGTCCGCTGGCCGCCGCCGCGGACCCCAGTGCCGGCCCGGAGCATGACCTGCACGGGCAGGCCGTTGGCCATCATCCGCGCGGCGTCGGCCAGGGTTTTCGCCGGGATCAGCACGGTCGCGGACAGGTCCGGGTCCGCCGGGCTCCAGGCCAGCTGGCGCATCGCCAGCCGGTACCGGTCCGTCGCGGCGAACGTCATCACGTCGCCCTCGAACTCGATGTTCACGCCGGTCAGGATCGGCAGCGTGTCGTCCCGGCTGGCCGCGGGCACGACCTGGCTGATCGCCGCGCCCAGCGCGCCGCCGTCCACCGTGCCGGCCAGCACCGGCAGGTCGGGCAGCTCCGGATACTCCGCAACCGGCAGTGTGACCAGCGTGAACGATGCCGCGCCGCAGGTCAGCGTCACGTCCTGGCCGGCTTCGTCGTCGAGTTCGACCGGAAAGCCGGGCAGGCTCCTGGTGATCTCCGCCAGCAGCCGGCCGGGCACCAGCACGGTGCCGGGCTCGGTGACGTCCGCCTCGACCCGGATCCGCGCCGATACCTCGTAGTCAAAGCAGGACAGCGTGAGCTCGCCAGGCCCGTCCGGCGTCTTCGCCGCGGTCAGCAGCAGCCCGGACAGGATCGGCAGCACCGGCCGGTTGGGCAGCGCGCGGGCTACCCACGCGACCGCCTCCGTCAGGGTGTCCCGCTCGATCCCGCACCGCATCGCCGTCCCGCCTCTCCGTCGCTCTTCCCTCGCATACTCGCACGCGGGTCTGACATTTGCGGGGATTCGGGGGTCGCCCCCGGCTGGCAGAGCGGGGATGGTTTTCGGATGCGCTGAAAGCCCTCAGGCCAGGCCGGGCGGGACCGAGTCGAGCGTCGCCTGGATGGCCTTGACCAACGCGCGGGCGGAGTCCGCGGTGAGCTCGACGGCGACCCGCGCGGACGGCCCCGCGCCCGGGTCGAGGAAGTCGATGTTCAGCGTGTGCTCGGCCGGCGCGTGCACCGGGTGGTCGAAGTAGACGCTCGCATCGGTGACCTTGAACCAGCCGGACGGCCCCTTGCCGCTGCCGCTCACCGAAATCCGCTCCGTCAGGTACGTGCACATGCTCGCTGATCCTCTCACGCCGTCAGGTACTTGCCGAACCAGGCCCAGATCCGCTGCCAGGCGTCCAGCGCCGCCTCCGGCCGGTAGCTCGGCCGGTCGACGTTCATGAACGCGTGCCCCGCACCGTCGTAACGGTGGAACTCATAGGTCTTGCCATGCTGCTTCAGTGCCGCCTCCAGCTCGTCCACTTGCGCGGGAGACGGCGCGGAGTCGTCGTTCCCGAACAGCCCGAGCAGCGGGCAGGACAGGTCGCCGGTCCGCTCGACCAGGGGCGGCCAGCCGTGCAGCGGATGGCCTTCCGGCGCGTCGCCGACGACGAAGCCGCCCCAGCAGTCCACTACCGCGTCCAGCTCCAGGCTCACCCCGGCGAGAAACGCCTGCCGGCCGCCGGAGCAGTGCCCGATCACGCCCACCTTGCCGTTGGAGTTGCTGAGTCCGCGCAGGTAATCGACCGCGCCGGCCACCTCCCCCACGAGCTGCTCGTCGGGCAGCGGCAGTTTGCCCGCCGCGCGCATCGCCGCCATCGCGTCGTCCGGGCTGGCATCCGGCGCGTCGCGGTGGTAGAGGTTCGGCATCACCGCGTTGTACCCGCCGACCGCGAGCGACCTGGTGAACTCGGCGCCCATCCGGTCCAGGCCCATGATGTGGTGGATCATCACCACGCCGCCCACCGGGCCTGGCGTCATCGGCCGCGCGGAATACGCCTGGATCGGGTCGCCGCCGTGGCCGCTGATCGTGACGTTCTCGGCAAGCATCGCGTTGTACATCGAGTACCCCGGCTTCCTTGAAAACGGTCGTATACAGCCGGCAAACATGATGTCACCGGGGCAGCCGCCCGCGCCAGCCCATGTCCGCAGTGGGAGACTTCTCACCATGACGTACCTCGCTGCCGATGACCGTTACACCAAGCACCCCTACCGGCGCTGCGGACGCAGCGGGCTCAGGCTGCCCGAAGTGTCCCTCGGCCTGTGGCAGAACTTCGGCGATACCAAGCCGGTCGAGGAGCAGCGCGCGGTCCTGCGCCGCGCCTTCGACCTGGGCGTGACGCACTTCGACCTGGCGAACAACTACGGCCCGCCGTACGGCAGCGCGGAGATCAACTTCGGCCGGCTGATGCGCGAGGATTTCCGACCGTACCGGGATGAGCTGGTCATCTCGACGAAGGCCGGCTACGACATGTGGCCTGGCCCGTATGGCGAGTGGGGCTCCCGGAAGTACCTGCTGGCCAGCCTCGACCAGTCGCTGAGCCGGATGGGCCTGGACTACGTCGACATCTTCTACTCGCACCGCTTCGACCCGGAAACTCCGCTTGAGGAAACCATGGGGGCGCTCGACACCGCGGTGCGCTCAGGGCGGGCGTTGTATGCCGGCATCTCGTCCTATTCGGCCGAACGTACGGTGGAGGCTTGTGCCATACTCCGTTCGCTCGGCACGCCACTACTGATCCACCAGCCCTCGTATTCGATGCTGAACCGGTGGATCGAGGGCGGCGAGGACGGCGGGCCGAGCCTGCTTGACGTGCTGGGCCGCGAGGGCGTGGGGTGCATCGCGTTCTCTCCGCTGGCCCAGGGCGTGCTCACCGGCAAGTACCTGGGCGGCGTGCCGTCCGGGTCCCGGGCGGCCATCTCCGGCGGCTCGCTGTCGGGTGACCAGCTGTCCGAGGCGACGCTGGGGCACGTCCGGTCGCTGGCGACGATCGCGCAGGGCCGCGGCCAGACGCTGGCCCAGCTGGCGCTGGCCTGGGCGCTGCGCGACCCGCGCGTGACGTCGGTGCTGATCGGCGCCAGCAGCGTGGCCCAGCTCGAGGAGAACCTAGCCGCCGTCAGCGGCCCCGAATTCACCGCCGAAGAACTCGACGCCATCGACCGCGACGCCGTCGAAGCCGGCATCAACATCTGGGCAGCCTCAAGCGCCGGCTAACGCCCACCCGGCCGGCCATCAATACAGGGGG
>Ga0070741_10004324_pt1 | contig 33307 bp, 26 predicted proteins | sample Coa_R1_4_FD_66440 | JGI IMG/M metagenome (GOLD analysis project Ga0070741, IMG submission 66440) | Surface soil microbial communities from Centralia Pennsylvania, which are recovering from an underground coalmine fire - Coalmine... | ecosystem: Environmental > Terrestrial > Soil > Unclassified ... | reverse complement strand
GGCGGCGGCGCGGGCCCGCGTCTTGCGCCAAGCCGCCGGACTGGAGGAGCCCGAGCAGCAAAGAAAAACCAACGGCCAGCCTGAATCGCGAAAAACTCCTCCCACGCTGCGCGAATTTCAAGCCACATTCAACGATTGGGTTGGGACCGCAAAGGCAGAGCAGAAACGTACGGTCAAGTTCTACCACGAGAGCTACCAGAAGCTCCTCACCTACGGACCGTGGGCCGATCTCCGGCTGGACCAGATCGACGAATCTCATATCGAAAGATTCAAGATGTGGGCCTTGAAGCTCGGTGGACGCCGCAACAACGGAAAGCCGACGCCGGTGACCAAGACGACGGTGAACCGCTATCTTGCCACTTTGCGCAAGGCCCTGCGTTACGCCAACCTCAAGCTCAAGCTCATCGACAAGGTGCCGATTGTCGATCAGTACGGCAGGGACGAAGGAGCCGAGCGCGAGACCGATTACGTGTTCTCGGCGTCCGAATACATCGCCTGGATCATGACGGCCGACGAGCCCTTGCGTTCGGCCTCGATTCTCGCGCGCCATTCCGGAATCTGCCGCAACGAAATGCTGATGCTGATGAAGGACTGCGTGCGATTCTATCCAGAGCCGCTCGACGACGCGAACGTGTGCGGTGAGCTTACAATCAAGCGAGGATTGAAACGGCGCGCGCGCAAACGAAAGCTGGTCATCGACCCTGAAATGAAAGAAGGACTCGAATCGCTCCTCCGGCAGTCGCGGTGCGATTACGTGTTCACGAGCCCACAGGACCCGGCCACACAGCTTGCCCCATGGGTGCTCGAGACGCAGATCACCAGAGTGCGCAAGAAAATCTCAACGCACCCTGACGCCGGCCTGCATGCGCTGCGGCACACGTTTCTTACCGAAGCCGGCGAGTATACGGACCCATTTACTTTGCAGTACGTGGCAGGACACGATACCATTAAGACGACCATGCGCTACGTGCATCCACGCGAAGATGCGGTGGAGAAGTTGTTCGCGCGGCTGGGGAACCTGCCGCGGCCGGAGATTCGTGTAGAATGCAAAAGGTCGGTGCAAAATCCGGTGCAGCCGGGGGTGCCCTCAGACACCGATCTTGCTAAACTATTGAGTGCATGGCAGTTACAGAGTGCGGAAGTGGTGGAACTGGCAGACACACCATCTTGAGGGGGTGGCGCCGAAAGGCGTGGGGGTTCAAATCCCCCCTTCCGCACCATGATTTCAATTCCGAAAGGAAACCGGTTCGGCCTGTTAAGGCTGCGTTGAATTCAACATGATTATTCTCATTACCATTGTCCACATCATTGTTTGTTTCTTTCTGATCATCGTGGTGCTGCTGCAGAGCGGGAAGAGCGGCGACATCGCGGCCGCGTTTGGCGGCATGGGCAGCCAGACTGCATTCGGTCCTCGCGGGGCCGCCACTGCGCTTTCCAAGGCCACAACCTGGTCGGCCATCATCTTCATGGTGACCTCGATTACGCTTTCGGTCTATGCCTCGCGCAAGTCCGGTTCGAACTCGGTGCTGCAGGGTATCAAGCCGTCGTCGACCAACTCGAAGCCGGCCGCGCCGGCCGCGCCCGCAACGCCGCCCCCGGCTCAGAAATAGTCGCTGGTCGTTGGCCTGATGCCAGCGGCCAAGAGCCAATAACAGCCTCTATGATCCACGAAATCTTTCCCGTTGGCCCCCTCCAGTGCAACTGCTCCATTATTGGAGACGAGACCACACGCGAGGCCATGGTGATCGATCCGGGTGATGACATCGACGATCTCCTCGCCCTGGTGCGCAAACACAACCTGCAGGTAAAACAAATCGTTATCACCCACGCGCACATCGATCACGTCGGCGGCGCCATGAAGCTGAAGGCGGCGACCGGCGCTCCCATTCTACTGAATGAAAACGACTACGAACTGCTCAGGATGCTCGACAGCCAGGCGGTCTGGGTTGGAATGCGCTCGCCGGGACAGGTCGCAATTGATCAGAGCGTCAAGCAAGCCGACACGCTTCAGGCGGGATCGCTCTCTGCCGAAGTGCTGCACACGCCCGGTCATACCGAGGGCAGCATCTGCCTCTACTTTTCCGCGGAAAGCAAGTTGATCGCGGGAGATACCTTGTTTGCGGGAAGCATCGGCCGCACCGACCTTCCGGGCGGCTCGATGAAGAAGATCATTAACTCTCTGCATGGGAAGCTGCTGGCCTTGCCCGACGAGACCATTGTCGTCCCGGGACACGGCCCGCTCACCACCATCGGCGAGGAGCGCCAGAGCAATCCCTTTCTGATCAAGCCCTGATCACTTCTTCAGCTTGGCGGCCAAGCCACGCAGCACGGACTGCGTCTCCTCGTTCCACCATTGATCGGCCACTAAATCCACTTCATCGACCATGGCCTTGTCGCAGATCTCCGCCAGGTCGGCGCGCGCGTCGGCCCTGGTTCCCTCCATGGCAAAACGAGGCAGTTTCAACAATTCCTCGCACCATGCCACTGCCCGCGGCAGAACCAATTCCTGGGCTACCACTTCGTCCACCAGCCCCATGGTCAAGGCCTGTTGCGGGGACAAAATCCGTCCTGTGACCGCTAGCTGCTCGGCATTTCGAGTTCCCACCAAACGCCGGAGCGCTGCGTAAATTACAGGAGGAAGTCGCAGCCCAACCTGCACTTCATTCAGTCCCAGCTTCCAATTGCCCTCCGCAGCGATTCTCCAGTCGCAGAAGATTGCCAACACCGTCCCGCCTGCCGGGGCATGGCCCGCGACGGCCGCCGCGATGGGAATTGGAGACGATCCGAGGGCGCCCAGCAACTGGTAAAACTCTCGCCAGACCGCATTCATGCCCGTACGGTCGAGTGTCAGCAATTGCGGAACGTCCAGCCCGGCCGAGAACATGCCCGGTGAGCCGGACAGCACCATGGCTCGCACCCCTTCCCGCGGGGCCGCGGTAACGGCGCGCCGCAGGACAGAGATCAAGTCTGCGGAAAGAGCGTTGGCAGGCGGACGGCGCAACCTCAACTCGCGAACTTCCCCGTGCTCGACGATGTCAATCATGGCTTACGCGCGGTCTGGAACAGAGCAAACACAGCCCGTTGCGGATCTCCGATCACTGACATGGTTCCGACGTTCTCTAGAAACATCGGCTCCAGGTAAAGATTCGCCCCCAACTCCTTCGCCTTGGCCGCGCTCGCCGCACAATCGGAAACCTGGAAGTAAGGCAGCCAATGCGGCGGCGCATTGGGGTTCTGGTGCTCCGGCGGCAGAATCCCTCCGATGAAGTCTTCCCCGTTCTTGATATGCAAGTAGCCCGATTGCGGATCGTCGTCTTTGTCTGCAACGATCTCCCAGCCAAACAGGTCAGAATAAAATTTTCCGGCTCGTTCCCGGTCCGGTGTGCCCAGGTCCGCCCAGCAAAGGGTTCCATCGGTATCCTTAATTCCAATTCCAATACCACCTTTCGCCTGCCAGATCGAGAAGATGGCGCCAGTCGGGTCCTGAATCACCGCCATCCTGCCGAATGTTCCCACGTCGAAAGGGGGTGCGCACACCTTGGCCCCTAATTCAGAAGCGCGTTTTGCGGTGTCGTCTGCATTCTCGACCGCCACATAGATCATCCAGTGCGGAGGGACGCCTTGTGCGCGTTCCTCGGCACGGAGCGTATAGCCGGCCGCTGCGTCTTTTCCCTCGAGTTGAAACAGGGTGTAGGTGAAGTCGGGACCCATTGGCATATCGCGGACCGCCCAGCCGAACAGCTGTGAATAAAATCTCTTTGCGGCGTCTTGATCGGTGGTTGCCAGCTCGATCCAGCAGAACGATCCCGGGCGGTGCTTCTCAATGATTGTCATGGCGGGAGAAGTATAAGCCATACCGGCGTGGCGACAGATGTGCAGCCGGGTTCAACATTCCGTCTCGAATGTGATGTTTCGAAATTTAGCTCTCGAAGTGTTCCAGCACCCGCGCAATTCCCTGTCGAAAGCGGACAGGCGGTGTGATCAAGCTGACCACCAGGTACCCGTCCATCGCAAAGTCGTAGAAATGCCCCGGATGCACCAACACACCCTGCTCTCTCATAAGTGAAATCGCCAGTTCTTCATCCGGCTGCGTCGCCGGGACTCGAAGCACCGCATACCATCCGCCTTCCACGTCCAGTCGCGTACAGGGCTTCTGCTTACTGAGTTGGCGATCGAGTTCCTCCAGGTTCATGCGCGCCCGGTCCAGCAGCAGCGATTGCACCTGCTTGCGTTGCCCGAGCAGCGTCGGCGCCGCCCACTGAATCGGAGCATTCACTGACAGGTAGGTATCGGCGATCACCTCGAGCCTGTCCAGCGCGTCTTGCTTGCGAATCCCGCCGGCCACGATCCACGACAACTTCATCTGTGGCAGGCACGAGATTTTCGACAGCCCGCTCAATGTGAACGTCAGCGTCTCTTCGCTACCGGCAAAAGTCGGGCGGCGGGTGCCATCCAGCGAATAATCCAGAAAGACCTCATCCACAATGAGTGACAGGTTGTATTCGCTGCAGAACGCATTCAAACTCGCGCGTTCGCTTTCCCCTGCATACGAGCCCGTGGGATTGTTCGGATGCACCACCACAACGCCGCGCGTACGGTGATTCACTGCCTTGTAGAGCGAGGGAAAATCAACTTGCCAGCCATGGTCATAGATCAGGGGATAGGGCGCCAGCTTCACATCCTGAAGTTCCGCGAGAAAATCAAAGAGCGGGTAGCTCGGCTTGGGCACCAGGAGTTCGTCCCCGGGGTTGCACAACAACCGGAAGACGTAAGAGTAACCCTCGCTCGTGCTGGTAGTGAGGATTACGTCTTCGGGGTCGAGTTGGTACAGCTCATGCTCCTCGCGGTAGTACGACGCGACGGCCTGCCGCGCGCTGAGCAAGCCTTTGGGCTGCGGGTCATAGTCCATCGATCGCGGTGATGCCAGCGACCCGAGGATCAGGTCCGTGTCGTAGTACAACTCAGCACGGGTAGGATTGGAAACAGTAAGGTCGAGCAGCTCCGCCCCGGCCAAGGCAGCTTCCCTTTGCGCCTGCGTGAACCGGTTCAGCGCCAGTTTCCAATCCGTGCGATCAGAGAACATGCCGGATCATCATAATGGACAGCGGCGGAAAGCGACTTTCAGGTCACAACCGCATGTGATCCGCTTCTTAGACATCCTCCCCTCGATCAGGAACAATAGGACTGTCCGCTTTCTCTTGCTGAATCCTCGTGTCCCCTGCGGTTGTTCAGGGGGCAGGACACAAAGACAGCGCTCCACACTCTCCAGCCATCTTGGAGGTATAATGACCACCTTTGCCACTATGGAACCCGTTACTACGCAATATGAACTCCGCCTCGCCGAACGCATGTCGCGCCTCGGTACCGAAACCGCTTTCGAGGTCCTGAATAAAGCCCGCGCGCTCGAACGCCAGGGCAAGAACATCATTCACCTCGAAATCGGCGAACCCGACTTCGACACGCCCAAGAACATCGTCGAATCCGCTGTCACGGCCTTGCACAAAGGCTGGACCCACTACGGCCCGTCCGCCGGACTTCCCGAGCTGCGGCAAGCGATCGCGCAGGAAGTCAGCCAGACCCGTGGCGTCGAGGTCACCGCCGACGAGGTCGTGGTTGTTCCGGGCGGCAAGCCGATTATCTTTTTCAGCATCCTGGCCTTGTGCGACGAAGGCGACGAAGTCATCTATCCCAACCCCGGCTTCCCCATTTACGAGTCGATGATTCACTACGTCGGCGGCCATGCCGTCCCGATCCGGCTCAAGGAAGAAAAGGATTTCGGCCTAGACGTCGACGAACTCGCTTCCCTCATTACCGATCGCACCAAGCTGATTATCATCAACTCGCCGCAGAATCCCACCGGTGGGGTGCTCAACAAGCAGCAGATTCGCGATATCGCCGAAGCCATCGGCGACCGCAACATCATGGTGCTGTCGGACGAAATTTACAGCCGTCTGCTCTTCGAAGGCGAGCACTACTCCATCATGTCGGTGCCAGGCTTCAAGGAGCGCACTATCCTGCTCGATGGTTTCTCCAAGACTTACGCCATGACCGGATGGCGCATGGGATATGGCGTGATGCGCCCAGACCTCGCTACGCATATCACGCGCCTCATGACTAACTCTAATTCCTGCACTGCCAGCTTCACCCAGGTCGCGGGCATTGAAGCCATCAAGGGAGATCAGTCGTCGGTCGATCACATGCGCGACGAATTTCAGAAGCGCCGCGACGTGTTTGTGGCCGGCCTGAACAAGATCAAAGGCTTCTCTTGCCGCATGCCGAAAGGAGCGTTCTACACGTTCCCGAACATCACGGGAACGGGATGGAAGTCGAAGAAGCTGGCTGATGCTTTGCTCGAAGATGCGGGAGTGGCATGCCTGTCAGGCACGGCGTTCGGCGATTTCGGAGAAGGTTATCTGCGATTCAGCATTGCCAATTCGCTGGATAACTTGAATGGCGCTCTCCAACGCATCGATGCTTGGACCAAGAAAAACCTATAAGTCTGTGATCTCACAAAGCCCCGTGGCCACATAGGTCCGGGGCTTTTTGTTGTGTGAAACTTTTGGAAAGATACAAGTGGTCTTGTAACTTGCGCTCAAGCAACCACTGTGATGCAGAGTGAAAGATTGCAATGCATTCTGCTTGACGGCAAACGCGGACGAGCACATACTTTCCGGGCTGATTCGGATCGTCTGATGGCCTTAGCATTGATGATCTCGGAATCGGAGGCTCGCAATGAAATCCCTTGCAGGTTCTGTCCTCATCGGTCTTCTCAAGCAGACGCTTGCATTGTTGTTTCTCGTCCTTTGCGCGGCGCTGGCGTTCTCGCAAGAGCAAGGGTCCGCAGCGCAGATCAAGACCATCTTCCCGACGTTTACCACGATTGACTTGCCGGGGGCGGGCGTTACGGGCATCTCCGCCATCAACAAAGCCGGCGACATGGTCGGGTCATTCGGTCAGTCCAACAGTGGACCCATCTCCGGTTTTCTGTATCGCAGCGGGACGTTCACCTACTTCGACTACCCGGGAGAGACTGTAACGGTGTCCAATGGAATCAACGATGTTGGTCTAATTTCGGGCTATGCTGGCCAGGAGCCGGTATATGGATTCACCTACGATGGGACGAACTTCACGACAGTAACAGTTGGTAGTGATACCGCCACCTTTGTTAGAGGCATCAATAATGCTGGCGCATTGGTGGGCGGGGCGGGTACCATCTACACGACTACGGGATTCGAGAGGATCGGCACGCGGGTGAAAAGTCTTGGAATCCCCGGCCAGTGGGTGTATGTCGAGGCTGCGGGCATCAACAACTTGGGCCAAATCGCGGGCTTTACCGACTCGCTCGGCTTTAAGTGTGCCGGGGGCAAGTGCCAAACATTGGCCGTTCCTGGGGCAACACAGACTTCTGCCGAGGGCATCAATGACGCTGGTGTAATCGTTGGTTGGTACCTCTCGGGAAGCTGCGATTGCGGCTTTTTACTCAAGGGCGGAAAGTTTCTTTCGTTTAAGTACCCCGGGGCGGCGTTTACAGAAGCCCAGGGCATTAACAACTCGGGGCAGGTCGTGGGTTCTTACACTTTCGACTTCACGACGTATCACGGCTTCGTGACCAACCCAATCACCGTAGCAGATTTGCAATAACTAGGGGTCGGTGGCAGGGGACGCTGCAATCCCTGCCACCTTTGCCAGTAAAAAGCCGCTATTGCTGTCTCCAGCCCTGGACGAACTGCGAACCCCCATGTCCTGTATCTTTGGTAAAAAATGTGACCATCTGACCTGCTGCCTTGAAGGCACCTTTTGCGCTAGGGTGGGTGAAGTCACCCCAATACGTGGTTTGATTATTCGGGTCGCCGAAGCGCACGTCGCGCTCACCATTGCACGGTGAAAATTGACCCGACTGTCCATTGCACCAAAATAATCCATCGAACTGTCTGGGCTTATCGGCATCCGCCCACAGGTACGGTCCCCAGTCGAACCAGGGTGCGCTACTTGAGTCTACGGATCCGGAGGCACCGTTCGCGTCTGGCGCTCCGTTGATCTGCGCGACGATAAGTCGTTGCACAGCAAAGGCCTCCTCATGTATGCATATGGCTCGGGGCTGAGGCAGCCATGCGCTGTTCCATTGGCATAGCCTCCGTAAATCCGGGTGCTGAGAAAGACTTGCTTCAAGTTGGGATACGGCATGGGGTAGTGCGTCTGAACACCGTTCACCGTGACCGTTGCCCCCTGCTTCAGATAGCGCAGGATATTTCCCAACGCCTGCTCCTCGAGAACGGCATTGGGGATCATCCCCAGATTCGGGTCACAATATTGGAACTTGAGGTCGCAATTGGGATTGCCCAACGACGACTTGAGATACAGCACCTGCACCTGCCAGGGATCGTAGTGGTTGTGGGTCAGGGCTTGCGCCGTCGCGTCCCAGTCACACGCAGCATCCCACTGCGGAAGACCCGGCACTCCACAGGGATGGGTCGCGAAGCCGCCCGTCGGATACCCATTTGGATCCCAATGATCCAAAGTCTGGTCGCCGACGGCTGCGTTGAAGAAGACAACGTTCTGACTAACCAAGTTCTGAGAATAGACCTGCTGAAGAAATGACTGCTGCAACACTCCGTCATTCGAGGCGTAAGGGTTGTAGGGTACTTGGGAAGAGTTGGTGGCATCCAGGTTGGGACAGCCTTGGTAGAACGTGGCACAGGGTTGCCCCGGAAGTGGGTGTGGCGGCTGCCCTTGGGGATTTCTTTGCCAAATATCTTCGACCCCGCCGCAAACCTCGATTTCACAGTTGGAAAAGCCGGCCACGACCATGACGATAGCTGGGGCCCTTCCATTTAAGCAGGAAGGCGGCATAGAGTGATCCGAGCAAAGAGGCGTCACGCTGTTTCCGAGGTTTACTCCCGTTTGCGCGTGAGTTAAGGCCAGGCCTGAGCTTTCGCTGTTTCCGAAAGCGCCGTATAGGCTGATGACGTTACCGGCTTGATCTCCATAAGATGGACACCCCTGGGTGCAGTCGGCATCCACGAACGGCTTGTTGCGAGTGTTCCAGGTTGAACGCTCGTTGGACAGCTGGTGGCCGGAGGAACTCCCCCAGCTTCCGGTGTGCAAGGCACTTGGGCGAAGGCTTGGCAAGCGGTGAGAACTGCAAACAACAGCAAGCTGCGGCATAGCCACTTCATGATGTCCTCCTCGGTGAAAGACAGTGTTTTGGATTGAAGGTGGAAGTGGGACTTCTGGCGAAGGGCCCGGAACGGCGGATAGAAAACTACATCGAGAAAAGCTACAGATCCGAAGTTTCTACAATTTGTTCTGAAAAGCGGACAAATACCGACTAGCGTTTACGAGCCGCTCTGGAGACTGGTGGAAAACCATGGCCGCTCCCATCGCCTTGCAAAAACGTCCCCCGTGAAAAACGGTTATCATTCGAGAGCGCATAACCAAGGAACACCCATGCCCACACGCAAACCTACCCCGCCCAAAGCCAGCCGTCCGATCATGCCCGGTTACGGCCTGCCTGAAACCACCAAGGGCCTTCTTCCCTGGAGCTGGGGCGAGCAGCGCCTCAAAAAATCACACAACTACTGGATCTCCACCGGCCGTCCCGACGGAAGACCGCATGCCATGGTCGTCTGGGGCCTGTGGATGGACGGCGCCTTCTACTTCAGCACCGGCGCTCAGACGGTGAAGGGTCGCAACCTCGCGCACACTCCATACTGCGTCATCGGAACCGAAAATGCTGCTGAGGCGGTTGTCGTCGAAGGCGCTACCACGATGCTGAATGATTCCGCCACCCGCAAGCGCTTTACTGCCCTCTACAAGAAGAAGTACGGCTGGGACATCGCGGAAGAGCCGGTGTTCGTCATGACTCCTGAGCTTGGCTTCGGCCTTTACGAGAAGAAATTCGCGCAGAGCGCGACCCGCTGGAAGTTCGGAAAGTAGGCTCTCCGTTCGACCGTCACTACCGCCTGTGATCCCACTCACTGCCCCGTGGGGCATTCCGTTCTACCTTCAGGCCGAGGCCCTGCCGTGTCCAGTGCAGGTGCGGAGGCATAACCATGGCAATCAAGAATTCCATGACCGGCTTCACGGTCCGCGAGTACTCGATCCCGGAACTTAAGGAAGCGGCCACCCTCATGCGCGGCTACGACCTGGTAGCGCTCTGCGCGGCCGGCTCCGGCCATGCCGGCGGCACCCTCTCCATCATGGATATCACCGCCGCACTTTATCTCCGCATTGCCAACCACGACCCCAAAAATCCCAAATGGCCGGACCGCGATCGCATCGTATGGTCCACCGGGCACAAGGCCCCCAGCCTTTATCTCGGACTTGCCTTCGCCGGATTCTGCCCTCTGGAAGAAGTTGTGACCCTGCGCAAACTGGGGTCGCCCTACCAAGGCCATCCGCACTGGTTGAAGCTGCCCGGAGTCGAAGTCTCCACCGGCTCTCTCGGTCAGGGTCTAAGCATTGCGGTCGGGATCGCGCTGGCCGGCAAGCTGAACCGCAAGGACTACAAAACTTTCTGCATCATGGGCGACGGCGAGCAGCAGGAAGGCCAGATCTGGGAAGCCGTCATGGAAGCCTCGCACCACCAACTCAGCAACCTGATTGGCATTGTGGACCGCAACCGGCTTCAGATCGATGGCAAAGTCGAAGAGGTGATGAACGTTGAGCCGCTGGAAGAGAAATATCGCAGCTTCGGTTGGGAAGTGATCCGTTGCGACGGCCATGACATGCAGCAGGTCGTGCACGCGTTCGAAAAGGCTACCAACGGTTTTGGCAAGCCCGTGGTGATCCTTGCCGATACCATCAAGGGCCGCGGCGTCAGCTTCATGGAAAACATCGCGGGCTGGCATGGAAAGTCGCCCACCTACGATGAATTGCTAAAGGGACTGATAGAACTTGGGCTCAACGGACGGATCCAGGTAAAGCAACTGTTAGGAAAGGCGGAGCAATACCAGGCCGAAGTGGAAGCTCGGCTGAATGCGAAGATGCCGCGCTTCCATGGCGACTATTGGTGGAATTCTCGCCAGAATATGAAAGTGAAGATGGAGCCAACCCGCAAGGGCTTCGGCCAGTCGCTCAAGAAGAACGGCGAAGACGAGCGCGTGGTGTGCCTGGGCCTGGACATCTCAGGCTCGATCACCATCAGCGATTTCTATACTTCGAACCCTGAGCGCAAGGATCGCTGGATCAGCATGGGCATTGCCGAGCAATCCGCAACCTCAGCCGCTGCCGGACTGGCGAAAGAGGGGAAACTCCCGGTTCTGGGCACCTATGCGACCTTCGCGGCCGCCCGAAACCTCGACCAGATCCGCACTTCCGTTTGCTACGGAAATTTCAATGTGCTGATCGCGGGCGCGCACGGCGGTGTCTCGGTCGGCCCCGATGGCGCCACTCATCAGGCTCTGGAAGATCTGTTCGCCATGTGCGGCCTTCCCAACATGACCGTCGTCGTTCCCTGCGATGCAGTGGAGACTCGCATGGCCACCGATTTCCTGCTCATGAAATATGACGGGCCGAAATACATCCGTTTTGCGCGCGAAGCCACCCCGGTCGTCACCGACGAGCGCACTCCCTTCACCTTGGGCAAAGCCAATGTGATTCGCTTCCGCACCGAGGCGGCGGATTTTGCCGACGGCTTCCAGACCGTGCTCGCCTCCGACTACGAGAACGAAAACGAAGACCTCAGCATCATTGCCTGTGGCCCCATGGTTCCCGAAGCCATGCGCGCCGCCTGGATTCTGAAAAAGGATTTTGGCTACGAGGCCCGCGTTCTTAACCTGCACACCCTGAAGCCCATCGACGAAGCCGCCATTCTGCGCGCCGCTCGCGAAACGGGCGTGGTCGTGACCGCCGAAGAGCACCAGATCGGTGCCCTGGCCTGGAGAGTCAGCAGCGTCATCACTGAAACCCCGCTGCTCTACGGCGTACCCGTTATCACCGGCGCCATTGGCGTGAAAGACCGTTTCGGAGATTCTGGCGCCCCCTGGGAACTGATCAAGGAATTCGAGGTCAGCGCCGAGCACATTGCCCGCAAGGCGATCGAACTGATGGACGTGAAGCAGACCAGGACCTTGCATGCCGAGCGCCATTTTGATTTGACGCCGACAAAGTAACACGATCCGGAGCGCCAGCGCTGTGCCTGGACCTCACGCACAGAAGTTCTTGAGAACTGTGCGCGCATAAGGTGCGCGCCCCGAAAACGGACGCATCCGTCCACTTCCAACCTATCGCGGTAGTATCATCGTCTGTTGCCCAGCGTTGTGGGGATCGGGCAAGAGAGCTTCAACTCGAAAATTCATGCCAGAGAGAGGGAATGAACAGCAAATTCCGTGTTTTTGCGACCTGTGATATTGGTGAGTCGATAGACGTTTTGCGCAACCGCGGATACGACGTGGAAGTCTATCCTCAGCCGGAAGCGCCTCCCAAGAAGCTGATTATCGAAAAAGTGAGGTCTGGAATCGATGGACTCATTACCACCCTGCGCGATCCCATTGACGCCGAAGTATTCGAGGCGGGCAAAGGCACTCTGAAGGTCGTCGCGCAAATTGCGGTCGGGTTCGATAACATCAACCGCGCCGACGCTAATCGCTACAAAGTTCCTTTTACCCATACCGCCGACGTTCTGACCGAAGCCACCGCCGAGTTCGCCTTCTTCATGCTGGGCGCTCTCGCCCGGCGGCTTTGGACCGCCGAGCATCTCACGCGAGAAAACAAGTGGGGATACTGGCATCCCTACCTGCCGTTCCTGGGCGACGAAGTCACCGGCAAAACCATCGCCATCATCGGTACCGGCCGCATCGGCCTGGCCATGATCAAGAAGTGCAACGGGTTCGACATGAACATGCTCTGCTACGACCCCGCGTATCAGAACCACGATTACATCAAGGCAATCCAGGAGGTCAAAGATCTCCGCCAGCAGCGTGGGATCTGCCGCGAAAAGACCTGGATCAAGTACGTTCCTCTTGCCGACGCGTTATCGCAGGCCGACTTCGTGAGCGTACACGTCCCCTTGCTGCGCGAGGGAGAATCCGACACGCCCACGTATCACTTGTTCAACGAGAAGACGCTCCGCACCATGAAGCCGACTGCTTTCCTGGTAAATACCTCGCGCGGGCCCGTTGTGGATGAGCAGGCCCTGGCTCGCGCTCTAAAAGAAAACTGGATCGCCGGAGCAGCACTCGACGTTTATGAGAAGGAACCTTTGCCGCCCGATTCTCCGCTTCGCGATCCCGCGATTGAGGATCGCATACGCCTGATGCCACACTTTGCCAGCGCGGCAAAAATCACACGCCTCTCAACCGACCCCAACAAAGGCATGGCAGGCCGATGCGCTCAGGGACTGATTGACGTCCTCGAAGGCAATTACAACGGCGACGTCACCAAGATGCCGTACGTAGTCAATAAAGAGGCGTTCGCGCGTCAGCAGTAATGGAGGGCGATCGTCCCGGCACAACTTACTCTGTCAGTGCGAGCCGAGAGCATTTTGTCATTCCGGCGAAGCTGAGGAACCTGTTCTCACCCCCAGCACGGCATTCGAGAACAGATTTCTCTGTTCGGCGAGTTGGATGCGAAGCATATTCTCATCGCCGTTGCGCCCGCGCCTCCGCCCGCTCCACAAGGTAATCCTTCCAACTCCGGGGAAGCGCGGGCACTGACACTGCCCGATGCAGCAATTCCGCATCCGGCTGCGGGTTGGTGTACAAACGCGTGATATCGGAGATAGAGATTTTGTTTTCATCCCGACTGAGAATCTCGATCGGGGAGTCCGCATTCACCTCTCCCTCCTCGACAACCGAGAAATAGAACCCGCTCCTCCCGCTCTTCAGAAAGCGCTTAATCATGTCATCACGGCCAAACTTCAACGCCAGCTTGAAACAGGGCATGCGCGGCTGCTTGACTTCCAGCACAGCGCTTCCCACCCGCAACCGGTCGCCGATGAAGAGCGAATCTTCAAACAGCCCTTCGGTCGTCAGGTTCTCGCCAAACGCCCCTGGCGCGATTGCTGTCCCCGGTAGCTGATCCCGCCAGTAAGAGTAGTGCTCCGCCGGGTAGGCATACACCGCCTTCTCCGCCCCGCCATGCACCGTCAGGTCGGCCTGCCGGTCGCCATCCAGATTCAGTGTTCTGATCATGATCGGCCCCACAACCGGCTCTTTGAAAATCCCCGTGGTGACCGGGCCCATTTTCGTCATGATCTCCCGAGGCATCCCAACGTTCACTGAAACGACCTTCATCGCGCTCTCCCGTACTCAACAGGGGCCAGGACGCGCCGCCCTGCCCCCATCTTCATCTCTTCTTATGCGGCATTTGCCTGCACGCCCAGAGTTCGGTCAAGGAACTCCCGAATTGCCTGCGCAATTTCGCGGTAGTGTGTCTCCAGCGCGAAGTGTCCGGTATCGAAGAAATGCACCTCAGCCCGAGGATCATCGCGTTTGAAAGCCTCAGCCCCCGGCGGCAGGAAGAAGGGATCGTTCTTCCCCCACACCGCAAGAAGTTCCGGTTGCTTGCTGCGGAAGTATTCCTGGAACTTCGGGTAGAGCGCGACATTGCTGGCATAGTCGAGAAACAGGTCGAGTTGAATCTCATCGTTGCCCTTGCGCGCCAGCAGCGCCGAATCGAGTGTATATGCTTCTGGCGCCACCAGCGTTTCATTGGCCACACCGTACACATATTGCGACTTCGTTGCCTCCGGGCTCAGGAACTCGCGCAGCGCCTCGCGATTCGCCGCATTCGGCTCTTTCCAGTACTTCTGGATTGGATTCCAGCCCTGGCTCAAGCCTTCTTCATAGGCGTTGCCGTTCTGAGAAATAATGGCCGTAATGCGTTCGGGATGCGTCAACGCCAGGCGGAAACCCACCGGAGCGCCGTAGTCAAACACGTACATCGCGTAGCGCTCTAGACCAACGGTCTGCGTGAACTTATCAATCACTTTCGCGAGGTTCGCAAACGTGTAGCGGAACTGCTTGCGATCGGGACTGTCGGAAAAACCGAATCCGGGCAAGTCGGGCGCGATGACATGATACCTCTCCGCGAGGACCGGGATCAGGTTGCGGAACATATGGGATGAGGTGGGAAATCCGTGTAACAGCAGAATGGTTGGGGCGTCCTTGGGCCCGGCTTCACGATAGAAAACCTTGTAGCCGTCCACCAGGGCATCGCGATACGCGGTCATGATAAAGCTCTCCTTGTTCACAAAATTCCAGATCGTTTCTTTCCTACCCCTCATCAGATCGGCTAACCGATAAAAAGATTCATTATTGGTGTTATAATAATTCGTGGATCTCACTTTGGCCCCTACACCTGCCAACAGCGCCTCCGATTGGAGAGACGGGTTCCTCTTCGTAGGAAACCAGGCCAGCCTGGATTTCCTCAACACCCGCCCCGTGCAGAATGGAGCCGCAATGGAATTCCTCCCCGATTTCGGCGCTGTCTTGCGTTGGTTTCGTGCCTCCGGACTCGTGCCGGCTCACGAAGGTAAAGAACTGGAGCGGCCTCTAATAAAAAGTGAGAGAGCCGTCCAGTTCCTACGGAGCCTGACCGAATTTCGGGAGCGGCTGCGCAAGGCTGTGATTGCGTGGGAGCAGCGGGGTGAGGTGCCGAAACCCATGGTGACAGAACTGAATCAACTGCTCCAGAAATATCCAATGTTGACGAAGCTTAGCGCGGACGGAACCGCCACCGATCTGTGGTTTCAGGCGCGTGAGCCGGAGGATTTGTATGCGCCTCTGGCTCACAGCGCGGCCATGTTATTTGCCAAGGCGGACCGCAGCCGCGTGCGTCAGTGTGGACATTGTGTGCTCCACTTTCTGGACACCAGCAAGAAAGGCACGCGGCGCTGGTGCAGCATGCAATTGTGCGGAAATCGTCTCAAGGTGGCCGCTTATGCCAAACGTCAGCAACGGCACCGCGCCCGATAGAAAGGGCTTAAAGTCTATTCGCTGACCGAGTGCTCTTCGTTTTGCGAGCGCAGAACGCGATCCACGGAATAAGGCGCCCGGCGGCTGGGCTCGTGATAGTGACGCACCTGCATTTCTCCAAGCAACCCGATCGCCAGCATGTTGAACCCTGCCAGCAGCAGCACCGCGGCAAAAATCATCATCGGCCCGTGCTGCGTCATCACGTCCGCATGATTCAGGAATTTCTCGGCAAACAACCAAAGCGCCAGGCCTGACCCCGACATAATGCTCAACATCCCCAAAGTGCCGAAGAAATGCAGCGGCCGCGACAGGTAGCGCAGCAGAAAACGAATGGTAATCAGGTCGAAAAATACCCGGAAGGTTCGCGAGATTCCATAGTGCGATACTCCGCGCTCGCGGTTCACGTTGCGAATGGGAACTTCAACGATCGAGGCCCCATGCCAGGAGGCCAGCGCCGGGATGAACCGGTGCAATTCGCCGTAAAGCGGTACCTGCTCCAGGATTTCGCGCCGGTAAGCCTTAAAGGTCGTTCCGAAATCGTGAATGTCCACGCCGCTCAGCTTGGCCATCAGCCAGTTCGCGCAGCGCGAGGGAATCCGTCGCAGCCACAAGTTGTCGATCCGCTGCTTCCGCCAGCCGCTGACGATGTCATATCCTTCGGAAATCTTTTCCAGGAAGATGGGAATGTCCGCCGGGTCATGCTGCAAGTCGCCATCCATGGCGATGATGTACTCGCCCCGGGCATGGTCGAACCCCGCCGCCAAACCGGCGGTCTGACCGAAGTTTCGCCGCAACTTGACCACCGTCACCCGGCTGTCCACCGCGGCAATTTCCCGCAGCATCTGGAAGGTGCGGTCGCGCGAGCCGTCGTCCACCAGCACGATTTCGAAAGTCTCCCCGCTCATCTCCATGACGGCTTTGAGGCGGTCATAGAGGTCGGTTACGTTTTCCTGCTCGTTGTGCAGCGGAACTACGATGGAATACTTGGGCATGAAGGTCTATTATACCGGCGAATCTGGCTTTTGCTTCGACACCTTAGGACAGGGCTGTTCCAGAACCAGAACAGCAACCCCAAGAGGCTGCCGTTCTATGGATTGGATGGATACAATCACTCGGCAGTTGCGTAAAATCCGGCAGTTGGCAGGGAACGGGTAGGGAGCCCGACCTCATGGATATCCTGATGATGATGTTTTTCGCGTTAATCTCCACGATGACAGCCCTGACCTTTGTGGAGACACGTCGTATCCGCAAGCGCCTGGAGCGCACGCCCACTGAAGCTCCAAAGACGTCAGCCGCCAAGGTCTGACCTGGCGGCTGATCTTTCATCCTCTGCTACAAGCCCGGCCCATCCGGATAGGCCGGCAAATCCGGAGGCCGCGGTGCGAGCTTTTTCGGGTGCTCCTGCATGTCTTTCAGCACCATCTCGATCGCCTTCTCCAGTTGCGTGTCCTTCCCTTTCACCACGTCTTCCGGACGGTTTTCCACAACAACGTCGGGCTGTACTCCCTTGTTTTCAACCGTCCACTTGCTGTTCAGGTCGTAGCGGGCGAACTCGGGCCGGGTAATATAACCGCCATCGAGAAGCGGGATGTTTCCCCGAATTCCCCTTACTCCACCCCAGGTCCTCTCTCCAATGAGTGGTCCCAGCTTGTAGTACTTGAAGAAGTAGCTGAAGATGTCGCCATCCGAGGCGGCATAGTGGTTGGTAATGGCCAGCATCGAACCGTGGAACACATTCGGAGGCACGGTCCCGCTTTCCCAGTTGCGCGCCGAGTCCATTCCTGCCAGGATCCGCCGCAGCCGCTCGAAAATCAGCTGATCGACAAAGCCCCCGCCGTTATAGCGCACATCAATGATCATGCCTTCTTTGCGGATCTGCGGGAAATACTGCTTCACGAAGGCGTTCAGCCCCGGCGCTCCCATGTCGGGGATATAAATGTAACCGACCCGGCCGTTGCTGGCCGCGTCTACTTTCTTGCGGTTGCTCTCGATCCAGTAGTTCTCGCGCAGTTCGCCTTCGTCCGCAATCGGCTTCACCTTCACTGTTCGCGTCCCGTCTTCGGAAGGCTTGGAATTGACGGTCAGCGTCACCGTGTCATTCGCCGTGTTTACGAACAGCTCGTAGGGGTTTTGTGGGGCCTTCAGCGAGCGCCCGTTCACCGCAATCAGGTAATCGCCCTCGTGCACGTTGACGCCCGGCTCGGTCAGCGGCGAGCGAAGTTTGTCGTGCCAGTTCTCGCCGGCATAAATTTTCTTGAACCGGTAATAGCCGGTTGCCTTGTCGGCTTCATAGTCCGCCGCCAATAAGCCCATGTTGTTGTGAGGCAGCTCGGGGTAATCTCCGCCGCCCACATAGGTGTGGGAGTTCGACAATTCCCCGATCATTTCTCCGAGGATGTAGGTCAGCGTGTAGCGATCGGGAACGTAGGGCAACAGCGCGGCATACTTGTCACGAATCTTGTCCCAATCGTTGCCGTTCATGGATTTTTCAAAGAAGTAGTCGCGCTCCTGCCGGTACACCTCGTTGAAGATGTCCTTCCATTCCTGCGGAGGATCGACTTCCATCTTGAGGCCCGCCAGGCTCAACGCCCCGTCTCCGACCTTCTTCGGCCCATCCGGTTTCGCATCAATGATTCCGTAGGTCTGCGTTCCCGGCGCACCTTCAGCCTGGTAGAGCAGCTTAGTGCCGTCAAAGGACACGGTGAATCGGTCCACGTTCTCGATCAGGTCCTTGGCTTTGTGCTCTTTCAGGTCGTAAACATGGACCGCCGAATTCTCGCCCGGGACCGGACCCGACAACCCCTGAATGGGAGCCGTGGAGTAATAGATGTACCCCTTGGCAGCGGCAAAGGACCGGATCACTCCCGGATCCCCCGGGAGCGCGACCACACGGTTCTGGATTCCATCCAGGTCAATGCGGAACTCCGGCTTGGTTTCCTTCTTTTTCTCTTTTGCCTCTTTGCCCTTTTCAGCCTCTTTTCCCTTGGCCGGCTTCTCTTCCTTGGAGCTTGCGCTTGCAGCCGGCTCCTCCTTCTTCGGCTCAGACTCGTCACTCAGTGCCGGAAAGGGCGACGGCTCATCCGCCTTCAGGGTGGCGATGTACACCCGCGTCGTCTTCGGATTGGCAAACTCGAAATCGACGTTTCCCAGCACCTCGTTGAAATCCCGGTCCGAAAGGAAGTACAGGTACTTGCCATCGGGATCGAAAATGGGCGCGTAGCTGTTAGTCATGCTGGTGGTCACTGGAGTGATCTTTCCATCCGCCAGCGAATACAAGTTCACCACCGCATACTGCGTCTCGGCAGGCTTGTCGTAGGCCAGCCATTTGCTGTCCGGCGACCACGAGTAATTCGTGATCTCACCGTACTTTGCCTGGTCCACCTTCACCTGCTTTTTGTCGTTGACATCCACGTACCAGAGGGTCAGGTCTTTGTCGGCCCATACCAGCTTCTTGCTGTCAGGCGACCAATACGGCGGGAACTTGAATCCCTTGTAGCCGCTCGTGATTTGCTGCTCCTTGCCCAGGCCATCCTGCGGGATGATAAACAACTCGTCCTCACCGGTCCGGTCTGAGACGTACGCGATATATTTGCCGTCCGGCGACCAGGCCACCGACTTCTCGCGAACCCCCGGCGTGTGGGTCAGGTTGCGAATGCTTCCCTCTTTGGCCGGAACCGTAAAAACGTCGCCGCGCGCGGCGATCACCGCACGCTTACCGTCGGGTGAGATCTCGAAATCACTGACCAGTTTGTTGACGCTGGTCCACCGCTTCATGCGCTGGTCCGTTTCACCCGGCACGTAGATCGTCAACTTGGTGGCTTGCTTCGATTGCAAATTGAAGGTGTATAGGTAACCGCCATTCTCGTAGACGATCGAGTCCGGCCCCAGGCTCGGCCACATCACGTCGAAGTCGGTGTAGTGCGTGAGTTGCTCCACCTGCTTCGAGCCCAGGTCGTAGCTGTAAATGTTCAGCCGGTGATCTTCTCCGCGATCCGAGGTGAAATAAATCGTGTTTCCGTGCCACATGGGAAATGTGTCGGTCCAGTCGGTATGAGGGACAGTTTCACTGCTGTTGTTCTTGAGATCGTAGATGACGATGCTCTGCGCCATCCCGCCCGTGTAGCGCTTCCAGGTCCGAAAATTCCGGAAGATCGGGTTGTAGGCGATCTTCGATCCGTCCGCATTGAACGACGCTACTCCGCCCTGGTCCATGGGCATGGGCTCAGGCAAGCCGCCGTCCACTGAGACGCTGAACTGGCGCTTGATCCAGCCGTTGGTGGCATCGCGCCGCGACAGAAAAACAATGCGCTTACTGTCCGGAGTCCACGCCACTACCTCGTTGTGGACGCCCATGCGGTCGCTGAGAGGCTGCGCACTTCCCTGGTGGAAGGTCAACTGCTTCGGTTGCCCGCCTTCGGCCGGCATCACATAAACATTAAAATTGCCGTCGTATTGCCCGGTGAAGGCGAGCCATTTGCCGTCTGGCGAGAATTTCGGAAACAGTTCCCTTCCAGGATGTGTCGTAATCCGACGCGCCACGCCGCCAGTATTGGAAGCCAGCCACAGATCGCCGCCGTAGTAGAACGCGATCTTATCTTTTGAGATGTCGGGAAAGCGCAGCATGCGCCCTTCCTGCATTTCCTGTCCCCAGCTCAAGCAGGAACAAAGCATTACGCACACGCCTACCCAGTTTTTCCAGCAAAACATGAGAGCTCCTCCGGAAGGAATCTTCGAACCAAGGCATGAACTTGAATCATGAAAAGGAAACCGGTGATTGTAACAGGTTCTTCTCTGCGTTCTCTGCGGCATTTCTCGCCGATCTTACGGTTTTAAGTTTTTGAACGACCTCGCCCGAAGCGCGAATTGCGACGCTCAAACCATAAACGGAGCCTCGCGCCCACGCGGTGACAGACAACACATCCCGAAGTGTTATAGACGCGCCTGGTCGGCATTGGAAAGCTCGCCTACCCTATAATCCTTTCCATTCCGGGAGGGTACCTTGAGCGTGAAATCAGACCCAGCACTCCAGAATGAGCGTTCGTCCCGTCGCGAATTTCTCAGAACTGCAACCTTAAGCGCTGCCGGAACCACGCTTCTTCCAGCTATCAGCCGTCATGCAACCGCCGCGTCCGTCCCGCTCCCTCAGGCTCCGGCCTTTGAACTTGATGAAGCTACAGTGGACCAACTCCAGCAACTTATGTCGCAGGGCGCCCTGACCTCCCATGCCGTCACCGAGAAGTATCTCGCCCGCATTGCTGCGATGGACAAGCAAGGGCCGGGCGTGAACGCGATCATCGAACTGAATCCCGATGCCTTGGCGATCGCCGCTGAACTCGACCAGGAGCGCAAAGGAAAAGGCGCTCGCGGTCCCCTCCACGGAATTCCCGTGCTGATCAAAGACAACATCGACACGGCCGACAAGATGATGACCACCGCCGGATCGCTTGCCCTGGCCGGCCAGCACGCTCCCAAGGACGCCTTTGTCGCCCAAAAACTTCGCGCCGCCGGCGCCGTGATTCTCGGCAAGACCAACCTCAGCGAATGGGCCAATATCCGCTCCAGTCATTCCAGCAGCGGCTGGAGCGGGCGCGGCGGGCTCACCCGTAACCCCTATGCACTCGACCGCAATCCCTGCGGCTCGAGTTCGGGCACCGGCGCCGCCGTTTCCGCCAACTTCTGCGTCGCCGGCGTAGGCACTGAAACCGATGGTTCGGTAGTCTGTCCTTCCTCCGCAAACGGTTTGGCCGGTATCAAGCCCACGCTTGGTTTAATCAGCCGTTCCGGCATCATCCCCATCGCTCACAGCCAGGACACTGCGGGTCCTATGGCCCGCACCGTTCGCGACGCGGCCATTCTGCTTACCGCGCTTGCGGGCCCGGACCCCGCCGATGCCGCGACCTCCGCCAGCGCAGCTCATATGCAACGCGACTACACCAAGTTCCTCGATCCCAGCGGACTGCACGGCGCACGAATCGGCGTGGCCCGAAAATATTTTGGTTTTAGCGATGAAGTGGACCGGCTCTTCACCGATCTGCTGGCTGAAATGAGAAAGCAGGGAGCGATTCTCGTTGATCCCGCCGATCTCGAAACCCATGGCAAATTCGATGACACCGAACTCACCGTTCTTCTCTATGAATTGAAAGCTGATCTGAACGCCTATTTGAAAGCTCGCGGACCCGACTCGCCTGTCCACAGCTTGAAAGAGATCATCGATTTCAACGAAGCGAACCGGGCCAAAGAGATGCCCTACTTCGGCCAGGACCTGTTTCTGAAAGCGCAGGATAAGGGGCCATTAACCACCAAAGAGTACACCGACGCGCTCGCCGCCAATCGTCGCCTGAGTCGTGCCGAAGGCATTGACGCGCTCATGGACAAGCACAAGCTCGATGCAATCCTGGCCCCGACCGGTAGCCCGGCGTGGTTGACGGACTTGGCGAATGGCGACCACTCAGGAGGCGGCAGCTCGAACGCAGCCGCAGTCGCCGGTTATCCCGACATCACGGTTCCAGCCGGATTCGTCTTTGGCCTACCGGTGGGTATTTCGTTCTTTGGCCGCGCCTGGAGCGAGCCCACGCTGCTGAAAATCGCGTACGGCTTCGAGCAGACATTCAAAGCTCGAAAACCACCGCAATTTCTGGCCAGCGTGAAACTAGGAATTTACTGAACTCAAACTAAAGCAAAGGTACTCCCGGCAGCTTGTTACGTCATCCAAGCGCGGCGAGGGATCTCGCGTGCGCAAAGGCCGCTCTTACAAGAACGCAGCTTACTCGTACCGCAGCGCCTCGATTGGATCCAGGTTCGCTGCCCGCACCGCCGGAAACATCCCGCTCACCAATCCTACAATCCCCAGGATGGTGGTCGCAATCAGCACGATCTTAGGCGCTACAATCAGGCGGATATCTCCCGCGTCCGCATGCGATGCCATCGCACTGTACAAGGTGAGTCGCCCCACCGTCAGAGACACCAGGTACGACAGCGCAATTCCCAGCACTCCTCCGGCGGCGGTAATCACCATGGCCTCCGCCAGGAACTGAAACAGGATGTCCTTCTTCCGCGCCCCCAACGCCTTCTCCACCCCAATCTCGCGCGTTCGCTGCGTCACCGAGACCAGCATGATGTTCATCAGCCCCACTCCGCCAATCCCCAGCGTGATGGTTCCGATGAATGTCAGCAGGACTTTCAGGCCCATGGTGATGATGTTGAACTGGTCCAACTGCTTCTGCGCGTCAAAAATGAAAACCGCCCGTTGATCGTCCGGTTTGAAACTGTGCGCAACGGCCAGCGCCTCGCGCACCGTCTTGGTCAGCTTGTCATGGTTCATGCCTTCAAAGTCGAGCCAGATTCCCAGCACGTAATGCGTGTCCTGCAGCACATCCATGGCGTTATACGGAATGTAGATCTGGCGGTTGATGTCGCTGTCGCTCTCCTGCATGCGTGGCTGCAGAATCCCTACTACCTCAAAGCTGATACCGTTCACGCGAATGTGCTCGCCCAGGGCGTTGGCGCCAGAAAACAGCTTCTCCTTCGCTTCCGGCCCGATCACCGCGACACGCGCTTTGCTGAGGTTGTCCTCGTCATTTACAAAACGTCCATCCATCAATTCCAGGTTCCAGATGTCGAAGACCGGCGGGTCCACTCCCCGGATGGGCAACGAGAAAGATCGCGTGTCGTTGGCTACCGTGCACTGCTTGTCGCCTTCCCGCGAAATGTGCCGGATCAGCGGCGCCACGTTCCGCAGCAGTTCGACATCCTCACCGGTAAATCGAATCTGCACTCCCGCCTTGTTTCCGCCGGCCTGTTGGGAAGTCCGTCCAGGAAACACTCCCACCGCCTTCGCGCCGAAGCTTTCGAAAATATTTTGAATGGCAGCCCCGAAGCCTTCTCCATAGGCGAGCAGCAACACCACGGTCGCGATCCCCCAAGCCATCCCCAGCATGGTCAGGACCGTCTTCTGCATATCGTGGCGCATGGCGCCATACGCCTGCTGCATCAAGTCACGCTTCATGCCTATTCCTTGCGGAGCGCCTCCACGGGTTGCAGCATCGCCGCCTTCCGCGCCGGGTACAGTCCTGCCGCAATCCCCGCCAGCGCTAATGATGCGATGGCCAGCACAGCCGTCGAGGGCACCAGTTTCGGCGTATCGAAGCCCGGCGGCTGCGGAAGCATCGCCAGGCTTGCCATGAAAGCGGCTGCTCCGCAGATGCCGAAGCCCCCGCTCAGCAGGGTCAGAAATGCCCCTTCGATGAAGAACTGGAACATCACGCTGCGTCGGGTGGCTCCCAGAGCCTTTCGCAATCCGATCTCCGATGTCCGGTCCGCCACCGCCACCAGCATGATGTTGATGATCCCGATCGCGCCCAGCCCCAGCGTCACCAGGCCCACGCTCCCCAAAAACATGTTCATGGCATCAAAGATCTTGCCTACCTGGTCGGCGGTCTGCACCGTGTCCCATTCCTCGAACGAATCCGCGTTGTGGTAATCGAACCCGTGGTTTCTGGCAATGACCTTATGTACTTCGAGCTTGGCAGCATCGTGCAGTGAGCGTTCCGTCGGTTGATAGTTGACGAACGAGATTGCGTCGTTCACTTCCCCTACATTCAGCGGCGGAAAGTATTGCCGCATGGTGTTGTAGGGAATAAAAATCCGCATGTTGAGATTGTTGTTGTCTCCGTGTCCGATGCGCTGCAGCGTGCCTACGACTTCGAAGCGAATCCCGTTCAGCAGGATCGTGCTTCCCAGCGATGGCCGCCCGGGAAAGAGTAGACGCCGCGCCTCGTCACCCAGGACAATCACAGCCCGTTTCTGGCTGTCATCGTAATCATTGATCCAGCGTCCGTCGGCGATCGGCAGGTAACGGATCTGGTTCAGGTCGGCCGTACATCCCAGCAATTGCCCGCTGGTGCTGAAAAAATCGCTCACTGCCCGGACGTCATTGCGTGACAAGACGGCATCGGCTTGCTTCACATGCGGCGCTTCGGCCCGGATATCGAGCAGGTCGCGATAGGTGAGGTAGTATTGCCGCAGCCCGCTGAAACTGCCCTGCTTCACCGGCGCCCGCCCCGACCAGATAAACATCACGTTCTCGCCGAAGGCATCGAATTGTTTCCTGTTGCCGGAGCGGAACCCTTCGCCCAGTCCCACCAGCAAGAGCAATGATCCGACGCCCCACGCGATCCCGAACATGGTGAGAAACGAGCGCAGCTTATGGGCCCATAAATTGCGCAGAGTTTGTCCGAAGATATCGAAGAGTAACCGCATGAGCGCAAAAACTTGCAGTCTAACGAGTAGCGTTGGACAACAGGTGATCCAAAACCGGTGAGCTGCAAACTATTTCACCTTCGAGCATCTCACGATTCAACAGAAAAGCAAATTAACCTTGTCACTTTTCAGGCTCTCGCACATCTCACACCGCAACACCAGCACTGAGGGGGCGTTGATGTTGTTTCTGAAACTTTTCCTGTTGACCTGGTTTGTCGCCGGCGTGGGCACTGCCATTGGCGGATTGGCTTGGACTTGCTGGAAGAGTTCCCAGATGTTGAAGGACTCTCCGGCGCCCTCGCGCGCGTTCGGAGATTGATGCGCGCAGTGGTCCTCCCCCGTTTCCCTTCTCCGATGTGCAAGCTTCTGCAGGTTTGCTCAACTTATTTTCACATCCGAAATTAAAAAGCCCGCAGGCGCCTTCTGGACGCCTCGGGCTTTTTGCCGTATCCCTTTGCCTCGCATGAGGCGGGTTGACTGTACCGCCGGCGCAACCACATTCCTGTGACATAGATCACTAATCTTTGTGATCACACCTGAACCTACGACCGGTTGCGATAAAGCGAGGGGTCTACCTGCTCCGCCATCTTGTGCACATCCAGTTCGATGCCCAGGAACTTCTTCAGTTCGTCGGCGCTGGCGCGCGGGTCGTCGAGCACGCGCCGGTATGGCATGCGAAGCATCGCGATGTCCGGTCTCGTTTTCAGCCACGCTTCCAGCTTGCGCAGATGCCCTTCAAAAGCCGGGGCCATTACGTCGTGGCTCACGAAGTCCGAAGTCCCCCGCCGGCGCAGCATCTCATCCTGCGAGGTCAGGACCTCGGCCAGTGGCCGCTGCATGAACACCACCTTGTAGGTACGACCCGGGGGAATTGCCATCAGCAACTGTGAAATCACTTTCACCACTTTGCCCTCGGCCTCGTCAATGAGGCGGGGCTGCTTAGGCAGCAGCTTGGCCGGTTCCCACTCGCAATAGCCCTTGGGATTGTCGGCGTCCGGTTTGCGCTCATGGTCGGTCAGCATCTCCATGCCTCCCGCCGAAAGCATCTGCATCATTAAAGACGTTCCCGAGCGGGGCAGTCCCGACACTATCGTGATCACGATTTCGCGTTACCTTCCCGAAGCAAAATTTCGCAGCTCCCGAATTCTATTCGACGCGCCCTCCGCCGACAAACTTTCGGTGATCTGTCTGCTTACGACATTCTTTTTACAAGCGTGCGACAACTCTTTCTTAGTCCTCGGCTAGAGTCTTGCCGCTGTTGTTGCGGTGCATGGAAAACTTTTCACGTGTGCCGGAAGTATACGGAGAAGAACTTCTGTGCACCTTCGCCGGAAAGTTACAACTAGGTATGGTAGTACGCTTCGTAATTTAATAATCTCCGCGCGCCTGTCTTTGCGGGCGTTCGGCGGTTGAAATCACGAATCAGGCAGGACGCATCACCCACTGCCCTAGACATCCGCGTTTGACCTTGCTTCCTCTCGGCCGGGGAACCTCGCGGCAGCAACACCGATCGTAATTCAAAAGGAGACTCACCCGAATGACAAGACGTACCACTGCTTTGCTTGCTGCTCTCACCCTGGTGTGTTTGGCCGGCTTTGCCCTCGCCCAGAATGCGCAATCGCCCCGGCCCATGTTCGCTACCATCCCCCCTCACTCGTATTACACGGTGAAACCGCCCGCCACCAACCTCGCCCAGTGGAATGGCAGCTACAACATCCACGGCACCACGGTGCGTTTCACCATGGTCGGCGGTGATCCTCGCAAAACCAACACCACCACCACCATTCCCGTTTTCATCATCCCGGTGAAGATGGTTTATGGATCGAGCAACGGCAACATGACCTTCGATCCCACGCTCACCTCCAACTTCGGCACCATGAGCGCGCAGCAGGTTCTGACCAGCTCGCCCCTGCTCACCTCCAGCGTTGATTTCGTGCAAGGCGGCGTGGACCTGGGCCAGACCCAGTACATTGACGCCTATCAGCGCGGCAACTTCTGGAAGTTCGTGAAGGTCAACACCAACCATCACGACGTGCTGGGAACTCCGACCATTCTGCCCACGCAAACGATCACCGTCACCTCTTCGCAGGGTTCGGTCATCACCAATCCGTTCCTGCCCGGCAAGAAAGTCGGCACCATGGACATCAACGCCTTCGACGCCAAGCTGCAGGGCTTCCTGGCTTCCCTGACGCAGATCACTCCCAACAGCCTTCCCATCTTCATCAACTACGACGTATACCTGACCTCCGGCGGATGCTGCATCGGCGGCTATCACAGCGCCAACGGCAGCGCTCCCAGCGGACAGACCTACGCCTACACCACCCTGGTTGACCAGGGCAACGGCGTGTTCTCGCAAGACACCGCTGCCGCCGCCCACGAAATCGGCGAGTGGATGGATGATCCCTTCATCAGCAACTTCGTGCCTTGCCTCGACAACAGCATCATGGAAAACGGTGATCCGCTGGTGCTCGATGACCACGCCTATCCCGTCGGTGGCTTCACCTATCACCTGCAGGACCTGGTCTTCATCAGCTACTTCGGCGGACCCAGAACTCTTCCGGTCAACAACTGGCTGAGTTTCCAGAACGACGAAAAGAGCCAGTGCCCGGGATTGCCGTAACCCTCGGCAGGCGACAGCAAAAAGCCCGTTTCTCTCTCGGAAGCGGGCTTTCTTCTTTACGAATTTCTCGGCGGAAGTTCCCGTCTGGCGGAGCGCGCCTAAGCGCCCGCGCCAAGTCTTTGTGGCGGGTGATCCATGCGCGCATGGTCCACATGATGTGGCAGGAGTACGACTGCAGCCGCCGCCGTCGAATCCGAGCAGGCATCCTTCAGTTTGCAGATGGTGCACATCAGCTCGGCCATCGTGGTCCTTTGCTTTTTACGCAGCGCTGCCATCTCTTGTCGCAGAGCGCGAGATTGCAGAATAGTTTCCCGCAGGTCCGCGCGGCACTGCAGCGGTTCTGAAACCAACGGCGACTGTAGGAATCCATGCGCCCTTGCGGTTTGCATCCAGCCATCAATCTCAGGGGCATTGGCAATGACAGGTGCTCGCGGGCCGGTCCCCAGGCGCCGCACCGGAAGACCCATTCTCTCCCAGCGCTGAACTGTCCTCACCCCGCGGTTAAGATAACTTGCAATTTCTTTCCACGAATTCAACAACCCGGGTTTCTGCTCGCACATAAAATCGTCCCCCATCAAGGGTACGGACTTGCCTGGCTTGACCTTCACGTGCCCCTCACTCTTGCCCTTGCGCTTTCACAATACTATAGTGCTCCTGCGAAATGTCCAGCGAGTTCCTGACCGTTGTGCCGATTCTGCAGACACTTTCATGAGGCGCAAACACCGCAACGCCAAGCAGAACAACAAGAGACCTCGCCTTGCGCGAAAGGCACGACGAATTCTCGACGGCAACAATCAATCGGACTTGCGCACGCAGGTCTCGGACGGCAAGCAAACACCCGCGTTCCCGGTCGTTGGCGTTGGCGCATCCGCCGGGGGACTGCAGGCTTTCACCGAGTTGCTGAAAGCTTTGCCGCCAGATCCTGAAATGGCATTCGTCCTGGTCGCTCACCTCGATCCTACTCATGAGAGCGCGATGACCGAACTATTGTCTCGCGCCACCAAGATGCGAGTTCTCCAGGTTTCCGATGGCATGCCGCTTAAGCCGAACCACGTTTACGTGATTCCGCCCGATAAGGACATGACCATCTCCGACAGCGCACTGCGCCTGGCCAGACGAGACCGTTCCGGCACCGTTCATATGCCGATCGATCGCTTCTTTCGTTCCCTGGCCTCGGAAATGCACGGCAGAGCCATCGGAGTCGTCCTCTCCGGGACCGCCTCAGATGGCACGTTGGGAGTTGCCGCCATCAAAAGCGAAGGCGGCTTTACCATCGCGCAGGATGCTTCCGCCAAGTGGACCGGGATGCCAAACAGCGCGATTTCTTCCGGCTGTATTGACCTGGTGTTGCCGCCCGCGAGAATCGCCGAAGAACTGACCCGCATTCGCGAGCACCCGTACGTATCCAAGCCCAGGCTCGTGGAACATGAACCGGTGAGGCATGATCGAAGCGCCAACCTGGCTCAACTGTTCCGCATTATCAAGCAGGTCTGTCACGCCGACTTCGCCCATTACAAACCGGCGACCATCCGCCGCCGTATTTTGCGGCGCATGGCTTTGCGCAACATCGAGAACTTGAGTGATTACGTCAGGCTCCTGCAGCAGGACTTGAAGGAGGTGGAGTCTCTCTACCAGGACATTCTCATCAACGTGACCAGCTTCTTCCGCGATCCTGAATCCTTTCAGGCTCTGCGCGAGTTGGCATATCCCTCCATCCTCAAAGACCGCGCTATCTCCGACACCGTTCGTATCTGGGTTCCCGGGTGCTCCACTGGGGAAGAAGCTTACTCGCATGCCATATCCTTTCTGGAATACGTGAGTGAAGTTCGCGCCGGTGTCTCGGTGCAGATCTTCGCCACCGACCTCTCGGTCAGCGCGGTCCGCAAAGCGCGGGTCGGAGTTTACAAGGACAATATCCTTGCCGACGTCTCACCCGAACGGATCAAGCGCTTCTTCACCAAGGTCCAGGGTGGGTACCAGATCAGCAAAGCGGTTCGCGACATGTGCGTGTTTGCCAATCAGAATGTGTTCAGCGATCCGCCTTTTTCCCATGTAGATCTCCTAAGCTGCCGCAACGTGCTGATCTACCTGAGTCAGGTTCTCCAGAAACGAGTGATTCCAATTTTTCACTATGCCCTGCGTCGCGGAGGGTTCCTGATGGTAGGCAACACCGAGGGTTTGCTCGGGACCGGAGCGGAACTGTTTGAACTGGTGCACAAGAAACATAAGATCTATCGCAAAAGACCTGTGGCGTCGCCGGTCGCCTTTGGGGCCGCCCCCGAACGACTCGACGCTCGTGCCAACATTGCTGAACCCCTGCCGGCTGTGCCTGCTGCCGAACCGGCGCGCTCGCCGGTTGAACTGCAGCGCGAAGCCGACCGGCTGCTCTTGAGCCGCTACGCGCCCGCCGCGGTTGTGGTCAGCTCTGACTTCGAATTGCTCCAGACCCGCGGCCAAGCCAATCGCTACCTGGAGATGCCTTCCGGCAAAGCCACCCTCAACCTTCTGAAAATGGTAAAGCCCGGGTTGCTGTTTGAGTTGCAAAAAGCTTTGGACGAAGCCGAGAAAACCACTCAGCCGGTGCGCAAAGAAAACCTGCAAATCGAATCCGACGGAACCTTCACGAACCTCGATATCGAAGTCGTGCCTTTCCATGCGCCTCATAACCCGGTCCACAGCTATCTGATTATTTTTGAGGATTCCGACGCGACCTCAAAATTCGCGGGGCAGAGGCAAGCTGACAGGCCGGAACCCGAAGATGTGAAAGAAAAATTGGTCGCTCAGCTCAAGCAGGAACTGGTGGCCACCAAGGAATATCAGCAATCCATGATTGAGGCGCTGGAGGCCAGCAACGAAGAGCTGCAATCTGCCAACGAGGAAATTCAGTCCGGCAACGAAGAGCTGCAAAGCACCAATGAAGAGCTGCAGACATCGAAGGAGGAATTGGAGTCGGCCAACGAGGAACTTAATACCGTCAACGAGGAGATGCAGCATCGTAATTACCAGCTGGCCCAGGCAAATAACGATCTTCTCAACCTCCTGGCCAGTGTCAACCTGCCGATTCTCATGCTGGGTTCCGATTTAACCGTCCGCCGCTTTACCCCCCAGGCCGAGGAAGTGTTCGGCCTTGCCCCTTCCGATTTAGGCAGGCTCTTCGTCCATGTGCGGCTCAAGCTGCATGTGCCCGATTTCGAGCGCCTTATGCTCGAAGTGATACGGGACGAGAGGCCGCGTGAGCGGGAGTTTGCTTCTGGCAAAACTTGGTACCGTATCCGCATCACACCCTACCGCACGACTGATAGCAAGGTCGAAGGTGTCGTGGCTGCCCTGTTCGACATCACCGACTTTCGAAACCGGCCTGCAGAACGGACCAGACGCAGCAAGACCCGTTAGCCTCGCCGGTTGCACAATCAGCCGGATGCGGAGGTCTGCCCCATGCCGACTGGAGAAACTCCCTGCAAAGTCATCGTCATTGGCGGCTCACAAGGTGCAATTGAGGCGCTTCTGCAGCTTGTCCCCAGCCTGCCTGCCGGCCTGCCGGCCGCGATCGGACTTGTCGTTCACGTTCCGGTTGACGCCGACAGCTACCTTCCCAACATCTTGCGGCGCCGGAGTCCCATTCCCGCGGATCACGCGCGTGATGGAGAAGCCATCGAGGCTGGGCGCATTTACATCGCGCCTCCCAATCACCACCTGACCCTCGAGCGCCACACCGTCCGGGTAACCCGGGGACCCAGGGAGAATCGCCATCGGCCCGCCATTGACCCTCTTTTTCGCAGCGCCGCCCGCAGCTTCGGCCCGCGCGTCATTGCCGTGTTGCTGAGCGGCAACCTCGATGATGGCGCAGCCGGCACCCTGGCAGTTCGAACCCGGGGCGGCATCAGTATCGTGCAGGACCCGAGCGACGCCCAGGTCAGCGAGATGCCGCAACGGGCCCTCGAATATGCCGGCGCGGACTACGTTCTTCCCGTGGCTGCAATCGCATCCAAGATCGTTGAATTGACCGAATCGCGAGGCGCTGCCATGAAAAAGAGGTCGAAGCCCGCCGATCCCTCCGCTTCCGAGGTCAGAAAGAACGAAGAATCCTCCTATGTCGGCGAGGGAAACGGAAGACCTTCAGTCTTTGCCTGCCCCGAATGCCATGGTGTCCTGTGGGAGGTCAAAGATAACAAGATGACCCGTTTCCGCTGTCGTGTTGGTCATGGATACACCGCATCTGCACTCAAGGGCGAACTGGATGTATCTTCCGAAAGGGCCTTGTGGGCTGCTATGCGGGCCCTGGAAGAAAAGGCCGCCATGACCCGGCGTATGATCGACTCCGGCTCAGGTCCCAAGCCGTACCTCGAACGGCTGGCGGAACAGGCGAAAGCCGATCTGGAGAACGCTCACATCATTCGCAAGATGATTTTCGCGCAAGAATAAGTTCCCGCACAGTTTTCCTTCCCTAACTTGGCCCCTCTGCTCTGTTCTTAAGAACGTCAGACGTGGCGTTTTTTGGCGTATCTGGGGTCCGACAAAATTCGCTACGTTAAAAGCCGACAAACGAGTCCATCTGAAGGTTCGGCTATGTCTGACGAGATCCCGGTGCTGCCGTCGGCAGCTGCCAATGCTGAAATTCCCCAGGCGCAAATCCTGCGCTCGTGGAAAGAAGTGGCAGCGTATATGCGCCGCGGTATGCGCACCGTGCAGAGGTGGGAGAAGCATCTGGCGCTTCCCGTTCATCGCGTCGGAAATCGCGGCGAAGTATTCGCTTTCTCCTCTGAGATCGACGCATGGTTCCAGCGTTTCTCGGTCCCTTCTGACCCCGCGGATCACGAAATCAGGAACTGGAGAGAAATTGCCGAACAGGCATCCCGCGAAGAAAATCCAGAAAAGTTGGTGCAACTCATCAACGAACTAACCCACCTGCTGCAGGAAGACGACGCCAAGTCGGACAAGAATAAGCTTCGTCACCCCACCCCCGGCCCGCGCAACCCGGCTGCCTGAATCTTCTGCCCGGGCTGAAATCCTGAGTTGCGCCGAAAGTCTGTTCAGTGACAACCATCAAACGCGGCGGTCCCTCGCGCTCTTATCTCCCGGGCGAGAATTCTCGCGTCCAAAGTTGCTTGACGATGACAACCATTGCCAGGGAAACGAACAGGTCAGCAAGAAAAGGGTGAGTGGGCCATATTCTGTCGAACAATCCGAACCACCAGCCGGCCGTTCCAAATACAGTCGCAATGATGGTGGCCATGAGCGTTCCATTGCTAAGAAGTTTCATAGTCTGCTTTGTTATACGCCGCGCGACCCAGGTTTGTTCCGGCGATTTTCGCTGGCTTGGCGATGCTACTTTCAGGTCAGCAGGGCATCCGCAGGACACTGAATCTGACACGACAATCAACTCGCAGCCTGCGATTGCATACAACGGGAAGTCACCTCTGAATTCGATGGTAGCCCCGGGGTGACTCGAACACCCGACCAACGGTTTAGGAAACCGCTGCTCTATCCATCTGAGCTACGGGGCCACGGCGAC
>Ga0070741_10004323_pt1 | contig 33314 bp, 40 predicted proteins | sample Coa_R1_4_FD_66440 | JGI IMG/M metagenome (GOLD analysis project Ga0070741, IMG submission 66440) | Surface soil microbial communities from Centralia Pennsylvania, which are recovering from an underground coalmine fire - Coalmine... | ecosystem: Environmental > Terrestrial > Soil > Unclassified ... | reverse complement strand
CCAGTCCGCCTCGATCTCGGGCGCGAAGCGCTCGCCGAGCGCCTCGACCGTCATCGTGCGGGTGCCGGCCTCGTCGTACGAGAACGAGAACGCGGTCGTCGCGCCGGCGGCGTGCAGCTCGAACGGCAGGCCGAGCCGTCGGAGCGCGGCGCGGAAGCCGTCCTCTTCCTGCTCCCCGCAGGCGGCCACGATCGTCGCGTCGGCGCCGAGCGCGGCGAGAGCGCGGCCGGCGTGCCACGATCCTCCGCCGATGCGCGGCTTGCCGTCCTCGACGACGTCAAGCGACAGAGGTCCGATCACGGCGAGCCGCACGGCTCGCAAGCGTAAGCGCCAGCGTCAGCACGAACGCGGCTCCGAAGCTCGGCAGCGAGGCGGTGAACGTGACGTTGACCGGATGCGTCCGCGCGACGAGGCTCGTCCACCAGCCCGGCCCGACCGGCGAGAGCCACTGGTAGAGGCCGAAGCCGACGAGCCAGGCGGTCAGCCCGACGGGCCGCCAGCCGCGGCTGTCGAAGACGTGCGCGGGCGAGTAGCCGGCGCCTGCGAGAAGCCAGTCGGCGACGAGGACGCCGAAGAGGGGCACGAAGAAGGAGCCGAGCAGGTAGAGGAAGTCCTGGTAGTTGCCGAGGTTCAGGGCGAGGGCGAGGCCCGTGGCGAGGGCCGAGACGAGCGTGATGAGGAGACGCTGGGAGACGCGCGGGAAGAAGTTCTGCAGCGAGACGGCGGTCGAGTAGATGTCGGCGAACGCCTTCTCGCTCTCGTCGATCGTGATCGCGACGAGCGCTGCGAACGCGATGCCGCCCGCCGCCGCGACCTGCGCCGGTAACGCCTGCGCGTCGGAGACGTGACGCGCGAGGACGATGAGGACGCCGAGGCCGATGCACCAGACCGTCGGCACGAAGTAGCCGATCCCCGCGCCGAAGCCGGCGCCGCGGCGCGTGCCGGAGAAGCGCGTGTAGTCGGCCGCGAGCGGCGTCCACGAGACGACGCTGCCGATTACGAGATCGACCGCCTGGCCGAAGCTCGGGAAGCCTCCCTTGCCGGGCGCGGTCCAGAACGCGTGCAGGTGCGACTTCGAGATCGCCCAGTACGTGAGGTACGCCATCGAGAAGAGGAGCGCCCAGGAGGCGATCTTCCGCAGGTAGCGACGGACGAAGCCGATCGGCCCGAGCATCCCGAGCGTCCAGCTCAACGTGCCGAAGACGAGCGTCCAGAGCCACGTGCCGCGCCAGTGGAAGATGTGCTGCGAGGCTGCGGCGGCCGCGGTCGCGATGATGATCAGCTCGAACGTCGACCAGCCGACGTTCTGGGCGACGTTGAGCGCCGTCGGCAGCCACGAGCCTCGCCGGCCGAGCGGCGCCCGCAGGACCACCATCCCCGGCACGCGGGCGTCCGCGCCGATCGCCGCGGCGACCCCGAGCAGGAGGTTCCCGGCAACCGCGCCGACGAGGATCGCGAGGAGCGCGTCCCGCAGCGACAGCGCCGGCACGAGCAGCGCGCCGATCACGATCACGAGGAGCGAGACCGAGAGGTTTCCCCAGAGCAGCAGCGAGTCGAAGAAGCTGAGCACCTGCAGCCGCTCGGGCACGGGCTCGATCCCCCAGGCTGGTGCGTTGTCCTGAATCGCTCCTCCCTTCGCCGGCATGACCCGGATCAGGTTCGACGGGTGTGATCTCAGCCGTTCCGCGCGGCACCCCGGTCGGTCGAGTGTACGAATTCGAGCCGCGGGAACGGGCGGCTCGATGGCCGAGCAGCAGCTGACAACGCCGCGAGAGCTGCTCGTCACGCAGCTGCGCCAGATGCTGGGGATCGAGCTCCGGCTCGCCGACGAGGTCCTCCCGCAGCTCGCGGACAGCGCGCACGCGACCGAGCTCCGGCGCGGCTTCGAGCGGCATCTGCTCGAGACGCGGGCGCACGTCGAGACGGTGCGCGACGTCCTCGACGATCTCCACGCGCCGGCGGAGGCGGAGGACAGCGCCGGCTTTCGCGGCCTCGTCGCCCAGCACGAGCAGCTCGTCGCCCGCTGCGACGGCGGGCACACGATGACCGACCTCGCGCACGCCGTGGCGGCGCTCGCGACCGAGCATCTCGAGCTGGCCGCCTACGAATCGCTCGTCAGCCTCGCCGAGTCGCTCGGCGAGGAGGAGATCGGGATCCGCCTCAGGGAGGTGCTCGAGCAGGAGGAGTTCGCGCTCGAGCAGGTCGAGCGCGCGCTCGCCAGGCTCCTCGCCGAGCGCGTCGAGAGCGAGCGCTACTAGGAGTTCTGTGGCAGGATCGCGGCGATGCGCGCGATCGGGGTCAGCACGCTGCTCGCCACCGTTCTCCTCGCCGGCTGCGGCGGCGGGGGCGGCGGAGGCACGCCGTCCGGCGAGGCCGCGAAGCCGGCGGCGAAGGTCCTCGCCGACGCGACGAAGGCCGCGCAGGCTGCGAGCTCGGTGCACGTCTCCGGCCAGGTCGTCGCGGGCGGCAACGAGGTCGGCGTCGACCTCTCGCTCGCGCGCGGCAAGGGCGCGACCGGGTCGGTGACGCTCGGCGGAGCGACCGTCAACCTCGTCGTCGCCGGCCGCAAGGGATACATCCGCGGCGGCGCCGATTTCTGGTCGCAGTTCACGCAGGCGGCCCCGCTCGCTCAGCTGCTCGCCGGCAACTGGCTGGAGATTCCGGCGGGAGCCGCCGAGTTCGGGGCTGTCACGAGTCTCGCGAGCGCGCAGACCTTCTTCGGCCAGCTGACGTCCGGCCACGGCCCGCTCACGAACCAGGGCGAGACGACCTACAAGGGACAGAAGGTCGTGGCGATCGACGACACGACGAGGCACGCGACCCTCTACGTCGCCGCGACCGGGCCGGCGTATCCCGTCGCCTTCGTCCGGACGGGCAGCCAGTCCGGAACGGTGACCTTCGACCGCTGGAACCAGCACGTGACGCTGAAGGCGCCCGCCGGCGCCCTCAATCTCTCGCAGCTGCCGTCGAGCGGCTAGAGCTTCTTGCTCATCGAGACGGTGTTCTCCTCGTAGCCGAGCGAGCGGTAGAGGTTCCGCGCCACGTCGTTCCTGCCGAACACGCTGAGCGCGACGCGGTCGACGCCGAGCCGCCGCGCCTCGGCCTCCGCGAGCTCCATGGCCGCCTTGCCGTAGCCCTTGCCGCGGTGCGCCTTGTCGATCCCGACGAAGTAGATGAAGAGCGCGTGCTGGAGCGGCGTGTGGCGGTCGCAGACCCAGAGCTCGCCGACCCTCTCGCCGTCCGCCTCGACGATGTAGAGGAGCTGCTCGGCGGACGGCTTCTGGCCCGGGAAGAGGCTCTCCATCTGTTCCGCCGCCATAGCCGCGGCCTTGTCGGGAGCGAAGCCGCCGTTCTCCGACATGTCCCTCGCGTAGCCGTCCCGCATCCGCGGGAACCACGCCTCGAACTCCTCGTCCCCGATCGGCCGTAGCGTGACGCTCACGGGGCGAGCGTAGCGGCGGCGTAGTCTCGCGCGATGGCTGTCGAACCGGCCCAGATGCTCGAGGAACTCGGCCGGAATCCGTTCTCCGGCTTCGTCCGCTACGACGCGCCGTGGCAGTGGCTCGTCCGCGACGGTGGGGCGGCGGCGTATCTCGAGCACGGGCGGGTCGCGCTCGTCTGGGCGGATCCGCTCGCCGGCGAGCCCGGCCCGTTCCTCGAGGAGCTGACGCGCGAGCTGCGCGCCCGCCGCCGGCGAATCTGTCTGCTCCTGATCGGGGAGGAGCTCGCCCGGCTCGCGCGTGCGCGCGGCTATGCCGTCCTCAAGATCGGCGAGCAGCCGTTCTTCGACCTCACGGCGTGGCGGCCGCCGCGCGGCGATCCCGGCAAGCACCTCCGCTGGTGCCTCAACGCGGCGCGGCGGGCGAGCGTCGACGTGCGGGAGTACGTCCCCGCGGACGAGCCGGCCGTACGCGCGGCGCTCGCGGCGTGGCAGGACGGCCTGGGACGGGCGCCGGCCGACTCGTTCCTCCGCGCCTCGCCGCTCGCCCTCGTCGAGGAGAAGCGCCTCTTTCTCGCGTGGCGGGACGGCAGAGTCGACGCGCTCGTCGCCTGCTCGACCGTCCCGGCCGCCGGCGGCTGGCTGCTCGAGGACCTGATCCGGCGGCCGGACGCGGCGAACGGCGCCACCGAGGCGGCCGTCGTCCACGCATTGGAGACCCTCGCCGCGGGCGGCGCCGCGTGCGCGTGGCTGGACATCGCGCCGCTGCGCGGCTCCGAGTCCCAGATCGACCCCAGGGCGCGCCTCCTCTTCCGCGCGCTTCGGCCGGTCGTCTCGTTCTTCGACGCGCGCTACCGCTTCGGCGCCCTGACGACGTACCTCGGCAAGTTCCAGCCGACGGCGTGGGAGCCTCGCTACGTCGCGCTCAAGCCGGTGCTGCCGGCACCGTCGCTCGTCCGCGCGCTACGGAATCTCCTCTAGCCCTTGATTTGCTCCCGCCGGCGCGAGAGACTCGCCGGCATGCGGCGTCTTGTCCTCGGGATCGTCCTGGCCGTCGGGCTCGGCGCGACCGTCGCCGGGCCGGCGAACGCCAATCCGCGGGTGGTGACGTGCGGGGACACGATCACTCAGCCCGGCACGTGGAACGTCCGCGGCAACTGCTCCGGCGCCGGTATCACGATCGCCGCGAGCGACGTCGTCCTGAAGCTCAACGGCCACAGGCTCGACGGCGGTGGGAACGGTGACGGCATCGCCCTGGACAGCGTGTCCGACATCCGGATCGAAGGGCCGGGAAGGATCTCGAACTACCAGTACGGGATCAACTTCGCGTACGTCGACGACGCGCACGTCGAGCATGTGACGGTCGTCGGCTCGACCGCCCAAGGCGTGGCCCTGTACGACTCCGGCAGCAACGTCTTCAAGTACGACGCCGTGAGAGGAAGCCAGTACCACGGCTTCACGCTGAACGGGAGCAACGGCAACCTGCTCGCCGAGGACGCGTCGACCGGCAACGGCTCGAACGGCATCTTCCTCGCGAGCTCGAGCGGGGACCGCGTCGCGTACGACTCGCTGAACGGGAACGGCGGGGACGGCGTCGACGTGGGGACGGTCGGCAACGGCCCCGCGAACAACAACACGATCAAGCACGTCACGGCGAATCACAACGGCGGCTTCGGCGTCGCGCTCGAGAGCACCTCGAGCGGCAACGCCGTGAGCTATAGCCGCGCGCACGGCAACCACTTCGAGGATGCCGTCGACCAGACCTGCGGCGCCAACAGCTGGAGCGACAACTCGTTCGGCAGCTTCGCCAACGGCTGCTCCTAGGCGCGGCCGTACCGAGCGGCGCGCGCGGCGGCCGCGGGCGCGACGCCGGAGTCGAGCAGCTTCTGCCGCGCCTCGCTCTCCTTCAGCACCTGCAGCAGCACCCAGACGAGGGCCGGCAGCATCGTGAACACGCTCTCGACGAGCATCACGCCGCCGCCGGCCTTCTGGTCGTCGAGCCGGCTCAGCCCCCACGCCGTCGGGTCGTGGAGATACGGCGCGTAGTAGACGTGGCCCGACCAGATGAACACCTGTGAGAGGACGAGCATCACGAGCCACATCCCGAGCACGTAGGGGATCTTCCACGGCGCGGTGAACCAGCGCGGCCCCGGCAGCGGCTCGAGCAGCGCCGCCCACATCGGCATCCCGAAGCAGACGAACGACGAGTGCTGGAGCGCGTGGACGCCGTCGTTCCGCAGCGCCGCGTCGAAGAGCGCCGGCACGTGCCAGAGGCAGAAGTTCACCGCCCAGAGCGGCAGCGCCACCGCCGGATGGGCGAGGAAACGGAGCCGGTAGAGCAGCCGGAAGCGGAGGAGCGGCTGGAGCAGCCGTCCGTCGAGCCCGAGCACGAGGAGGAGCGCGCCGACGTCCCCGAGCATCAGGTGCTGGAGCATGTGGACGGAGAAGAGCCGCTCCTCGCCGATCGTGTCGATCGGCGAGACGAGGGCGAGGAGGATGACGAGCAGTCCCGCCGCGAACGCGGCCACGCGCCAGGGCGGCGCGGGCCGGCCACGCCGCGCGAGCGTCCACACGCGACGCGTGTAGAGCGCGCCCGCGGCGGCGACGACGCAGATCTCGAGTGGATCGGCGTTCCACTGGTTCATCGGCGTACGGTTTTTCCGCTGATGCCCTCGGGTACCCGTTTTCCGAGTTGACGACTCGGGGGACGATGTGGCGCAGGGGACTCGCGGCCGTTGCGCTGCTTTCCCCGCTCGTGCTCGCCGGCTGCGGCGGCGGGGCGAACACCCAGAACAGCCTCGCGCCGCACAGTCACGCGGCCGCGGACATCACGAATCTCTTCTGGGTGATGATGGCCGTCAGCTTCGGCGGCCTCGGGCTCGTCAGTGGTCTCCTGATCCTCGCCTGGGTGCGGCGCGGCAAGCGCGGCTTCCGCGCCGCCGACGAGGACGATCCGCACCCCGGCGAGCGCGCCGCCTGGTGGGTCGTGCTCGGGATGGGCGTCGTCTTCCCGCTCGCCGTCGTGACGACGCTGTTCATCGTCTCGGACGGGCTGATCATCAACGTCACCGACGCGCCGGCCGCGTCGAGGACGGCCCTGACCGTGGAGGCCATCGGTCATCAGTGGTACTGGGAGTTCCGGTATCCCGGCACGGCCGCGGTCACGGCGGACGAGATGCACATCCCCGTCGACACGCCGGTCAACCTCGTCGCGACGACCGACGACGTGATCCACAGCTTCTGGGTTCCCGAGCTGAACCGGAAGATCGACACGATCCCGGGCCAGCGGAACCGGATCGAGCTCTACGCGAACAAGGTCGGCGTCTACCGCGGCCAGTGCGCGGAGTTCTGCGGGCTCCAGCACGCGCACATGTCGATGCTCGTCTTCGTCCAGTCGAAGGCCGCGTACCGGAAGTGGCTCCGCGACCAGGCCGCACCGGCGCGCTCGCCGGCGACGGCGCTCGAGCGGAAGGGCGAGGACGCCTTCTTGAACGGCGCCTGCTCGAGCTGCCACACGATCCGAGGCACGAGCGCGAGCGGCTTCGTCGGGCCCGACCTCACGCACCTCGGCAGCCGTACGACGCTCGCCGGCGTGATGCTCCGGAACGACCCGGCCGAGCTCGCGCGCTGGATCTCCGAGCCGCAGCAGGTCAAGCCCGGCAACGAGATGCCGGACCTCCGGCTCTCCGCCGCGCAGCTCCGCGCTCTCGTCGCCTACTTGGAGTCGCTGAAGTAGTGGCCACCGCCGTCTACGAGGACCGCCTCGAGCGGATGTGGCAGCCGCGGCCGGGCGTGCTCGGCTGGCTGATGACGACCGACCACAAGCGGATCGGCCTCCTCTACTTCTGGACGACGCTCGTCCTCTTCGCGGCCGGCGGCGCCGAGGCGCTGCTCATGCGCACCCAGCTCATCGCGCCGAACCAGCACCTCCTGGGGCCGGCCACCTACGACGAGATTTTCACGATGCACGGCCTGACGATGATCTTCTTCTTCATCATCCCGATGACGACGGGGGCGTTCGGCAACTACCTCCTGCCCCTGATGATCGGCGCGCGGGACATGGCCTTCCCGCGCATGAACGCGCTCAGCTACTGGGTCTTCCTCGGCTCGGGGATCTTCATCTACACGAGCCTCTTCCTCGGGATGGCCCCGAACGCCGGCTGGTTCGACTACGTCCCGCTCGCGAACGCGGTCTACGACCCCGGCCACGCGATCGACTTCTTCTGCCTCGGGATCATCTTCAACGGCATCTCGTCGAGCCTCACCGCGGCGAACTTCATCGTCACGATCTTCAAGCTCCGCGCGCCCGGCATGTCCTTCAACCGGATGCCGCTCTTCTGCTTCGCCTTCCTCGCCGCGTCGTTCGGACTGCTCTTCGCGCTGCCGTCACTGACCGCGGACTCGATCTTCCTCTTCCTCGACCGCAACGTCGGGACGCACTTCTTCGACGTCGCGCACGGCGGCTCGGCGCTCCTCTGGCAGCACCTGTTCTGGATCTTCGGCCACCCCGAGGTCTACATCCTGATCGTCCCCGCCTTCGGGATCGCGACGGAGATCATCCCGGCCTTCACGCAGCGGCGGGTCGTCGCCTTCCCGCTCGTCGCCGTCGCCGAGCTCCTCGTCGTCTTCATCGGCTTCGGCGTCTGGGCGCACCACATGTTCGCGACGGGAATGCCGACGATCACGGTCGTCTTCTTCGCAGCGGCGACGGCGGTCGTCGTCATCCCGAGCACGATCCAGGTCTTCGCCTGGTGCATGACGTTCATCACGGGCAACGCGCGCTTCAAGACGCCGCTGCTCTTCATCGCCGGCTTCATCTTCATGTTCGTCGCCGGCGGGCTGACGGGGATCATGTTCCTCGCGGTGCCGTTCGACCAGCAGGTGACGGACACGTACTTCGTCGTCGCCCACTTCCACTACATCATCTTCGGCGCCGCGGTCTTCCCGATCTTCGGCGGCCTCTACTTCTGGTTCCCGAAGGTGACGGGGAGGCTCTACTTCGAGCTGCCGGGGCAGATCAGCTTCTGGATCATCTTCGTCGGCACGAACCTCCTCTTCTTCCCGATGCACCTCGTCGGGCTGGACGGGATGCCACGGCGGCAGTACACGTATCCGGCCGGCCTCGGCTGGGGCCCCGACAACCTCGCGGAGACGATCGGCTCGTACATCACGACCGCCGGCATCGTCCTCCTCCTCGCGAACCTCGTCTACAGCTGGTTCCGCGGCCCGGTCGCCGGCCCCGACCCGTGGCACGGCGCGACGCTCGAGTGGACGATCCCGTCGCCGCCGCCGGAGTACAACTTCGCGGTCATCCCGAAGGTCTCGAGCGCGTACGCGAACTGGGACTACGAGGACCGGGAGGAGGATCGCCGCAAGCTCGAGCAGGGCGCGATGGTGCTCGAGCAGGGACACGAGCAGCCGGTGAGCTCGACCGTCGACGGCTGGTGGCGGGAGATCGTCGAGATGCCGCACGACTCGCCCTGGCCGATCGTCCTCGCCTTCGCCCTGTCACTCGTCTTCCTCTTCGTCCTCCTCCACCTCTACACGGTCGCCTGCTTCGCCGCCGGCGCGGTCGGGCTGACGCTGCTCGGCTGGCACGGCGAGGAGCCACAGGAGAGCGAGGCATGAGCGACTACGTCGCAGGCGGGCGGGCCGAGCGCACCGTGCCGCGCAGCACGGGCGTCGGGATCTGGGGGATGGCGATGCTCGTCGCGAGCGAGGTGACGCTCTTCGGCACGTTCATCGGGACGTACTACTACCTTCGCTTCACCGACCTTCACTGGCCGCCGCCGGGGACGCCGGAGCCGCGCGTCGTCGTCCCGCTCGTCTTGGCCGGCGTGCTCGCGACGACGAGCCTGCCGATGCAGCTCGCGGCGACGGCGGTGCGGCGCGGCCGGCTCTGGCGGGCGCGCGCACTCCTCGTTCTGGCGCTCCTCGTCCAGTCGGGCTACCTCGGCTACGAGGTGCACGACTACGTCCACCAGCTTCACGCGTCGCAGCCGCAGGACAACGCGTACAGCTCGATCTACTACACGCTGCTCGGCGCCGACCACGCCCATGTCGGGGTCGGGATCCTGCTCGGCATCTGGCTGCTCTGGAAGCTCGGCGGTGGGCTGACGCCGTACCGGCGCAACGCGACCCAGGCCGTCGCCTTCTACTGGCACGCGGTCAACATCCTGACCCTCGTCGTGATCGGCGTCCTCACGAGCGCGGCCGTATGAGCGTGCGCCGCCTCAATGTCGTGCAGTGGATCGGCGTCGTCGTCGCGCCGGCCGCGTGGGCGCTCCAGCACGTCGTCGGCTACGGGATCGCGCAGGCGCGCTGCAGCGTCGGCGGCGAGCACTGGGGGATCTCGAACACCGTCTGGGAGCTCGCGCTGCTCGCGTGCGTCGTCGTCCTCGTCCTGATCTCCGAGGCCGCGGCGGTCGCCGTCTTCCGCGCGACACGCGAGGCGAACTACGGCGACGGGCCGCCCGGCAGCGGACGCTGGAACGGCGCCTTGCCGGAGACGCGACTCCACTTCTTCGCCACGACCGCGATGGTGGCGAACGTCCTCTTCCTTGCGATCCTGCTCATGGACGGGATCGCGTCGGCGCTGGAGAAGGCATGCGTCGGGTCGTAGCCCTCGCGCTGGCGGTGCCGTTGCTCGCGGCAGGATCCGCGGCGGCGGCGACGCCGAAGAGCCCGCTCGCCGCCTACGGCTACCACCTCTACGGCGAGTACTGCCTCAGCTGCCACGGCGCGAACGCCGGCGGACGGCTCGACACCTCGCCGAACGGCACCGGCGCCGGCCCGGGCCGGGCGCAGCAGCGGCAGCAGGGCCTCGCGCCCTCGCTCCAGGGCGTCGGCGCGCTTGCGGCCGACTTCTACCTCCGCGCCGGCCTCATGCCGCTCCGCCAGATCGGCCTGCAGCCGCAGCGGCGGGCGCACGCGCTGTTCGGCAACCACCAGATCCGCGCGCTCGTCGCCTACATCGCGACGTTCGGCGGCCCGCCGATCCCGAAGCCGAAGCCGTCGCTCGGCAGCGTCTCGCAGGGCCTCCACCTCTTCACCGAGGACTGCGCCGGCTGCCACCAGGTCGTCGCGCAGGGCGGCTACGTCACCGGCGCGCTGCCACCGCCGCTCACGCAGGGGACGACGCCGCTCGAGGTCGCGGAGGCGGTGCGGATCGGCCCCTACGTCATGCCGACCTTCACGAAGAAGGCGATCAGCGACCGCGAGCTCGACTCGATCGTCCGCTACGTCGAATACGCGAACCGGCCCGAGCATCCGGGTGGCTGGAGCCTCGACTACCTCGGCCCGATCACCGAGGGCCTCGTGACGTGGTTCATCGCGATCCCCGCGCTGCTCGCGCTCTGCCTCGTGATCGGGAGGAGGTTCCAGCCGTGAGGCGCCTCGCAAACGCGGTCGTCTCGCTGCTCGTCCTCCTGCTCGGGCGCGGCCGCCGCCGCCCGCGCGGCGCTGAGCGGCTCGTGAAGGAACAGCCGCCGAACCTCGCCGCCGAGCTCGGCGTCCTCGCGCTGCTCGGCCTCTCGTCGCTGTCGGCGCTCGGCTTCGTCCTCGTCTACGCGTTCGCGGAGGACATCCCGGCTGCGACGCAATTCCTCGGCCTGACGCTGGGGCTCGCGCTCATCCTCTTCGCCTTCGCGCTCGTTGTCGTCGGGCTCAAGCTCGTCCCGACGGAGGAGCTCGCGGAGGAGTACCCGCCGCACGAGCACCCGCACGAGCAGCAGGTGATCGCCGAGCTCGTCGAGGAGGCCGGCTCGGGGATCACGCGCCGGGGCTTCTTCAAGCTCGGCCTGCTCGGCGCGGGCGGCGCGCTCTCCCTCGCCGTCCTCACGCCGGCCGTCTCCTTCGGTCCGCTCTTCCGCGTCGGCGACTTCCTGCGCACGCCCTGGCGGAAGGGGAAGCGGCTCGTCGACGAGAGCGGCCGTCCGTACAAGGCGTCGGACATCCAGGAGGACGACTTCTACCTCGCCTTCCCCGAGGGCGTCGGCTCGGCGGGCGAGGAGCAAATGGCCGCCTCGCTCGTCCTCGTCAAGCTGCCGGTCGACCAGCTCCGCCTGCCGGCACAGCTGAAGGGCTACGACGCGCACGGGATCGTCGCCTACTCCCGGATCTGCACGCACGCCGGCTGCGCGATCGAGCTCTACCGGGCGCCGCTCTACCAGCCCGACGAGCCGAAGCCGGCGCTCGTCTGCCCGTGCCACTACTCGACGTTCGACCCGGCGACCGGCGGCACCGTCACCTTCGGGCCGGCGGGCCGCGACCTGCCGATGCTGCCGATCTACGAGGACTCGAGCGGCTATCTCCGCGCGAAGGGGAACTTCGACGGGCCGGTCGGGCCGTCGTGGTGGGGCGTCCGGATGTGGAAGGCGCAGCCGTGAGCAAGGCCCCGCTCACGCGCCGCTCCGTCCGCTGGCTCGACCAGCGCAGCGCGAGCGCGCCGCTCCTTCGCAAGACGCTCCGCTACCTCTTCCCCGACCACTGGTCGTTCCTCCTCGGCGAGGTCGCGCTCTACTGCTTCGTCGTCCTCGTCCTGACCGGGATCTACCTGACGTTCTTCTTCGTCGACTCGACGAAGGAAGTCGTCTACCACGGCCACTACGCGCCGCTCTACGGGCAGCAGATGAGCGAGGCGTACCGCTCGGTCGTCGACCTCTCGCTGCAGACGCGCGCCGGGCTGCTCATCCGGCAGACGCACCACTGGGCGGCGAACGTCTTCGTCGCGGCGATCGTCCTCCACCTCTTCCGCGTCTTCTTCACCGGCGGCTACCGCAAGCCGCGCGAGCTGACGTACTGGCTCGGCGTGACGATGCTGATGCTCGTCCTGCTCGAGGCGTATCTCGGCTACTCGCTCGTCGACGACCTCATGTCGGGGATGGGGCTCGTGATCGGCTACTCGGTCGGGCTCTCCATCCCGTTCGTCGGCCAGAACCTCATGAACTGGATCTTCGACGGGATGTTCCCCGGCAGCGCGCGCCTCTGGCCGCGGATGTACATCGCGCACGTCCTGATCTTCCCGATCCTGATCGGGCTGCTCCTCGGCGCGCACCTGCTCCTGGTCGCGCTCCGCCACCACACGCAGTTCCGGCGGAAAAAGGCGCAGACGGAGCGGACGATCGTCGGCGTGCCGCTCTGGCCGGGCCAGACGCCGCGCTCGGTCGGGCTCGCGCTCGGGACGGCCGGCTTCCTGTTCCTGCTCGGCGGCCTCGTCGAGATCAACCCGATCTGGCTCTGGGGGCCGTACCACACGTACGCGTCGACGAACGGCGCGCAGCCCGACTGGTACCTCGGCTGGCTGATCGGCGGCCTGCGGCTCGTGCCGAGCTTCGACTTCACGATCGGGCACTACACCGTCGTGCCGAACCCGTTCTGGGGCGGCGCGGCGTTCCCCCTCGTCGTGTTCGGCTTCCTCTACTTCTGGCCGTGGATCGAGCGCCGCTTGACGGGCGACGACGCCTTCCACAACCTCCTCGACCGGCCGCGCGACGCGCCCGCGCGGACGGCGATCGGGATCGGGATGATCACGTGGATCGTGCTCGTCTTCCTTGCCGGCGGCGCCGACCGGACGTTCATCCTGTTCGGGATCTCGTACACCGCGCAGATCTGGGTCTACCGCGTCATCGTCTTCGTGCTGCCGGTCGTGTTCGGCGTCGCGGCTTGGTGGATCTGCAAGGAGCTGCAGGCGAGCGAGCGAGTCGTCCGCGAGCGCCACGAGGCGGAGGCCGAAGCGCGGCTAGCCAAGCTGCGCGGCTAGAGCGTCGAGATCGACCGGCTCGCTCGTGTCGATCCGGATCGTCTCGCCCGGGAGGTGCAGCGGGTCGTGGCGTCCCGACTCGACCGCTTCACGGAGCCCGTCGATCCGCTCGGAGTCGACATGGCCGGGATGGCGGTCGCGCTGCTCGTAGCGCTCGACGAGCAGCTCGAGCGGTGCGGTGCAGTGGATCTGGACGAAGCGCGCAGGGAGCAAGGCGAGACGCGCCTCGAGCTCGCTGCCGCAGACGAAGTTCCCTTCGAGAACGAGGCTCGCGCCGGCTGCGACGAACTCCTCCGCAAGCGCGCCGAGCACGAGGTAGGTGGCCTCGCCGAGCCGCTGCGACCACTCGAGATCGCCGCTGCCGAGGCCGTCGAAGAGAGCCTCCTTCACCGTGTCCTTCATGAGGAGCGGGAGCCGCAACCGCGCGGCGAGCTCTCGTGCGACGGTCGTCTTCCCAGCCGCCGGCGGCCCTTGCACGACGACGAGAAGCGACATGTCCAATCCCGTCACCGTGCGGTGCGAGCCGGCAGTCGTGACCATTTCGTGGTGGATCCGGCCGACAAGGAAGACGCCCGAACGATCATGCTCGCGCTCATGCGGGTGGACGCGAAGCTCGACACCATCATCTACCTTCTAGGCGAGGACGACAGTGATGAAGAGGAAGAGAACAAGACCGACTTCTGAGGAGCTCGCCCTCTGGGAGGAAGGCAAGCGACAGCTCGCCGAGCGGATCGCGATCCTCGACCGTCAGATCGCGGCCTCGAAGAAACGCGGGCAGCGCGACTCCTAGCTCTCGGCGAGTAGCCGCCGCAGTACGAACTGCAGGATGCCGCCGTGTTTGAAGTACTCGCGCTCGCGCGGCGTGTCGAGCCTCAGCCGCGCCCGGAACTCCTTGTCGTCGGCGCGAACCGTCACCTCGTCGGCGTCGCCGCCCGCGAGGCCCGTGATCGAGAACTCCTCGCGGCCGGTCAGGCCGAGCGACTCCGCGTTCTCGCCGGGCATGAACTGGAGCGGCGCGATTCCCATCATCAGGAGGTTCGAGCGGTGGATCCGCTCGTACGAGTCCGCGATCGCGGCGCGCACGCCGAGGAGGTTCGGCCCCTTCGCCGCCCAGTCGCGTGACGAGCCCGAGCCGTACTCCTTGCCCGCGATGACGATCGTCGGGACGCCCTCCGCGCGGTAGCGCTCGGCGACGTCGTAGATCGTTCCCTCCTCGCCGTCCGGCAGGTGCGCCGTCCACGTGCCCTCGCTGCCGGGGACGAGCAGATTCTTGAGCCGGACGTTCGCGAACGTGCCGCGGATCATCACCTCGTGGTTGCCGCGCCGGGCGCCGTACGAGTTGAACGCCTTCCGCTCGACGCCGTGCTCGATCAGGTACTTGCCGGCGGGCGAGTCGGGCCGGATCGCTCCCGCCGGGGAGATGTGGTCGGTCGTGACGGAGTCGCCGATCATCACGAGACAGCGCGCACCTTCGATGTCCTCGACCGGCTGCGGCTCGCGCGGCATCCCGTCGAAGTACGGCGGGAGACGGACGTAGGTCGAGCCGTCGGCCCACGCGTAGAGCTCGCCCTCGGGCGTGTCGAGCGCGCGCCAGCGCTCGTCGCCGGTGAAGACGTCGGCGTAGACGTCGGTGTACATCTTCCCCTGCACCGACTCGCCGATCACCGCGTCGATCTCCTCGCGGCTCGGCCAGAGGTCGCGGAGGAAGACGTCCTCGCCGTCGGAGCCCTGGCCGAGCGGCTCGGTCAGCAGGTCGACGTCCATCCGGCCCGCGAGCGCGTAGGCGACGACGAGCGGCGGCGACGCGAGGTAGTTCGCCTTCACCTCGCCGTGGATCCGCGCCTCGAAGTTCCGGTTGCCGGAGAGGACGGCCGCGACGACGAGGTCGCCGTCCGTGACGGCCGCGCTGATCGCCTCCGGCAGCGGGCCGGAGTTCCCGATGCACGTCGTGCAGCCGTAGCCGACGGTGTTGAAGCCGAGCTCGTCGAGATACGTGTCGAGCCCGGCGGCGCGGTAGTACTCCGTCACGACCTTCGAGCCCGGCGCGAGGGAGGACTTCACCCACGGCTTGCGCTCGAGGCCGCGCTCGACGGCCTTCTTCGCGACGAGCCCGGCGGCGATCATCACCGACGGGTTCGACGTGTTCGTGCAGGAGGTGATCGCCGCGATCACGACGGAGCCGTGCTCGAGCGCGTAGTCCGCGCCGGAGACCGGGACGCGCGTCTTCTCGAGCGTCGCGGTCCGCGCCGGCGCCTGCTCGTCGTCGGTGACGCCGTCGCCGGTCGGCGGGTCGCTCGCCGGGAACGAGTCCGCGACCTCCTTGTCGTACGTCCCGTTCGAGTAGTCGACGCCGAAGCTGCCGAGCGAGTCGATGAACATCTCCTTCGCGCGCGCGAGCGGGACGCGGTCCTGCGGGCGGCGCGGGCCGGCGAGCGACGGCTCGACGTCGTCGAGATCGAGCTCGACGACCTCCGAGTACTCCGGATGCTCGTCCGGCTCGTGCCAGAGGAGGTTCTCCTTGCAGTACGCCTCGACGAGCGCGACCTTCTCCTCGCTGCGGCCGGTGAGGCGCAGGTAATTGAGCGTCACGTCGTCGACGGGGAAGAAGCCGCACGTCGCGCCGTACTCGGGGCTCATGTTCCCGAGCGTCGCGCGGTCGGCCAGGGCGAGCGAGCCGACGCCGGGCCCGAAGTACTCGACGAACTTCCCGACGACGCCGGTCTTGCGGAGGATCTCGGTGACGGTGAGGACGAGGTCGGTCGCGGTCGCGCCCTCGCGCAGCGCGCCGGTCAGGCGGAAGCCGACCACCTGCGGCACGAGCATCGAGAGCGCCTCGCCGAGCATCGCCGCCTCGGCCTCGATCCCGCCGACTCCCCAGCCGAGCACGCCGAGCCCGTTGATCATCGTCGTGTGCGAGTCGGTGCCGATGACGGTGTCGGGGAACGCGACGCCGTCGCGCACCTCGACGACGCGCGCGAGGTACTCGAGGTTGACCTGGTGGACGATGCCGGTGTTCGGCGGCACGACGCGGAAGTTGTCGAACGCGCTCTGACCCCAGCGGAGGAACGCGTAGCGCTCGACGTTCCGCTCGAACTCGAGCTCGACGTTGCGCCCGATCGCGAGCCGCGACGCGAACTCGTCGACCTGGACCGAGTGGTCGATGACGAGCTCGACGGGGATGAGCGGGTTGATCGCGCTCGGCGAGCCGCCCTGGTCGCGCATCGCGTTGCGCATCGCCGCGAGGTCGACGACGGCCGGGACGCCCGTGAAGTCCTGCAGCAGAACACGGCCGGGGAAGAAGGAGATCTCCTGCGACGGCTCGGCGTCCGCGACCCAGCCGGAGACCGCCGCGGCCTCCTCCTCCGTCCCGGTGCGGAGGACGTTCTCGAGCAGGATCCGGAGCGTGTAGGGGAGCCGCGCGGCGGCGGCGTCGAGCGCGTAGATCTCGTACGTCTCGCCGCCGACTCGAAGCTGGCCCATCCTCCGAGTCTAGAGAGCGGGCAGCAGCTCCCGGCGCGCGAACTCGGCGAACTCGGCCTGGTTGTCGCCGATCTGGTGGAGGTAGACGTGGGTGAAGCCGGCCTGCTCGAACTCCCGGATCTGCTCGAGGTACGGCCCCGGGTCCGGGCCGGCCGGCGTGCTCTCCGCGACGTCCTGCACGGTGACGTTGCCGGCGGCCTCCTCGAAGTCGCGCGGCGCCGGCAGCTCCTGGCCGCCCGAGCCGGCGAGCGCGAGATTCGGCCAGAGCTTGTGGGCGCGCTCGACGCCCGCCTCCTCGTCCTCGTCGTACGCGCAGTGGAACTGGCCGACGACCGGCTTCCCCTTGCCGCCGGACTCGACGAACTCCTGCACGAGCTCGTCGTCCGGCGCGGTCGTGATGAAGCCGTCGCCGATCCGCCCGGCGAGCTGCGCCGCCTGCGGCTTCGCGGCGGCGACGTAGATCTCCGGCGGCTCGTCGGGGAGCGTGTAGAGCCGCGCCTGCTCGACCGTGTAGTGCCGGCCGCGGTGCGTGACCTCCTCGCCCGTCCAGAGCTTGCGGATCACCTCGACCGCCTCCTCGAGCATCTCGAGCCGCTCCCAGGCGAGCGGCCAGCGCGCGCCGGTCACGTGCTCGTTGAGGTTCTCGCCGGTGCCGACGCCGAGGGCGAAGCGCCCCGGCATCATCACCGCGACTGTCGCCGCGGCCTGGGCGACGATCGCAGGGTGGATCCGGATCGTCGGGCACGTCACGCCCGTGAAGAGGCGGAGCGTCGTCGTCGCCTGCGCGATGCCGCCGAGCGTCGACCAGACGAACGGGCTCTCTCCCTGCTCGCTCGTCCACGGGTGGAAATGGTCGGAGATGCCGGCGAACGAGAAGCCGGCTTCCTCCGCGAGGCGTGCCTGGCGGACGAGCTCGTTCGGGCCGTGATCCTCCGAGGAAAGTGCGAAGCCGAGCTCCATGGATGACGAGGTACCGGTTTCCGTCTTCGCAAAACGCGGCATGGGTTTCGGATGGAATTGGTGGACGTAGCCGTGCTGCAGACGTTGCTCGAGGGCGTCGCCCTGCCGGCGGCGAAGGAGGAGCTCATCCGCTACGCCGAGCGCGAGGGTGCGACGCCGAGCCAGCTCGGCATGCTCCAGCGGCTGCCCGACGGGGAATTCGAGTCGATCGACGAGGCGGCGGAGGAGCTCGTCTCCGTCCAGCCGGCCCGCCACGACGAGGTGCCGCGCGAGCCGGAGGAGGAGAGCGGCGACCCGCCCGGCGGCGACGACTACACGAACGCCGATCCCGAGAGCGGCGCCGTCCGGCTCGACTAGGTCGCGCGCCTCTCGCGCGCGCTCCGCAGCTCGACGAAGAGTGCGCCCGCGAGCGCGGCGGCGGCGAGGACGAACCCGGCGACGCCTGCGGCCGTCGTCCAGCCCTGCGAGTGGGTCAGCCCCGAGACGCCGGTGAGGACGAAGCGGCAGGACGTCGTGAGGAGCACGGCGGCGGCGACGTGCTCCCGGTCGAGGAGCTCCGTCGTGACCGAGACGAGCAGCGCGGCGGCCGAGGCGAAGAGCAGCAGGCTCTCCGCCTGCGGCGGGCCGGGCGGTCCCGCCGTGCCCGTGATGGTCGCGAGGGAGACCGCGAGCCACGTCGCCGCGAGGACCGAGGAGCTCGTTGCCGCGGCGAGCTCGCCGCGGGCGAGGCCCCAGACGGCGGCGAGAAGTTGCATCGGCACCGGCACCGCGAGGACGAGCCAGCCGATCGTGTGGAACTCCGACCGCGGGAGGATCTGCGTCTCGAAGCCGGCGTAGACGGTCGTCGCGATCATCAGGCCGAGGAACGCGATCGGCAGCGGGCTCGCGCCCGGCGCCTCGCTCACGCGGCGGGCTTCGTCGTCGCCTTCGACCCGTTGTGCGCGGCCCGGCTGCGCTGGGTCTCGACGACGTACTTCGGGGCGCGCGCCGACTGGAAGCCCGCCTTGAACACCGACCAGCGGAGGCACATCTCCCCGGCGCAGACGAGCGCGCCGCCGAGCACGGCAGCGCCGCGGCTCTTCCGGCCGCGCGTCGCGAGGAGCGCGGCGCCGACCGTCGCCATCCCTTTCGCCGCGCGCGCGTACTTGCCGGCCTCGCCCTGCTTGTAGACCTCGCCGACCGTGCCGAGCCGCAGCGTCATCGCCTGCATCAGCGCTCCCTCGGCGAGCACGCCCGCGATCGCGGTCCGCCGGGCCGGGCCGGCCTCGCGCGGCTGGACGAACATGCACGCCGCGGCGCCGGCGCTCGCCGCAGCGCTCGCGCCGAAGATCCAGGGCAGCTCCTGCCGCGCCTCGTGCCAGACGGGCACCGCGGTGTCGGCGACGAGGACGCCGGTGTAGGTCGCGAGGAGCGGCCCGGCGAGCGTCGCGACCGCCTCCGCGAGGATCTTCACCGGCTTCAGCCGGTCGAGCAGCTCGAGCACCGCCGCCGTGCTCGACGCGCCGCCGCTGACGAGCAGCACCCACGAGCCCATGTTCATCGGGGACGTGACCTTGACGACGCGGAACATGTGATGGAAGCGCTCCGGCCGTCCGAGATCGGAGACGAGCAGCGCCGGCGAGACGACGTCGGCGATCGCGCCGAGGAAGAGCGACCGCCGTCCGAGCTTCGCGTTCCCCGTCAGGCGGGCGGCCGTCGAGAGGACGGACGAGGCGCCGGCGAGCCCGCCGGTGAAGAAGTACGTCGGGATCTCCCACGTCCAGACCGGCTCCTTGATGATCGGCCGTCCGTAGTAGGAGCGGTGCCCGTTCGCGCTCATCGCCGTCCTCCGAGCAGGGTCGCGGCGGTGATGCCGGCGACGAGCGCGCCGGCGGCGGCGAGCATGTTCGTCCACATCGCGGGCAGGTGCTTCGTCGTGACGACCGGATCCGGGGGCAGCCCGTAGACCTCGGGGTCGTCGAGGAGGAGGAAGAAGGCGCCGAAGCCGCCGACGCCGTCCTCGGGATCGCGCCCGTACAGCTGCGCGCCGTTCCAGCCCTCCGCCGCGAGCTTCTCGAGCCGCGCGTCGGCGCGCTCGCGGAGCTCGTCGAGCGGCCCGAACTGGATCGACTTCGTCGGGCACGCCTTCGCGCACGCCGGCTCGTGGCCGCCCTTGAGCCGGTCGTAGCAGAGCGTGCACTTCCAGACGCGACCGTCCTCCTTGCGGCCGAGGAAGGCCGGCGGCGGATCGGTCGTCGCCGGCAGGTGCCGCTTGTCGAGGACGCCGAACGGACAGGCGGGGACGCAGTAGCCGCAGCCGTTGCAGATGTCCTGCTGGACGACGACGGTGCCGAACTCCGTCCGGAAGAGCGCGCCCGTCGGGCAGACGTCGAGGCACGCAGCGTGCGTGCAGTGCTTGCAGACGTCCGACTCCATGAGCCAGCGCAGTCCGGTCTCCCCGTCGCCGTTCGCGACGAGCGGCTTCTCCTGCTCGACGAAGGCCACGTGCCGCCACGTGTTCGCGTTGAGCTCGGACGTGTTGTCGTACGACTCGCCGGTCCAGACGCGGCCGTCTTCCGGAATGAGATTCCACTCCTTGCAGGCGACCTCGCACGCCTTGCAGCCGATGCAGACGGACGTGTCGGTGAAGAAGCCGACGCGCTCCTTCTGCTCGTCGCCGTACGTGAGGAGGCCGTCCGGAGTGCTCACGTCTTGCGCACCTCCTCCGGCTCGACCCGCGGATCGGCCTCGCGCCGCTTGCCGGTCGCGGAACGCGGCCGGGAACTTTCCCGGCCGGGCATCGGCGGCTCTGCCGCCGATGCTTCCAGCCTTGAGCGCGCCTGCTCGCGCAGCTCGGCGACGAACTTCGGCAGCTCGGGCCCGCGCGGCCGCCGGCCGGGCCGGATCCCGCACGTGAACGCCTTGACCTCCTGGATGTGGACGTTCGGGTCGAGCGCCATGTGCGCGAGGTCGTTCGCCGAGTCGCCGGTGATCAGGCCGCGCTTGCCCCAGTGGTACGGGAGCCCGATCTGGTGGATCGTGCGGCCGTCCATCCGCATCGGGCGCATCCGCTCGGTGACCATCACGCGCGCCTCGATCGCCGAGCGCGAGGTGTAGATGGTCGCCCAGCCGCCGTGCTCGAGCCCGACCTCGCGCGCGAGATCGGGATGGACCTCGCAGAACATCTGCGGCTGCAGCTCGGCGAGATACGGGACGGTGCGCGTCATGCCGCCGGCGGTGTGGTGCTCGGTGAGCCGGTACGTCGTCACGACGTACGGATAGACCTCCGCGCCGGGCTCGTCCGCGACCGGGTTGTACGGATCCTCGGAAAGGTCCTTGTTCTGCTGGCGGCGCGGGTTCGCGCGCTGGGAGTACAGCGGGTTGTCGAACGGCGACTCGTGCGGCTCGTAGTGCGTCGGCAGCGGCCCGTCCTCGAGGCCCTGCGGGACGTAGAGCCAGGCGCGTCCGTCCGCCTGCATGATGAACGGGTGGTCGCCGGCGATGGCGTCCTCGGCCTCGGCGTCGCCGGGCGGCACGTAGTGCGGGCTCTTGTCCTCCTCGAAGTCGGGGACGTCGAGGCCCGTCCACTTGCCGTCCTGCTCGTCCCACCAGACGTAACGCTTCCGCTCCGACCACGGCTTGCCGTCGGGATCGGCGGAGGCGCGGTTGTAGAGGAGGCGGCGGTTCGCCGGCCAAGCCCACGCCCACTCGGGCGCGACGTAGCTGTCCTGCTCCCAGTGCGGCTTCTTGCGCGCCGTCTGGTTGATCCCGTCCTTGAAGCAGCCGGAGTAGATCCAGCAGCCGCAGAGCGTCGAGCCGTCGTCCTTCAGCTCCGGATAGCCGGTGAGGAACTTGCCGGTCGCGACCTCCTTGCCGCTGATCTCCTGCAGGACGGCCTCGGCGTCGGGCTCGCGGATCGCGGAGTGGGTCGGGTACTCCCAGCGCAGCGCCTTGACCAGCAGATCGCGCTCTTCCTCCGAGTCGGCGAGCTTCTCCTTGATCAGCCGGCCGAGGTGGAAGTAGAACCAGAGCTCCGAGCGGCAGTCCTCCTTCGGCTCCACCGCCGCCCAGTGCCACTGCAGCAGCCGCTGCGTGTTCGTGAACGAGCCGTCCTTCTCCGTGTGCGCCGCCGCGGGGAGGAAGAACACCTCGGTCGGGATCTCCTCCGGCTTCAGCTCCCCCGACTCGATCTCGGGGCCGTCGTACCAGAACGACGCCGACTCGATCTCGACGACGTCCCGCACGACGAGCCACTCGAGCCGTGACAGCCCGAGCCGGTGCGCCTTGCCGTTCGCGTGCCCGACGGCCGGGTTCTCGCCCGCGATGATGTAGCCCTTCACCTTCCCCTCGAGCATCTGCCGGACGGTGAAGTACGCGGAGTTGTCGTCGTCGATGCGCGGCAGCGACTCGAAGAGGAAGTCGTTGTCGGCGTTCGCGTTCTCGCCGAAGTACGCCTTCATCAGGGAGACGAAGTAGGCGCGGAAGTGTCCCCACCAGCCGGTCGGCGAGGTGCTCGCGTCGACGTACGAGTCGAGGTCGCCGTACTTCTCCGTGTGCGGCATCGGCAGGTAGCCGGGGAGGATGTTGTAGAGGGTCGGGATGTCCGTCGAGCCCTGGATCGAGGCGTGCCCGCGCAGGGCGAGGATCCCGCCGCCCGGCCTACCGATGTTCCCGAGCAGCTGCTGGATGACGGCGGCGCAGCGGATGATCTGGACGCCGACCGTGTGCTGGGTCCAGCCGACCGCGTAGCAGAAGGCGCTCGTCCGCTCGCGCCCCGAGTTCGCGATCAGCGTCTCGCAGACCTCGACGAAGTCGTCGGCCGAGCAGCCGCACGTGTCGGCGACGAACTCGGGCGTGTAGCGCTGGTAGTGCTTCTTGAGGAGCTGGAGGACGCAGCGCGGGTCGAGCATCTCCGGGTCCTCCGCCGGCGGCTCGCCGTGGCTGAGGCCGCCGCCGTGACCGCCGTGGCCGGATCCCTCTCCCTTCGTCGGCGAGAAGCCCTCCTCGCGCTGGCCGGCCGCGCCGTGGGGCTCCATCCCCTCGTACATCCACTGCTCGACGTCGTACTCGCCCTTCGCCGGGTCCCAGCCCGAGAAGAGCCCGTCGAGATCCTCGGTGTCGGCGAACTCCGGCCGGACGATGACCGGCGCGTTCGTGTACTTCTCGACGTACTCCCGGAAGTAGAGGTCGTTCTGGAGGATGTAGTTGGCGATGCCGCCGAGGAAGGCGATGTCGCTACCGGCGCGGATGCCGACGTGCTTCGTCGCCATCGCGCTCGTGCGCGTGAAGCGCGGGTCGACGTGGATGACCTTCGCGCCGCGCTCCCTGGCCTCCATCACCCACTGGAATCCCACCGGGTGGTTCTCGGCCATGTTCGAGCCCATGATCACGACGCAGTCCGAGTTCTGCAGGTCCTGCTGGAACGTCGTCGCGCCGCCTCGTCCGAACGAGGTGCCCAGACCGGGCACCGTGGAGCTGTGTCATATGCGGGCCTGGTTCTCGACCTGGACGACCCCGAGGCCTGTCATCAGCTTCTTGATGAGGTAGTTCTCCTCGTTGTCGAGCGTCGCGCCGCCGAGGTTCCCGATCGCCATCGTCCGGTTCGCGGGGTTGCCGTCCTCGGTCGTCTTCTGCCACGTCTCTGCGCGCGTCCTGACGATCCGGTCGGCGATCATCTCCATCGCGTCGTCGAGGGAGAGCTCCTCCCAGGCGGTCCCGTACGGACGGCGGTACTTGACCTTGTACTCGCGCAGCGGGCTCTGGACGAAGCTCTTCGAGGCCTGTCCCTTCGGACAGAGCCGGCCGCGGGAGATGGGGGAGGCGGGATCGCCCTCGATGTGCGTCACGTCCCCGTCCTTGACGTAGACGAGCTGGCCGCAGCCGACCGCGCAGTACGGGCAGACGGAACGGACGACGTGCTCCGCCTCGTCGATCCGCGGCACGAGCTTCGCCGAGCGCGGCGACTGCGCCGCCTTGCCGAGCCCGAGCGGATCTCCCTCGCGCAGCTGGCGGAGAGCCGGCCACGACTCGAGGAATTTCGCCAGCTCCATGCTGAGGAGAGTCTTCCCGATCCGCGAAGGCGAGTAAACGGACTGCGATCTACCTGCAAATCGTGATGTTTCTGCGCCGAGGTGCCGGGGATCTGGAGAGGTGCAACGTACTACGAACTATCGAAAGGGGTCGGTGACCGAATGAGCACGATCGACGAACGCAGAGAACGCGCCGCCGCAGGCGTGGCACTTCGCGACGAGGGGGCGTGGCGGGACGGATTCGCCCGGCCGCGGGTCTTCCTCCAGCCGATTGCGGCTCCGTCCGCACTCGGCCTCGCGGGCTTCTCGGTGGCGACGACGATGGTCGCCCTCATCCAGGCCGGCTGGCTCGGCAGCTGGAAGGACCTCGGCGTGGTCGGCCTGTTCGCGATGACCTTCGGCGGCATCGCGCAGTTCTCCGCCGGCATGTGGGCCTACAAGGCCCGCGACGTCGTCGCGACCGTCGCGCACGGCATGTGGGGCTCGTTCTGGATCGCCTTCGGGCTCCTCCAGATCCTCACCATCACGGGTCAGCTCCCGGCGCCCGTGCCCGGGGCTCCGAACTACGCGCTCGGGCTCTGGTTCTTCGGGCTCGCGTACATGACCGGGATCGCGGCGCTTGCCGCGACGTTCGAGAACCTCGGCATCGGCGCCGTCCTCTGGACGCTCGCCGTCGGGTCGGGTCTCTCGGCGGCCGGCTGGTTCATCAGCGGAATCGGCAACGGCTGGCTCGGGGCGGGCGGAGTCCTCTTCGTCGTCTCGGCGGGACTCGCCGCGTACATGGTGCTGGCGATGTCGCTCCACGCGATGACCGGCCGGACGATCCTGCCGCTCGGGCACTACAAGCGGGACGCGAACATGCCCGGCGAGCGGCCGACCGAGCCGATTCAGCTCGCCTGGGCCGAGCCCGGGGTCAAGAAGGGCCAGTAGCAGACAGCGCTCGCCTCGCCCGCGAGCAGGAGGGCCCGCTCCGGCGGGCCCTTTTCATGTGCGATTTGCGCTGTCGCCTTGCGGGGATACAGGCGCCGTGAAGCACGTCGCGTTCTGGCTCGGCTGGTGGATCGCGCTCTTCTGGCTCTGGTTCCTCCTCGCCGGAGAGTGGAACCGGGGGGAGGTCGTCGCCGCGGCGATCGCCGCGACGATCGCCGCGAGCCTGGCGGAGCTCGCCCGCACGCGGACCGGCTTCGCGGGACTGCCGCCCCGGCGGGCGCTCGGCGACCTGCCGCGGCTGCTCGCGATGGTCGTCGTCGACTTCGGGATCGTCGTCTGGGCGCTGCTCGCGAGCGTCGCCCGCCGCGAGATCGTCCGCGGCTCGTTCCGCTCCCGCGAGCTCGACCGCAGAGAGGACGCGACCGGCGCCGGCTCCCGCGGCTGGGTGGCGCTCGCCGCGTCGTACAGCCCGAACGCCTACGTCGTCGACATCGAGCCGGAGAGCGCGGCCGTGCTCCTGCACGACCTCGTCCCGAACCGCCGCTCGGAGGGACCGGCGTGAACGCGTTCCTCGTCGCGGCGACGGTTCTCATCGCAGCCCTCGCTCCGCTGCTCGTCGCCGCGTCCGTCCGCCGGCCGATCGACGGGCTCGTCGCGCTCGAGACGGCGGGCGCCGTCACCGTCCTCGCGCTCGTCTGCCTCTCGGTCGGGCTCGGACAGTCGATCCTCTTCACGGTCGCGGTGATCGCCGCGGTCGCGTCGTGGATCGGCGGGCTCGTGCTCGCGCGCTTCTTCGGCCGCTGGACGTGATGAACGGCTGGGATCTCGGCGTCGACGTCCTCCTCGCGCTCGGCGTCGCCGGCGAGCTCCTCTGCGTGGCCGGAGTGCTCGTGATGCGGACGACGTACGACCGGCTGCACTACGCGGCCGCCGCGACGAGCGTGCCCGGCTTTCTCGTCCTCGCCGCGGTTCTCGTCCGCGCGCACTTCTCCGCCGGGGGCCTCGACGCGATCGCCGCCGTCGCGCTCCTCTTCCTGCTCAACCCGGCCCTCGTCATCGCGACCGCGCGCGCTGCGAGGCGGATCGAGGAGCCGGAGGCCGAGCTGTGACGGTCCTCGCCTCGACGCTCGTGCCGCTGCAGGCCGTCGCCTTCGCGCTCGTCGCGCTCGGCGCGCCGCTCGTCGTCCTGACGCGCGACCCCTTGCGGCAGGCGCTCGTGAACGGGATCTATGGCGTCTCGCTCGTCTGCCTCTTCGTCGTGCTCGAGGCGCCGGATCCGGCCCTCTCGATGCTCGTCGTCTCGGCGATCGCGTATCCGCTCGTGATCGTCGCGGCGATCGCGCGCGTGCGCGCGCAGGAGCGGAAGCGGAACGACGAGTGAGCCGTCGCGTCCGCATCGCGGTCCTCGTTCCCGCCCTCGCCGGCCTCGGCGCCCTCTTCGCGTGGGCGGTTGCCGGACTACCGGCGTTCGGCGACTACCGCGGGCCGTACGGCTACGTCCTGAACCGGATCGTCGTGCCCCTCCGGCACACGACGAACGTCGTGATGGGGACGACCTTCGACGTGCGCGGCGTCGACACGATGGGCGAGGAGTTCATCCTCTACGCGGCCGTCGTCGGCGTCACCCTCCTGCTGCGCGACGAGGTGAGCACGCGGCGCGTGGAGCGGCACACGCGGCGCCTCCGCAGCGACGCGACGCGGCTCGTCGGCGTCCTCATGGTCGGCGGCGGGCTGCTCGTCGGCCTCTGGCTCGCGGCGTTCGGCTACGTCACGCCCGGCGGCGGCTTCCAGGGAGGCGTCGTGCTCGCCGGCGCCCTGCTCCTCCTCTACGTCGTCGGCAGTCACCGCGACTACCGCGTCTTCCGGGACGAGCACTTCCTCGACCCGCTCGAGGGGCTCGGCGCCGGCGGCTACGTCATGGTCGGGCTCGCGGCGCTCGCGTCGGGGACGCCGTTCCTCACGAACCTCTTCGGCCTCGGGACGACCGGCACGCTCGCCTCCGGCGGCAGCATCGCCGTCCTCAACTGGGCGTCGGCGCTCGCGGTGACCGTCGCGATGCTGCTCCTGTTCGCCGAGTTCCTCAAGACGTACGAGACGCCGCTCGAGCAGGACGATCCGGGATCGTGAGCTACCTGCCGTACGCGGTCGCGGCCTGGATCTGCGTCGTCGGCCTGTTCGGCGTCGCGACGAGCCGGAATCTCATCCACCTCGCGATCTGCCTGACCGTGACGCAGTCGTCGAGCTACGTGCTGCTCCTCTCGGTCGGCTACGTGAAGCACGGCGGAGCGCCGATCTTCAAGGGGACGAAGCCCGGCAGCACCGCCGTCGACCCGGTGGTGCAGGCGCTCACGCTCACCGACGTCGTCGTCAGCGTCGCCGTCGTCGCGCTCATCCTCGCGCTCGCCCTCGACGCGCACCGGCTGGCCGGGACGATCGATCCCGACGGGCTCGCGGACGTGCAGGGATGAGCTGGATCCCGCCGCTCCTCGTCGCGATCCCGCTGCTCGCCGCGGCGGTGACCGCCGGGCTCGATCACGTCACGCCGGAGCCGCTCCAGGATGCGATCGTCGTCGCGGCGGCGACGGCGACGACCGCCCTCGCCTTCCTGCTCCTCTGGAGCTCGGAGGGCCACGAGGTCGTCCACTGGTTCGGCGGTTGGCAGACGCGCGGCGGCGTCGCGCTCGGGATCGACTTCGCGGTCGGGCCGCTCGCAGCCGGGATGTGCTGCGTGATCGGAGTCGTCGTCACGCTCGCGCTCGTCTACTCGCTCACGTTCATGAAGGAGGCGGCGCGGCTGTTCGACGCGTTGATGCTCGCCGCGCTCGGGGCGATGTGCGGGTTCGCGATGTCGGGCGACCTCTTCAACCTCTTCGTCTGGCTCGAGCTGATGGCGGTCGCCGCGTACGCGCTCACGGGGTTCCTCGTGGAACGGCTCGGGCCGGTGCAGGGCGCCGTCAACTTCGCGATCACGAACACGACGGGGAGCTACCTCTTCGCGATCGGCATCGCGCTCCTCTACGCGCGGACGGGAGCGCTCAACCTCGCGCAGCTCGGCCAGACCCTCGCGCACGGCCGCGCCGGTGGCCTCGTCGTCGTCGCGATGACGCTTCTCCTCTGCGGCTTCCTCATCAAAGGGGCCGTCGTCCCGTTCCATCTTTGGGCGGCGGACGCCTACGCGGTCGCGCCGGCGCCGGTCTGCGCGGTGCTCGGCGGCGTGATGACGGACATCGGGCTGATCGGCGTCGCGCGGCTGTACTGGACGGTGTTCGTCGCCGTCGACCGCGGCGGGGCGATCGGGGACGTGCTCCTCTGGCTCGGGATCGTGACCGCGGTGCTCGCCGGGACGATGGCCTTCCTCCAGCGCCATCTCAAGCGAATGCTCGCCTACTCGGTCGTCAGCCACATCGGCGTGATGCTCGCCGGAATCGGCCTGCTCGGCATGACCGGGCTCGCCGGCGCGGAGCTGATTTTCCTCGCGCATGCGCTCCTCACGGCGGGGCTCTTCTTCGTCGCCGGGATCCTCCACGCGGACCACGGCGCGATCGACGAGCTGCGCCTGCGCGGCCGCGCGCGCGGCTGCTGGGTGCCGGCCGCCGCGTGGCTCGCGGGGACGGTCGGGCTCGTCGGGACGCCGTACGTGGGGATCTACCTCGGCCACAGCCTGATCGACGAGAGCGCTGCCGCCTGGGTCGTGCCGTTGCTCTGGCTCGGCTCGGCGCTCGCCGGCGCGGCGCTCCTCCGTGCGGGTGCGCGGATCTTCCTCGGCTGGGGCGACGCCGACGACCCGTTGCTCGGGAAGCCGTTCGAGGAGGATCCGCACGAGCGCGACATCCTCCGGCCGCTGCTCGTCGGCATCGCGGTCGTCGCGGTCGGCGCGGGCCTCGCGATCAGCGTCGTCCCCGGACTCGGCCAGCGGGCGGAGTACGCGGCCGAGCGATTCCGCGACCGCGGCGCCTATGTCGCGCAGGTCCTTCGCGGCCGTCCCATGCCGCCGCCGCCGGCGCTGCCGGTCTCCGTCCTCCACACGTCGCTCGACTCGCTCCTGTACGGCGGCGGCGCGACCGTGTTCGCCGTCGCGCTTGCCCTTGCCGGCCTCTACCGCCGGCGCCTGCCGAACTTCGTCTCCGCGGCCGGCGAACGCACACTCGGCCCACCGGTCCGCGTCCTCCACGCCCTCCACAGCGGCGTCGTCGGCGACTACGTCACCTGGGTCGTAGTCGGAACGGCCGTTACCGGCGCGGCGTGGGCAATCCTCCTCCGGTAGCGAGAGGGTTCGAACGCCCGAAGCCCGCTTAGACGAAGGGCCGGAGGCCAAGACCCAGCGAAGCTGGGCTTAGCCGCAGGCCGGACCGCGCTCGCGCCGGAACCACGCTTCCGGCGCGCGGAGTTCCGTCTCCCCGCGAGCGAGAGCGAAGCTCTCGCGAGCTATCTTTGGGTGGGTGAGGCCGGAGGAGATCCAGCCCGGCAGAGCCGGAATCGTCGAGCACGCCGTTCCCGAGGAAGCCGAGGAGCTCTGGACGGAGGACGGCCAGGAGCACGTCGGCTGGTTCTGCGTGCGCACCGATCCGTTCCCGTGCCCGGCGCCCGACTGCTCGTTCGTCGCCACGTTCATGACGGCGGCGCATCTCGTGCTCGTCTGGGAGGAACGCGACGACCCGAACCTCCTCCGCCACGCGCAGCGCGCGAAGGAGGTGGGCCGCAACCCGCGCATCGTCTCGTACGAGCTCGAGTACGGCCCGAGCGCCTCGTACTACGCGTGGGAGGCGGCCGGGCGGCCGGTGCACGGCGTCCGCGGCAAGTAGCCCGTGCCCGACCTGAGCCGCTTCGGCGCGGCGCCGCCCTGGTCGCTCGGCGTCGAGGAGGAGCTGATGCTCGTCGACGCGGAGACGCTCCTGCCTGCGCGCGACGGCTTCTCCCGCGTTTTCGGCGAGGCGACCGAGCGCATCAAGCCGGAGCTGTTCGAGTCCTTCGTCGAGATCACGACTCCGGTGCTGGATACGCCGGAGGAGGTCGAGGCCGAGCTCCGCCGGCTGCGGAACGAGGTGGCGGAACGCGCGGCTGAGCACGGCTGCGCGGTGCTCGCGACGGGCTCGCATCCGACCGCGAGCGAGCCACCGCCGATCGTCCCCGTCGAGCGGTACGAACGGATGAAGGCTGAGCTCGGGCCGCGGCTCCTCCGCCAGACGGTGTGCGGCCTCCACGTCCACGTCTCGGTGCCTGACCCCGCGACGTGTCTCCGCGCCTTCGAAGGGATCGTGCCGGAGCTGCCGAGGCTCCTCGCGACCTCGGCCAACTCGCCGTACTGGGACGGCGCGCCGAGCGGCTGGCGCTCGATCCGCTCGCAGATCCTCCTCGAGATGCCGACGGGCGGGACGCCGCCGCTCGTGCGCGACTGGGACGACTGGCAGGCGCATTCGCGCGACGACTCGACGCGCCGCCACTGGGACGCCTGGCCGCGGCCGGAGTACGGGACGCTCGAGCTGCGGGTCATGGACCAGCCCACGTCGCTCGCGCGAACGGCCGAGCTCGCGGCGGAGGTGCAGCGGCTCGTCCGCGAGGCGGCGGCGTGGAACGGCGAGCCGTTCGACCGCGAGGAGTACGCGCGCGAGCGGGAGCGCGCGGCGCGCGAGGGAGGCGGCCCGGAGGCGGAGCGCCAGCTCGAGCTCGGCCCCGAGGCGGCCCTGCGGAAGATCGCCGCGCTGACGTTACGCTGAGAACGTGGCCACGCAGACCGACACGATCCAGGTCGCCGGCGTCCGCTGCGAGAAGTGCGTGATGCGCCTCGCCCATGCGCTCGAGGGGTTCGACGGCCTCGAGGCCGCGAACGCGAACCTCATGGGCCTCGTCTCCCTCGCCTGGGACGACGAGAAGACGTCGCGCGATGCGATCGTCGAGAAGCTGCGCAAGTCCGGCTTCCCCGAGCTCACCGCCGTCTAGACGTTTTCCTGGCACTCTCCTCCGGGTGGTGCGTCCGGGGTCGGCCCGCCTTCTCGTACTCGTCGCCGTGCTCTTCGCGGCGCTTCTACCCCCGGCCGCACGTGCTCCGGCGGCTCCACAGCGGCAGGCCGTGTTCGCCGGGCTCGGCACCTGGCTGCCCATCCCGATCTACGCGCGGAAGGCCTGGCGCGACCCCGAGACCGAGGTTGCCGCGATGGCACGGGACGGCGTCCGGACGCTCTACCTCGAGACCGGCAACTACAGGCAGAAGGCGGACCTCGTGCGCCCCGACCGCGTCGCGCGCTTCGTCGACGCCGCCCACGCGGCAGGCCTGCGAATCGTCGCCTGGTATCTGCCGTCGTTCGCCAACCTGGCGCGGGACGAGCGGCGGGCGCTCGCCGCGATCGACTTCCGGACGGCGAGCGGCGGCCACTTCGACGGCTTCTCCCTCGACATCGAGGCGACCGTCGTGAGGGGGATCCCGCTCCGCAACCGCCGTCTGCTCGCGCTGTCGTCACGGCTGCGGCGTGACGCCGGGCCGCGGTACGCGCTCGGCGCGATCACGCCGTCGCCGATCGGGATGTCGCCGTCGTACTGGCCGGGCATTCCCTACCGGCGCCTCACGCGCTTCTACGACGCGTTTCTCCCGATGGCCTACTCCACGCTGCGCGGCGACCGCGGCACCCGCGCGACGCTCTCCTACCTCACCGCGACGGTCGCGTCGATCCGCGCGCGCAGCGGCGATCCGAATCTTCCGGTCCACCTCATCGGCGGGCTCAGCGGCGGGATGGGCGTGAAGGAGACCGCCGGCTTCATGGACGCCGTCGGCGTCTGCAGCCTGCTCGGCTACAGCGTCTACCCGTTCCCGCAGACGCGGCCGGCCGCCTGGGCGGCGCTTGCCGCACCGCCGGCTCGCATAGGCCGCGGGCTCTCCTGCGGCTGACCGGGATGGAATAGGCGCGGCGTCCCGGCCGTTCCTGAATCCATGAGTGCCGCTGGTACGGTGGCCCGCATGGACGGGGCGGAGGACGCGCAGCGGCTTGCAACCGAAGCGCGCGACCGCGTGCGCTTCGAGGAGGACGCGCTCGCCCTCGCCGACCAGGTCTACCGCGTCGCCCGCCACCTCGCGAACTCGCGCGAGGACGCCGAGGAGCTCGTCCAGGAGACGTACGCGCGCGCCTTCCGGAGCTGGCGCTCGTTCACGCCGGGCACGAATCTCCGCGCCTGGCTCCTGCGGATCCTCACGAACCTCAACATCGACCGCGGCCGGCGGCAGCAGCGCGCGCCGCAGATGCAGCCGCTCGAGGCGAACGACTACTACCTCTACGACCGGCTCGCCGAGGACGGTGACGGCCCTTCGGACGAGGAGCGCGTCGTCGAGCGCCTGTCCCAGGACGACATCGTCACGGCGCTCGCCGAGGTGCCGCACGACTTCCGCGACGTCGTCGTGCTCGTCGACATCGGCGACTTCAGCTACGCCGACGCCGCCCAGATCCTCGACATCCCGGTCGGCACCGTCATGTCGAGGCTGCATCGCGGCCGTCGTATCCTGAAGGGAGCGCTCGCAGAATCGGCGTTGGAGGAGGCCGAAGCATGAGCTTCATCGATCCGTGCGCGCATTGCGAGGAGATGATGCAGCCGTACCTCGACCACGTCCTGACGGACGCGGAGATGGCCGAGGCGGAGGCGCATCTCGACGAGTGCGAGCATTGCCGGCGGCGCTACCGGTTCGAGGAGAGCCTCCGCGTCTACGTGCGGCAGGCGACCTCGGAGCAGATGCCCGCCGAGCTCCGGCAGAAGCTGTCGGCGCTCAGGATCCCGCTGGAATAGGGAGATCGACGTCGCCCGGCGGCGTCAGGTCGTCGCAGGCGACGAGCCGGGCCGGGAGAGATTTCGCGCCTTCGTCGGGCATGTCTCGCCACGCGGCGCGGGCGAGCAGGACGGGGTGGAGCCGGACGCCGCCGTACGTCGCCGCGACGACGTCGCCGCCGTCGGCGCGCCAGTCCGCGACGATCCGGTCGACGGCGCGCGGGTCGAGGTCGGGGCCGTCCGCGAGGACGACGACAGCGGCCTCGGCGTCGTCCGGCAGCGCGGCGAGGCCGCAGCGGAGCGAGGCGCCGGGGCCGCGATCCCAGTCGGGGCAGTGGACGCTCTCCACGGCCAGTGGATACGCGCCGCTCACGACGACGATCCCGTCCACGATCGACGCCTCGAGCGCGGCGACGACTCTGTCGAGGAACACCCGCTGCTTCGGCGGCTCCGTCCCGTACCGCGATGACGCCCCGGCAGCCAGGACGATGGCGTAAACGGACATGTACAGGTGTCAGGTACCAGACAGGGCTAGAGCGGACAATGCCCTCCGCTCGAACAAGCCAACAATGTCCAATCCGGCCATGTGCCGGCCACGTCCCTTTCGGACCCGCCCGGTGTCAGACACCTAGACATGTCCCGAGGGGACATGTCTAGGAGATCGCGGCCAAGGCGCGGCGGACGAGCGCGCGGGCGAGCGGCAGCTTCCACTCCGTCCGCGGCAGCGGGGTCGCGGCGTCGAGCGCCTCCACCGAGTCGATCCGCCACGGGACCGGCGCGACGCCGGCCAGCGCGATCCGCGTCTCGCCACCGACACGCGCGGCGGCTACGCCGGCCTGCGGGAAGGACCACCGCTTCCGGTCCATCGCCTTGAGGTAGATGCTCGCCTCCACCTCCGGCAGCTCGACCTCGAGGATCAGCTCGCCGTCCTCGAGCGTCGTCGTCCTCCGGTCGGCCTCGTCTGGAAGCCGGTAGAGCTCCTCCACCGGGA
>Ga0070741_10004322_pt1 | contig 33318 bp, 43 predicted proteins | sample Coa_R1_4_FD_66440 | JGI IMG/M metagenome (GOLD analysis project Ga0070741, IMG submission 66440) | Surface soil microbial communities from Centralia Pennsylvania, which are recovering from an underground coalmine fire - Coalmine... | ecosystem: Environmental > Terrestrial > Soil > Unclassified ... | reverse complement strand
CAGCCAGAGATGCCGAGCGTGCAGATCGGCCTCATTTACGGGCCAGTCGGCAAACCGCGCAAGGCCGTCCGGGTCTGACTGGAGCGCACGCCAGAAATTCGCAACCATGCAATCCTTGTCGTTTACGGTTTCAATCCCCGGCGGGTGCGGCCTTTTCAGCAGCACGGCCAGCGACCCCGCGAACGGTTCAACATAATTCGGCACGTTTCCAAACCTCGGCCAAACGAGATGGGCGACCTTCGATTTGCCCCCGAACCACGGGAACGGCGCTTTCATCTCCCGGTTGTCTGCTTCACTCACGTTTGTTTGGGTCAGAGCGACCCCACATCATAGATCAGGGCCGCCAGCGCAAAGAAAAGCCCAAACCCAAGCAGTATTGTTATTCCGTCCGTCATGGCTCTTTACTCCTGTCCCTTTGCGGGCGAAGAGATTTTCTTCCCGAATCGATCACATTCGTACAGGACGGTCCCTTTGCGGAAAGCGATCTTGTGAGGGTACGCAGGATTGGTCCAAGCGTACAGGTCCGATTTCTCGACCTGGATGGCTACATAGCGGTCGTCGGCAATAGAGCGAAACTCATCCGCGAAGTATGGACGGGAACAACCGTGAAACTTACCGGCCCCACATTCTTCTTCACCGGGATTCCAACGTGGATGCTCAACCACAGAACCGATGGCCCAGAGCGTTTCATTAACTGTGCCTTCCTGGGTTTTGAACTCGGCTGACACGCGCTTGTAGAGCGTTACGGAGTCGGACTCTTCAATGCAGTTATTTTCAAGCCATCCCGAAGTGCCGGGCTTGATGATCGGCTGAATGATGCTCGCCATTGCAGATTTCTTTTGGATTTTCCCTTTGGCGAGTGCCCAACAAACTGCAAAGGCAAAAAGCGCTACCGTGGCGAAGTCTGATTGCAGATGTACGCCAACACAACCCCACGCTACGACGCTGGAGTTTTCCCACGCTACGACGCTGGAGTTTTCCCGCGCTTCGACGCTGGAGTTGCCCCGCGCTTCGACGCTGGAGTTTTCCCGCGCTACGACGGAACTGTTTTCCCACGCTACGACGCTGGAGTTTTCCCACGCTACGACGCTGGAGTTTTCCCGCGCTACGACGCTGGAGTTGCCCCGCGCTTCGACGCTGGAGTTTTCCCGCGCTACGACGGAACTGTTGCCCCACGCTACGACGGAACTGTTTCCCCGCGCTTTTCTGACAACGATACGCTCCTCGGATTTGATGTAAATGCGCGTGTATTCCGCGAATGAATCGGGCAGAGCGTCAAGTTCGGCTTGCGTCGTGATTGTGATCATCTTCCTCCCCACTTTTCTGTCTTTGTTAAGCCCTCAACATTTTCCAGGGCAGCCCGGAGCAGGTGCTCAATCATCCACGACCTGCTCCGATCCTGCTCGTGCGCGATCCGGTCTATAGCCCTAAGAAGGTCGGAGGAAAGCTGCACAGATGTTATTTTGCGAGCATTATCGCGTCCGGGCTTCCTTTGGGGCTCTAGCGGACCAACTCTCCGTTTCATGATCAGCAGCTTCTCACTAGCTTTTAGTAAAGTCAAGTAATTTTTAGTAACTGTTGAAAATTGTGAGTACCGGGACCCTGCAAACCCCTGAATCCATTAGGGAGAAGGCTGTAGGGGGAAACCTGATTTCAATTGACATCCTTAGGGTTATGGCTGTAGGCTTTCAGCGGTCAATAAGGCCGAATTTAGCAGCTAAACCGTGGCGGGGCTGCTCGCAACAGTCCCGCCGACCTTTTGCGAGAAGGGAGCCGCCGACCCACAGTGTCAGACGATCCAGCAACCCCCTCAAACCCCCCAACATCCTTTGGACCGCGCTATATTGTTTCTGAAATCCTTCCGGCCAACCAGGTTCACATACTTGCCGGGGCATCCGGTGCAGGCAAGACAACCCTGCTTTATCAGTTCGTCGATGCCCTCCGGCTGGGGCAGTCCTGGTTCGGGCACCCGGTCCTGTCGGGCTTGAAGGTGGCCTATGTTTGTTGTGACCGCTCAACCGAAGATTACGAGCAGAAGTTTAGAGCAACGGGCATTCAGCCGTTCCCTGTTCATTCCCTGCTATCCACTACGGGGCCGGGAGGGGCGGAATTTGATCCAGAGGATATTGGGTATTCGAGCGGCGACCGAAAAGCGCGGGCCGGAGCGAAAAAGCTTCGTGTGGAGTGGTTGGAACGCATTTGGGGAGCTTCGGGGCAGTCCGATGTACTGATCCTGGACCCGCTCAGCCCCTTCCTGCCGTCCGACCTCCGCAACTATCATGCGGTTGCCAGCGCCCTGACAACGCTCAACAGGTTTTGTGGACGTCGCAGCGTTACGATCCTCGGCGTCCACCATGCCGCCAAGCTTCACGTAAAGGATGGCTTTGCTCGCCCTCAGGACCGCATTCTGGGCAGCGCCGCTCTACAGGGTTATAGCGGCACCCACCTGTTTCTCACGGATGCTGCGGAGATCGAGGGCCGCCCCGGCTATCACACTTTCGACATCAATCCCCATAATTCCCCTCCCGAGCATTATCAGTTGCAGCGCGACAGCCGGGGGTTGTTTGAGCCGTGGGTAGACCGCAACGTCGCCACCCTGCACGACCAGCTTTTGTTGCTGATCCCAACGGAGCCGGGGCGGGTTAAGAGGATTGACCTGGTAGAGAAGGCGGTTAACGAGCTAGATCGCTGTGCCAGCACCATTGATAAGCTGATTAAAGAGATGTTGAAGGATGGCCGCCTGATTCAGCCTGAGTATGGCTGCTATGCCCGCCCCGCTGTGACCTTAGCACGTTAAGGAACTCGACCGGATTTCGTCACAACTACTGCCGAAGCCTCGCATGCTCGATAGCACGTTAAGGACCATTCGCTTTCTCTTCCCCTAATGTTCGCCTTACATTCGCTGGGGTGCCTTCCAAGGTACTAAAAGTGTACTCACACCCAAGCCCATTTTATTACAAAGTGGCATTAAGTCCTTTAGATTGTAGGGATAACAGTTTGTAATCGACTTTGTAATGGAGTTGGAAATTACAAACTACTTTGTAATTTTATAAATCATTACAAAGTGTACTACAAAGTATATCCTATTGATAAATATATACTTAAGTTCACTTTGTAACTTTGTAATGAGGGGTGTGGTGTAGGACCGATATACCCTCTGCGGAGTCGTTACAAAGTTCAATGGAATGAAGGGGTTGCAGCGTGTCAATTGTAGGTGATTTTGGTCGTTATCTCCGTAAGTTGCAGATTCTGTTGAATAACGGCATGGATATAGGGAACGGGTCCGACGGCGTGCAGGCCGTTGGGGAGTTTGGAAAAAAGTTTGTGATTAAAAAGCATGATCCAAAGTATCCAGTTCATGTACGGTCCCTCCATGTTCCCGGTCCGGTTGCGACCCCGGTTCTCCGTCGGTGATCCCCGGGTTCGGTCGCCCGGTAGTCCTGTCGATCTGTTGTTGGCAATCCGCAATCTGCTTCCGGAGCCTGGCTTTGAGTGATAGCAGCAGCAGGGTGACTTCGCTTACTTCGTTTAGGTCGATTGTCATACGGGACCTCCAAAGGGATTGGCTGGTTTTTGCTCAGTTACTCAAACTGTTTATCTCTCGCTTCTTCATATTTGCGCGTCTCAGCGTCGTCCTTATCGGCCTCTTCAGATTCAAATAGGCATTGGGGACAAAGCCAAACCTGCTTTGTTCCAACGCCTCGCTGAGTTAATTCGTAGCATTCATCATCACAGACAGAACAGTGATTCCAATTCTTCATGTTATCTCCTAAGCACAGAGTTGGAAATTGGGGGAAAAGTGGTCAAGAATGCCCCAGGTTCAATTCCTGGTCCCTCAGCATGGGGCTAGGGGCGGCGATTGAACCTGAGGTCAGCCAGGGCCCTTTACGGGCGTTTTAGGACTTGGGGCGTAGCGACATCAGCAACCCGACAAAGGTTTGACCCGTGTGGGGGTCCTTCGCATCTAACCGCATAACCCGATCCGGTCCGTAAAGCCGTAAGGTGACTGTGTGGTTCCTGCCTTCAAACTGGGCAGCCAGCTTACAAAGCTCGGCCATAAACTCTGCGTTGAACGAGATGGTTGCCGTCGCATCTTCCGGCTTTGGCATAACCGTGTCATAGTTCGGGAATTGCCCATCAACTTTCGGCGGATTGAGCACTGTCGAGCTATTCAGGTCCGTTACAGCCATAACTGCATTTCCATTGCCATCTGTCTGCTCAGGATCAATCGCAATCACACCCAGCTTTTCCTGGAAGGCGCCCTTAACTTTGGGGATGGCCTTCATCAGCCCTTTTACCGTATTTGCAGCCAACATAAACGGTTTCCAACCTTTTCCGGCCTTGAAGTTCAGACCGTCTTTGACAGGAAAGGCCGCCGGATCATTTTCCGGCAAGCTAACAATGGCCAGCATGTGGCCGTCGGTTGCAACCGTTCCCTCAGGTCCTACCAGGATATTGTTGTAGGTGTATCTGCTCTCTTTAACAGGAGCAAACTTAACAACTTCCAGGTTCCTCTTATTCAGCATGACTCAATCCCCTCCATTTTTGTTTGGTTAGCGTATAGCTAGCTATATAGTTATATAACTGTATAACTGTAGTATCTAGCTATACTTAGATTAAATGATTTTAAACCGCCCGATCGGCCTGACTTGTAGGTTGCAACCCTGTGCGGGCGTTCCAGTCGGTTACTTCATAGATAGTTTGTTTCTTGGATTGGAGCGGCACACGGTGGAAGGTAAGGCCGATGGCTTCCCCGATGGCTATCATGCTTTCGATACCGCAAGCTCCATCCAGACAAACGCGAGGAATAGGAGGACAAGAGGCCGGGAACAGGCCATGAAAGTTCTTCGGGTCCAAACCCCTTAGCCTATCTTGATAAGTCTTTTCCATCCATGCACCTAAGACTGTCCCTTCCATGTCGTAACCGCCGCCGTTACACCTGGCTACCTTTTTGTCGTCCACGTACAACGTACAGATGTTGTAGCCGTACGTATCCCGCGCGTGACTAACTGTCCATTTGAATTCCAGAATCATGTGTTTGCCCTCCTGTTTTTCGGTTAAAGGTTAGTCGTTCTCCGCATCCATGATTGCGCCCGAGCAATCCGCGCATACACACCCTAGCTGGTGGCCGGATGCCTCAAGTTCCCTGTCGTCCTCCTCAACAGTCCATGCTGCCAGCTTCTCAACCTGTTCCTGCGACAGATTGGAAAGCGCTACACCGAACCGATCATTGCCGGTCTGAACGATGTTTACTGCAAGGCGCCCGGGAAACAGCGCCTTCAGTTCATTCAGTAGTGCGTGCATGTTTACCACCTTTTCTGTGTAATTAGCCCTACGAAACAAGGCGATCCCACAACTTGTCAGGAAGATCATAGTTACGGCGAGCCGCAAATATGGACACGCCACACTCCTGGCACATATCTACTTTTTCTGGTAGCGATAAGCAATCCCAAAATCTTACTGCCCGTTCATACTCAAGGTTGCTGAAGTGATCCTCATCTAACACGACGTAATCATTAGCCTTTTCACACAGTTCAATGGCTTTCTGATACGCTTGAATGTTAGATTCGTGGATAGCAATCCACTCCACCCATCCAACGGCCCAATGATTCTCCCTGACAACCTGAACTGTTGTCTCTTCCCCGTCCGGCGAATCCGCCCGAAGCGCCTCCAGGGTTTTCAATGCCACTTCAAAGTTAGACTCTTCAATAGCATCAGAATCCCGTGATCTTCCGAACCCGGCGCTATACCATTCGGGCCACTCCGCACCAAAATAATCCCTCGGCATTACCCACCTATTAACTGCGTGCATGTTTCCCCCTCCCCTTCTGTTGTTGTTGCATGAGTCTCTCGACTTCGCCAACAGGGATTCTCCATTCCCCGTTAGCATCCTTCTCGGCTCGGATTGATCCGCACCTGAGCTTCGAATAGATTGTTTGCGCCGTGCTCAGCCCGAGCTTGCGGGCGAGTTCCCCCGGTGTGACGCTGGGGGTTTGGCCGTTCTCATTCACGCTCATTGATCCCCTCTCTTTCTTCCGCCCGCCTGCGGTAGAGCTGCTGCTTCCCTGGCAGCTTTCCTGGCGGCTTTCTTTGCGGCGATTGCTTTTTCGTTCCTGCGCTCAAGCCAATTTGCATCTAGGCAGGAGCGCGTCACTCTCCAACCGCGGGCAAGCAATCGCTCCAGCTCCGCTTGTCCGGCGAGCGTATTAGTCGCAACAAACTTGTAATCAATCAGTTTGGCTTTCATTGTTCTGTTCTCCTATTGGGGAAAGCGGATTACTCCGCCATGCGTGCTGCTGGCAAAACCTCAGTCCCGTCAAGCCGATAAACGGGATACGGCGCAATCCCGTTCTCAAACCAATCGTGCCCGAAGCAATAGGTCCTCACGCCCGACGGCGTAGGATGCCGAAGGTCCCCAGCTCCAGGGGCGCATGGGGAACAAAAAGCGGCCAGTGTGTAGAATGGGGACTTCACGACGAAAATGTCGGAGTCATCCCCAGATTGTGTGCAAACATAACCATCCCCGTCATAATTCCAGCTTGCCGGGGTTTCCGGGAATGCCTCATCTGAATCAAACGCGGTTTTACACGCCAAGCATTCATACTCTGTTCCTGTGCCGTCTGCCAGATTTTTGCTTCCGCATCGCGGACAGGTAGCTGGGCCGTAATCCGGCTCGGAGGAATCCGCCCAAGCTTGCAGAACATCATTATTCAGAGAGATAACCCCATACCTGATCCCGGTTTTCCTACCTATGTTCGTCTGTCCCTTGCCGTAATCAATCCCGATCATTTTCCCCTCCTATTTGTTGGCCGTCAGGCTTAGCGCGTAATAATCTGCGCCCGCTGCGGCGCAATGATGTCTAAATTCAATAGAGCGTTGAGCAGGGGTTTGCGAATCCGCACCTTGCCCTCTAGCCCCTGAGCGTTGAAACGATCTTGGGGAACAATCGGCGCAACAGCTAGTGTCGGATGAAAGCTCCCGGTGAGGGCGAGCGTCTGTAGCCCGCTTACGGCCAGCTCGCCTGTAGGCAATTCAAGGGTTACTTCCTGTGCCCACCACGCCTGGTGGCACTCTTTGCCGCATTTGTGCGGTCCAGGCTGAAAGTGTTCAAACTTCAGCAACGCTTCGCGCAATGGCCCGGCGTTTTCATGCGTAATCACCTTTGGAATGTCTACTGTCATCTTTTTGCCCTCCTATTGAGCGGCCTACGAAACGTATTCGTGACCTGTCTGGTTGCGTACCGGCCCTCGCTACCACGCGAGACGCTCCGCACGATGCGGAGACGCGCTCAGCGGAGATCAACACTTCAGGCCGATGTTAGTAGCTTCGAAAGTCAAGTAATCGCCGTTTCCGACCCAACAATCGGCGCAAACGTTTACAATGTCGATCACCGTATTGTCGTCATCAGAAAGCACAATCCTGCGGACGATCTTCTTCTCGCGCTCATCACATACTTGGCAGGTTCCCGTCATTTAGATACCCTCCTCTGCCTTGCGGATCGCCATCTTCGCAACGTCGTACAAACTTTGTTCCACTGCGTCAGAGCCAACTTGATTGCCCCACTCGGCAATACGCTCCACAAATTCAGGATCGCGGTTACGCCAATCCATCAAGTCCTTGAGCGCCCGGAACAGCATCGGAGCGGCAGCTATCAATTGCGCGTTGGCCTGTTGCTCCAGCAGGCGAATTTTCTTCCGCTCGCCTTCGGTCAATTGATCCAAATTAATCATCGTTTTTCTCCTGCCCGTGACTGGGCTTTGTTGTTTACGAGGCCAGATTTTTTCTCGAGCGCCTGGCTTCGGCTCAGGCATCATTATAATGATTAGTGTTAGTGAATCAAACAAAAAATGATGCTCGCTTTCAAGTGATTGAAAAAACATCAGATAAAGTTTTGGGAAAAAGTAGTGCGAGTGGTAGCGGTAAGGGGCGAAGAAAAAATTAAGCCGCAAGTCGCTGAGTGGCCGAGACTTACGCGACACCTTTCGCCTCGTACCGGTTTAGCAGCGGTTGCCCGGTTGTGGCGCTGGGACTGGTGGTACGCTGGCGGTTTTCCCTTGTCAGTTCTTTATAAAATCTTTAGAAAATCTTAAGAAAATCTTTAGTTGTTCTTTAGTTGTTCTTTAGGTGCGGGCCGCTAGCAGGCAGGCGCACCAGGCGCACCAAGTCACCCCTTACGCCTAGGCCTGCAGTCACTTAGGGGTACGCCCATGCGGGCCATGCGTCCCATGACGCCCGGTAACGCCGGTACGCCCAGTCGGCATGGTATGCCTAGACGTCGTGGTACGCCTAAGACTACCAGTACCCCTAGTCACCTTAGTACGTCTAGGACCACTTGGCCGCCCTGGGGTACTCCTAGGCCCCTGGGAACCCTTCAACCGCTTCCGCGCGAGCCCCCCTCCCTTCAGGCAGCTCCGGGTGTTGTTGGCTTGATAGTCACCTGGAAAAATCTAACTCAATTTGCTCTCTAACGGAACTCTAACGAGAAAAGGGTTGCCGTCCAAATCAATGCTCATACCTGCGGCAACGGCACCAGGGGCATTCAGGGTGGGTGGGTTGGGGCTTCCAGCCCCGGCGCTTGGCAGCCAGGGCTTCACGGGCTTTAACCAGGTTGGCAGACGATGAGGAAGCCTTGCGGTCGCTGCGGGTAGACCCCAGGCGGGACATCTTCCGGGATAGATTGTTGTCGGTAGGATCGCTCATACCCAGAATCCTACTAGGAAGGTGTAGGATTTACAAACCATTTTAGAGTACGCCAATTGGGACAGATTCAAGGCTGTAATCAAACACAGGGCACCACTTCATATTTTTCGGCATCATTTGATATGGCAAAACATGAAGTAGCCGCAATCTCCCCCTATTTTCCTATTGACTTTTCTAACGGATTCTACCTAAGGTAATTCCTGTAGCCCAGCGAGGACATATCGGTCATGACGGACATAAAACCCTATGCGGAGCGGAAGCGGGAGAAACGCAGACTCCGATGTGCCCAGAAGCGAGCGGAGCGCCAAGCCTACTATGACCGGATTGCCCACGATCTGGCTCACTCCATCGAGAGGCTGCACACCAAGGCGGTCAAAACTAAGTTTCAGGAAAAACTTTATCCCTATGAGCCGGGGGAGCTATTCCCAACCCTGCCCCCCGAATGGCGTCCCTATGCTCATTCCTACTATCGTAACCAGATAACCAGGCATGGGCAGCCTCGCTATGGGTGGCAAAAAGGACTCTACATTGCCCGTTCCATCAAATACACCCGCTTCCACTACCTCGTCAAAGATAAAACAGCCTGGAGTAAGGACTGGACAACAAAGAAGCATAAAAAACGCGGCCACAAGTCTGCCGTGACCCGGGTTCGCAATGCGGAAATCCGACGCAAGGTTGCCGAGCTTCGTGCCGCCAAGGGCATCATCCCCCAAGCCCCCCTGCCCCAGCCCAGCATCGAAGCCGTCCGCCCAACCCCAACCCTGATGGACCGCTCCTCCATGACCCGGGGATCATCCATTAACCGTCTGGCAGGAATCTGAACACCCTTATGCGTAAAAATCCTGTGGAGGGTTTTTGACATGTCTGACATTCCAAAGTGCCGCAACAAATCCTGTCCGCGTTCCCAAACGGTTATCCTTGACGACACCGATACCGTTTGGACCCTGGGATGCCTGACCTGCCGGGGCGTCCAGATCATCTCGAAACCCACATCAACCGCCCGGGCACGCTACGAGAACTCAATCAAGATGCGCCATCGCCTCGCATCTTTCGAGGAGAAGCTAAAATTCAAGCGCCCCTTCGTGGGCTACACAAAACCAACCCTTAACTAGCCTCCCTTAACCGGATATGGCTATCATCAGGAGCAGCCCAATGTCAGACTTCGCGGAACCCCCAACACTCATAAAGAACGCCGCCTCCCCCGGCTTCTCCCGCGGAGCCTTTGCCGACGGTGACGGTCGCGCCGTCCCAACCCCTATCCCGGGCAACATCACCAGCGGCGCTCCCTCCGATGAAGACGAAGCCATTCTCGATGCATCCTATTTTCAGGGAGCCGGACCCGAGCCTGTTTCGATCCGCCGCCCCAACGCTGCCCAGCCCAAACCTTCCGCCCCCGGCTGGGTCAGGCTGGGCCGCCATTACTATTCTGACTTTGCCGGTCTACTCTGGCGCTCCACCGATCCGTCAAACCCGGAACTCTGCTGCGTTCTCACTTCCGCCGAGTGGACACCGGCAGAGGACTTGCGTGAAATCATAGCTTCCCGCATCAGTGATGGCCGCGACCGCTTAACCCCAACCATCCAACCCCAACAACCTCAGCAACCCCAGCAACAGCCATCGCCCCAGCGGCTGGCAAATCCGCCACAGCCGTTGCAGCCGTCGCAACAGATCGAAACCGACTTTACCCTAGCAACCTCAAGGAGTCCTTATGTCCCTTCCGACGATGCCCCCGATTCCGCCTGGATCGATGCCGCCGCCCCCGCCGCCCGAGCAGACCACGGCCCAGAAGAGGGCAGCGGGCCTGGAGAAAGCGAGGCAGGCTCGGGCAGAGAAACGCCAGGAGCGCCTGTCCCGGTCTCCAAGGCCGGAGTCAGAAAAGCCGTCAGCCGCGTCCGCGCCGCAACCATCGGCAGCGGACCGGCCACTTAAACCCGCCCTCAACCCGAACGTCGATATCCGCGCCATCGATTTCTCCACCATCGACCTTGATGAGGGCCGGAAGGAGATTGCCGCCCTGCGCCTCTCCTACGAAACAGCCTGCAAAATCATGCAGCGCCGCGAGGCGGAATCCCGCTCGGGCCGCGATGTTTCCTGCTGGACTTTCGAGCACTCCAAATCCACCAAATCCCGCTGCCCCGACTACTGCCGCCGCGTGTTCCGCGAGGGCACTGAAGTCATGCGCAAGCTTATCCGCAACCATGACACCCAAAGCTACGACCCCCTCTACCTCTGTTCCCAGCAATGCTACATGCTGTGGTCCCGCGCAACCATAGGAGGATCTGTAGCCCCCTAACCCCCAACCCCCTAACCCCCTAACCCAAACCAACCCTAACCTCTATGGACTTTGCAGCATGCCGTAAATTCCTGGAAAAACTTCGCATCCGGGACCGTGACTCGGGCCACATGGTCCCTTTCCGCCTGAACCCCAACCAGCTAAAGATTCAGGAGGCTGCCGAAAAACTTCAGCGAAAAAACAAGCCCGTCTGGCTGATCTCCGTCAAGAGCCGCCGTGTCGGCTTCTCGTCATGGGCCGAAGGCATCGGCTTCTGCCACTGCCTTGCCCACCCGAATGCCAACGGCCTTGTTCTGGCCCATCAGGCATCTTCGGCCAAAGAACTATTCAAAATTCCTCTGGGTCTGGCCCGCGACCTCCCCTTCCCTCTCGATCCGCCGCCGACCCAGCACAAGATCACCTTCCCCCTAAAGAGCGGCCACTCCTACCTCTCGGTTGCCACCGCCGGTTCCTCATCCTCCGGGCGCGGCTGGACCTTGAGCTTCCTTCACCTCTCGGAGGCCGCTTTCTACCCGGAAGATGCATCCTTCGAGGCCCTTCTGCCTGCCGTCTCCTACTCTCCCGATACCATCCTGGTCATCGAATCTACCGCCAACGGCATGGTCTACGAGGGCAAAGCCTTCTATGAGATGTGGCAGGCTGCCGAGCAGGGCCAAAGCGAATTTACCCCGATCTTCCTGTCGTGGCTTGACGATCCTGCCTGCGTCCGGGACCCGGAGGAAGCCCGCGACGCCCCCATTGATGCGGATGAAAAAGACCTGCTTAAGATGGGCGCCACCATCGCTCAGCTTGCATGGAGGCGCTGGTGCCTGGATTCCCGTTGCGGCGGGCGTATCGAAACCTTCAACCAGGAATACCCGGCCACCGCCTCGCTTGCCTTTGTCTCCTCCGGCAACCCCTGCTTCGACTCCTCCGAGATCAGGTGGGCCGAATCAACCATCCATGACCCCATCTGGTCAGGAATGGTTGAGTCCGACGCACGCGGCACCCTGACCCGCACCGACCATTCCTCCGGTCCCCTCTTCATCTGGCACCTCCCGGAACCCAACCATCATTACTACATCGGCGCTGATGCCGCACGCGGTTCCGACTCCGGCGAGGAAGGGGCGATAGGCGACTTCGCGGCTGCCGTAGTCATCGACGGCACCACCGGAGAGGTTGCCGCCCGCTTTGCCGAACGCTGGCCCCCGGAACGCTTTGCCGACATGCTGGACGGTCTGGGCCGCTTCTACAACCGCGCCATGCTTAACATCGAGCTTACCGGAAACCTTGGCCTCGAAGTACAGCGCCGCCTCCGCGACGATTACCGCTACCCCAACCTCTACAAGTGGAAGGGCAAGGATGACCGCGCTTACCACACCAGGCGCTTCAGCCTGGGTTGGGAAACCAATTCCCGTACACGCCCGATGGCAATGAATATGTTCCGCGCCGCTATCCGGGAAGGCTCCCTGGTAGAACTTAACGACAAATCCCTTCTCATCCAGATGAAGGCCGCCGTAATGGAGGATGCTAACCGCTGGGAAGTGATCGAGCGCCTGCACGACGACATCCTTATGGCAGCCCTGCTCGCCAATGCAGCCCGCGTCCAGTATCCTCCCCCTATTCTGGTGCAGCGCTTTGCCAACAACCTTGATGCCGACGGCTCGCAGCGCCCCATGCCCCAGGTCCGGGACGATGTTTCCGAATCCCTGAAGCGCCATTACGATTCCGTAACACGCGCCGCTAAAAAGGAGGCAGAGCCTGCCCGTCTGCTTGGCGTATGACACCCCCAACCCACACAACCCCTAACCCCCAATCCCTTAAAGGAGCCGCATGGACTCGCTGAACTCACAGGAAGGCCAGCTTCGCAACCTGACCCGCATCCTCATTGCCCTTGCCGAAATGACCGCGGGCGGAGAAATCCGCATTCCGCTCAACTCTCTTTCTCGCGTCGGTGAAGGCTGCTATCTGATAAAATTCATCGACGAATCTACCCACGACCTGGTCATCCGCCGCTCCCCGGAAGGCAGTGAAGTCCTTGCCGTGGGACCGGCGGCAGGAGGAAAATCATGGACAACAACTACCCAGGCAGCCGCCCAGACCCCGGACCGGACGCCCCGTACAAACTTTCTGACCGACGCCGAGATAGCCGCGCTCGAACAGCGCCGTCAGATGGAAGCAGCGGAGACTCTGAAGGCTCAGCAGCAGACAGCGAGGTTCGGTCAACCTCGGCCCTCCTCGATGAGATCGGAAAGAAGTTTTGCTCCCTGAGAGATTCCAAGCGCTCCGACGCCCTGCGATCCCTTCAGAGCGACCTGATGATGCACCTGGGGCAGATTGTTCCCGCAGCCGCATCTCTCTCCGAAGTCATCAAGCTGGCCGTCGTAGAGGTCGAGGACCTTCTCAAGGGAACGCAGTCCAAAGAAGGCGAGTCTCCCATCGACCTGTTCTCCAACTTCCTTATGACCGGTGACGACCCGCGTAAGGAAAAGAAGAAACTCATTGACGGAGATTCCACCAAAACTATACAGTAATCCTGCCTGCATCCTTTGCCGATGGAGCCGGAGGCCATGAGAATCATATCCGCTACCCGCAAATCTCAGCCCGACCCGGAAGAGACGCCCGATTCAAAACTGATCCGTCAGATCGACAACCTTCAATTCCTCTCGAAGTCCTTCCGCGACGATTCCCTCACCACGGGTCACTTTGACGACGCCAAGCGCTTCTTCACGCTCATCAATCCGATCGGCCCTACTCCATCTTTCCGCCCCCACGTGGACATCCCGGAGCTTCAGATGCTATTCCTCAACGAAGCTACGGACCTCTCCGACGCGGACCCCCGGGTTTATATCTCATCGCAGGGCGAGCGGGACAAGAAACGCGAGAAAGCCTTCCAGCGCTACTGGGCCAAGGAGCACGTTAACCAGCGCATCTTCGAAGCTAACATCTGGTCGCTATTTTCGAGCGTCGGCTTTCTTCAGGTCGGCGTAACGGAATCAGGCTTAACCCGCACGGGCCGCACCCGGGTTTGGGTAAAGTCACGAAACCCCGAAACGGTCTACCCTGATCCCGCGGCCACCTCAGAGGAAAACTGGGCTTATGTCATCCTCGAAGATGAAATGTATATTGACCAGGCTTGCCAGTTTTTTGATCGCGCCCGTTTCATCCGGTCAAGCGGCAGGATGCTTCGCCTGCTTCAGTCCTCTGCCGCATCCGGCAGCTTCGAGCTTCCTCCGGGCCCCATGTCCGTAACAGGCGGCCCCTACGCATCCAACGATGAGGAAGTTACAACCGATGGCCGTATTGTTGTCCGCTACTGCTTCTGCTACGACTCCACCGAACAATCAGTACGGGAATCGGCAGGCTCATCTTTTAACACCTCTTCCGTCATCCCTGCCGGTTTTCAGCGCCGTTACCCGCATGGCCGCATGATCGTGGATTCCGAAGGTATCGTCCTGTTCGATGATGACAATCCATTTCCCTTTAGCGAATTTCCGATCATCCGCATAACCTCGATGCCCACCCTCTACGGCTTCTGGGGGGTCCCGCCGCAACGCTACAGCCGCGACCTCCAGAACCTCGCGGGCCGCATGTATACCCAGGTCTTTGAGAACGCCGTCCGGCTCAACAACGGCGTCTGGTTCATCAATGAAGTCGCGGGCGTTGACCCGGCAAACTTCGGCGGCATTCCCGCTGAAGTGCAGATTGTCAACTCTCAAACGCAGCAGGGCCACATTGACCTGAAGGTGCCCCCGGCCTTCCCTCAGCACTTTCTGGAGTACCCGGAACTTCTGCTCCAGAAGCAGCGTACCCTGCAAGGATTCACTCCGGCTCGCTCCGGCGAGCCCGGCTCCGGCAATATCAGCCCCAACCTTTTCGACTCCTCCATCTATCAGTCTCAATTCCTGACCCGGATGCGCTCGCGGCTAATGGCGGAACCCTTGCAACGGCTGGCTGAAATCATGTTCTATACCATGCTTACCTACATGACCGACTCCCGCACTTTCCCGGCCTTCAACGAAGCCGACATTGATGAGGTTCGCTGGGAAGGCGACCCGAATGCCAACATCGCCGATCACCTGATAGAGCTTGACCCCAACTCCATCGAAGCTGTCTCGGCCAAAGCGCTCCGTCAGATGGTTCCGATGCTGCGCCAGCAAGGTCTCATTGATGCCCGCACCGGACTTGAACTCATGGGTATTCCCGGAGCGGATGAGATTGCCGACAACATCGAAAATGAGCAGAAGCTCGCGGCCCTCGCCAAGATGAGCCGAAAGGGAAAATAACCGATGACCCCTACAGTCCCGCTGACCCCCACGGCCCCATCAACAGCCTCACCGATGATCATCCCATCAACCCCCGTCGGTCCTCCCACCACTGCTCCGGGCGAAGAGATTGTTACGCCCCGCGACTTGGCTATACGCTATAACCGCTCCGACCGCCAGGTGCGCCGCTGGTGCCTTAACGGAACCCTTGTAGAATTTGGATTCCGCGTCTGCCAGGACATTACCGGACGCTGGTGGATTGTCATTCCTCCAACCCGCTAACCACTCCTCGTCCCTGGACATATCGGACACTCCCGTTTGACACTCCGCTTCTTTCTCGCTCACTCTGTAGCCTCGATGCAATACCAGGGCCACAAAGTAGAAATCCTGAGTTGGGGAAAATACGATGACGGTGAATGGTACGAAGCCAAACTTGCGTGCGACGGCCATCTTTGCCTTCCTGTTTATTTCCATGCTCAGCAGATCGAACAACTCACCCGGCGTGAACGCATCGAACCATTTCTCTGCCGGAAGGCAGTTGAACTCCTAGAATTGTACGGTGATGTGCGCGACGGCATCCCGCCCGACCAAGGAGATTTTACCAAGGAGGTTGAGACTTATGGCACGGCGTGGTAAACGCGGTCACAAGCGCTCCCACAAGCGGGGCGGACGGCGCAAGTAAGATCACCGATTCATCTCTCTACAGGTGATTCAGCATCAACCCTGAGCAGGCCGGTTGCCTATCATCCAGCCTGCTTACATCCGGGGCAGCCCCAACTGCCCCACTTTTATACCTGAGCGCAGGAGACACACACATGCCTGAAAAACTCGGCAACAAAGGCTATGGCGACATCATTACCCCGCTGACCACACCGCTCAAAAAGGGCGATCCACGGTCTCCGGTCAACAACCCTCCGGTTGTAAACGTTAAAGACCCCCTCAACCTGCTTCCCGGATCTAACCGTGGATTCGGCAAGGGCGGACGCAAAAAGTAACCGGGAGTCCTAAGTGGGAGCGCCTCTCAACCTTCAAGCACTGCTGGCTGCACGGCGCGGTAACGCCGGGTCTCCTGTCCCGATGGCCGGTGCTGCCGGTCCTGCAGGTACGGCCCCCAATGCTGCCGCCCAGCAGGTTCAGCAATCCATCTCTTCTTTGCAGGAACTCAACCCTCAACAGATGCAGAAGCAGGTGGATGACTGGTACAAGGGCGTGGTTGAGATGATTCCGCGCCTCGCCTTCCGCGTCCCCAACGCAGCCAGTTCCCTTACGCAAGCCATGAAAGGATTGCAGGGCGCTCAAAAAGCCATCAAGGAACTGGTTTCTACGATGGAAGCGGTAGGAGGACCATCCGGTCCTCCCCCTTCTATGGCGCAAGGCCCGCTTAACATCGGCGCGGGGGCCGCGCGTATTCCTCAATCTCAACCATCTATACCGGGTGGAGCACCCGTAGCATAGGAGCAGAAAATGGACGCACAGAACCTTCTTCGTTCGATGCTGGACAACCCCAAAGACTTCCCTGATGACCGCATGATCGATTTCGGAAACGGCCAGGTTTATTCAATGAAAGCTCTCCGCGAGGCCGATGCCGGGGACCGCACGCGCATCAACCAGGAATGGAGTAAGATCAAAAAGGCCCAGGATGATCTGGCAGCGGCCAATCAGAATGTCAGCCAGCTTTATTCTCAAGCCCAGGACCTTCTGGCGCAAGCCCAATCCAAAGGCGCCAACATCAACAAGCTCGCCGGAGCGGCCATCGACGATCCTCTCTCCATCTACGAACAGGATGAAGCCCTGGCCCCCCTGGCAAAGACACTGCGCAAACTGGAATCCGCCCTCAGCGAGCAGCAGAAATCCTTCACTTCCGCCCTCCAGCAAGCCAATCTGGGCCGTGTTTATGACCGATGGGAACGCCAATATGATGCTCACGCCGATGTCTGGAAAGATGAGCAGGGCAACCCGATGGACATTAACGCTGCTATCAAATGGGCCAATGACAACGGCCATAAAGACGCCAACGGTGTAGTCGATCTTCGTAAGGCCGCCCAGGCTCGCATCAATTCCAAGTCTGCTGATGAGCGGGCCAAATCCGAGTACGAGCGCGGCAGGGCTGAAGGCGAGAAAGCGGCTAAAGCCGCGATGGTTCCTCCTCCGGGAGGCGGCGCTCGAACAGTTCGGCAGCGGTCATCCGAAAAGGATCACAAAGACATCTTGTCGAATCCGCGAAAGTCCTGGGACACGATTTTTGATAAGGCATCGCAAGACCCCGACATTGCTGCGGGAGTACGCATTCAATAGGAGAAATGACTTATGGCAACAGGCGGCGTAATCGGCACTGGGATAAGCTCCCCAGCCGCAACACTTATCAACACGGCAGATGCGATCACCGAAAAGTACGTGCAACCCTACTTGGGTGACGTAACCTTCATCCCATCGCCTGCCTTCTGGGGCTTGACACGCGACGGCAAAAAGATGACCGAGAGCGAACTGGTCTACGGCCTCATCACCCAGGAAGAGATGACGGGCGGCGCTTACTTTGGCGACCAGCTTCTCGATACCGGCGTGGTGGACTCGGTGCAGCCCGCCAACCAAATCTGGAAATTCTACCGCCAGTCCCTTTCGCTGCCCGTCACCGACGTGATTCTCAATCGGGGCGGCATGGGCCTGGACCTCATCAAGGCCAAATTCCAGATTGCCTCCGGCTCCCTGCTCCAGAAGCTCTGCCGCGCTATGTGGCATACATCGCCCCAGAACACCTCTCTCGACGTGGACGACCTCGATTCCTGGGTGCGCCTGACCACCAATACCATCGCGGGCATCGACCGTTCCGTAGCCGCCAATTCCTGGTGGCTGCCCCAGACCAACGTAACGGTCGGAGGCGTGGCCCTCTCTCAGCCCATCGCAGAGAACGGCTACCAGTCCACAGTCTTCGGTTTCGATGAACCCGATCTGCTCCTGATGGACAACACTGCTTTTGCGGGTTTCAAGAATCAGTTCGTCGGCCTCGCCCGGTTCACCGATGACATTCAGGACAAGGAAGCCCTCCAGGCAGGTTTCCGTTATCACTTCCTCTACAACAACGCCGTAGTGATGGCAGACCGGTTTGTCCCGAACGGCACCGCAGGCAACCGCAACGCTTACCTGCTGAACTCCAAATATATCTATCCGGTGTTCAACTCGAACGACTACTTCACCGTGGACCCGTTCATGAAGCCCTCGAACCAGCGCGTGATCGTCTCCACCATGTACGTTACCTGGAACATCATGTGCGTCGGCCCCCGCATGACTGTGGCCTTCACCGGCATTCTCTAAGGAGCGATTATGGCAATCACCAACTCACTCAAAACCTTGTTTCCGGGCTTCGGCAACCCAACCCTTCAGGCTCAGTTGCTGTCCCAAACCTTCGCAATCAATGCGACGACAACCAAGACCTTCTCCTCCTTCACTCCTGTGACAACCTGCCGCTCCGGCTGGGTCCGCATCCACGGCATATCTTATCCGGGAGCGGGCGCAGGCCAGATTACCGGCATCAAGATCACCGGCTCTGATGGCACCAACACGGTCGAACTCTACATGGATACGACTAGCCGAACTGCTTCCGATTTGCCGGACCTGATTTTCCCGTTCATTACGGAACTCAGCCTGACATCGGTTGCAGTGGCTATCACAATGGCAAACGTGGCGAACGGTCAGCTTTCCGCCGACCTCGAACTGGTAGCCAATCCGTAGGAGTAACTGATGGCTCTCAACGCAACAACGCACTTTCTCAACGACAAATTGCCGGTATTTGCTGAACCGTTTCAGCGCAACATCTATACAGCCAATACTACGTGGGCCATTAACGGCACCCGCACGCTGGCTGTCACCGTCCCGTCTATCCGTATGGGACAGTGGCGCTTTAAGGTCAACAGTTATCCCGGTGCGGGCGCAGGCCAATTAACCTCTCTAAAGGTTACAGCCTCGGATGGCACCAACACCATTGTTCTGGCGTACTGGATTGGCGGCTTTGATGCATCCGACCTGCTTGACCTGACGGGCCAGTTCTTCACGGATCAGCCGCTGACAACCATCTCCTTCATTGGCGCAGTTGCCAATGTTGCCAACGGCCAGTTGAATATCGACGTTAATATCGCGGGAACGCCGTAGGCACGCGGCTCCCTGCTCATCATTTTTGTGATGTTTGTCCTGTGCTGCTCCTGAGTGGGGCCTGGGAGTTGAAGAGGCTCCCAGGCCCTTTTCAGTTATAGCCGTCTAAAGGAGTCATTATGGCGAGAACCAAAGGACCGATGGAAGAGATGGACCGCGAGCATAACGATGAAATGAGCGAGCGTTCCCGGCGCAGGGGCAAACGCTCTTCGAAGCGCGGACGCCGCCGCAGCAAGCGCTCCTCTCGGCGGTCCCGCTACTAACGATCACCTCCTTTAAGGAACCTGAATGGCCCTGATCGGCGATGTTATTCAGAGCGCCCGAACTCTATTCCCGGACCAGACCCCAACTCTAGGCCCTCCTACAGGTCTGTCCTCATCGGTCATCAGCGACACCTCTTCAACCCTTCCCGCTGGAACCTACGTTGTTCAGGTAACTCAGTTCAATAATTGGGGCGAATCAAACCCAGCCGTCCTCTCGAATGCCGTGGTTGCCGCGAACAATGACATCTCCGTTACCGGCTCCCTCTCCTATCCTACGTGGCAGGCTACTCATGCCTACAGCCTCGGGGCCATCATTGTCCCTACTACCTCTAACGGCCATGCCTACATCTGCATTGTAGCGGGCACCAGTGCGGGTTCGCAGCCGACTTTCCCAACAACCCCGCAAGGCACAGTCAACGATGGCGGCGTGGTGTGGCAGGAATACGGTTCTTCCCTGCCAACCGGCATTACCAAATACCGGGTCTATTTCGGCATCACTAACCCAACAGCTTGGGTTGAAAGCACCACTCTCCCGGTTATTGTCAGCAGCCCCGGCACGGCAGGCACTCCTCCAACCCGCTCCTCTGCCTATAACCCCGATGCAGACGGCTTGGCTGTTTCTGCCTTCACCGTATTCAAGTGGCTGACGGATGGTATTCGTATCGGCATCCGCCTTGCCGGAGGTATCCGCGATATTACAGGCATCGGCTCGACCAACACGCAGGGCATGGTCCAGATTCCCGGCCAGTGGGTAAAGTTTGACGGCCTCTGGTTTGACGGCTACCCGATGGACATGAAGAATAAGCGGGCCTTCTTCTACCGCAACTCCGTCTCTGCCCTCTCCGCTTGGTTCGACATGAGCGTGATCTCCAACATTCAGATCGCCGAGCTATGGCCGCAGCCCAACCGCACTTCGGGCCAAACTACGCTCGCATCCTCGATGTCCGCTACAGCCACAACCGCCAGCGCCACATCCCTGTCCGGCTTCGTCCTCCCCTTCGGCCTGGTCTCTATCGGCACCGAGATCATGTCCTACATGAGCTTCACGGGCAATCAGCTTCAGGGGCTTGTTCGAGGGCTGGCGGGCACAACCATTGCCGCGCATGCTGCCGGCGAGCCTGTGGTAGAACTAAACATTCGTATGAGCGGACTTCGCTTTCACGGTCCCGCGCTCACTCCGGGAATGGCATCTCAAACCCTCACGCTCCCGGACGGCTGGGATTCGATCCTTGAAAACTACCTGCTCTCCAAGTTCCGTGAGGCCGAGCAGGACCGCCAGTCCGCCCAGCAACTCATGGATCAGTTTCGTGCCGACGCTCAAATCTGGGGCCGCTCCAACCGCAGTCCCGGACCCAACCAGATTCTCGGACCTGTCGAGCGCGAAGTCTATGGCTGGGGTTCCTACGGTGGAGGAGGCTGGCTGCTGCCATGAACAACCGCACCTTCCCTAACCATCCCATTGCCCTGACTCCCCCAGCACCGGCTGCTTCCGATATTGCCACTGCTGTATGGTCGGCAGGGACACGCACTCTCACGTCCTCATCCTCTGCATCCTACAGCCCGCAGCCGATCAATACGGCCAACGCTTCAACGGCCTCCGTTGCATCCACGGATATCGTTAACGTTACGGAAGCCGGCTTCCTTTCGGCTGTTGCTTTGCGGGTGACATCCACCGTTGATGGCAACACCTCAACCCTGGACATCACTGTAGATGGGGGAACTACTCAGCACATCAAGGTTTATACGGCATCTAACACATGGGATTCCGGGATTCTGCCATTTAATTTGTCCGGGGCATCGGGTAGCAGCAGCGGAAACGCTTTAGTGGTTCCAATCAACATCACATACAGCACGTCTCTCCACATAGCATTCAACGTTACCGGAGCCGGTACGATTGGAGCGGTTCAGGTCTCAGTCATGAGGAGCAAGAAGAACTAGCCATGTCCCGAGTCATCCGCCAATCCAACTTCTCTAAGGGCCTCGATGCCGCCACGCAGGTATTCGCCAAAGCCCAACAGGCTATTGTTCAGCGTATCTCTAACCTGATCTACACCGTCCGGGGAGCATTGCAGACTGTGCCGGGAACCAAAGTTCTAGCTGCCTACAACGGTTCTGTAAACCCCTCATCGGGCATCATTGTACTTGGAATGAGCGCCTTTCCCAGTTCCCCCCTTGCGCTGCCTAGCATCATACTTTTGGTGAACAACCCCAATCACATTGCCACTCCGGGCATACCAACTCTAACAGCCGCAACAGGAGGCACGCTTACTCCCGGATTAACCTATGCTTATAGGATAGTAGCCAGTGACCCATCCGGTTTACACACTACGGCTGCGGGACCCGAACAGACAATAACACTGGGTGCTGGAAAGACAGCTGTTCAAATATCATGGACAGCTGTCCCCGGCGCGGCCTTTTATCAAGTTTGGGGCAGATCGCCGGGAGCGGAAAATCGTTATGGTAGTCCCATAATCACAGCAGATACTAATGTAGTTCCAACATCATTTACCGATGATGGTACAACGCTGACAGTTGTTGGAACATTACCTGTGGTGGATAATGGAACTACTAAAACATCCCTGGTTAATATCAATCCTGTGTGGGATGGCAGTACCCCAATAAGTTATACGTCAGGCAACATGTTCTCAAGCTATCCGCTTATCCAGGTCTTATCCCCTTTTCAGCAAACTCCAGGAAGATGGGGAGAAAACTTACTTGCCCCAAACAGCGGTTTTACATCAGGAAGCCCGAATACCGGAGTCTTCGGTCCCGGTCAACCAGGACCACTGCCGCAGTTTATTCCATTCGGCTCATGGAACGGAACCAACGTCATCTCTATGATGATCTTGTGTCTTGGAAACTCATATCCTCCGCAGTTTTTCTCGGAGTTTTCTACTCAATCCGACCCGATCACTAATACCTTCACAATCTCATATCCTCAATGGGTAGCAAGCTCTCCATATCAGGTTGGTGTAGTTGTAGTTCCAAATCCATCTAACGGCCACGTTTATCAGTGTATCCAGGCTGGAATTTCGGGAGCGTCCCAACCCACGTTTCCTACAACAGCTGCTAACACCGTAAAAGACGGCCAAGCCATCTGGCAGGAGATTGGGTCAGACACAGCCAATTCCGCACCTCCCGGGATGGCTCACGGCGCACTCTACGGCGACGCCCTATGGGCATGGAACACATACCCAAGTAATACCATTGATGGCCTAAACGGACCATCCGCCTTGCGCATGTCCGATGTGGGAAACATCAACTCCTGGAACCCTCTCAACACTGTTTTTATCGACCGTGATGACAATCAGGAAGGTATGGGAATCGCCCCCATCGGTGTTGCTGAAACCGGCATCATTCCAACCGGCGTTCTGGTAGCTTTCAAAAACTATTCCACCTATGTCATCAATGGACTGATGGGAGCCTCGGACTTCTCTATTAACAAGGCCAAAACCGATTTAGGCTGTATCGCCCCGAGGTCCATTCAATACGTTGCAGAACTTGGCTCTCTTATCCGGCTGACTCATAGGGGCTTTGCTACGTTTGATGGTATCAATGACACCATTATTAGCGACGTAATTGAACCATACATCATTCCTCAAATTCAGCAGCCTTCAGACATCTCTCCGATTGACTGGTTTTATGCATGGTTTTCCAAGGCAACGGTCAGTACCAACCCACGAGCCTATATCTGCTTGTGTCCCACAATCGCATCAGAAACCGTTCAGCAGGGCGGCTTGCTCACCCGAGCCTTTATCTATGACATAAGCCTAAAAGCGTGGGCCATCGCTGACCTGGCAATCCCGATCGCTTCTATCTACTCGCTACCCCTGAACTACAGCCTTCCTGTAACTTACCTGGGGGCCTACAACGACTCCACCATCCGCCGCTGGATGGCTAACGATCCCGATTGGGAGGAGAACGGATTAATCACATGGAAGTTTCGTACCCCGGACGTGTTTGGGAGCAGCGAGGCTTCCAAAATCTATCTGGACAAACTACTGCTTCGCGGCCTCGGACTGGGCGTCCCGCAGTCAGTAACCATCAACCTGAATGAGAGCGAAACCACGGATGCCAACCGTGCTCCTGCCGCCGTCCCCTTCTCAACCTCCCCGGCAACCATCGGTACGCGCTTCCAGTCTATCGCCCAGATCGGCCAGACATCCATGAATGCCAATGCCGACATTACAGGCTCCGGCCAGATCGAGATTGACTCTGTTGAGTGGGTCGTTGACGACCGTCCGCAGGGAACACCTATGAGGTTTTCATAATGGCTAACGATACGGGAAATGTTTACGTAAAAACGCCCTACGGCACTCAAATGGTAGCGGAGAGTGACCTAGCGAATTATCAATCGGCATTCGGCAACCAGCCTGTATATCAGGCGACCCCGGCAATCCAGCAGGCATTTAATGCCACAGGGATTCTGCCTGCCAATGCTCCTGCATACCAGCCGACAGCGGCTACCGGATCAACCGCCTCGGCTGCCACAGCCGCACCCAAAACCTACGCTGCCCAGACTGTATCCGGCAATGCTCCCTCTGCGCAGGCATCCGCAGCCGTTCAATCCTCCGGGTGGGCGCAGCAGGCCGACGGCTCATGGAAATATACCGGTTCCAACCCGGCCTATCAGGGCAACACGGGCCACTTTGTCGGCGACACGTTCTACAACGATTCCACAGGCAATACCTGGAACCCTTTGACGGGGGCTGCGGGCGGCCCATCCCTGGTCCCGAATTCAGCCATTGATATGGGCAGCGGCTTCAGCTTCGATACAACCACCGGGAACATCATCTTCAACGCCACAAGTCCCAATGCGGGAAGCTCCGGTTCCGGCCTCGGCTCGCTGCTCAGCCAGCTTGGACAACTCTTTGGGATCAGCGCTAATGGCGTCAACCTCTCACAGCTTTTGAAGGGTCTGGGATTCAGCGCTATCACCGCTCAAAACATCCTGACATCTATTCAGAACGGCCAGCTTCAGGCAGCCGAAACCAACATCCTCAACAACCTGGACGCAACCACCAAGCAATACCTGCAATCCTACCCAACCCTTCTCAACAATGCGGTAGCCAACTCGCAGGCATTTGCAAGCGCCTATCCGACGCAGACTCAGATTCCGGCAGCCGAACTGGCCCTCTTCAACAAATACGCCAACCTGACTCCGGCTGACATCTCCAGCATGACAAACCAACTGGAGCAGCCGCTCTCGCAGAACCTTACGAACGTTCTGACCAACCAGATTCAGGCTCAACTTGCTGAGCGCGGTCTTGCGCAGGCTCCGGGAATCTTTGCCAACGAACTGGCTCAATCCCTAGCCCCTTATCAGATTCAAGAACAGCAGATGGCTCAGGATGCCTTATTTAAGGAGCTTGGCCTGCCAACCCAGGTAAACATCCCGAACCTTCAAACACCTCCCGCGGTTGAGACTCCGACCTTCCCCCCGACAGTAGTGCCGGAGATGATGCCGCTGAGCGCTTACCCAACGTTCCAGTTCAGTCCTCAGACGGTAAATCAGACCACCCAAGCCGCAGGCGGCACCGGAACAACCGGCACTAGCGGTACAGGTGGAACGGGAGGCTCTCAAACACCTCCTGTGCAATCACCGACCGCGCCTTCTTACTCCTTGCCTGCTCCGGGTGTATCAGCGCCGCCATTCGTTACTGCTCCTGTATCTAGCCCATCTCAGCCGGGCTTAAATACAACCGGCCCTGGAGGAGTCACAATTTCTCAGCCTTCAGTGCCTAACTTGACTGCGCCTATTCCCGAGCAGCCTACAGGGGTCAGCACAGGCATCAATTATCCACCGGAAGGAGTCCCGGATACCGCTACTCCCTTAAACGTTCCTTTTGCTGACGGCTCTACCATGACTGTATGGGAGGACACTAACGGAGATATTTACGACTCTAGCGGCTCTTTGCTATTCAACATGAACACGGCCCCGGCAATTACAGTCTCCAATCCTCAGTCAACTCAAATTGGCACGGTCGGCTCCCTTTCGGGGCAACTGGCAAACTTCGGCCAGTCAGTCGGTAGTTATGCGGCTAACACCCCTATCATTCAAGGCCCCAACGGACAATACTATGTCCAGCTTCCCAGCGGTAATCTCGGTCAACTTAGCGTTCCGGCAGGAGCGCTTGGAGGCCCCAATAGTCCTACAACGTCTCCCACACCGACTACCGGAGGCTCTACCACAGTCGGGGCGGGCGGCTTGCCCCCAACCTGGGTCTATGATTCGTCCACCGGAAGTTTCTATGACCCGTCCGACCCGGAATGGTATTACAACCCAAGCACTCAGACAGGAACCTTCATCCCCGGCGGAACCATCGACTACGGTGATGTGACGGATTACGGAGGAGGCTACTAATGTCCACCCAACCCATCATAGCTCACGGTGCGCTCGGCGGCATCGCAGGCACTCTCAATGAACTCGACCAAGCCATGCTCCGCAAGAGGGACTTGGACGCCCAGCAGGCTCTCATTCAGGCTCAGATCAGCGAAGCGAACGCTAGGGCAGAGGAAACCAGGCAGCGAACCGCTCGCGAAAAGGGATATCAGGTTGTATGGGTAAACAACGTCCCCTACCGGCAGGCCCCAGACGGCTCTACGGTGGAAGAGATCAACATCGGCAACTCAGAGGAGCGCAAGGTCGTTAAGCAGCACATTGACGATATGCTGGGAGGAATTGATGACAAAACCTTCCGCGAACGCGCCCAGAAGGCCGTTGACTACCTATGGGAGCAGCATCAGTACGAAAAAGCCGGGACCGTGGCGGAGACCTGGCTGAGAATGTATCAGGAGAATGAGGACATTAAGGGGCGCTATAACGAACGCATTAACCCTCAAGCCTCTTACGTTGAACAGGACCCGCAATCTCCAACCGGATGGACAAAGCATCTTTTTACATTCTCCGGGAAAGAAACGACAGGTCCTACTTCCGGCCCTCTTGCCACGGAGCGCCAGGGATTCACGCATACGACCGATGAAGAAGGCAACGATATTCTGGTCCCCATCAAGACAATTACCCAGAAAGTTCCTATGACCGGAGGTGGGATGCAGCCGCAGGCAGCGCAGCCATCAAAGCTTCCGGCAAGCCCCCTGCCTGGACAGCCTCAGTCCCCGCAAGGTCAAACTCCTTCTATTGGGCAGGGGATTAAGATTGGCAGAAAACTATCAGCATCCGTTAATCCAAGGGATACCGATGCAATTGCCGACGCCATCGTCAAAGGGGATCAGCCGCCGACGACAACCGGTCTGTACCGCAGCACTGCTGCTGTCCGTGCTGCTCTTGCCAAGAAAGGTTACAACCTGACCGGGGCGCAACTGGATTACAGCGCCATCCAGCGTTACATGGCAAGCCTGAACGGTCCTCAGCAACTCCGTCTCCGTCAGGCGGTCCAGTTTGCCTATGAATCCTTGCCGGTCCTGGAAAAACTCTATGCTGAGTGGAAAGCCCTTGGAGGAGCTTACGGCTATCGTGTATTCAATAAAGCCACGCTAGCAGCATCCAAGCAGGTTCCCGGCCAACTTGGCGCGGCCGCGCAAGCCCTTGAAACACAAATTGCCGATATGACATCTGAGCTTGGTACTGTCTATAAGGGCGGCAACTCTTCCACCAACGAATCTCTGGATTTGGCCGCAAAAAACCTGTCCTCGGACTGGAATGAGGAAACTTTCAATAAAGCCATCAGCCTCATTCGCACCAACCTGAATATCCGCAAGAACTCAATTCTGAATGCCCAGCCTGCCGGGATGCGCAGCAACTCCCCTTATTTACAGGGTCGCCAGGAATCGGGATCAGCGGTAGATGACGAAGCCGGTAAAATTCTCGATAAGATCGGAGTCCGGTAATGCCCGGTGTGCTTACAGCCGATCAGGTCAAAACGCTGCTATCTTCCCAGGTGTTTTACAGCCTGCCTAAAGATAAGCAGTATGAAGCCCTTCGCCACTATCCCGAACTGCAATATGCCAAGGACAACCTTCTTGATTCCGTGATCTCCGGCGCACGTTCCCGCATCAGCCCTGCCCCGGCAAAGGTTCCGACCAAAGCCGACATTCAAGAGCTAACCCCTAAGATTCCCGGCCTGCTTTCCGGCTCTTATTCAGCGCCAATGACAGTCGGCAGAGAGCGGATTCAGTCCTCGGTTGCTCCCGGAGAATCGCTCCCTCATGCCATTACCAGGCAGGCTATTGGAGGTGTCGGTTCAGCGGCATCCGGCATAGCCTCTACACTTCTTCATCCCATCAAGTCCGCAGAATCCCTGCTGACTCCTCACGAAACACTTGGGGCTACGGCAGAGGAAGAAAAGAAGATGGGTCCGCTAGGAAGGGCGCTCTACAACATTCCCGCCGACATCTCTAAAAGTCTCCTTGAAAAAGCAGGTCGCGGCGACATTGGAGCCGTTACGGAAGCTGCATCTTTAGCCGGGCTGCCTAAGGCGGGAGAGGCTGCCAAGGAATCCTTAAAGAGGGCGGCAGGGGCTATCCAGGATTTTAGGGACCCTGCATCTCTGGCCCGTAGGAGCACGGCCAAAATTGCCACGGCCCTGGATTATCCAACGGGCAAGGGAGGACGGGTTGTCCTTGAAGGGCAACAGGCTGTCCGGGATGCACAGACCGAACTGGCGCAGATCAGCCGCACAACCCCCCTTAAAAGGTCCGGGGCTGACCGTTTTCACGAACTGGCGCAGCGCGTTGAAGAGCATCAGGACAAACTCTGGAATGAAGCCCACAAACCCCAGATTCAAAGGTGGGCCGAGGATGATGTAGATCACGAAGCCATCGCATCTGCCGCAAAGGAAGTGTTGCCGGATGCTGCAACCGATGCCAACCCGGCAGAGACGGCAAAAGCCCGCCAGTGGGCGGATGATGTCCTCAACAAACCACGAACCCTGGGACAACTAGACACCTTCTTACGTGAACTCAACAACGATCTGAGGGGGAAGAGGGCTGAACCGTATGGGCCGAAAGATGTAGCCGTCCGGCAAGCGGCAGCCAAAGCTGCACGGGCTGAGATTGATAGGATTCTTGAGGTTCATGGAGAACCGGGAGTACGTAGTTTTAACCGGGTGTGGGGAGCGCTGGATAACATCCGGGAACGCGCACTAGAGAAGGGCTTTGATGAGTGGAAAAGGTCTTATAAAAAAGGCCCCATCCCGGATTGGATTCACGCTTACTCCTTCCTGCATCCTGGAGCCTCTGCCATTCCTGTTTCGGTCGGCTTAGGCGTCCATCTCAGCAAAATGCTCCGGGGCTCCCCGGCGAGACAGCTAGGAAAGGGCATGAAGGGGCTGGCAAAGTCGAACCTGCAACCTTTTGAGATGCCTCCGTTTCAGCTTGTAGGGCAGCGCGGTTTAGTGCCGCAGCAGCAAGGACTGGATTTACGGGGAGCAGTCAACGCTCCAGCCAGGGAGCCTCTCCAGCTTACTCCACCACAATCCAGCGGGATGACGCAGTTAGCTCGCCGTTATCCATTCAACCTTCCGGGACCCCAGCGCCGTCTGCCTCCGCCACAGGATTTCATCATCCGTCAAGGTGATGCCAGGGTTTCGAAAGTCATTCATAAGGCAGCTACCGAGCAGACGCCGCGCTCTTACGTTCAACTTGCTAATACCGTCAACATAGGCTCCATTGGAGGCCGTCCTATATCCATCGCACAGGCTATTGACCAGTGGGCTTCGCAGGGGCTTAGCCTGGAGCAGGTAGAAAAGAATTTGGGCAGCATCCATCCAGATATTGATGCGGAGAAACTCGTTCATGAATACATTCGCTCTAAATCCAGGCTTCTTTCGAGGCCGTTGTCGGAGCGCCTTCTGGCCGACCCCGGTAATGCCTGGGATGCCTGGATTCGTTTAATTGAATCCGCCGGGAGAAATCGATGAAAAAGGCAGGTAAGCAAGGCCGAAAGAAGCTGTCCAGGGCTGCTCAGCGCCGCGTCAGCGAGAAGATTGAGAAGATTCGCCGGGAGGAGCCGGGCCGCGACCCTAAGCAGGCCATCGCCATGTCCTACTCAATGGAACGCGCTCACCGGCTGGGCCGTAACGGAAAGTACAGGCGGGCAGGACGAAAGAGCCGCCGCAGATCATCACGAAGAGGTTAATGAGGAGACAACTATGCCCGCTACCCAACTCAAAATAACTGACCATACAAAGGTCGTTCAACTATCGGCCATCCTCCCGGCAGCGTCCGTTACAGGGGCAACAAACCCGAATCCTGTATCCTTCCTGCCTCCGGCCTGCCGTCAATTGAAGATTCAGTCGGACTATGCGAACGGGGCAGCCAATGTCTACATCGGTGACGCTAACCTGGCTCCTGCCGCAGGCACCCCTATCTATGGGCGAATCCTTAAGCCGGGAGACTTTGACGATCAGAACACCTCTCCGGTTCAAGGATGTTGCTTTGGGGCTGTGTTTATCGGGTGCAGCGTCGACAACACCTTGGTCAACATCGAGTGGTATTACTAAGGAGCAGCGCCATGCGAAAACTTTTAATCACCCTGTTCATCCTCATGGCTTCCGGCCAAGCCTGGGCGCAGTCTCCCATCATCCATCAGACCGTTGACCCGGTGTCTCCTAATTGCATCTCTACCCGATTCATCTACGGTGATACCAGCAATAACCTGTTTGTCGGCCAGAACAACGGCAACTGTACGAAGTTTGTTAACTCCGCAGGCATGGCCGGAGCCTCACTGTTCACATCCACAGCTAGCGCCGCCAACGATCACATAGCCAGTGACACATCCTTGGTTGGAACGGGTGTCGGGTCAACAACGACTGCGGCCAACTATTTCAGCGCCGGGACAAACCTCAAGATCGAATTGAGCGGCATAATCACCACAGCGGGAACCCCTGATACCCTAGACGTGAAGATCAAGGCCACCGATACTACGCCTACCACGGTGGTTGTAGGAGATACAGGGGCAGTCACGCCGAGCGCATCCTTAACCAATCAGGCTGTCCGTCTGGTTGCTCTCATCACTTGTCGCACAACCGGATCGTCGGGAACCTTCATCATCAACACTATTCTGGAGACAACCGGAGCAACCCTCACGGCCCCAAATGAGTATAAGATCGTCAACACCTCTACGGTCACGCTCGATACAACCAAGGCGCTCACCTGGGATGTCACGGCGGCATGGGGCGGCACAACCGCAGGCGATGTTATCACCGGTACCAACTTCACCATGTATACGCCCGGAAGCGGTAGCGGAGGATCGGGCACTGTTACCAGTGTCGCTCTTTCCTTGCCATCTACTCTTCTGACCGTGACGGGTTCTCCGGTGACATCATCTGGCACACTCACCGGAGCGCTGGCGACTCACATTGATTTGACGAGCGCGACTGACATTAAACTCCCCGGCCTGACAACGGTGGGCTCTATTCCGTTTGCAGGAACGGGGGGGGTTGTTGCTCAGGACAACGCGAACTTATTTTGGGACGCGACGAACCATCGACTTGGAATTGGAACGACAACACCCGCAGTTAATCTTGTGGTAAACGGTGCAAGTAATCCACAGGCCAGGATCATCAGCGGGGATACAAATGCCACTGTGATGACTCAAGCGTCCACCACTACTGGCCGATTCGGTGTTGACAGTTCAGAGGCATTCGTATCTTCGGACAATGCCGGCAAGAACTTCTCGGTCTATATCAACCCCGGGTCCGGCGTCACGAAGTTTGCCGACTTCCTTTCTCAGGGAAACCTTACCCTGAACGGCATCTCGGGCACTGATCCTTTCTACATTAAGACTGCCGGTTCCAGTGACGATGCCGCTGTCGTTATCCCTAATGCAGATAACCAGACCAGCGTAGCGTATGGCGTTCAGGACGCAGCAGCAACCAACTGGCGCTGGTATGTTTCAAAGAGCGGCGTACACAATTGGGGCCCGGCGGGAAGCTCGGTCGATACGAACCTGTACCGCCTCGGCGTGGGAATCCTGGCGACCGACAACAACCTGTCCCTGACGGCGGCTTCAGGTGCAATTCTGAAGCAATTCACCAACGACGGCACCACAGGCACGGGAACCAACCTTATCGTCAAGCTAAACGGGAACAATCAAGTGGTTAAGGTTGGAACATCCGATACGGAGGCGCTGGGCATCTGCGTCTCGGGATGCAGCACAACCGGCTCGGCTCAGATTGCCATCAGCGGTACGGCCTCTTGCGTTTTCGACAACACATCCACGGCAGGCCATTACGTTCAGATCAGCACAGGCACGGCAGGCGACTGCCATGATGCAGGATCATCGGTGCCAACCTCCGGCGGCACAATTATAGGAAAGGTGAGCGCCGGGGGGACGGCAGGAACGCATCAGGTTGCCATGCTGATTACTCCTCCGGGATCGACGGGCGGCACGGGCTGCACCGTTAGCGGCTCCGCTGGGGCAGTATTCAATAACGGCTCCTCGGCTTGCACCACGGATACCAACATCACCACTGATTCGAGCGGCAACGAAACCCTGGTCAGTGTTACAACATCGGGATCGAACGGAGGCATCAGCGGAACTGAAGGAACCGGAGCAGGTCTGACTGCCGGAGCCGGAACGGACCTGCTTTACCCCGACTCCACTCTGCATGGGTGGAAAATGAATAACAATAACGGCGGGGCGATTCCGGTGGTCGGCGGCCCAACAAGCGCAACCGGAGGAAACCTGGCATCTTTCAACGGAACTACCGGAGGGATCATCGCTGACTCCGGGGTTGTTGCAGCGAACGTCAATACAAACTCGTCGAGCTTCACAAACAACAATCTCGTTAAGGCAACCGGGAATCATACGACTGCCGATGCAGGTATTGCGGCTGCGAATGTTGTTACCGCCGCCGCCAACTACACTAGCGGCAATCTGGTCAAAGCCGCGGCCAGTGATAAAACGACATCTGATTCAGGTATTGCGGCAACAAACGTTGTCACCAACACAACCGGGAACGCGGCAGCGACGAACCAGATCATTGTCGCGGGCAGCACGGATAAAACAGTCAAGGCCATCGACTTTCCCGATGTAAAAATCATCCCTGCCGCCAACTGCAATAACGCAACTGGGGGCGCGGGGTGGAGCATTCCTGCCACCAACAACCCGACCGTAGAATGCTTTGGGGGAACTAATAACCTCGGCGGCGACCTCTTATGGGCAAACAACAATACAACCACCAATGCACAGTTCGCCTTTGAACTTCCGCTCGATTGGGATACTTCAACGCAACCGTACATCAAGATTCGCTACGGCTCCGGGTCAAACACCAGCGGCACCGTCAAATGGACCTTCTCCTCGGCCTGTACGAAGTCAGATGGGAGCGTAACAACCGATCCTGCGTTTAATGCTGAGTCCGCATCCACGGGAAAAACAATGGCCGCCGCGACCCGCATGTGGGCTGAGTCCGTCCAGTTCACCGCGATAACCAGCGGCAATAACTGCGTTGCAGGCTCGTATGTAATTGTGAAGGTCACTAGCGGGAATGGAACAGCAACAAGCGCCGTAAGGGTGTTTGACGTTCAACTCACCATTCCACGGTTGCTTGTTGTTCAGGGAAACTAAGATGAGAACCATTTTCTATCTTCTGCTTGCGTCATGCCTGCCGCTCCCGGCTATAGCCTCATTCGGCGCATCGCCCGTGGCTCACAACAGCGTCGTAAACGGCTCAGGCGCTCCTACCATCACTCTGGATTGCCACACCGCTACCAA
>Ga0070741_10004321_pt1 | contig 33328 bp, 26 predicted proteins | sample Coa_R1_4_FD_66440 | JGI IMG/M metagenome (GOLD analysis project Ga0070741, IMG submission 66440) | Surface soil microbial communities from Centralia Pennsylvania, which are recovering from an underground coalmine fire - Coalmine... | ecosystem: Environmental > Terrestrial > Soil > Unclassified ... | reverse complement strand
CAAGCCTCGCGCTTCGGACTATCGCGAAGGACAGGCAACGCTTCCGCTTTTGTTGCTGCGCGAGAAAAGTTCGAGCAAAAGGCGCGAACTGCTAAAGGCGAAGTTTGGGAACGGAGTTACCGAAACGGAAGTTGAACAGATATCGGGTTGGATGGCCGCTTCGGGTGTTTTCGAGGACGCTTTGCAAATAGCGGATTCGCATGTTTCGAACGCCGTTCTGGCGCTGAACGTCTTGAAGCCGTCGAAAGCGAAGGAGTTGTTAGAGGTTATGGCACGATTCAGCATCGAGAGAAGTTCATGAAAGATTACGAACTGTACGTTTTCGATTTGGACGGCGTTTTATACAGGGGCAGCGAAGTGATTCCGGGCGCTCCGGCGGCGCTGAATCGGCTGCGAGAGCGCGGCAAAAAGGTGCGGTTTCTTACCAACAACGGCAGCGAGACGCGCGAAGCGAGGATGGAGACGCTGCGAATGCTGGGATTCGATGCGGAGCCTTCTGAAATCTATACCAGCGCGCTTGGCACCGCGAAAATCATTGCGAATTCACGAGCGTTCGTTGTGGGCGAGCATGGTTTGCGAACCGAGTTGCTTCGGGAAAACGTGGAGCTGACTTCGAAAGGCAATCCGACCGATTGGGTGGTTGTGGGGATCTGTTGGACTTTCGATTTCGCAATGCTGGAGGCTGCGCAAGATAGGATTTTCAGCGGCGCGCGATTCATCGCCACCAATCGCGATGCGACGTTTCCGGATTCCGGAGGGCGCATACGACCAGGCGCAGGAGCGATCGTCGCGGCGGTGGCGGCGGCGGCCCAAACCGAGCCGCAGATTGTGGTGGGAAAACCTTCGCCGATGCTGCTGAAGATGATCATGGAGGACGCGGGAGTCGGGCCGTCGGAGTGCGTGCTTGTGGGGGATCGCGGCGACACCGATCTTGTGTGCGCATCGCGGGCCGGGTGCGATTCGATTTTGGTGATGACTGGAGTTACGAGCGATAGCGACATCGAAAACCTTCCCGCGCCGGCTTCGATGATCGTTTCCAGCGTGAGCGAGATCGAATGACCGAACCCCGCTCCTGATTGTAGGTTTTTGGTCACGGCGGTATTCTCGGCTTAGATGCGTGAGATCGAATTAGACGGCGGGCCGGTCAATTTCGATCAGTTTTCAGCGGCCGCATTTGGCTCAGCGAAGATCGCCATTTCTGCCGCCGCTTTGGAGCGTGCGGAACGTTCGCACGAACATCTGCAAAGCCTGATCGAATCGGGTGAACGCGTTTATGGCGTGAACACAGGATTCGGGCCGCTTAAATCGGAGTTCATTCAGAAAGATCAGGCGGAGGCGCTTCAGTGGAACCTGATTCGATCGCACGCGGTGGGAGTGGGCGATCCGCTTCCGCGCGAGGTGGTTCGCGGGGCGATGCTTCTGTTGGCTGCTTCGCACCTTCGCGGATTCAGCGGCGTTACGGGTTCGGCAGCCATGCTGATCTGCCGGCTTTTGAATGAGGATGATCTGCCCACGGTGCCTTCGCAGGGATCGCTTGGCGCAAGCGGCGATTTGGCGCCGTTATCGCACATCGCGATTCACTTGGCAGAGCGCGGTTTGAAAATGGAACGCAAAACGGGCTTGTCGCTGATCAACGGCACGCATGTGCACACGGCGATCGGCGCGTTGTGCGTTCTTCGCGCAGAAGTTTTGATGAAAGCGTTCGACATCGCGTGCGCGATCAATTTGGAAGCCAATTTGTGCTCGAGAAAACCGTTCGATGCTCGGATTCATTCGGTGCGGCCCCATAGCGGGCAGGCGATTGTCGCGCGGAATATTTGGCGGATGACCGAGGGCAGCGGGTTGGTTGCGAGCCATGCGAATTGCGGCGAAGTTCAGGACGCTTATTCGATCCGCTGTGCGCCGCAGGTGCACGGGGCCGCGCGGGATGCTGTCAGCTATCTGAGAAAAACGGTTGAGATTGAGATGGGGAGCGTGACAGATAATCCACTGCTGTTTGATGGCGAGGCTTTGTCGGCGGGAAATTTTCATGGCGAACCGGTTGGACTCGCATTGGATTTTTTCAAAATAGGGATGGCGGAGATCGCATCCATCAGCGAGCGGAGGACGGAGCGGTGTTTGAATCCGGCTTACAACCGCGGGCTTCCACCGTTTTTGGCCGCGAATCCGGGGTTAGAAAGCGGAATGATGCTGTGCCAATACACCGCGGCGGCGCTGGTGAGCGAGAACAAAGTTTTGGCGCATCCATCGTGCGTTGATTCGATACCGACGGGAGGAAACCAAGAAGATCATGTGAGCATGGCGATGAACGCAGGTTTGCATGCGCAAAGAGTGGTTGAAAACGCGCGCCGCGTTGCGGCGATCGAACTGCTTGTGGCAAGCCAGGCTCTGGAAGTGCGTATGCGCGAGGCAGGTGAGCGGCCGGGCGCGATGGTCTTGAATGCGTTCGAAGCGGTGAGGCGGCAGTCAAAATCGCTGCAGGGTGACCGTCCGCTTGGCGAAGAGATCGAGCGGCTGGATGTCGAGCCGATCGCCGCATCGGTTGGTGATTTGGAATGAGGTTTCATTCGGATCGTTCGGTTCTGTTTTCGCGGGGCGAACCAGACGATCCGCGGTTGGGGGATGTGGTGCGAATGCCCAGCGTCGAGGAGTTTTCCAAACTGCGTTGGGACGCGGCGATTATCGGATTCCCCGATGACCGGGGCGTTGCGCTGAATAAAGGCCGCGCAGGAGCAAAAAACGGGCCCAAAGCGATAAGGAAGTGGCTTTACCGGTTGGTTCCTCCCACGCGGAATTCGGCAATCGCCGATTTGGGTGATATGGCAATGACCGACGACCTTCATCATGATCACGAACAGGCGGTTGGTGCGGTGATGTTCGGTTTGTCGCACGCGAAGCGGGTTTTGATTTTTGGCGGCGGCCACGATTGGGGATTCGCTCCGATCAAAGCGTTGATGAGCGGGGGCAGAACCGGATTTGTGAACCTGGATGCGCATCTTGACGTGCGTGCATCGCGCGAGGAGCATTCGGGCACATCATATTGGCGGGCGCTGGAGAGCGGCATCCGCGGCGAGGATGCGGTGTGGATCGGAGTGCAGCGTGCATCGCTCGCCAGTGCGCACGAAGAGTATGTGTATGCAAAGGGCGGTCAGATTTTTTTCAGCGAAACTCAACTGAGAGCGGAAATCGGCGGAATCATGCAGGCGATGGGGAAGGTGTGCCACAGCGTAGATTTGAGCTTGGACATGGACGTTTTTTGCATGGGCCACGCACCGGGAGTGAGCGCGCCGCAGCCGGGCGGAATGTCGGCAGCGGACGGGCTGGCTTTGATCCGCGAGGCGCTGCTGCACCCGTTCGTTCGAACGTTTGGAATTTATGAGCTCGCGCCTGAGTTGGATGAAAACGAGAAGACCGCTCGGCTGGCGGCGCGGTGCGCGTGGGAGGCGCTGCGTTGAACCTCGCGAAGCGCTATTCCCAAGACGGCTATCTGGTGGTGCAGGGGTTGGTGTCGGGTTCGGAACTGGAAGAACTTAGAGCCGACACCGCGGCGATATTCCGCGGCAGGTATCGCGTAGAGGGGATTGTGCAAGCAGACGATTCGGAATCCGATGAGGCGGTGCTTGCAAAATACTTGTGCATTCATCAGCCGCACAAAATCAGTGAGGTTCAACGCAAGTTTATTCATCACCCTAAAACGGTAGAAGTTCTAAAAGAGATTATCGGGCCGGATGTGAAGTGCATGCAATCAATGCTGTTTGTGAAGCCGGCCGGGTTTCCGGGCCAAGCGTGGCATCAAGACGAGCGATACATCCCCACTGAAGATAGGAGTTTGACGGGCGCATGGATCGCGATTGACGACGCAACCGTTGAGAACGGCTGTTTGTGGGTAATTCCAGGATCGCACAAATGGGAGCTTTGCGCAACTGCGCCTCAGCCTGCAAACGAAGAATATGACGGCATCGGCGAAATCGCAATCGGCTTCGACGATGCAGGTGCGATCCCTGCAGAAGCCCCGTCGGGCAGCGTGGTGTTTTTCAACGGCTATCTGCTGCACCAGTCGAAGCGGAATCGCTCGAACGGTTTTCGCCGTGCGTTGGTGAACCATTACATGAGCGCGAGATCGCGGCTCAGGTGGTGCGGCAGGGAGGATTATCGCGATATCGAGATGATTTGCGGGGTGGACCCTTGGGCGGAGCGCGGTTTGGAACAGATTGCATCACCTTGGCTGCGGCCCCGAAGTTGAAGAAAGCGGCAGAAAGATCGGCTGGTTCGTCCCAGCAATAGCCTCTTTTGGCCAACGTTATGATGGAAAGGCTTCGCGGCGGTGGTTTCGTTCAAAACGCTGTCATTGCGGCTGCTGCGGCACTGATCGCTTATTTGGGAGCGTTTTTTCTGCCAAAGCAGTATCGCAGTTACGCCACCTATTACTTTCCGATGAGCGGCGCGCGCACGACTTTTGGCGTTGGAGTGAACCAACCTGCAGGAGAAACGACGGGCTCGGTGTCCTCTCTTGGCGGAGCGTTGGTTTCGCCTGTGATCGGGTCGGCGCCCAGCACAGCGGCGAATCTGCTTGAAAGTTTTGAGTGTCGAAGGGGCGTTGTTCGGGAAGTTGGATTGAGCAAGTTGTGGGGAGTTTCGGAGATCGAGGCGTGCGACATTTTGGGTGCGTGCAGTTCGATCAACGCCGATCAGCCTGGTTTTCTGCGGTTGGACGTTGTTCAGCCCGACGCCGAACTGGCGCAGAACATCGCGCAATCGTATTTGAATCAGCTGGATGCGCTTTCGAAAAAACTGTCGCTGAACGTGAGCAAACGAAACCGCGAATTTGTGGAATCGCAAGTGCGGGCCGCGCGCGAGCGGGTCAACCTTTTGGACAAAGAACTTGCGGCGGTTTTGGGTGAAGGTTCGATCAGCGATCCGGAAAAGCTTGTAGCGGAATACATCGGCACGCGGGACAAATTGGGAGATGCAGAGGTGGCGGCCCGATCGGCTGGAGCGAAACTTGAGTCTGCCCGCGATGCGATGCTTCGGCTTTATGCGGCTGGAACGATGTTTCCGATCATGTCGCTGCTTGTTCCGAACCTTGCTGCCGAAATGGAACTTAGAAGATTGAAGTTGGCCGACGCGGAATCGGACTTTCAGCCCGGCGCTCCCGAACTGCAAAAAGCGAAAGAGAGCGTGAAGGCGATCGAAACTTTGGGCGCGGAAATCGTGCAAAAAAGGCGCGCCTCGGTGAGTGCGGGATATGAGGCCACGGTGAGCGCGCTGCGCGCAGAAAAAGCGGGCGCCGACGAGGCCGCATCCGAATTGAGGCGGCATTTGAACGCGTTGCTAAACGCGATGAAATCCACGCCGAGCAAGTACGTTCGGCTTGAAAAAACGAAACGTGAATTGCGCATTGCGGAACAGACACTGCAAAACCTGGAAGTGGAATATCAAACCGCGCTGATTGCCGAAGCGCGCGATCCTGCACGGTTTGAAGTTTTGGATCGGCCTATCGCGGATTCGCGCCCGGTTGGGCCGCGAAAATCGTTGATCGCCTTGACCGCGTTTTTGGTGGTCTTCGCTGCGATATCGGTGCTTCGAGGTTTTGGGTCTTTGCGGAGTGTCAGCTCGAAGCCTGAACCTCGCTGAACGCCTTTGCAAACCAAGCGACGGTTTCCTGCAAACCTTGCTGCAGGCTGTGCGAAGGTTGATAACCCAGATTCTGTTGGGCAAGCGTGATGTCGGCAAGGGAATGCAGCACATCGCCTGGTCGGAACGGATTTCGCAGTATTGGCGGAGGTTTGCACGGAATGTCTGCCGCGTGGAACGCAGATTGAATCAGGTTGATCAGGTTCAATAAACTCGTCTGCGTTCCCACCGCGATGTTATAGTTTGTGTTGAGCGCATGCGGAGTTTCGACACATGCCGCAAGAAGGTTGGCCTGCACGGCGTTTTGAACGAAACAGAAATCACGGGTGGTTTCACCGGTTCCGTTGATGATGAGATCACCCTTGCCCAAGAAAGCGAGAATCCATTTTGGAATGACGGCCGCATAGGGGCCGTTTGGATCCTGCCTCGGGCCGAACACATTGAAATAGCGAAGGCCGATAACCTGAATGTCGAAAAGATCGGCATAGACCTGGGCATAAAGTTCGTTTTCGCGTTTGGTTACGGCATAGGGCGAGAGCGGTTTGCCAAGAACGGGTTCGCGCTTGGGGAGGGCCTCGCTGTCGCCATACACGCTGCTGCTGGAAGCGAACACGAACCTTTTGACGTTCTGTTTTGCGGCCGCATCAATCAGGTGAAGAAAGCCCGTTGAATTGGACGCATGGGACTTCGGCGCGTTTTGAATGGAGCGGGGAACCGAGCCGATCGCGGCTTGGTGGCAAACGATTTCGATATCGGTGCAGATCGTTTCGCAAAACCGTTCGTCAACGATGTCGCCTTCGATGAATTCACACAAACGCCAAGCGCTTTCGCCTGCTGTGTTTCGCACATCGCGCAAGTTTTGTTGTTTTCCGGTGGAAAAATTGTCTACGGCGCGCACAGTTTGGCCCAACGATAGGAGCGTTTCCAGAATGTTTGAACCGATGAAGCCTGCGGCTCCGGTGAGCAGCCACCGCTTAGGGTTTGCACGCAGCGCATCGCGCACTTTTTGGATTACAGTCTCCATATTTTTCGGCCAAGCCGTTCTACGATGTTGGGATCGAGCGCCGACTTTACGTCAATGATGACACCATCCGGCTTGATCAAAGCGCCGATTCTTTCGGCAGAAAGTTGAAGGAACCGATTGTGGGGAACTGCGAGGATCAGACAGTCGGCCTGCGTCAGGCTTTCCAGCGGCATCAGGTTGATGCCGTACTGCTTCTTGGCGGCTTGCGGACAGGCAAGCGGATCGCAAATCTGCACGTTCACACCGTTGCGGCGAAGTTCAGCCTCGATGTCGGGCACGCGCGAGTTTCTGATGTCGCCGATGTTCTCTTTGAAAGCCAAACCGAGAACCGCGGCATGTCGCTGCGAGGGCATCAACTTCAGCGCCTTTTGCGCGATGAACGTTCCCATGGAATCGTTGATGCGCCTGCCGGCAAGAATTACTTGCGGCGTATAACCATGGCGCGCCGCGATGTGCGTAAGATAATAAGGATCAACGCCGATGCAATGGCCGCCCACAAGGCCGGGAACAAACGGCAGAAAGTTCCATTTTGTTTTGGCCGCTTCCAAAACTTCTTGCGTGTTGATGCCGATGCGATCGAAAATGATTGCAAGTTCGTTCATCAGCGCGATGTTCAGGTCTCGTTGTGTGTTTTCGATCGCCTTTGCGGCTTCGGCCACTTTGATGGATCTCACTTTGTATATGCCAGCGGAAACAACCGAACCGTAAACCTGCGTAACGATGTCGAGCGTATTTTCATCCTGCGCGGCAACCACTTTGACAATGTTTTGAAGCGTGTGTTCGGAATCGCCTGGGTTCACGCGTTCGGGGCTGTAGGCAAGGAAGAAATCCTGCCCGGCTTTCAGCCCAGATGCGGCTTCCAAAATCGGGCCGCACACTTCTTCGGTCGCGCCAGGGAAAACGGTGGATTCATAAACAACGATGTCGTTTTTCTTCAGCACCGAGCCGACGGTTCTTGTTGCTTGAATCAGCGATTCAAGGTCGGGTTCGTTTTGCGAAGTGACCGGTGTTGGTACGGCGACGATGTAAAAATCGCATTCGACAATCGCTTCGATTGCGTTGGAAAAATCAACTGCGCTGGATTGAATGGCGTATTCGGTCATCTCGCCTGTGCGGTCGCAGCCGTTTTGCAGTTGCAGCACGCGGCCGAAATCAACGTCATAGCCGACACAATCTCCAGTTTTGCCCAGCGCGACCGCCAACGGCAGGCCGACATAGCCCAATCCAATCACTGCGACTTTGCGATCGTGTTTAGGTTTTGATTCAATCAGGCATGCAGCCAGGACTGAAACATCAGTACGTCCCATAAGTGATACTCCCAGTTTTGTCGGCCCGAAATGTGAGCATTCCAAGCCGAACTGATTTGTTGCTCGTCAAAGAAACCGTCGCTGCGTATGGCGGCCGGATTCAAAAGATCGCCAGCCCAATCTTTCAGCGGGCCGCGCAGCCATTCGCCAAGCGGAATCGCAAATCCCGATTTTGGGCGGCGAAGATCGAATCGAGGCAGATTGCGGCGAAGAATGTCGCGCAGAACCCGCTTCTGCACGCCATGATCAATTTTGAACTTCAAAGGAAGCGACCGCGCAAACTGCACAATTCTCGGATGCAAAAACGGGCTGCGCACTTCGAGTGAACATGCCATGGACGCGCGGTCGGTTTTGACAAGGATGTCATTCGGCAGGTAAGAAAGCAAGTCCGCGCGCATCATGAATTCCAAAAATGATTCATCATGCTTGCTCATCGCGCGGTGCAGAAATGTGCAATGCTCTTGCGCGTTCATGACCAAAGAGTGCGGCTTGCGCGAGTGCGAAACGGTTTGAAGATAAAACCGCTCTTCGTCGGGGCAGCTCATCAAATCGGCGATTGCCAGCAGTCTGCGCGCAAGCCGCGAATCGTTTCTGGAAGACAGCATCGAGAGCCTTTTGACAATGGCAGCAAACGCCAACGGCATCCATCGTGCGGCGTTCCAGATTGTGTCAGCCCGCAGGTAGCGTGGGTATCCGCCAAATAACTCGTCGCCGCCGTCGCCCGAAAGCACGACTTTAACGTTTGATGCCGCGAGTTGCGACACGAAGAACGTTGGGATTTGAGATGAGTCGCCAAACGGTTCATCATAAATTGAAGTGATTCTTGGCAGGATATTGACAACATCTACTGCCGTCAATGTGAGTGCGGTGTGATGGGTGCCGAGCAATTGGGCTGTGCTGCGGGCGATTTTGGATTCATCAAATGCGGGCGATTCAAACCCGATCGTGAACGTTTTGATCGGCTCTTTGGATCGCAAGGCCATCAAAGAAACGGTTGTGGTCGAATCAATTCCGGCCGAGAGGAACGCGCCCACAGGCACATCGGCGCACATCTCCTGTTCAACGACGCTTGCAAGAATGGTCTCCAGCTGCCGGCTCGCTTCGTCAAAACTGTGGATGCTGCCCGTGCGGGAAGATTCGGAAAGCGAAAAATACGCGCGCGGCGAATTTGGCGATTCGTTTGCAAACGGCGAAAAATTCGGGGGCTTTTCAGGCTGGCTTGCGCTCACCGCCAAAATCGTCCCCGGAAGTAGTTTGTAGCAGTTTTCATAAATGGTAAACGGCGCGGGAACGTGGCTGAACCTGACGAACGAAGCCACCGAATTGCGATCAATCGCTGGGTTGAATGCTGGATGCGCGCGCATCGCTTTGAGTTCGGATGCGAACAAAAACGTCTTGTCGGACCATGCGTAATGCAGCGGCTTTTCGCCGATGCGGTCGCGGGCAAGAAACAGCGTGCGGCTTGCAACCTCATAAAGCGCCAAAGCGAACATGCCTTCGCAAAGCTTTAAGGCCGAACACAACCCTTCCTGATCAATCAGTTCGACTAAAGTTTCGGCATCGGATGATCCCCTAAAGGCGCAAGAAGAAAGATGCGTTAATCGCAGTTCTCGGTGATTATAAATCTCTCCGTTCATTGCAAGAACGCATCTGCCGGATTGCGAAACGACGGGCTGCGCGCCGCGTTCGGTCAAGTCGAGAATCGCAAGGCGCCGATGTCCGATAGATACGCCCGTGCTTTCATCGAGCCAAATGCCTTCGCCATCCGGGCCGCGATGCGCAACCGCTTCTGCCATCGAATGCACCAGCACGCGGTTTGCTTCGCGATTGCCGCGCTGAATGAACCCTACGATTCCGCACATAAAACTACGCTGCCCTCCGCGCTGCAAACAACACACGCTCCCAAACATCTGCATAGCCCGCTGCCATCCGCAAAACCGAAAACTGCTCCTCGACACGTGTGCGCGCGTTTTGGCCAAGTTGGGATCTTGATTCCGAATCCAAGTCGAGCAGCCACACAATTTTTTCGGCCAAGCGCGTCGGGTCAGAGCAAGGCACAATCAGGTCGGGATTGCCGATGATTTCGGCGGAATCTCCCGCATCGGTGGCGACGCAGGGAACTCCCATGCAAGAAGCCTCGCAAAGCGACAGCGGAAACGCCTCGGAAACACTGGAACTTGCCAAAATATCGAGCGCTGCATAAAACGCGCACATATCGGCTTGCTCGCCGACCAGACGAAACCTTTCGGCCATGCCGGTTTTTTGAATGGCTGCTTTCAGCGGTTCGTTTTCTGGGGTTACGCCCCGGCCGCACAGCAAAAACTGCACATTCGCGCGACTTTGCGCAATCTGCGCTGCGGCACGAACGAAGTCGGCATGTCCTTTCACTGGATGATAGCGAGCAGCCATGCCAACTGCCAGATTTTGTGGGTGAATTCCAAACTGTCTGCGGGCATCCGATTTCAGCGATGGGGAGTTCGTGAATCTCTTTGTGTCAATGCCGTTGGGAATGAATTCAACGATCTCGGATTGAAAACCGAGTCGGGTGTGCAGATCGAGTGCGTGGCGCGAACAGTAAATGATCGCCCTTGAATGCGAATGCGAGATCTTTCTTGAAAGCGTAACCGCGAGTTTGGTGGTCGTTGCGCACAATGCGGCGGCGTTTGGAAACGAATGGATGGACCAGATGACCGGATGCCGCCGCGAGCCGATTGAACCAGACAGATTGCCGTGATACATCCAGCCCTGTATCAGGTCGGGACGGGTTACGCTCAGCCAACGCTTAATGCTTTTGATTCCGCCCATCAGATTCATGCGTCCGATCAGGTTGGCAGATGCCGTTTCAATTCCAAGCGCCTTGATCTCATCGCCGAGCGAACCGATCGGGCGCAGCGAAAAAACGGTCGGGGCATACCTTTCGCGCTCAACGGTTTTGAGCAGATTCAAAAGCGCGTTTTCGGCGCCGCCCCTATCCAGGCAGGTTGAAATAATGGCGATTTTTTTCGGAGTCATGACGCTGCGGCCTCTCGCGATTGATAACGCAGTTCGATCCGTTCGACAAACATCACGAGCGCGTGAAACTGCCCCCAAATGAGAAGCGGACAAACGACCAGCCTTTGCCGAGGACCGATCAGCGCGTCGCTCACAGCAAACGCCGACAAGCACAGCAGCGAATAAACTGTCAGCAGCCGCGCTTCGACGCTGATCTGGTTCAGCCGCAAAATGCCGAAAACCGCCGGCACAAGCATCAGCCAGTGCAGCAGCGAAGGCAGCAAAAGAAATCCGTAGTTCGGTTCGATTGACCAAGGCTGCGGGGTTAGCAGAATTCGCACAAAGCCTTCGGCGGCGTTGGTTCCCGAAATTGTGCCGCTTGCCGACGACAGCGGCGCGCGGAACGCCATCGCCGCGAATCCGAGCGCGAACACGCACAAAAGCGCAAGGCGCATCGGTGGTCCAGCCCACGTTGGCATGCCGCCCAAAAACAGCCAAACACAGGCCGATGCAAGCAGAATGGGAGGCAGATAAAACCTGAAATATTGTAACGCGCCAAGAGCAAGCGCCACAGATGCGGCGTTGATCCAAAACTTCAGCGCACCAAAACGAGCATTGCGGATTTGAACGAAACCGTTAATCGCAACGAGCGCAAGCGTGAACGTGATCGTGTCTTTCAAGTTCAAAATGGATGACCAAACCAAAACATCCCAATGGAGCGCAAAAAACAGAGCGAGCGCGCCAGCGTACTTTCTTGAAAACCCTGCCGACAGCGCGATGCTTGCGGCTGCCCACGCGGCGATGCAGGAGATTGCGACGTTGAAAAACAGCGGCACAAAATACGCCGCACCAAAAACCCAAAACAGCAAAACGTTCCACCAAGTGTAACCCACGTGCTCGCCGCCCACGGTGCTGAAAAGCGTTGACAGCCCGTCGGGAGTGGTGAGAACCGAAACCGGGTTGTACCCCTGCTGCAGAATTGATGCCGCGTTTTCAAAATACGTGCGGTCGTCAAACAGCCGAAAGCCGGAGTTTCCAACCCACAACAAATAACACGCGCAGATTCCCACCTTGATGATGGAGGCTGCGACCGCGCCGCGCAAGCCGATGGGCCGCGACAAAAACAGCACACAAAGCGCAAAAGCGCAAACCGCAGGAATCAGCATAAGCTGCACAGCGCCTCCCGCGTCGAATCAATCAGCCTTTGCAGCGAAAAATGCTGCTCAATGTGTTTGCGGCCTCGCATTCCGTCGGCAGAATCCGCATGAGCGAGCGCGCTGAGAATTCCAGATGAAAGCGCGATCGGATTGTTGGGTGGAACGATCGTCCCATTCCCGCCCATCAGCAGCGCCGTATCGCCCACGTCGGTTGCCACGCAGATTCGGCCGCAGCACATCGCCTCGCCAATCGCGTTGGGTAAGCCTTCGCGGCTGGATGCGCTCACGCAAACGTCAAACGCATTGTAAACATCAGGCATATCGTTGCGCGGCCCGGCCCAAATCACGCGGTCTTTGATTCCCAGCGCATCGCACAGAGTTTCGAGGCTCCGCATAACCGCTCGGTTTGCCAACCGCCCGACGCAGACAAACCTCATCTGCGGAAGAGTCTTCGCCGCAAGCGCGGCCGCACGAAGAAACGTCTCGTGGTTTTTGTGTTCATGCACGCGCGCGGCCATTCCCACCACCCTCTCATCATCGCCGAATCCAAACTCGGCTCGAACGCGGCGGCGCGCGTGTTCGTTTGGGCGAAACCGGTTGAGATCGAAACCGTTATGAATCACGGCGCATTGAGATGCATGCGCCCACCGTTTGGCATCGTTCAGTCCAGCAACAGAATTTGAAATAATCAAGCGCGCCCTCTTTGCCAAACAGTTTTCCAACATCCCAATCGCGCCTTCGGCAGATGCCAAAGGCTGAGCCGATCCAGAGCTGCGGATGCTCCACACAAGTTGATGGCTGCGACAGTTTTTTGGCAGCATTGCAGCAAACACGTTCTGCACCGGAAGAAACGAATAAACGAAATCAGGAGAAAACGAACGGACAAGATCGGCCAGGCGCGAACGAAATCCGATCAGATCGCACCGCCCGCGCTTTTTTAAATCGAAAACTTGAATGCCGGATGCGTGCGCTTCGGGCAGCAGTGCACCTGTGGCATAGGAACAGGCAATGCCGACGTGCCAGCGCTCCGCCTGCAGCCCTTTTGCAAGCGCAAGAATCTGCCGTTCGGTGCCGCCCGCTTCAAGGGTGCGGGTGAGCAGAAGCAGTTTCATCTTTGATTTGCCGCTTCCTTCAGCGTGCGCTCCCATTTGCTATGAATTGTGTTGGGGTCGAACCGCGCAGCACTGGCCCGCGATGATTCGCTGAGCGATGCGCGAAGCGCTGCATCATCGAGCAGTTCGAACAAACCGCGCGCAAGCGCGCACGAACAGTTCGGTTCGATCAGCAGCCCATCGGTTCTGTGCCGAATCATTTCGCGCGGCCCGCTGGGACAATCCGCTGCAATCACCGCGCATCCGGCTGACATGGCTTCGAGCAGCGCGTTGGGAAAACCTTCATACCTTGAGGGCAGAGCGAACACGGCGTGCGATTCGAAAACCTGTTTGGGTTGAAAAGCGACGCCAGGAAACGCAATGCGCGAATGCGCGCGGCCCGCTCTTGCGCGAAGGTTCGCTTCCAATGGGCCTTCACCATAAATCTCAAGACGCCAGTTGGGAAACCGGTCAGCGATTTGCGCAAAGCCGTCAATCAGAAGATCAAATCCTTTTTCTTCGGAAAAACGGCCCATTCCCACGACGGCTTGCTCTCTGATTTCGCTGCAGTTAGGGGATGATTCGACGCAGTTCGGAATGATTCTTATCTTTGAAGGGGCAACGATCCGCGAAGCCCAATTTGCAACGCTCCTGGTTTGCACAACCACAAACGCAGCCTTGCGATAGCTGAACTTGCGCAAAGCGTTCCACGTGCGGCCAATGCGGTGATGCCTCGGATCGGTGCGTTCCGAAACCACAACCGGAATGGACAAACCCGATGAAGCGGCCAGCGCCAGAACGTTCTGCTTGTCGCCAAAACTCAACACGACATCGGGGTTTCGATCGTGCAGCTCCCTTTTCATCGCGCGAATCCGCTTTAGGTTCTGCGCAATTCCGCTGACGAATGAGCGGCTGTTTTCTGCCAAATTCAAACCTGTTCGCTCGATGCGAGGGTCAAGCGAAAAGCGGTCGGTCTCTGGGCTGGTTTGCGTGATGAAGCACACTTCATGCCCCTGTTCGCACAGATAGTTGGCGATGCCGCTCAGCGCTTTTTCTGCCCCGCCAAGCGCAAGCGAAGCGGATGTGCACACGATGTTCATCGCCCTATGCAGCCTCCGCGGCTCGATGAGCCGTTTGAACAGAAAGCAGCCGGCTTACGATGCGTTGAGACACAATCATCGAAGCCGCATAACAGATCACCGTGGATGCGGCGATGCCGATCGCGCCAAACCACCGCGAAAGCAGCGCGTCGAAAATGATGTCGAGGACGAGCACCATCGCTGAAATGAAAAGCAGTTTCTTGGTTTCGCAAAGAGAAGCGATGACCCTGGCGTAAACGATTCCCACAAGCAAAAACGGCAGCTGAAACGCGAACACTCTTTGAATGCCGGCAACGGCCAGAATCGCCCGATGATCAATCGCCGCATTTTGAAACAGCAGCTGAACCATCAACGGAGACAACGCAAAAAGAACGGCGCCGATGCCACAGGACACAAGAAACACAGTCCGCGAAAAAGCACTAATGATGGATCGGACGTTTTGAGAATCGCTTCGCTCGATCGCCTGCGACACAAAAGTCGCGGTTGACGAGCCGATGGCGATCATCAAAATGCTTGCGGCAAACGCCACAAGTTTGTATCCATAGGCAAGCGACGAAACCGCGCCAGGGCCAAGCGATGCCGCAAACGATTGATCCACAATCAGCGTGAGGCCGATAACCGACTGTCCAAGCGCAGCCGGAAAAAACTGACCTCCAATCCGGCGCAATTCATGCCGCAGCCCTTTTAAGTTAAAACGAAACTCAACCCCGCTTCGCCAAATCAGCAAAACCAACACAGCCAGTTCCAAGCACGATCCGAACACGCAGCCCCAGGCGAGCGATTCGATTCTAAGGCTGCGCCCTCCGATTGCCAAAAACCCGAGCACCACAACCGGGTTGCAGATCGGCGCGAGCGCGCTCGCCAAAAACCGTTCTCGCGCGCTAAGCGCCGCCGAAAAGATGCCGCTTACTCCCGAAAGCGCCACAGTGGGACAAAGAATCAGCAGAAGGACGGCCGCTTCGGCCTGTTTTGCCGCGGAGAATCCAGCCGCGATCAACGAAACGATCCACGGCGCTGTTAGTGCAAGAACTGCAGCCACGCCGGCAAACATCAATGTCCCAGCAGCAACGCACTGCCACAACAAACGATCTCCGTTTCGAGCGCGTTCGCGCGCGCGGATGTAGGCTGGCACGAACGCGGCCGCAAACGCGCCGTTGATGACGCCGATCAGAAACTGCGGAAACATCCACGCAACAAAAAAGCAGTCGAGATCATCGCCAATTCCAAAGTTGCGCGCAACAGCCAGCTCTTTAAACAGCGAAACGGATTTCACCAAAGTCGTCAAAACCGCCACGGTAACCGCGGCGGCGACGATTTTCGACGGAGTCGAATCCGCTCGTTTCTTACAGGCGATCATCTCTTGAAAAGGGAATCTACAAAGAACAGGGCCGATACAAACCGATTGAGCGTTTCGAGCGTGGGCCCTTTGGGTTCTGTGAAGAACAGGATGTCGCCAGGCTGCAGCTCGGGGTTGGCGGCGGTGTTGCCGTCTTTCAGAAATTCATCCAGGTTGAACTGCTGCGGGCGGAGTTTGCCGTCGGCGCTCGGGCGCACAAGGTACATCCTTCTTAGCGATCCTTTTTCGGTCAGGCCCGAAGCGAGCGCGAGAGCCTCGGTTGCGCGAAACTTTCCGGCATCGGGAATCGTGATTCTGCCGGGCTTTACAACCGCACCCACCACAAACACGGTGCGGTCATTGTTGGGAACATACACCAGGTCGTTCGCATGCAGCTGAAACGGCTTCGCGCTGCTTGCATTCTCCGCGGACCGCGCATCCACACACAGCATCTCTCCGTCGCGAAAGATCAACAAGCGGCTGTATGATGCTCCTTCCGAAAGTCCTTTGGCGAGCGCGATCGCCTCATAAATGTTCGCATTCGCGCGGAGCATCTGACTGCCTGGCTCCCTAACCTGTCCGGCAATAACAACGTTAATGTATTCCGGCCCGATCAAACTGATCGAATCGTTGTCCATCAAAGCGATCGAGTTCTGTTTGACCTCGCTCAGTGTGTATTCGGTTGTCGAACCAGCACGCCGCAGGCGCACTTTCAGTTCGTCGGCAAATCCGTGAATGGAATGGGGACCACCCGCAGCGCTGATCGCATCGAGCAAGTCGGAGCCTTTTTTCAGTTTGAACTCTCCGGTGGTGGTGACTTCGCCACCCAGCCAAACGCGCACATAAGGCGTCTGTCGAATGACCAACACATCATCGGGTTCCAGCAGAACATCGTTCTGGTTAGCATTGCGAACCAAAGATGCAAGATCAATCGAAACCGCTTTGCCTTGTCTCAAAAGCTCGGCCTCCAGTTGATCGGGATCGAGCGGAAGCCCGCAAAGCGAAATCAGCTGCCTCACGGTCATTCCTTGGTGAAACTGGTACGAACCAAGCGGGTTTTTTCCTCCGACTACATTCACCCAAAACGGAGCCTGTTCTTTCCAGCTCAACGAAACCGTAGGCGACTTCAGCACCCGCTTCAAAGCGCTTGTGATCGCGGCTTCTGCTTGTAAAAGGGTGAGTCCAGAAACAGGAACCGCCTTAAATCCTTTTGAAGAAAGCGTGCCGTCGGAAGCCACTTGAATATCTCCCGAATAGTCGGGCTTTCCAAAAACCGTAACGGAGATCACGTCGCCTGGCTTAATTCGGTCAATTGCGCGCTGACCATGCACAGTCAACAGCAGCGCCGCAATGCACAACATCACGCAGATTCTTTTCATGGTTGTTTCCTTAGCAAACAGTTTGCATCTCCCAGGCGGTGAGTTCGCGATCGTAAATCTCCAACAGCTGATCAAGGATCTTGTTCATTCCGAACTGCTCGCATACTCGCGTTCGGCCAGCCGAACCCATCGCTTGGCGCATCGAAGGGTTCACGGCAAGCTTGATCATCGCTTCGGCCAGCGCGAACGGATCGCGCGGGTTCACATGCAGCCCGGTCGAACCGTGCAAAACGGCGTCGGCGCATCCGGGAACGTTGGTGCAGATGACAGGCAATCCCATGGCCGCCGCCTCGAGGCACACACGCGGCAGCCCTTCCGAATACGATGGCAGCACTGCCACATCCGCCTCGTCGAACGCTTGGCACGGCCCAATGACCTCCCCCAGCCATTTCACTACGCCTTCGCGTTCCCATGCCGCAATCTGTTCGGCGTGAATGTGCGTCGGATTGTCATAATCCAGCCGGCCCGCCAAAACAAATTCACATCCATCTTTCAATCTGCGCTTGACGATCCTGGCGGCTTCGACATATTCGTACACACCTTTGGAGCCGATCATGCGAGCAAACAGCACGAACTTAACCTTCGTGCGCGATGCCGGTTTGAACAGCGGTCGAATCGCGTCAACGTCAACACCCGATCCGGGAACAATGAGGGTCTTTTGTTCCTCAACAAGGTTTCGATTGACGAACGTCGTTTTATCGCTTTCGTTTTGAAAAATCACCTTTTGGCACCTGCCCAACGCTTTGCGATACATGAAAGGCGCGATGATCTTAACGGGCAGTGAGCGGATTCCGCGGTTTGCGCCATTTAAACTAAATCCGATTCCGGTGATCGTGGCGATGTTGATCCGCGATCCCATCAACGATCCGTAAATCACAGCCTTCGAAGAAACGTGGTGCGAAAGATGCGGGCGAACCGAGCGCACAATTTTCGCGAGTTGAAAAAGCGACCGGCCTTCGAGAATCGGGTTGGCGCTTCCCCTCTTTAAATCAAACTGATGGACTTCGATTCCCCAGGCGGCCAAGTCTATCGCGCGGCTGGAGCGCGGCAACGCCACGTGCACTTCCCAACCAAGGTTTTGCATCCGCCGAAGAAGCGGCAGACGCGAACTGATAATCGTGTCGGCCTGGATGGTGGTGAACAGAAAGCGCCTTCCCTGCCCTGAGCCGACGCCGCCGGCGCTAACTGCGCCTCCGTTCTTGGGTTGTTCAAGAGATAACAAACGACTCTCCCTGTCGAGTTCGCGGCCGCGTCCGGGTTCGGATTCGGGGCCGAGGAACCTAATGCTGAACTCCAGGGTTGATTGTCGGCTCACACCGGGGGTTCGTTAGGGTTCATGCCTGCATAAATACGGTGATTTGAGCCCTGCCTGGCCCGGCGGCTGTATAATTTCAAGGCAGAAAAGGAGTCGAAATGGCCGACCGAGTTTATGTATTCGACACAACCCTTCGCGACGGCGAGCAGAGCCCCGGCGTGCATCTGGACGTCGAGGCCAAACTGGAGATCGGCAGAGCGTTAGTTGACCTGGGAGTTGACGTGATCGAGGCTGGCTTTCCGATCAGCTCGCCGGGCGACTTCGAAAGCGTCAACTCTTTGGCCAAGGGCCTCAAGGGTGTGACTGTCTGCGGCCTTACCAGGGCGAAGCAGGCCGATATCGAGTGCGCCGCCGAAGCGTTGAAACCCGCCGAAAGGCCGCGGATTCATACGGGCTTGGGAGTCAGCGACAACCACCTTCAGCACAAACTGCGTATGACCCGCGAGCAGGCGTTGGAGGCTGGAGTGAAAGCCGTGCGGCTCGCCCGGAACTTCGTGCCCGACGTCGAGTATTTCATGGAAGATTCAGGCCGCGCCGACCGCGCCTATGTGTATCAGGTGGTGGAAGCGGTAATCGAAGCGGGAGCGACCGTGGTGAACGTGCCCGACACAACCGGCTACACCTATCCCACCGAATACGGCTCGTTGATTCAAGGGATTATCGAAAACGTGCCCAACAGTCACAAAGCGATCTTCTCTTGCCATTGCCACAACGATCTTGGAATGGCAACGGCAAACACGCTCGCCGGAGTGCTTGGGGGCGCGCGTCAGGTGGAAGTTACAGTGAACGGCATCGGCGAACGTGCGGGAAACACATCGCTCGAAGAGGTGGTCGTGGCGCTGAAAATCCGGCACGATCTGTTTGGCTGCGATACCGGAATTGACACGCACAAACTGCTGTCGGTAAGCCGCTTGGTAAGCAAACTTACCGGAATGGTTGTGCAGCGCAACAAAGCCGTCGTGGGCGCGAATGCGTATGCTCACAGCAGCGGCATTCACCAAGATGGTGTGCTGAAAGAGCGCACAACCTATGAAATCATTGACCCGCACATGGTGGGAGCCGAAAAGAGCGAGATCATTCTAACGGCGAGATCGGGCAGGCATGGCGTGAAGCATCGTCTCAACGAAATCGGATTTAGTTTTACCGACGATCGTTTCGAAAAGATTTATGAGCAGTTTCTTCACATCGCCGATCAGAAGGACGAAGTCACGGCCGAGGATTTGCGGCGGCTGGTCGAAACCGTGAAATAAGTTCGTGCCGATTCAGGAAAAACTCGAACAGGCCGCGGCGATCGTCCGCGATTCGGGCGCCGATGTTTGGCTCACCATCGTTCGAGAAACCTCAGAATCAGCCGATCCTGCGCTCGAGTTTCTGCTTCGCGGAGGGCTGACGTGGGCGAGCGCCCTCATGGTGTTCGCCACGGGCAGACGCATCGCCGTGGTCGGAAACCTCGATGCGGAGGCGGTAAGCGCCTCGGGTCACTGGCACCAAGTGGTGCCGTATGTAGAAGGCATCCGTCAGCCGCTGGTCGAACTCCTCGAAAAAGAACTTCACGGTGTAAGCGATCCGAAAATAGCGGTCAACTATTCGGTCAGCGACAGCAAAGCGGATGGGCTTTCGCACGGCATGTACTTGCTGCTGGTCGAACTTCTTGGCGGAACGCGGTTCCGAAATTCGCTGGTCTCGGCAGAGCCGATCGTGCAAGCCGTGCGCTCCCGAAAAACCGCAACTGAAATCTCCAAAGTGAAAGATGCGATCCGCGCCACCGAAGAGTTGTTCGCATCCGCTTCGACGCAAATCAAGCCGGGGATGAGCGAGCAGCAGATTTTCAACCTGGTGCAAGACGAAATGCGGGCGAAAGGTTTGGGGTTCGCGTGGGATGAAGCGCATAACCCGATCGTCAATTCGGGCCCCGATTCTATGGCCGGCCACGGACTTCCTTCCGCAGGCATCACCGTTCAGCCCGGGCATATCGTGCACATGGATTTGGGTGTGAAAACGCGCGGCTACTGCTCCGACCTTCAGCGGTGTTGGTTTGTGGGAGCGGCCGTGCCCGAAGATGTCGAACGCGCATTCAGGGCGGTGTTGGAAGCGATCGAATCGGCAAAGAGCGTTTTGGCGCCTGGAATCGAAGGCTGGAAGGTTGACGCGGCAGCGCGGGCAAAAATTCAAGAGTTGCGATATGAAGAGTATCTGCACGCAACGGGACATCAGGTCGGCCGAGTTGCGCATGACGGCGGCACGCTGCTCGGCCCGAAATGGCCGCGTTATGGAACAACCCCGCTGCAGAAAGTTGAACAAGATCAGATTTACACTTTGGAACTGGGAGTCAATGTTCCTGGGAAAGGATATTTGGGAATCGAAGAGATGGTTTTGATCACCCGCAACGGGTGCGAATACCTCAGCGCTCCTCAAACCGAGATCTGGCTTATTTAACGTAATGAATCAGAGGCGCTGCCATGTCATCCAGCAGCATCAGCGCAACAACCGGCTTTGGGCGGTCTTTTGCGATTTCCCGCGCCTCTTCGAATGAGACTTTCTTGGTGGTCATGCCGCTCAGGTCAATAAACTCGGCAAACCGAAACGCGCCCGCCTCGTCGCTGAAGCAGGCCAAACCGTGAATGCCGTCGTAGCGGTAGCAGCCGTACCGATCCGAAGCCGGGTGATATAACAGGTGCAGGCTTTCTGGAAACTCCTGTTCCAGTCCCAGTAGGGGCTGTTCGATCGCCCTTGTGTCCACGTTTTGTTGATGAATCAACTGTTTTTCCCTGCGCCGGTTTGACGATTGCGCCCGCCCGTTGGTTCGGTCTCGGCGGCAATCCTGTTCCCTATGATCGGCAGAATTTCTCGCCTGATTTAGTGAAGCTCAAACGTTTCCAAGTACTTCGGAATCACCGCCTGAAACCCGAGTTCGTTCTGAATGCGCTGTTTGATCGCAGCCTGTGCGGGAGGTTCGCCGTGCACGATGAACGTCTGTTTCGGCTTCGTGGTGATTCCCCGCATCCATTGGATGATCTCATTGGAATCGGCGTGCGCCGAGAGCGAGCCGATGGATTCAATCTCCGCCCTCACTTCGATTTGCATGCCCATCACATTTACCGGCGATCGTTTTTCAACCAGGTCTCTTCCCAAAGTTCCTTCGGCCTGAAACCCCACGAACACCACAATATCCTGCGGGTTTTTCAACCGTTGGGCGAGGTGATGCACGATGCGGCCTCCGGTCGCCATTCCGCTGCTGGCGATGATCATTGCGGGGCCTTCCAAGTTGTTCAGCGCCTTAGATTGATCGGGAGATTTGATCAGCGTGAGCTCCGCCGGACGCAAAGGGTTGCTGTCGCTGCTTTCCAATTTCTCCATCTCCAAGTCATGATCTTCGTGATGCCGCGCGTAAATCCCCGTCGCATCAACACCCATCGGACTGTCCACATAAATCGGAATCTCTTGGCATCTTCCTGACTTGCGAAGGTTGTGAAGATAATAGAGCAGATCTTGAGTTCTGCCAATCGCAAACGCCGGCACAAGAATGACCCCTTTTTGCGCTTGGGCCCTCTGAATGATTTTGAGCAGTGCATCTTCGGGGTTTTCGGAAGGATGAACGCGATCGCCATAGGTGCTTTCGATCAGCAGATAATCCGCGGCGGTTACGATGGTGGGATCGGGAATGATCGGCTGATTCGGGCGGCCGAGATCGCCGCTGAACAGAATTTTTTGTCCCGTCGGCAGCCAAAACTCGATGAACCCCGATCCGAGGATATGGCCCGCCGTAAGAAAGCGAGCCGAACAGCCGGCGGCAAGCTCGAACAGATCGCCGAACTTTTGCGGTTGAAAAAGTGCGCACGCTTCCCTCGCGTCGTTCTCGGTATACAGCGGCAGCGCAGGCTTGTGCCTCGAAAAACCTTTTTTGTTTGCGTAATGCGCATACTCCTCTTGAAGTCTTCCGCTGTCAGCAAGGCTGAGACGCGCGATCTCATCGGTTGCCGATGTGCAGATCACTTGCGAGCGATAACCCTGCGACCACAACCTCGGGAGCCATCCCACATGATCGAGGTGTGCGTGCGTGATCAAAACCGTGTCAACGGATTGCGCAGGAATCGGAAGCGGCGCCCAGTTCCGCTGCTTAAGCTGTTCGGAACCTTGAAACAGACCGCAATCAATAAGGAACCTGGTGTTGTCAACGGTCAGCAGATATTTGGAGCCGGTTACCGTTTCGGCAGCGCCTAAGAACTGAATGGTGATGGCCAAGGTGAGAGATTCTATCCTTTCGCGCGGCGCATCCGCCGCCAGAATATCACGAGCGCCCAGCCGATTACGGCTCCTCCGAGCCAGCCGAGCATCACCTGAGAAGGATAGTGAGCGCCGACATAAACCCGTGAAATTCCGGTGATCAGGCTCAGCGCGAACCAGACCGCCGCGCGCCGATGAAAATGCAAACCCATCACTGCGGCAATCGCGGCCGTGTTCGTCGCGTGCGCAGAGATCGTGCCATACGATCGGTACGCCAAAAACTTGTGCGTGGCCACAAAATCAAAAACGGAATGAATCGGCACGCCGTCCGCCGCAGGTCTGTTGCATTGAAACAGGTTCTTCATCAGATCAGAAAACCCGTTAGCAGCCAGAAATGCGATGATTCCTATAACAATAGGAGTGCGAAAGTTCGGGCGGAACATCAGGCACCATGCAATCGCGATGACGATGAAAATGCGAGCCCACAGCACCAAGGTGATCTGGCTGAACGTAACCATCACCCAATCCAAAAAAGGGCACGACAGCCGGCCGTTGATCAACAAAAACAAGGCGGCGTCCCATGGGCCCAACACAAGGCAAGTATACGGCTCTGCCATCCATAATCGGTTTGTGACTCGCGATGAGGCCGCGTCGAAAATCCGGGCCGGGTATGCGGGAGCGCTGGCAGGATGGATTCTCGGCGCTCCGCACGATGGCAAAACCGATTGGACATCGGTGACCTTCTACGACCCGGCGAACCCAAAAGCCGAACTCCCGCCCCAAGCGGTTTTCGTGCAGAACCTTCGCAACGGAATCGTAACCGGTCTGCCGAGGTTCGGCGCCGCGTCGTTCGCTGCCGCGAACGTCAAAATCGGCCTGCGCGCTCCTCTTTCCGGAAGTTTTTCAAACCCGCTTCGCGAATCGGGAACAAGCCTTTACTCAGCGATCGGAGCGGGCGTTCTTCCTGGCGAGGCGGCAGAAAGAGCGTTTTCGTCGGCCTCGGCGTGTCATGCGGGCGAAGCGGTTTATGGAGCGATGTTTTGGGCTGCGGCCATCGCGAGCGCCGGCTTTGAGGATTCGGCCGCAGCGTGCTTTCTTCGGGCCGAAAAGGCACTTCCCGGTTCCAGCGCATTGAGAAAGATTCCGAAAGGCGTTTCGGATGCAAAGCGCGCAGGCTGCTCGTGGCAGGAGACGCGCGGCAGGCTTTTAGAATGGTTGTCCGCAACTCCGGAGGACATCCGCGCGGCGTTCGGGTTTGCTTATCTTGCGTGTCTATATGGAGAAGGCGATTTCGCCAAATCAATCTGCATTGCGGCGGGTTGCGGAGGATGCGCTTCGGCGCAGGCCGGGGTTGTCGGCGCTCTGGTCGCGGCAGTGAACGGCACAGTTCCCGAAGAGTGGTTGAGGCCGATTTCGCACCTGAACAGTTTCGAAATCGGTACGGAGTTGGAAGACGACCGTCTGCGGCCGATCTTTGAGCCGACTGTCGCGGCCGCAGCAGAAGGTCAATCACCCGCGCCGCCCGACAAAACCTGCCTCGACGATTTTTCCGCGGCTGCTGAATGTTTTGAGCAAACGTTTCAAGAGAGCGTGTTCGATGGAGCGGACGTGCGTGCGGCGGTTTCGTTCCCCAACGGTGTCTGCCGCGATCCAGCCGCTTCCCACGCCGTTGCTTTTCGCATTCAAAACCGATCAAACGCACCGATTGAGCTCGAGCCGATCATCGAGGCCGAAGGCTGCACCGTTGCGCACCGTGCACGCCGCGTTCGCATCGAGCCCGGCAGCAGTTCATTTGTGCCGGTGATCGTTCAGGCAGGAGAACTGATCGAAAACGCAAACCTCCGTTTGAAAGCGGGCGGTCTGGAAGCACCGGCGCCGATGATTCCGGCGCTTTACGTTTGGGTTGCTTCTCCATTCGACAATCGCGAGCAGCTTGGCTATGAGCAGGTTTTTGCTCCCGAAATTGATCAGAGCCCGAACGCTGCGTACAAAGGGCGGTCGGGAATCGTGATTAGGTGGAATCGCGTTCTGTTTTGTGGATCGGAACTGGATGTGGAACCGCATTTCATTGACGCTCCCGGCGTGGCGTATGTCGGAGCGGAGTTTCTGTTCGATCCAGGAAAACATACGGCGGTAATCGAGTCGGGAGTTGGGCAGGTTGTGTGGATCGGCGGAGAAAAACGCGCCTGGTATCAAAACACCCACATTCCGTGCGCCAAGCCCGAGGCACCTTATGCGATTTCGTTCGAAACGGCGGGCTGGACGAAGTTTCTGATCAAGCTTGTGCGGAACAGTTCGCCGCTGCCGCCGGTCGTTCTCTATTTTTTGAATGAAGACGGCAGGGTGATGAGGCCGAGAGCAAGCAGGCAGCCCGGCACGGGGTAAAAACTTAGAAGGCGGGCGAATAGCTCAGCGGTAGAGCGCCTCCCTTACAAGGAGGATGTCGTGGGTTCGATTCCCTCTTCGCCCACCAGTTTATTTCGATATTCTCACGATGCCCGCGTCAATGTATTGACCACCGGCGGTCTGCTTGCAATGAATCGCAAGCGTGTGCTTTCCTTTTGAGAGAATCTTTCGTGCGGATGGAGGGATGCTCTTTGCAATATAAGATGTTGTGTACCCATCCAGCGTCATCACCAGCACACCGTCAAGATAGATCTCCGCATCTTCATCGTGATGAATCCATAAGTACAGATCGCTCGATGCCGGTTCGTTCAGCACAAACTCCCGCCGAAGCCAGATGTCCGAACTTGACCAAACCGTGCCGACAATCGCGCCGGGTGTACCTTGCGTTCCGAACCCGCCGATTCCTCGTTTCCAACTTGAATTGTCAAACTCAGACTTCATCCAGTTTGATGCGGGTTGTTGTTCCGAATACCGCCATTCGACGTTTTTGCCGCTGGCCGCACACGGCACAACGAATTCAAAGATAGGAGGCGGACCGGAAGCGGCGAGATTTGCCGCGCGAAGGCGTTTTGCATCGGGCTTGATCAGCTCGCGGTCATAGGTCATCAGGCCGTTGACTTCGTTCTCGACGTCGGTGGTTTGTGTGTAAATTGCGGCGCTGAGTCCTGGTTCGGCCTGAAGCAGCCGAACGTTCCCCATCAGCTCTTCCAAGCGCGATGTCAGCTCGGTTCGGTCTTTCATCGTTCGATAGCCCCAGTTCTTGTCTTCGTGCCACAAATGACCGGGAAGCGCAAGCCCCAGGCCGCCGAATTCACCCAGAACCGCCGCCCTGTTGGGTTCCGGCACGGGAGAACCCGGCCCCGGATACACGTGCCAGTCGTGCATGTCGCCGGTTTTTCTATCCGTCCATCCGCTGGCCGAATCAACCAAACGGCTGGGGTCGAGTTTCCGAATCTGTTCGGTGATCGCGGCGGTTTCGAACTGTCCCCACCCTTCGTTGAACGGAACCCAAATAACGATGCACGGGTGATTGCGCAGCGCTTCGATGATCTGGGTGAGCTCGCTGCGATACTGCTTTGCGGATTGCGGAGTTCGATTTAAGTCGGGATCGCTGCCGCCGATGAATCCGTCGCCGCTTGGCATATCCTGCCAAACCAACATTCCGAGTTTGTCGCACCAGTAGTAGTACCGATCTGGCTCCACTTTCACATGCTTTCGCAGACAGTTGAACCCCATTTTTTTCAGCGCTTCGATGTCGAAACGCATCGCTTCGTCCGTGGGCGCGGTGTAAATGCCATCCGGCCAGAAGCCTTGATCCAAAGTGCCGATCATGAAATACGGTTTGTTGTTGAGGCAGATGCGCGTTCGTCCCCGGCCGTCTTTGCCAAGGGATATTTTTCGCATGGCGAAATAGGATCGGATTTTGTCCTTGCCCGCGCTGATTTCAAGATCATATAACGCGGGGTTTTCCGGAGTCCACAAGGTTGGATTCGAAATCGGAACCGTTACCTTCTGTTTCCCTTTTGCTTCGCCGATCGGCCTGCCCAAAAAACTGATTCTGACGGTGAATTCGCCGTCGAAATCGGCAGAGATCGAAACAGATTTCGCATCAATATTGGGCTCGATTTTCAGATTGCGGATGTGTTGGAGCGGCACCGGCTCGAGCCAAACCGTCTGCCAAATGCCCGAGGTCGGCGTGTACCAGATCCCGCTGGGATTCAAAACCTGCTTGCCGCGCGGCTGGGTGCCTTTGTCCGTCGGGTCGGATGCGACAACTTTGATCTCTTGGCGATCGTCGTCAGAAAGCGCTTTGGTGATGTCGAAAGAAAACGGCGCATATCCGCCCAAGTGCTCGCCGATTCTTTGACGGTTGATGAAAACCTCGCATCGCCAGTCAACGGCTCCGAAATGCAGCAGGATTTTATTGCCGCGATAACTGCGGGGGAGATCGAACGAGCGCGAGTAAACGATGGCATCTTCAGGCTGGGTGATTTCGCGGATGCCGGAAAGATATGATTCAGGAGGAAACGGAACCAAAATCTTCCTTGTTTGCGATCCGTTTTTTTCAAATCTCCATTTGCCGTTCAGGTTCAGCCACTCAGCGCGCACCATCTGTGGGCGCGGATACTCGCCGTGCGGATGCTCCTGATTAACTTTTTTCGACCACCGCGTGAGCAGCGGCGAGCTCTGTTCAGCGGGCGCAACCGCGAGCAGTGCCATACAACTGATTCCCAACCACAACCACATACCGCTTGAGATTCGCCGTTCTTAGATAAACTCCTTCGTTCCATGCCGGAACTGCCGGATGTCGAAATCTATGTTGCGGCGTTGCGCGAGCGCATTGCGGGTGCTCGGCTTGGCAGCGCGGTCATTCGTTCGCCTTTCACTTTGCGCACCGTTGTGCCGCCCCTTTCGAAGTTTGTCGGATTGAAGGTTGAAACTGTGCACCGGATGGGAAAGCGGATCGTGATCGGCTTCGAACATGAACTGTTCATGGTGATTCACCTGATGATTGCGGGCAGGCTGCTTTGGGAGCAGGACGCCTCAGGGAAGGTGCTCCTTGCGGCTTTCGAATTCGATGGGCACAAGCTGACGCTGACCGAAGCCGCGCCAAAAAAGCGCGCCTCGATTCATCTGGTGGAAGGCCGTAAAAACCTCGATGCTCTCGATTCCGGCGGCCTCGATATCCTACACTCCAGCAAGAAGCAGTTCGAAGATGCGATCAGAAAAGAAAACCGGACGCTCAAGCGCGCTCTCACAAGCCCTCAGCTGTTCAGCGGAATCGGCAATGCGTATTCCGACGAGATTCTGCACGCCGCGCGGCTGTCTCCGGTGCGGCTGACCCGATCCCTTTCGCCGAAGGAGGTCTCGGCGCTGCAAAGAGCCGCGGTCCGCACTTTGAAAAACGCGATAGCCACGCTGCGGGCAAAGTTCGGGGGCCGTTTTCCGGGCCGCGGCGACATCACGGCCTTTCGCGAAGAGCATGCCGTTCACGGAAAATTCGGCCGACCTTGTCCCGTTTGCGGCGCGCCGATTCAGCGAATCCGGTACGCAGAAAATGAGACAAACTACTGCGCCAAGTGCCAAAATGAGGGCCGGCTGTTGGCCGATCGCGCTTTATCTCGACTTTTGAAATCCGATTGGCCCAGAACATTAGAAGAGATGACCAGCGAGCAGCCGAAGGAGGGTTGAATGCGTTTGAAACCGTTGATGATGTTGTGCATTTTGGCGTTGGGTTCGCTTGCCCATGCGCAGGGCGATCCCGCCGTCATCGAAAAGATTTTGGATGAAGGAAAATCTCGAAACCAGGTGATGCGTCATCTGGAAGACCTCACCATTCAAATCGGTTCGCGCCTTACCGGTTCGTCCCGCCTGCAGCAAGCGTGCGATTGGGCGCTCGCAAAATTTCAATCATTCGGTTTGCAAAACTGCCATCTGGAGCAGTGGGGCGAAATTCCCGTAGGCTTTTTGCGAGGAAAACGCCAGCTTGGCAGAATGATCTCTCCAACCGAACGAATCCTTGAATTCACGACGCGATCGTGGACGGCCGGAACCAACGGCTTGGTGCGGGGCCAAGCGGTGCTCGCGCCCGATTCGGTTGAACAGATCGCTGCGCACAAAAACGATTTCCGCAAAAAATGGGTTGTGATGAAAATCGTGCCGCAGGGACAGCAGCCGATGACGCAGGAACAACGAACCGCATTCCGAACAGCGCTTCGCGACGCGGGCGCGCTCGGCACCATCTCCGGATCGAGAAACGAACTGGTCATTACCAGCGGATCGTTTCAAAACCTTTCGTGGGACAAACTCCCCAAAGACGTTGACATCACGGTTCGAGCAAGCGATTATGCGGCGATCGTTGACAGCGTCAATGCGGGCAAAAAAACCGAACTGGAATTCGATATGGACAACAGATTCGAAAAAGGCCCGGTGAAAGTGTATAACGTGGTGGCCGAAATCCCCGGCACAGAAAAACCCGATGAGGTGGTGATCGTCAGCGGGCATTTGGACAGCTGGGACGGCCCCGGCTCTCAAGGTGCGCTGGACAACGGCACCGGCACCTGCACCGCGATGGAAGCCGCGCGAATTCTGATGGCGGCCGGCGCCAAGCCGAAGCGCACGATTCGGTTTATTTTGTGGACGGGCGAAGAACAAGGCCTGCTCGGCTCGCGCGCTTATGTGCAAGCACACAAAGACGAACTTCCAAAAATCTCGGCCGTGCTGGTGGATGACGGTGGAACCAACTACAGCGGAGGTTTGGTCTGCATCGCCTCGATGGAGCCGATGCTCAAAGCGGCGACCGACGTTTTGAACACGGCGTTTCCTGACATGCCTGTGAAAGTAACGGTGCAGGAAAGGATGCCTCGCGGCGGCGGCAGCGATCACGCTTCGTTCAATCAAGCGGGAGTGCCAGGGTTTTTTTGGACGGAAACCGGCGTATCCAACTACCCGTATGTGCACCACACTCAGCATGACCGTTTGGAAGCCGCCATTGAAAAGTATCTTGTGCAGTCGAGCGTTGCGCACGCCGTTACCGCGTTCAATCTGGCTTGTGCCGACACGCTTCTGCCGCGGCAGCCTTCCGGCGGGTGATCAATCGGGAAACAGTCCGCGGAACACCGGCGAATAAGTAGGAAACACCTGGTCGAGGTTCGGATTGTGCAGCCGCTTCTGAATGATCTCGCCTTCGCAAGAATATGCTGTCGGCCTGAAAACTCAGTCTATTAGTTACCAGGTTTTGCGTTTTCGCTTTAGGATAAGATCAAATCATGCCTCCTGCAAGTTCGAACATGGTGCCGCTCGGGGTTCCCGCGCCCGACTTCAACCTGCCCAATATTGATGGCAGCATGGTGAGCCTCTCCGACTTCGCCTCCTCGCCCGTGCTGCTTGTGACGTTTGTGTGCAACCACTGCCCGTTCGTGGTGCATGTCAAAGACGAGCTTCGAAAACTGTACGATGACTACCATGCCAAAGGAGTCGCAATCGTTGCGATCAACCCGAACGATGTGGATGCGTACCCAGAAGATTCACCCGAAAACATGCGGCAGAAAGCGCGCGATTGGGGATGGAAGTTCCCGTATCTGTTCGATGAGAGCCAGCAAGTTGCTAAGGCGTACAAGGCCGCCTGCACGCCCGACACGTTCATTTATGATGCGCAGCGCAAACTGGCGTATCGGGGCCAACTCGATGAAAGCCGTCCCACCAACGGCGTTCCGGTAACGGGCAAAGACGTTCGCCGAGCCCTGGACGCGCTGCTTGCAGGAGAAAAGCCCGACGAAAATCAACAGCCGAGCATGGGCTGCAGCATCAAATGGAAACCGTAAACGGCTAAGTGCGATAGATCACGTCAATCACCACGTCGCGAATCTCCTGCTTGGTTCGCAAAATGGTGCCGATTTTTTCCATCTCGGTTTTCAGGTCAATCTGATGCCCGCGTGTCGCCTTGACCTGTCCTCGAAAGTACACGATCCCGTGCATCACATAAATCTGCATCAGCGAGGTGTCAATCGGTTTGCGCGCGAGCTCTTTTCGAACGAGTCTCAATGTGGCGAAATCTTCGGGGCGGGGCATAACGGCTGCTCCTTATCGTTTTCGTTTGGTTTGACCAAACCGCTCGTCCACCGGGGCCTCTCCGTCATCGCCTCCTTTGCGGCGCAGAATGACATCAGGCTCGGGCTCGTGCGCTTTTTGCGTGTGCAGAAGAGTTGCGGAAGGGCCTTTGCGTTTCAAAACCCGCCGTTCCAGAAGAGCCAAAATCGGCGACGCGTTGAAAATGGACGAGTAGGTTCCCGACACGATTCCTACCAGCATCGCCAAGGTGAAGTGCCGAAGATCGGGCGTGGCGCTGAATGCAACCAGAATCGCGAGCGTTACGATGACCGTGGCGCTTGTGTTGATCGAGCGCGCGAAACTTTGGGTGATGGAACGGTCCACCAAATGGTCGAAATCCTCTCCCGTTAAAGGTCTGCGCAGGTTTTCACGAATCCTATCAAAAATCACAATGGTGTCGTGCACCGAAAAGCCGATCACGGTGAGCATGGCGGTAATCGTCAGCTGGCTGATCTCCCAATTCACAAAATAGCCCATGATCGCGGCAAGGCCAAGCACAACCAACACGTCGTGCAGCAGAGCGACAATCGCACTGAATCCGAACCTTAGGCCCGCAATCCAGCCGCTCATCGCAAACCGAATCGTGAGCCACAAAACGATCAGCACCGATGAAAAGATCACGCCCCAAATCGCGCCCAGCCAAGTCTCTTTGCGAACCGTTTCGCTTGCGTGTTCAAATCCAAGAATGCTTTTGACCGTGCGCGACGCCGCTCCGGTGCCGATCTGCTTTTCAACAATCGAAGAATCCGCCCCGACTGCCGATGCGATCATCACTTGCGCCTTAAGTTTGTCTTCGGTGTTGGACGAATCCACCAACGCAGCCAAATCGGGGTTGATCGGCTTGAGCGGGAGCGTGATTGATGCTTCGTATCCGTTCGGCCCGGCAGTGATTTTGGTGTTAGGGCTGTGCAGCCCTTTAGCCTCGAGCATATCGTTCAACGCTTTCGAGGAAGTTGGAGCGCCGGGAGGCAGCGCAACCAACGCCTCGACGCCGCCCAAGAACTCAACGTTGTATTTCAGTCCGCCCAACCCCATAAAGATCACTCCGGGAACGATCAACGCCAGCGACAGCGCGAAGTAGATCTTCATGTTCTTCATGATCTGCAGCGGACGATCGTTCGCCTCGGCTTCCAGCCGTTCGCCGAACCAGCCGCGGCCCGCGCCGAACATCATCGGGTTTTGAGCGATCCCCCAGCCCTGCGTAAGTTTCAAAAGCGAACGGGTGATCGTGATCGCAGTAAAAAGGCTGATCAGCACGCCGGTCATCAGCGTAACCGCAAAACCTTTTACCGGCCCGGTGCCTACGTTCGCAAGCACCACACAGGTGATGATCGTGCACACGTTCGAATCCAAAATCGCTGGGAACGCGCGCTTGAACCCCAGGTCAATCGAGGTAAGCAGCGACCGGCCGTGGCGCAGCTCCTCTTTCATCCGTTCGAAGATCAAAATGTTCGCATCCACGGCCATGCCGATCGAAAGAATAAAACCGGCAATCGCCGCAAGCGAAAACGTTACGCCGATCCAGTTGAAAATCGAATAACAAAACAGCGTGTAACAACACAGCGCCAAAAACGCAAGCAAACCGGGGAACAGATAGTAAACGATCAAAAACAGCGACACAATCGCAAATGAAGAGAAGCCTGCGATCAGAATCTGGTGCAGAGCCGTCTGCCCAACGCTCGGTTCAAGCGTCTTGACATCTTCTTCAACCAAGTCGGTCTTCAAAGCGCCAGATCTCAGCAGGTCCACGATCGTCTGCGCTTCCGACAAGCTGAAATGCCCTTCGATCGTCGAGCCGCCGTCTTGAAACGTGTTTCCGTCTTTTACATAAGCAAAACTAATCACGCGGCCTTCCAGCATGATCGCCAAGTTCTGCTTCTTGTTCAGAACTGCCTCGCTGATCGCCCACCGGTGAATCACGCGCGTGCCCTCTGGGTTGAACTGAATCACGATGTTGGCGTTTCCCGTCCCCAGCGAAGCCACTTCAGCAGATTGCAGTGTATCGCCCGTGGTCAAGAGTCTCCATCCCGAAACCATCCGCTTCCACTCGTCGCTTCCCGGCTCGATCGGGGGTTCATCCGGAGCGGCTATCGCTTTGCGAAACACCGACCGATATCCCTCGGGCCGAGAAGGGTCTTCGCTCTCGACATATGGCTTCGCTTCGTTATAAGGGTTGCCCACGTTGCGGGCCCACCAAAACTCCAATCGGGCGGTTCGGCTCATCACGCGGCGAGCCTCGTCAACGTTCGTGAACCCCGGAAGTTCCACCACGAACCGGTCGTCGCCTTTCAAGTAAACGTTTGCTTCCACCACGCCCAGGTTCCGAGCCGCCCTGTCCTCAAGCGTTTTCAACGTTTGGGGCACGTATTTTGTGGGCCAATCGGCACGCTCCTGCGGAGTGAGCTGGTCGAGATTCGCCTTGAACGTAAACCGGATGCCTCCTGCGACATCCAAGCCGTATTTCGGCTTCTTCTGGAGCTCCTTCAAGCCCGGCACCCGGCTGAAAATCGGCGTTGCGATCGCAAGCGAGATCGCCACCAGCGCGAGAATGAGTACTAAAAACCAAAGACCTCTGTTTCGCAAATTCGGCCCACCAAAAACGCTCATCGGAGCGGGAAGTGAAGGATCACTCGTTCCGAACGGCTCGGAACGGGCGGATTATACACTCCGAGCCCCCGCCTCACCTTCGGCATCCGTCAAAATCTCGGTGTGAAGCCAACGCTTGCCGACCTTCTGAATGAGTTCTTAGGCCAG
>Ga0070741_10004320_pt1 | contig 33329 bp, 24 predicted proteins | sample Coa_R1_4_FD_66440 | JGI IMG/M metagenome (GOLD analysis project Ga0070741, IMG submission 66440) | Surface soil microbial communities from Centralia Pennsylvania, which are recovering from an underground coalmine fire - Coalmine... | ecosystem: Environmental > Terrestrial > Soil > Unclassified ... | reverse complement strand
GGCGCTCGTTGCCATTGTTATGTTTATCGCTCTGGGCTTAGGATTGCCCAGGCGTGTTGGAAAGCCTGCCACAAAGCGTGCATGGTCCCCCTGGATACTGGGTTTGATTGCCTTCATCTTTGGCCTGTTCTGGTGGATCATGGTTGGCCTTCCCTACATACCCGCTTCAGTCTTTCGTGGAGCCTCGCCGCTGGTTCCGATTGTAATTGGTCTGATCTGGGCCGCTCTGGCGCTGCAGGTCATCAGATCTCTGTCCAGCAACAGGAAGAGCTGGCAGGATCGACATAGGCTGGCGTTGATCTTCGGTGCAGTGTTGGCGAGCATGATAGGTAGTACGCTTGGCACTCTGGCTGCTTCCCCGCTCGACAAGATAGGTAAACTCATCTTTGATCTAATCGCCTTCATCCTCCTTGTCATCCTGGCATGGCTTCTGCGAAAACGACGACAGGCGAACTCCCCTCTCAGGATGACCCCTGCTATCTTTCACGACTCAGCGACAGGTTGATAGTCATCAGGGTTGTCAAAACCAGCGATCCAGGCAGCTGCCTGGTGAGAGGTACTCATAGTTGGTGGCACTCTCAGCGTGTACTGTCTGCCAGTCGAAGGACACTGCACAGCCAGAAAGAACATCGGCTCATCGCCCGTCATCTCAATACGTAGCAAGCGCCGCGTTCCTCCTGGATCTGTATCCGTATCCACAATCTTCGGCTGCACCTGTTCAATAAACCGCTCATGCCCCATGCGCTCCAGCAGCACACGACGACGTTCAACATTGCGCTCTTTGAGCACATCGTCGGCCTGGATCTCCTGCGGCCTGAAGGCGATCTGCTCATCGACGCGCACGCTTCGCCAGCGCAACGGCGTACGTTGCATTGATGCTGGCAACCTCGTAATTGCCGTATCGGCCAGATCCAGCCAACCAGTGATCTGCAAATGCTCTGGCAGTTCTCGCAATGCTTGACATCCACTCACATCGAGTTGCCCAACTCCGCGCAACCAGTTCGGCAATTCCCGCAACCCTGTACACTCTCTGGCAACCAGGCGTCCCATCCGCTCTCGACCCTGCTCTGGAAAAGTCTCAATGCGCAGACACCTTGTTATATCCAGAAAGTAGCTATCAAGCGCTTCTGGCAATGCACGCAGCGAGATACAACCCCGCAAAATCAGCGTCGCAACTTTTAAGCCCGCGGGCAATCCCTCTAAATGCTCACAGTCGCTCAAATCCATCCGAGAGGTAACCTGGATGTCTTCTGGCACTGTTCTCAGCGGCATGCCTTGTGCAGAGAGTTCATAACAACGCAGACCCCGAGGCAACTCGCGCATTGACAGACACCCATCGAGCGTTAATCGTCCCGTGACGGTTAATCTCTCTGGCAACGACTGCAATTGTTGACAATCGGAGAGGTCCAGATCTCCTTCCACAGTGGTTCCCGCTGCAACATCCCAATGCTCGATAGAGTTTTTTATCTGATCATCGACAATCACCCAATTCACCATACAATGCTACCTCTCTCCGTTGATTAATCCCTCACACGAATAATGCGCTCTGGTGTATATTCACGCTGCTGCCAGACACGATACGATCCAGGAGGCAAAATGATCGGCTTATGCTCCTCATGCACGATCCTGGTTTCGCTCTCCACTTCCAGAAATAAGTCCGCACCATATTTCCACACGCTCGCCTTCTGCGCATCCTCCACGCGATGACTATGCCCTGTAACCTCGCCCAGAGCCAATACTGTGGTATGCTGCCGTTCTGCTCCCGCTGGGATTTGCTCAACAGTGGCAATTAAGACATCTCCATGCCGCCATAACATAGCTCTTTTCTCCTTCTTTTCCCAAAATCAGTCTGTATTTTCTCATAAATCGGAGGAATATTTCGAGATATATCTATAAACAATAGAAGCACCTTCTAGCTTCAAACCTCGCGCTGTGCTTCTAACCTCCTATTCTTTCTGACGGAGATAAATGCGGTAATGACATCGATGAGTACATCTTCTCCCGCATCTAACATATGCTCGCTTGCTGTTTTTGTCAGAAAAAGTTCGGAAAGGCTTGACAAGCATCAAAATATATGGTACATCTATACAAGGCTCTGCAAGCGCTTGCAGAGCCTCTGACAATCCCGAACTCACTGGCATGGCTCCCAGATCAATAAACAAACGCCCGTAGTATCGCAAGAGAGAAATGGAGCGGAAAGTATGCATCATAATCAGGATGACCCCATTACAAGTAATGGAGCCATCCCGGTTGAAGCCATCGAGAACTCATCCTTTTCATCAAAACACCAATCTCCAGATATCCTACCTGCCATCCAGAACTAGAATACCCGTTGCACTGTCGTCTACCTATCCATTTGGCATAGCGGCGGGAAGCGCATTATCAATATCTGGAGAAAGAAGGAGGTGAGGCGCAATAGAAAAGTAGCCTATCTTGTTCTATGAATTACATCTCTGATCTGAACATCGAAGAAAGATTCACACGAAGAATTCTATTGTCTACCGATCGAATACTCAACCAGACGAAGGGTAATGACTAAAGAAGCCCTTTTTGAGAAAGGAGACATTTTCATGCCTTTGGACACCCTTTTGGATCTGCCAACTAAGGAAAAACAAGCTTCTTATACTCTCGATCCTGCTACTGACGAAGATTTCGAGCTAGATATTCGTGTGCTAGCCATCGCCGATAAAAATCAACCGCGGCTTGGAGTCTCCTGTAGTAATTCCTGCGATGGTATTACCTGTGTCTCTGCATGTGGCTCCTGCGTTACTTGTGGTGCTAGCTGTGGTGGTTCCTGTCCTAGCTCCTGTGATGGCATTGGTTGTTAAGCCCTGCTCAATATAGATCCCTTGGAGTCCTCTGGCATGCTTGTCTTACTAGTTCATCCAGAGAGCTGGCCCTTGAGGAGCATTGCCATTGCGCTTGAATGGCCCATCCATGCGATCCTGATCAATAGAGACGATATACCATAACCGCATTTTGGAACTATGGGAGTTTGTGGCTCGTAGAACCAAAGCTGCTCAAGCAGAGCGCGAACCTCTGGCACAATCCTGAGCACGAGGTTCGTGGCCTGCTTGAGTAAATGAAATAGTATCAGGTGGTGACTCATGCAACCCGAACATCATAGCGTACAGCACAAGAAAGATCCTCTTCTCCAGCAGAGAAGGGGTGAGTGGAAGCCACTCCTGACAGAACCATTACGTGGGCAAGCGTTGGAAGCTGCTTCTCTGGTGGCAGAGCGCCTACGTGACCCTGATCATCTGCTCACTATCGCTGAAATGGCCGCTCAACAATCTACATTTCCTCTCCTCAAAGAATACCCAGTCGTTCGCGCCTTCGGATTCGGCGGTGGCGCTCTCCCTGCTGCCTATTTTGCCCGCTGCTTTCCTGAGCAAGGATGGGATCGCATCACCCATCGCTATCTTGATACAACAAAGCTCTCGCCTTATACCTACACACATCCTGATTTGTTCTCAGGGGCAAGTGGTCTGGCGATGATTATGACTCTAATGAGCGAGGGGGGCAAACGTTACCGGAAGACTTTAACAGATCTGCATACTCGCCTGCTTGAGCAGGTCAAACAAGCAGCATGGTTTGATAGAGGGCCAGATGGCATCTCAGAAGCTGACTATGACCTCATCGGAGGCGCATCAGGCATCCTGGCGTATCTTCTGTTTGTACCCAACCCCGATGCTACCATCCAGGCTGCCATTGAGATCATTCTGGACTATCTGATCCATTTAGCCAGCACGGATCAGGAAACGAAACACGAACGCTGGCACGTGGGATCACAATACCTATTCTCCGATGAGAGACGACAGGAGTATCCAGAGGGCTACTATAACTGTGGACTGGCACATGGGATTCCTGGTCCGCTAGCTGCGCTTTCCCTGGCCTGGCTGGCTGGATATCGTCCATCCGGTTTGCGCGAGGCGATTATCTTCTTGAGCGATTGGATGGTTCAGCACATAGTAACGGATACCTGGGGTATCAACTGGCCTACAGTAATACCTCTATCACAGTCGTATTCAGTTGATGCATGGCGTCTATTACCTCCTTCCCGTGCCGCCTGGTGTTATGGAGCACCAGGAGTTGCCCGCTCCTTATGGTTCGCCGGTCTAGCCCTGGAAGATGCCTCGCTCTGCCAGACAGCACTGGAGGCCATCGAAGCTGTGCTGCATCGCCCAATCCCTGAGCGCGAGATCGCTTCACCGACATTCTGTCATGGGATCGCGGGCTTGCTGGCAATCTGTCTGCGCTTTGCCCAGGAGACAGACAACACGATCATTCACGAGCAGATCCCGCTATTAGTTACCCAAATCCTGAGCCACTATAACCCCGATACCCCTCTGGGCTTTCGTGATCTGGAGACCGGCACAAATGAAGTGGATCAGACAAACTGGCTTCTGGGCGCACCTGGCACTGCTATGACGCTACTGGCCGCCAGTTTACCGGTGGAACCGATCTGGGATCGCGCATTGCTGCTTTCTTGACTGGTTAATGTATGGTCTTTGTTATGGTTTTTGACCCATTCCAACTCCTAGATATAGGTAAGAAGCTAGAACAGGGTGATCACCCTGTTCCAGAAAGCTCCAGTTGTAGCTATCCAGAATCCATTTCTTCAATGATCTGGTAGAACAGAGAAAGAGTGCAATGACAATGAACAAAGAGAAAACTCCCCAACAAAAGAACTCTTTGTACACATCCGCCGATTTCTACATGCTACGCGTACCGGCCCTGCCAGCAGAGCTCTTCCTCAAGCTGACAGCTGGCGATGGTGAGGCATCAATCAGCGGTTCTTTAGCTGAGAATGATGCCAGCTACGTGAGTCTCATGAGAAACTGCTATCAGCAGTTACGCACTCTTGTCTCTCAGTCAGAGATTGAGCATGCCCTGGCGATAGCCAGTTTATCACTGCAGGAAGGCATCAACCGTGTAGAGCATGGCAAAGTTTCAAAGCGAGCCGAACGCGTTTATTCACGTCTTCTGCGCTATATCGTGCGTATGTGCAGCCGCCCAACTCCTTTTGGCATGTTTGCCGGCATTGCCATTGGGCATTTTGAGGATCAGAGCAGAGTACAGATTGCCGCGCCGTCTATTCAACGCATCCGTACGCGCCCGGATATGCACTGGTTATTTGAAATCATACATCAGGTCGAACAAATACCAGAGGTAGTTGCTCAATTGCACGTCGTGTTCAATCAGACCGTTCACCTTGCCGGTGGACGTGCCATACTCCCTTTCGCCGATATTTATGGGCAAAGTGATGGTCGTACTCTCTCTCTGCGTGCCACTCCAACTCTACAATTTGTCATGAAACATGCCAATCAACCCATCCTTTACGCTGACCTGCGTGCCAAACTGCTTGAGGCCTTTCCACGTGCTACACCCGATCAAGTAGAACAGCTTTTATGGCAACTCTGGGAGAATCATTTCCTTCTGAGTGACCTGCGTCCCCCTCTTACGCACGAAGCTCCCGAGCTGTATGTCCTGGAACGTTTGAGCACGATAGCAGGCGCAGAAACGATCGCATCTGGTTTACAAAGCGTCTATGAGAAAGCCCGTCTCCACGACCAGGCTGGCTGGCAAGGATCGATGCCCCTACTGCAAGAAATCATACAGGAGCAGAAATCCCTTGTGCCAGCGAGTGAAGCGCAACAATTGCAACTTCAGGTTGATGCTTCATTACACCTGAACGGGTCGAGTTTGCACAAGGATGTAGGCACTGCTGCCGTCCAGGCCGCCGAAATTTTGCTACGGCTTACGCGATTCGCACGCGGCTTCCCACATATTCGGGCCTATCTCGCTGCTTTTGTAGAACGTTACGGTATGAACCAGGAAGTACCGTTGCTGGACCTGTTAAGTCCTGAGCTTGGCCTCGATGCCCCAACAGGCTATCAGCATCCACCACGCAGCTACCCGCTCCCAGGTTCTGAGCAGACAGAGAACACCACTGAATATGACAAGTTGTTGCATACACTGGTTATTCAAGCGGTGAATGAGAGGAAGATAGAGGTCGAGCTAACCAATGACTTCTTGCGACACCTCGAACGCTGGTCGCCTGTACCAGAGGAGGCTCCTCCTTCTCTTGAACTGTATCTTCAATTATATGCAACCTCTCAGGAGGATATTGATCAGGGCAAATGGAGAGCCGTTGTAAGTCCAAATTATGGGTCACCAGCAGCGGGGCGATCATTTGGACGCTTCTTCGATTTAATGACCTCTGAACAGCACGCAGCCTTACAGCAGTGCATCCAGCGCGAAGAGGCGCTCTATCCCGACAAAATTTTTGCCGAGCTGAGTTACATGCCCAATCATGCACGCTCGGCCAATGTGTCGGTCCGGTTGGGAGTTCGCTCATACGAGATTGTGGTCGGGATTACTCCATCGGTGCCACCAGATCATGTCATTCCTTTAGAGGATCTGGTCGTGGGAGTGCGCGCCAACCGCTTCTATATACGTTCGCTGCGCCTGGGAAAAGAAGTAATCGTTTCTCAGAGCCACATGTTGAACTCGCTATCTGCTCCCAACGTGTGCCGCTTCCTGCTAGACTGTGGCGCAAATCTCTTTGCCTATCCCACTGGATTTGATTGGGGAGCAGCATCCTCCCTGCCATTTCTCCCGCGTGTTGTCTATAAACAGATCGTACTTCACCCTGCACAATGGCATCTCTCGTTAGAAACAGTTATCCCAACAGGTTTTGGTTCCGCAAATCTACGCTGGTTTACAGGTCTCCAGTGGTGGCGTTCAATGTGGCGCGTACCACGTTATGTCTATCTGACATTTGCAGATAACCGTTTACTGCTTGATCTGGAGCATCCTCTCATGGTTGACGAGTTGTATACAGAAATAGCAAAAGGCGCGACCGTCACTCTAGAAGAGTTGCTCCCAGATTTTGACCATCTCTGGTTGCAGGATGACAACTGTGCAAGGTACTTCTCCGAAATTGTCGTACCCCTCGTCCGTCGGCAAGTTCCGGTAGAACAAACGACTGCGAGGAGGCTCCCTGAGCGTTTGCTCCCACCACATATCATCCCTCAGAAAGAACGGCGTGCATTACCTGGCGATTCAACTGGCTGGGTATATTTCAACCTGTATTCAGCATATCAACAACACGATGAACTGATTGCGGGCCCTCTGCGCGAACTCGTGCGGACGATTCTCGGAGAGGAGTTGGCAGATCGCTGGTTCTATATACGCTACTATGATACCTCTCCGCATCTACGTCTGCGCTTTCATGCTCGAAACGAGCAGATGGTGCAAAAGCTACTTGCAGCCATGCTGGCCTGGAGTCGTCAACAGGTGCAGCGTGGGTTGGCGAGCGACTTCAGCATCCACTCTTACGAGCCGGAAATCGAACGCTATGGTGGTCCCGATGCAATTGAGAAGATGGAACAGGCCTTCATGGCTGATAGCGTAACAGCAAGTAATCTTATCACTGCATCTTATCACCGACATATCACTGTTGACCCCATCGCATTGGCCATCTTCAGCCTCGACACGTTCTTTGCTGACTGGGGGCTGTCTTTTACTGAACGTTTGCAGTGGGCACAAGAATATATCCCGAAGGAAGTAAACAAAGCCTTTCACAAGCAGCGGCAGACATTCTGCGACCTTATTGCTCCCTGGGAGCATACCAAAGATACAGCTCTTATGAGCCAGCGAGAAATACTTTGTAAACTCATAGGGCCTCAAAAGCTCGTACTGAAAGCCACATCTGCACATATTCGCTCACTCGCAGCAAATGACAAGTTATGGATACCAGAGAGCAACATCCTGCAAAGCCTTGCCCATATGCACGTGAACCGCCTTCGGGGCATTGATCGGCAAGCAGAACAGCAAATATATAACTTTTGGCGGCAAACGCTTGAAAGTCTCAATCTTCGTCCCAAAGCAGCAAACCTAGACATTGGGTCTCACCAGAGCCAGTAATTCTCGCTAACGGGATTTATGTGCACTGTTTTTTATCAAGAAAAGTGCCAAAGAGCAACTACTTTCAGCGATACATCTCTACCATTCTAAAGGGCTTGACAAGCACCAAAATATATGTTACATCTATACATGGCTCTGCAAGCGCTTGCAGAATCGCTGCCAATCCCGAAATCAGCGGCACGGGCATGGCTGCCAGATCAGCTAACAAATACCAGGAGTACCATAAGAGGAAACATGGAGCGGAAAAGTATAGATCATGATCAGGATGACTTAGAGGAAGTGACCATCTTTGATGTAGCAAAAGAAGCAGGTGTATCTTCTTCCACAGTATCGCGTGTCATCAATAACAAAGAGTATGTCCGTGCAGACAAGCGCGAACGTGTGCTACAGGCAATGGCACAGCTTGGCTACGTGGCAAACATACAGGCACGCAGTCTGGCAGGGGGACGCACCAATATTGTTGGACTGCTGGTTCAAGGCCTCGATAACGGCTACATTGGGGAGATCATCAAAGGCATAGACAACGAGCTGAATGAATCTCACTATGATATCATGCTCTATACTGCTCACCTGGGCAAGACGAAAGAATCTGCTTACGTTACCAGACTGACCAGAAATGTGGTGGATGGCTTGCTCCTGGTGCTACCGCGCAACACCGAGGCTTATCTGGAAACCCTCCACAAGCGTCGTTTCCCTCACGTGCTTGTTGACCACCAGGGCTTCAGTCATGGCATGCCCGTACCCACTGTCAAAGCAAAAAACTGGCATGGAGGCTACGACGCAACACGCTATCTGATCCAGCTAGGCCACCGCCGCATCGGCTTTATCACGGGGGATCTGGAAATGGGTTGTGCTCACGACCGTCTGGCAGGCTACAAGGCCGCACTCCAGGAGTATGATCTACCCATCATACCGGAACTGATTTGTGAAGGCAATTTTCTGCAACCTCTGGGCTATAGCGGTGCAAAAGAGTTGTTAAGCCTGCCGGAGCCACCTACTGCTATTTTTGCTTCCAATGATATCTCCGCGTTTGGTGTTATGGAGGCCGCTCGCGACCACGGTTTACAGATACCACGCGATATTTCTATTGTTGGCTTCGATGACATTCCCCAGGCCGCTCATGTTCATCCTCCACTGACGACGGTACGCCAACCGCTTGAAGAGATGGGACAGAGAGCTGCCAGGTTGCTCTTGCATTATATTGCCCATCCCGATGCAGAGGTGGAACAAATCGAGCTACCAACCGAACTCATTATTCGCGAATCATGCCAGGCACCACACCAATTATAACCACAAAGGAGGTGATCGTCTCGTAGCTCTTTTAGCCTGTCAGGCTATCCTGTAAAGCGTTCATCCTATCAGGCCATCATACGAAACAATTTCATATTCCTGGGAACAGTCATATTCATGCATCGCCGCAAGTAAATCTGGTTGTTGTTTATCCAGCGTTGGACAACGCTCATTGTCTATTTTGAAGGGAGCTCACAACCTATGAAACGACGCGAATTCTTGAAGTACGCAGGCACAACTAGCGCTGCCCTCTCCTTGTCTCCGCTCATCGCAGCCTGTGGCTCTGGCCCCAGCACTTCCGGCTCAGGTGGCAGTGGAAATGTAACTATCCAATGGTGGCATATCGCAACAAACGATCCACAGAAATCGGCCTGGCAAACCCTTGCCAACCAGTACATGAAAGCCCATCCCAATGTCAACATCAAAATCACCCTTATTGATAACGCTTCTTACAAGCCGAAACTCGCCACTACCATGCAATCAGGCAGTCCCCCCGATCTCTTCCACAGTTGGGGTGGCGGTGTGCTTTTCAAGTATGCACATGCTGGACTTGTGAAGGATCTTACCTCCGATCTACAGGGTGACTGGGGGGATTCGATCACTAAGGCAGCATTGGATGTCTACGGCGATAACGGCAAATATTATGGCGTGCCCTGGGATATGGGAGCCGTTGGCTTCTGGTACAACAAAGCACTCTTCGCCAAAGCAGGTATTACACAGACACCAACCACCTGGACCGATTTTTTGCAGCTTATCCAGAAGCTCAAGAGTGCTGGCATCACTCCCATTGCTCTAGGAGAAGGTGAGAAATGGCCCGGTCATTTCTACTGGGCCTATCTCGCTGTACGCCTGGGTGGCAAAGATGCCTTTGTGAAAGCCTACAATCGCACTGGATCTTTCGCTTCTCAACCCTTCATTGATGCGGGCAAGTACCTGCAACAACTGGTTGCCCTTAAGCCCTTCCAGACAGGTTCTCTCGGTGCAACTTATAATGATGAACAATCGCAGATGGGCAATGGCAAAGCCGCAATGGAGTTGCAGGGACAATGGGCTCCCAGCAATGACCAAAACTCTGCCACCGATAAAAAAGGCCCGGAACTCGGCTTCTTCCCCTTCCCTATGGTCGAAGGTGGAGCTGGCAACCCAACTGACGTGTTCGGGGGCGGCGGCGGATACGCCATCGGGAAAAACGCTCCCCCACAGACTGTTGACTTTTTGAAATTCCTGACCAGCGCGCAGAGCGCGGAATATCTGGTAAAGCAGAAGACCGGCTATCTAACACCGACCAAAGCTGCCGCTGGCGCGATCACTGATCCCTTTCAGCAAGAGATTGTGCAGCTCGTCGCCAAAGCTCCTTACTTCCAGCTCTACTACGATCAGTACCTTCCGCAAGAGGTTGGTTCGACGGCTGTGCTGAATGCCACACAGGGCTTATTCGCTAATACCATGACCCCTCAAGCTGCTGCACAGTTGGTTGAGTCTGCGGCAGCTCGGGCAATGGCATAAATGTAGGTAGTGAAATTTGCTCGCATTGGGAGGCGCGAGTCTTCTCGCGCTTCCCTCTGACTTTCATTCACTCGCTTTCTCACACTCTCTATAATAGAATATAGAGAGGATAGAGAACCGGAAAGGATCTCCTTATGCAAATTACCTCTCTCTCGCCCACGGCGCGGGAAGCTGCGCGAGCTCGGCCTCCTGTGCGCTCGCAACGCAGTAACTTCAGACGCGCAGGCATAATAGTGCTCTTTTTATTGCCCAGCGCCGTCTTATACTTTGTGCTTGTCTTGCTCCCTGTTTTACAGGCTGTCCCCTATAGCCTCTTTACCTGGAACGGCCTGGAACCTCTGACCCATTTCGTCGGGCTGAAAAACTATATGCTCGCTATCACAGATCCGGTATTTGTGAAAGCTTTTACCGATAACATAACTATTGTCGTGCTCTCGTTACTCATCCAGCTGCCGTTCGCTTTGATGCTAGCACTGGTTATCGGCAAAACCCTGCCCGGTCGCACCATTTTCCGCTCCATTTTTTTCATGCCGTACGTCCTTTCTGATGCGGTCGCCGGTACCATCTGGCATTTTCTGTTTCTACCCGATAATAGTGGACTGATCAACACCGTATTGCAGCACACGATTCCAGGCTTTCAGCCTCAACTCTGGCTGGCCGACCCCAGGATGGTTCTCTTCTGCATTTTCGTGGTGATGATCTGGAAGTACTTTGGCCTTCACCTGGTGCTCTATGTGGCAGGCATACAAAACATTCCCGATGAGGTTGTCGATGCTGCACGTATCGATGGTGCCTCCTCACTCCAGGTTTCGCGCTACATCACTATACCTCTTCTTGGCAGCACCGTCCGTCTGAGCATTTTCCTCTCGATCCTGGGTTCATTGCAATACTTCGATCTGATCTGGGTCATGTCTCAAGGCGGCCCGGTGCATGGCAGCGAGACAATGGCTACCTACCTGTACCAATACGGCTTCCAGAGCCTCTCACTAGGCTACGGAAGCGCTATAGGTATGTTTATGTTCATAACCTGCCTGATATTCGCTCTGATATATCAGCGAATTATCATGCGTAGAGATATTGATGGCAGCCTGGCTGGCGCACAGGCATAAGAGAGGAGAAACCTATGCAATATGTCTACCAAAAAGAGCTGAGACCTGTGCAACGCGTGCGCCAAAAACGCCTCCCACGCCAATCAGCTCTGCTGATTCCTCGCTATCTCATTTGCTCAATCGTCGCGTTCTTCGTGCTGATCCCCATCGTGACGGCCATTATCGGCGGCTTTAAAACGAATGCTGAATTGACCAACACTCCTTTCTCACTTCCTACCGTCTGGCAGTGGGACAATTATGTCAATGTCCTGACACAGGGTGCCTTCTGGCAATCGCTCTTGAACAGCTTGATTACTATGCTGGCTACCGTCATCTTGCTCCTGCTCATCGCCTGCCCTCCCTCCTTTGTCTTTGCTCGCATGACATTTCGTGGTCGCGACGTGCTTTTCAACATTTTGTTGCTCGGCCTGCTGTTCCCGGCCACTATGGCTATTCTACCTCTGTATATTACCCTGCGTAATTTCCAATTGATCGACTCGTTATGGGGGGTAATTTTACCGCAGGTAGCATTTTCACTACCAGTGACCATTCTGATCCTGCGCAATTTCTTCCTGGCTATCCCACAGGAGTTGGAAGATGCAACCTACATCGATGGAGGCACACAGGTCGACTTTTTCTGGCGCATCCTGATTCCTCTGGCCCGACCCTCGCTGGCAGTGGTCGCTATGCTGACGATGGTCGGTAGTTGGAATAACTTTTTCCTGCCTCTCCTGGTGCTCAATAACTCACAATTATGGACTCTGCCTCTGGGCGTTATGCAGTTCCAGTCTCAATACAGTACCAACTGGGCCCTCGTCATGGCCTTTGTCACTCTCGCCATGATTCCTGCGATTATCTTCTATCTGTTCGCAGAACGCTATCTTGTTGCTGGATTAACTACAGGAGCAGTCAAAGGCTAGCGCCGCTCCATTCACATGAAGAAAGGATTATTGTGGCTGTTACCCTTACAAAGACTGGACTTTCTATTGCCGGAGAGGATGTCCCTGTCTACTCCGGCACAGTCCATTACTGGCGCTTAGAGCGCTCCCTCTGGCCTACTATTCTGGATCAGGTACAGGCTCTGGGTTTCTCAATGATTGAAACCTACATTCCCTGGAGCATTCATGAAACAAGCCCTGGCAGTTATGACTGGGGGCAGGAGGATGAGCGCAAAGACATCGAAGCCTTTATGCGACTGTGTGAGGAGCACGGATTATGGCTCATTGTCCGCCCCGGTCCACTGATTAACGCCGAACTCACGAACTTTGGCTTTCCCGAGTGGGTGCTGTACAACCCACTCGTGCAGGCGCGCACGGCTGTAGATAGCCCTCACCTGGATGCCGCCTGGGGACTGCATCCCCCTATTCCCTTTCCCGTGCCGTCCTATGCCAGCGAGACTTTCTATGCTGAAGTTGGTAAATGGTTCGACGCCGTCTGCCCGCTCATCTCACGCCACCTGGCACCACATGGCTGTGTCGTGAGTGTGCAGAGCGACAATGAAACCTGTTATCTGTTCCATGACCAGGCTTACGCGACGGACTATAGCGCGGACTCCCTCAAACTGTATCGCTGCTTCCTGCAAGAACGCTATGGAGAGTTAGAGGCACTCAACCGGGCATATAGCCACCAGTATGCTGATTTCGCGGCCATTGAGCCGCCGCGCGACTGCACTGTTCACAGCAGAGACGATCTTCCCTGGCACCTGGACTGGGTTGCTTATAAAGAATACCAGATCCGCTGGTGTGTGGCGCGTATCGCCCGCATGCTCCGGGAGCGCGGTATTGAGGACGTGCCTATCTTCCACGATGTGGCCTACCAGCACCGTACGCCGCTGGACCTCGCCCGTATGGAGGCTGATCCAGACATTGATTGGGTTGGTCTGAATTTGTACCGTAACAAGGAAAACTATCGCAGCGCCGTACAATCCATTCGTTTCCTGGCTGGCACCACACGCCTTCCTTTTGTCCCCGAATTTGGTTGTGGGATCTGGAGCCATCATCCTCGCACTTCAACGCCAGAAGAGGAAGAATTCATTACGTTGAGCGCGTTTATGCATGGCATGAAAGCAGTTACCTTCTATATGCTGGTGGAGCGTGAACGCTGGCAGGGCTGTCCTATCACCCGGCACGGGACACTGCGGCCTGCCTATGCACACCTGTATCAACAATTGTCAGCCTTTCTCAAACGCTACCAGTTCTGGCAATACTCACGTCATCCCCAGGCGCTGGTCATGCTCAACTATGATCTTGGTCGCTATGCCGCGCTGGCCTCGACGCTACACTACGCACACACCGATCTGTATGGCCTGCCCTCGGACCTCTTCAAGGTAGACCTGGACCTCAATTTCCGCTGGGATGTGCTTGCCGAGGCCAATGAGCATAACCTGCACAATTGGCTCGGTACTACAGTGCAGTCTCTACATCGCCACGGCACCGACTACAATCTCGCCGATAGCCACATCAGCGATGAGCGCTTGCGACAGTACCCGCTGGTCTTCCTGCCCAGCGTTGATTTCATGGATGCTGACGATCAGCAACACTTGCTCGCCTATGTGCAGAATGGCGGACACCTGCTGCTCGGACCCGGTATGCCCTACCTGGACCCTGCCCTGCAACCATGCAAGATTCTGGGAGGATATCTCACCGAGCCCGGTTTTGCCGAGGTGGGACGGGGAAAAATCACCTGGGTACAGCAGCACGAGGTGGAATCCCTGATCAAAAATATCGTGCCTGCCGCCGAGTATACTTGTGCACATCCTGCAATTGACATGACACTCCATTGCAGCAGTGAGCACACACTTCTCTTTATTGCCAATCCGCAAGCGCAGACCATCGAAACCAGCATCCATTTCAAGGGAGAGCGCATGTTTCAACGAGCCTGGGGAGGTGCTTCCACCTGCCGCGCACAGAATCGCTTGTCTATTACCCTGACGCCCTACAGCGTCCAGATCTGGGAGGTATGTCATGATTGACCCCAACTGGAGCGTTGTTGATCTGGACCCACGCACCTGGCGAGCACTCGGTCGCTTTTTCGATCCCGATCAGTATATCAGGGCTGCACAGCCAGGGGAACACGGCCTCTTCGTTCTTCACGACAATGGCAGGTTGCTACGTGTCGTGGATACAGAGCAAGGGGTGCGAACCGACCTGGGTATCACATCCGTTGAAGATCCCGAGATACTGGCCCGGCATCTTTATGAACAGGGCACCTGGCAACGTGTACATGTGATCAATAAGCGTCACCTGGCAGAAGTGGCTCATCTGGCGCAACAGATATCAGGTCACACTATCCACCTGGATGCCTACTATCGGCGCATCTACCATCTGCTCTGGCAGCAAAATGGTTCCTATGTCTCCCTGCCGCCTCATCCTGGTCATTGGCATGGATGGACCTACCAGGGCATCCTGGATTTCGTTCATCGGCTCCCCTCAGCTACCACACTGGCTGTAGGAGTCTTTGCAGATGCTATCCTGGAGATCGGGTTGATTCTCGAATGGCATGAGGGTAAGATTACAAAGGTCACAACGTTTGAAGCTCTGTCCGAGCCAGCCCGCATCACAGGTGTCTCGCGTGAGTCCTTCGAGCAACTCTGGCACCAACTCGAAGCACAGTTTGCACCACCATCTGGCGTCTTGCTCTGCACACGCGCGGTGTTCGATTGCTGGATCGAGACTCCAGAGGAGAAGTACAGGCTTTTGCAAGATGCCCAGGAACGAGGCCAGGCAATCTGGAGACTCGAACTATTAACTTCTGATACGGACAAAAGCTAACATTTTTTCTGTCACCCGATGAAGAGTAATCATGAGTCATCCTAAATTTTTTAAATGCCCGTTTCAAATGATCATCGTCCCGCCTACAACGGGCACTTACGGGAAAACCTTTTCTTTCAAAACCTGTCGACAGGTTTTGAAAGAAAAGGTTTTCCCGTAAGTGCCCGTTGTAGGCGGGAATTCAGTGCGACTGAATAGATGATCGAAGGGGTTGACCGTATCAAGGGAATGACCCATGAATTACAAGAAAGGAGAAATTTCTATGACCCGTTACCGTGTCGCTATCATAGGCACTGGAAATATTGCTAACGCGCATATACGGGCGCTTTATGAGATGAAACAGCGCGTAGAGGTGGTAGCAGCGGTAGATGTTCTCCGTGAAAGGGCCGAAGAATTCAGTACAAAACATGCTATCCCGCATTTCTATACCGATGCAACCGAAATGCTGGAAAAAGAACACCCTGATCTCGTTCATATCGCTACGCCCCCAAATACGCATTATGATCTGATCATACGGTCTTTGCAGTCGGGCGCCTGGGTACTATGCGAGAAACCCCTGTGTACTTCGCTTGCTGAGCTTGATCATATCTCGGCTGTCGAGCAACAAACGGGGAAGTATTGCAGCAGCGTGTTTCAATGGCGCTTCGGCTCAGGTGGCCAACACCTCAAACACCTGATTCAAACAGAAGGGTTAGGACGGCCTCTGGTAGGAATTTGCCAGACAACCTGGTTCCGCGACCAGGCATACTATGAGGTACCCTGGCGTGGCAAATGGGCCACCGAGGGCGGCGGACCAACAATGGGTCACGGCATTCATGCAATGGACCTTTTCTTGTGGCTGCTGGGAGATTGGGAAGAGGTCAGCGCCATGACGGGAACGCTTGACCGCGAGATAGAAGTCGAAGATGTCTCTCTCGCTATAGTGCGCTTCAAAAACCGTGCTCTGGGCAGTATTGTCAATAGTGTGCTATCTCCGCGTGAGGAAACCTACCTGCGCTTCGATTTTCAGCAAGCATCGGTAGAGCTAACGGCGCTGTATGGCTATACGAACAAGCATTGGCGCTTTTCACAGCCATCATCGATGCAGGATGCATCCGTATTGGCACGCTGGCAGGAACTTTCACAAGATCTCCCCGCCTCACATACAACGCAACTTGCCTATCTCTTGGACAGCCTGGACCACCAGACACGGCCTCTCTCTGGTACATTCGATGTTCGTCCCACCTTCGAATTTATTACCGGCATCTATAAGTCCGCTGCAACCGGTCAGATAGTACAGCAAGGCACAATCATTGCGGGAGATCCCTTCTATTATCATGTAGGCGGTCAAGCATCACAAGGATCACAAGATCGATGAGAACAATCCAGCATGTCGAGGTTTTTCCTATTCGTCTACCGATCACACAGACATTTCGTTTCTCATCAGGAACTGCTGGCAAGGCTGGTGATACGGCACCATTTGTGCTGGTCAAATTGACCGATAATGCAGGGGAAATAGGTTGGGGCGAGGGACGCCCTATGCCGCAGTGGTCATATGAGACCGCCGAATCAGTCACAACAACCATTCGCCATTACCTTGCTCCCGCCGTTCTCGGTCTTGAGATCACCGATCGTTGGGGATTACACAGGCGCATGCACAGCGTTATTGGTCGAGGTCCCAGCACAGGCTTCCCCATAGCCAAGGCCGCTGTAGACATGGCGCTGCACGACTTATGCGCCCGAAGTGCAGATCTACCACTGCGCAACTACCTGGGGGGCAGCGTTGATCGCAATACAGTCACGCTTAGCTATACACTGACTGCACATGAAGTAGAGGCCGTACGTAGAGAGATACTTGACGCCAGGGAAAGAGGCTTCCGCCATTTTAACTTTAAAGTTGCTGTGACTCCCGAGACTGATATTGCCCTTGCAAAAGCTATTCGACAGGCAGCTGGCCCGGACGCTTTCGTGTGGGCGGACGCAAACCAGGGCTTTCAGCCACACGAAGCACTGATGGTTGCCCGCAGTTTTGCCGATGTGGGCATCAATGTACTGGAACAGCCATTTCCCGCAGATCAGTTGCAACTCTTGCGGCGCTTGCGCAATCAATGTCCTGTCCCTCTGGCAGTCGATGAAGCCAGCGTTAGCCCTGCGGACTTTTTTCACTATGCAGCAGAAGGGCTGGTAGACTATCTTGTAGTCAAGGTCACACGCAGTGGTGGCCTCTGGCCGTCGCTACAACAGATAGCAATAGCGCTCTCCGCAGGCTTACCCATCCTTGTAAGTGGCCTCACCGATAGTTTCCTCACCAAACTCGCCGTTTGCCAGTTAGCAGTAGCATTCGGACATCATGGACCAGCGGCACTGAACGGTAGTCAGTTTCTCGATGAATCTGCGCTGTATCCAGGCAAACCAGAGATAGAATTTGATGGAGCTGTACATCTCGGTGAGCAGACCGGCATCGGTATACATCCTGACCAACAGGCAGTAGAACAGTTTCTAGCAAAGGATATGATGGCATGAAAACAACCTTGATCCATACACTTCATGATGCTATTGAATTGCGCTATCAGGACCTGACGCTATTCAAATATGTGTATGAATCCAAAACTCCGGCTGTTGAGTCGCCTAAACCCTATTTTCATCCGCTGAAGACGCTCGCTGGAAACGAGGTTAGCCTGTTTCGCCCCTACGATCATCTCTGGCATACCGGCCTGACAATGACGATGGCAAATCTTTCTGAGGAAAATTTCTGGGGCGGGCCAACCTATACGCGTGAAGCAGGGGGCTATGTTCAGCTTGATAATAATGGATGCATTCGGCATAGCACCTGGCAGGACATCTCTTGCGATGATGAGGTCCATTGTATCGAACGTCTGAAGTGGATCACGCAAACTGGAACGGAGTGGATTGCTGAAGAACGCCACATCGCCGTCCGTGAAATCAATCCAGAGGTTGGCTACTGGAGCCTGGATCTCTCATTTGGTCTGGCCAATGTTTCGCAACAATCCCTCGCTTTTGGCTCGCCCACTACAGAAGGCCGACCGATGGCGGGCTACGGCAGCCTGTTCTGGCGCGGACCACGCTCTTTCCTTCACGGTAGAATCCTCGGTGCCGATGGTTTAGCAGGCCCGGAGATGATGGGAAAGTCATCACCCTGGCTAGCATTTACCGGCTGGCACGATGGAAACCGCGATCAATCAACGCTCCTGTTCATCGATCAGCCCGGCAATCCACGTTATCCCAACAAGTGGTTTGTGCGCAATGATCCATATGCCTGCGTCAGCTGCTCATTCATGTTCGACGAGTGCTATACTCTACCACCTGATGAGGAGTTGAAGCTCACATATCATATTGTCATTGGCAACGGCGAGTGGTCACGCCAACAGATCGAGCAATATGTAGCAAAGATCTATCGAGTTTCTTGAACGGCAAGTAGCTCAACATCAGCAGGAGGCGCAGCGACTCTCTGCAGAACGACGAGTGTGACATCATCTTCCTGTTCCCAGCCTTCGCCAGTGAAGCATTTGAGTTCTTGCAACAGAAAGTTGATGAAATCAGCTCCTGACGTGTCAGAGGAAAAGATAGCCATCAATTGCTTGAGGCGAGGGAAGCCGAACATCTCACGAACAGGATTGTGGGCCTCGACCAGTCCATCGCTATAGAGAAGAATGTCTTCGTCAGCAGTGACAAGCGCTTCCTGCTCCTCGTATTGCATACCTGGCAACAGGCCCAATGGCATCCCTGTTGCGTATAACTCATTCACGTCTTTATTTGACCGGCGATATGGAAGATCGTGCCCGGCGTTCGCATAACGCAGTCTGCCACTGATGGGATCAAGGATCGCATAGAAGCAGGTGACAAACATACTGGGAAGCGTGTCGGCGCAGAGCAGTTCATTGACGCGGGCAAGGACTTCGCTGGGAGAAGCCGCCATCTGGGCAGCAGCACGCAAGAGGCTGCGCGTACTCGACATCAGCATGGCTGCCGGGATACCCTTGCCAGAGACATCGCCGACAACTATCCCCAGGCGACCGTCCTCGAAAGGGACAAAGTCGTAGAAGTCGCCTCCTACCTCGCGAGCTGGTTTGTAGTAGGCGGCAATCTGCCAGCCAGTGGGGTCTGGCAAGGTTGTAGGTAATAACGATTCTTGAATAGTGCGAGCGGTGCGCAACTCCTGCTCGATGCGCTCGCGCTCGCGCACCTGCGCCTGCTCCTCGCGTACCATCTGTGCAACCTGTAATGCTGGCGCAACCTGCGGAATGAGAGAAGCGAGCAGATTCCGTTCTCTGGGCGCATATGAGCTTAATATATAGCTTGGCAGGCCCCCTCCGCCACTCAGATGCGGACCCAACAGGAGCAGTCCCACTAATTCCCCTTGGCTGGTTAAAGGCAGCAAAAGCTCTGCTCCCCGATCTTTCATCTCCAACAGGATTGGGGAATCCAGGTGTAAACGGTCAATCTCTACTATACCTGAATGTCTGAGTGTATACGCAAGCAACGGATCATCGTTGGTCGCCACTATCTCCTCAAGCGTTTCGGATGGCTCTCGCCGCTGCTCTTTTGTACGTATCCAGAGCGAAATCGAATGGGGATGCAGAGTACGCTGGATGACAGTGAGGAAGCGATCACATAATTGATCAAGGTCGATCTCTTGTCGCAGGGTAGCCGCGAAGTCCTCGACGAGTTTGGCCTCCTCCTTATTGCGAACATTGAAGCGACGCTCAATGAATCTTTGCAAATACAGACGGAGAGGGTCAAACATGACAGCCCAAGCAAGTGAGCTACAGATAGGGAAGAGAAGTGTAAAGTCGGGCGTCTGCATTGCAGGCCGGAATATAAGCAGGTTTGCAATCACAATAATTGTATAATAGATTAAATAAAGGCAGAAGGTGAGCATGAGGTAGAGAAACGTCCCCTTGAAGAACACGCTGAGATCGTAGCCCTGGAACTGTGCAGAAAGGAAGCTTACAAGCACAGGAAGCAGAATGAAGACAATAGAGGAAATGCTGAATATGGTCAGTGACGCACCATAGCGGACCACGACAAAGCCAAAGACCAAGCCAGCAATGTGCATGGCAATAATGACGCGGGCAACAAAATACCATTGATAAGTGATACGCACGCGCGGCTTCTTAGGCACTGCAGTCGTCTGCTCACTTCTTGATGAGATCTGAAAAACGGGCATAGCTCTCCTCCATATGTGTTCTGTGTACTTCTCCATCCAGGAAGGCTTCATGCATCAACCTGATGAGAGTATAAAATAGCAACCGTTGCCAAAGCGTTGCTTTGAAGCGTCTACCGCTGCTGCTCCTCTCAAGGTCGCCACCGATGGTCTGCCATTGCTTCTGGCACGTCCATCGGACCTTGAACTTGCAAGATTTTTACTTATACGGGACCAACCTGTATACGCACAATGGAATAAACACATACAGTCTTGATGCGTATGAGCCACTTTTTAATGCGAGAGGAAGGTGGACGCCAACTATCTCCAAAGATGAGGTAAAAGGAGCCACCTCAGACTGGGTGTTTCATTTTACTGTGTAATGGATTGGAGAGCACTTCATAGAAGTTGGCTCAATCGCTCCTTGCGAACGATTGCGGCCAACTTCTGGCTCTTGACCACTTTCTATAATGGTGATCTATTGTGTCAGAGGTCTTCTCACTCTTACTGATGTACTTTCCCTTGATTTACAACGAAGCGTTGCGTACGCGTCGGTTAAACGTAACTGCAATAGCCAGTATCCCCTGTGGAAGAAACAGGAGCAGCACGGCGTTGATCGGTCCGACCCACTGCAAGAGCAGGCCAGTAATCCACATACCCAGTGGCTGCCCGCCGAACGCGATCAGGCGAAAGACGCTGTTGACACGCCCCTGTAGATGGTCAGGAGTGACCTTGAGACGATAGCTATACTGCACCACCATGTACATAGGCACGACAACAAAACCAATGACATTGCCAATGCCAAGCACCCAGGCATTGGGCGCGAACGCGTAGAGCAGCCAGCCTAGCGCCCACAGCCAGGTGGTACCAACCAGTACTTTGTAGAAACCGAAGCGCCTGTAGAGTGGTGTGATCACTACGGCTCCCAGAATACTTCCCAGTCCACCAGCCCCAAAGATCAGACCCAGCGTGACATCACTGACGTGCAGGCGCTGCCCAAGTACAATAATGAGCAGCACATAACCGTAGCAGGGCGTGATCAGACCGAAGGTGTGCAGCGCTAGGAAACGCAGCAGCGGGCTATGCCACAGCCAGACCATTCCCTCTTTGATCTCTTTCCACAAACTAGATATCCCTGCGCCATCGGCGACACGCTCCTCTTGAAAGCGCGTTTTGATGAAAAGCAGTGAGACAACCGAGCAGGCATAGGAGATGGCGTCGGTCAGAAATGGTATCATGCCTCCCAGCCCGTACAGGATCGGACCGAGTGTTGGACCAATCGTACCGGCAAGCGATTCGATGGTCTGCTCCTGCGCGGTGGCATCTGGGATCTGCTCCTGCTCTACGATACGTGGGATACTGGCCGCCATCGCCAGGCTAAAGAAGACCGCAAGTGTCCCTTCCAGTAACGCAACAACGTAGAGTTGCAGGGAGCTCAGGTGCCCTAGCCACAGAGCGAAGGGAATACTGCCCAGTGCCAGCGCTCGTCCCGTGTCGCAGACGATCATCAGGCGTTTGCGATCCCAGCGATCTACCAGTGCCCCAGCAGGCAGCATCAGCAACACCGTGGGCAGGTTGCGCACGGCTGACATCAAGCCCGCCTGAGCCGGCGAGTGCGTCAGAGCCAGAAACAGCAGGGGAAAGGCCACCAGCGAGACCTGCGAACCAATCGCGGAGATACCATTGCCACTTGTGAGTATCAGGTAATCGCGGTTACGCCACAGCGGTTTGATCTTGTCTTTTTGTCCGAGAGGATCGGCGATAGTTGACATACATTTGCTCCTGTTGACTATCTCATAGCTATGTGATCAATGATGAACTCGGGTCAACTCTCGCTCAGGGCTGTTGAGGAAGGGAGGATCTTCAACGGAGGCAGCAGCGTTTGCGCCCTGGGCCATGAAGAGAGAGCCCAGGCGACATACGCCAGAGAATATGCACAGTGGAATAGAAACGAAACGACGCATCACTGCATCGCCAGCAACCTGCTCATAAAGAGCCGGAACACATAAGTAGGTTATTTGCCAATTCCTGCCGCATAAGCCCGGCGTAATCGCCTATGCGGCAGCAAACTCATCTGGACGAATTGCACTTCCATGAAATTTTGCCTATCTATCATCAAGCTATATCTACTCAAGTAGCGTAGCACGCCAGAGAGGAAGCTGTCAATATGTATCATGTTGCCCTTCAAAATTGTTCAGTTCTCGCTGGTATGCGCATGCCAATGAGAACTGAACAACCTTGAGCATACTTTTTTCCTGGTTTCTCTCACTGAACCTACAAATTGTTCAGTCTCGCCGTTCATTAAAATCGGTAGATAATTGCTCAGGTCCTTTCGCCCTCCAGGGGCGGCGCTACGCGGTTCGCGCTAGCACGGATCACGAGCGCGATTGATAAGCCCAAGCCCCTGGAGGGCGAAAGGACCATTAACACCAGTAGTCATCAAATTACTATTTTTGTGGGAGAGCGTAATAAGTGTATAGTTTCAACTCCAAGCGGATCATGAATAAGAAGCGGGCGACAACGACATCGGGAGCCTTCCCTTCCTTTTTCAGTATACTCGCGAATCCAAATACCTTTAGATCGGTTGACTTTGCATTAGTCAGGCATCTCAAAATCCTTATTTTCGGCAGCTTCCTTTTCCTTCTCGTCTTCACGACCCTGTTTCGTGCCTTAATTGACGTTCATGCTAATCAACCCACCGCAATCCCGAACACTATTTTCCTTGATACCACTCCCGCAACGTTCAACATCACTACCAGCGGGTCCGCAGGTAATATCTCTTACACTGTGACCGACCTTTCTCGTACTATTATCACCAGCGGCAGCCATCAGGTAACGAGCAAACAAACAACACTGATGCTGCCAACCGAACCAGATGGCTATTATACACTCAACATCGTCGATCATACCGTTCCATCCTCCCCAAGTCAAAGCATCCCATTTGCCATTATCTCCCCTCCCCCAGGAGAGGCTTCACCATTTGGGGTGAGCATCCACTTCGGAGGGAGCGAGGAACCTGGTATTGCGCCGCTCATCACGTTGCTGGGAACGTCTGCGGTCAGGAGCGATGCAGCGTGGTCACAAATTGAACAAGCTCCAGGCCACTATACCTTCAACAGCTACGATCCATCACTTCAAATACTTGAACAACAAAACCTTAATCCCTTACTCATCCTCGATTATACGAACCGTTTCTATGACAATGGGCAAACGCCTTATGATGACGCAGGACTGCGAGCGTTCGCCAATTATGCGAAAGCTGTTGTCACGCACTACGGCTCGCAACTCAAAGCTGTCGAGATCTATAACGAGTATAACGGGAAGTTCTCAACAGGGCCGTGTGCCCGTAAGCCTGCATGCTATGCCCGTATGCTTCAGTACAGCTACCAGGCTATTAAATCCGTTCGTCCTGACATAACCGTCGTAGGTGGCGCGCTATTTTCGGTTGATCTACTCTGGTTTACCCAGTTGTTCCAGAATGGCGGCCTGCGCTATATGGATGTGGTTTCCGATCATCCTTACCCTCTCGTGACATTCCTCTCACCTGAGCGTGCGATGATGGCGCAACAGATGAATTTGCTTCAATCGCTCATCAAACACTACAATAACGGCGTAGCAAAACCCATCTGGATTACAGAGCTTGGCTGGCCCACCGCATTGCTCAACGTGGATGAACGAACGCAGTCACAATATCTCGTCCGAGGTGCTGTGCTTAGTCTGGCGGCTGGAGTGCAGAAGTTCTTCTGGTACGACTTTCTGAACGATGGGACCTCCCCCTACGCGACTGAACAGAACTATGGTCTGCTCAGAAGGCCCGACGTGGCCGGGCGCTATACTCCCAAACCCTCTTATGTTGCTTATGCCACCCTCATCAGGCAGCTTGCACATCAATCATTCATCAGTGGGGGAACCATCGGTGACGATGTCTATGATGAGCGTTTTAGCAACGTTCATGTGCTCTGGTCAACAGATGACAATCACAGAGTTATTGTCACCACCAGCAAACCGCTGGTGGTGACTACAATGACAGGGAAGGTACAAACCTATACTCCATTAGCTGGTCAGGTAATCCTATCTCTATCAGAAGATCCAATCTACATAGCAGCACCTGGGACCTCTCGCATTGCAGAGGTCCCTTAGCCACCTCTGAACAGCCTCATTGGAACTGAACTGGTCAAATAATCGTGTCCTATAAAAGAGAATATGATTGACGCACTATCTTTATCTCGATAAATATATTCATGTGGCGTCACAATTAGCGAGCATATCTTTGTCAAGGAGGGACACATTATGTATTGTTCAGCATGTGGAGAGCGCGTAAAGGACGGCACGCACTTTTGCCCAAATTGTGGTGCCCCCCTACAAGCGCCTGGAGCTATTACCTACGAGCATCAAGCTCCTATACAACGTAGTCGCGGAGCAGAGCAGGACCCATATAAAGAGCAGATTGCCCAACTCAAATTGGAAATTAAACAGCTCAAACTTTATCTAAAGCAAGTGAATGCCGGCATGTCTAATACACGCTCACAATATTACGAAACTGCCGCATTTGTGCCACATGGTTTGCTGAGACGTGGCTATAAATGGCTAGAAGATTTTCGTCTGTGGAAACCCCAGCAGCAGAAGCAACAGTTACAACAACAAATCATGCAGCTTGAGCAAGAACTCCTCGGCCTCCAACAAGCTCAAGCCCAATGGAAAGCTCAGCGGCGTTAATTCGCGCACGCAAGCCTTTATAGTAGCTCAGCAACACTCGCTCTGGCAGGCACACGCTATATCGATGAGTTACACCCTGAACTATCAGAAATTGCATCCAACTGTGCAGCGACCAGAGCCATGGCGTGTTCTCCAGCCAAGGACTGCAATTCTTGATGCAGGTCCCCTATCCGCTCCATACGAGCTGTAATAAAATTGTGCTGTGCGGTTCCCTGGACAGGGCCTGTCATCGCCAATTTGGCTGCTTCGTACTCTGCAGTTATTCGTCCTAGTAGACGTGCTACTTCACTTCCTTGTTCATCTGTTCGCAGCATGATTCCTGTCCTCCTGTGCGTTTCCAAACTACATTTCCTATCGGGATGCCCATCAACGGATCACGAGCATGGGATCACTACAAAACATAAACTGCTCCTCTCCATGACCCAATGGTTTCCCTTCTCCCGGCCAACAGAGGCGAAGCATGCTAGAGGTTCCTCATCCACACGAGAAATCCCATAACCCCCCTCTCAAAAAATCTTCTTTAAATTCAACTATAGCGATGTTTCTTGACGAAGTCACTAGCCATCAGATAGCAATATTACTTCGCCTTACTTCGCTTCCTGGGGATATGTGAGGAGAGAGTATCATGAAACTGGCACTCACAGCCGAAAATCTGCTATCATAACGAGGGGAAGTCGAAAGGAATCTGGAGTTGTTCACCATCTCCCCCTTCATCAACCAGGACCCACATGGAGCTGATCCAACAGAGACGTGTCGCGTGGGAGTTGCTCAGGGATGTTCTGCTCCATCAGAGACCATGTCACATTGCATGCGCTTGCGTTGTCCACGCTCCATTGTGAGAGACAGAAAGGAGCGCCTTCGTGAAGCCATTCCCCTCTGGCGAGCCAGACTATGCCTTTGGGCAGGTCATCCTGACTCTGCGCACGGCAACCGGACTGACGCAAGCCGGGCTGGCAAAACAACTTGGAGTCTCTCGACGAGCGGTTGGAGCGTGGGAGGTAGGCAGCAGTTATCCCAAAGCTGAGCACCTCAAAGAACTCATTGTCCTTGGGATGCAACACCATGCCTTTCCCGTCGGGCGCGAGGAAGAGGAGATCCGTGCACTTTGGCAAGCGTCACACCAGAAAATGTGCCTCGATGAGCACTGGCTTACCATGTTGCTCGGTCAATGGTATCCCTTGTCCCCTCTTGCTCAATCAGAAGGGTTAGAAGAAGTTTACCCAGGCGCACCAACGAGCATGCACCCTGCCTCTGGACCACTTCTCGATTGGGAGGATGCGCTCGCGGTGCCCATGTTCTACGGGCGGGAACAGGAAATGGCCCAGGTGAGCCAATGGGTGCTTGAGGAACACTGCCGGGTGGTGAGCCTGCTGGGCATGGGGGGGATCGGCAAGTCCGCCCTGGCCGTCGAGCTGATGCACCACCTGGCCCACCACTTCGATGCCGTCATCTTTCGTTCGTTGCGCGATGCCCCTTGCTGCGAAGCGTTGCTCGACGACTGCCTCCAGGTGCTGGCTCCTCAGTCTCTCAGAATCGAGCCGGGTAGCCTCCAACAGCGGATCCGCCTGCTGCTGGAACAGCTGCGCACCTCGCGGATACTGCTAGTGCTGGATAATCTGGAAAGCCTGCTCAAGGAAGGGGATGTCCAGGGACAGCTGCGTCCCGGCTTTGAGGGCTATGAGTCGTTGTTACGCCACCTTGGGCAAAGCGCTCACCACAGTTGTGTCCTGCTGACTTCTCGGGAGAAACCTGCCCAACTGCGTCCGCTGGAAGGCAAACATGCTCCCGTGCGCTCCTTGCGCCTCTCTGGACTCGATGCTACCGCATGTGAACACTTGTTGGCCGACAATGAAGTGGTTGGCAGTCTACAACAGCAGATCCGCCTCGTCGAGGCCTATGCAGGCAACCCACTGGCCCTCAAGATCGTGATCGAGACCATCACAGACCTCTTCGGCGGCGACATTGGCCAGTTCCTCACCGGGGAAAGCATCATCTTTGGGTCGATTGCTGACCTGCTCAAAGAACAATTTGCCCGGCTCTCCTCTCTAGAGCAGACCGTGCTGTACTGGCTCGCCATTGTCCGTGAGCCCATCACCCTCGATCAATTGCTGGCCGTGCTTGTTGTTCCAGTGCCCCACATGCAGATCTTAGAGGCGCTCGATGGGTTACGCCGACGCTCCTTGATCGAGCGAGGACAGCACCAGGGGAGCTTCACCTTGCAATCGGTGGTGCTGGAATATGTCAGCACCGTCCTGATCGAAGAGAGCAGCCGCGAGATCGAGCACCACCAGCTCAAGCTCCTCATTGAGCATGGCCTCGAACAGGCCAGCGCCTGCGACTACGTGCGGCAGACCCAGCAGCGCTTGCTGCTCGCCTCCATCCTTACCATCTTGCAGAGCCTCTACCAGGGCAGAGGCGAAGTCGAAGCACACCTGCTCTCCCTGCTCGACCAGTTGCGCGAGCGGGCCGACACAGCACAGGGCTATGGACCAGCCAATCTGGTCGCCTTGCTGCGGCTCCAGCAGGGGCACCTGCACAGTGTTGACCTCTCGCACCTGGTGATTCGAGGGGCCTATCTGCAGGGCACCCAGATGCAAGATGCGAAGCTTTGCGGAGCGCTGATTCGCGAGACGGTCTTTACCGAAGCTCTCGATGCCATCTGGTCGATAGCTATCAGTAGCTCTGGGAAGTTTTGGGCCGCAGGTACCTGGCGAGGAGAAGTGCGCATCTGGAGTAAGGGAGGCCAGCGCTTGCACCTGGCCTGGCAGGCGCACACCGATAATGCGTTTACGCTGGCCTTCAGTCCCGATGAACGTCTGCTCGCCACCGGTGGTTGGGATGGGGCAGTCAAGCTGTGGGAAGTGCACACTGGAGCCTTGCTCTGGACGGGTTGGCATACTGACCACATCCTCAGTGTGGCCTTCGCCCCTGATGGTTACACGCTTGCTAGCGGAGGCAACGATGCAAAGATCCGGTTCTGGGACATACTCACCGGTCAACACGTGCAGACGCTGGCAAGTCAGGATGGCGCGGTGTACTCAATGACCTGGAGTTCCGATGGGAGTTTGCTCGCCGGTGGCTGTTTAGATGGCAGTATTCGGATGTGGCGTATGCAAGGAAGTCAGCCATCCTCTTGTGCTCAGACACTAGTGGGCCATACCAACTGGGTACACAGTCTGGCTTTCGCTCCCGAGGGCACTCGACTGGCTAGCGCCAGTTGGGATAGCACGGTCAAATTGTGGGACGCAACGAGTGGACAGGTGTGTCAGACGCTGACGGGGCACACTCAACGGGTCTACTCGGTGGCCTGGAGTCCCGATGGACGCATAGTAGCCAGTGCGGGCCAGGACAAAACGGTTTGGCTGTGGGATGTCACACAGAACCGATATAAAGCGGCATTGCATGGCCATACAGCCATCGTGCACGACCTTGCTTTTACCCCTGATAGTAGCAACCTGGTCAGCGGCAGCGAAGATGGTACGCTACGTGTATGGAATGTGACTGGTGGGCAGCTCATACGCACCATCGAGGGGTACGCGGTCTGCAGCTATGACCTGGCCTGGAGTCCCGATGGACAATGGCTCGCCAGTGCAGACTCAGATTCGCTCGTAACCCTCTGGGAAGTGACAGACGAGAACTCCTACAGAGGGCTGCGAGGACATAACTGGCTTGTACTCGCAGTGGCCTGGAGTCCCGATGGGCAATGGCTCGCCAGCGGTGGTTGGGACAATGCCATTCGGTTGTGGAAGCCAACCACCGGAGCGTGTCTCCAGGTGTTGCGAGATCCTGATACTCCTGACACCTTGTTCCACTGTGTCGCCTGGAGTCCTGATGAGCGTTTGCTGGCCAGTGGGACCTATATGCAGGGCATGCAGATGTGGGAGATGGGAACGCGCACTCGTTGCTGGATCGAGAAGACGCATCAGACGACGTTGCGTTGTATCGCCTGGAACCCAGAAGGTACACGGATAGCAAGTGGGGGTGATGATGGGTATGTCTATATGTGGAACGCAGTGGATGGTGCGCTGCAGCTAGTGCTGCCAGGGCATCATGGCATAGTGGCAAGTGTGGCTTGGGGCCCCGATGGGACGTTGCTGGCCAGTGCTGGCGGAGGCAGAGACAGCGGGGAAGTCTTTGTGTGGAATATGCAGAGCGGAGAGCGCGTGCGAGACTTGGTAGGGCATCTGGGCGTGGTCTGGGCTGTGACCTGGGATCTGAGGAACGATCAACTGATCAGTGGAGACAGCGATGGGATCTTGCGCTGGTGGCATGCCCAGAGCGGTCAGTGCGTGCATGTACAAGCCGCGCACCAGGGAGCAATTCGTTCACTCAAGATCAGTCCAGAAGGCCACAAACTCGCTAGTTGCGGTACTGATGGAACCATCAAGCTCTGGGATCTCCACAGTGCCAAGCTTCTGCGAACACTGCGACGTGATCGACCCTACGAGCGACTTACTATCACAGGGGTCCGAGGCTTGACCGAGGCGCAGAAGGCAACCTTGCGCGCGTTAGGGGCGATTGAGGATGCTCCCGTAAACGTCTGCACCCAGCGAACTTCCTAGGTCTGGTCGCCTCGGCTTCATCATTGACTGCGCCTGTTTTCTTTGATATAGTGAACAAACTAGATGTTTCTAGCTGATATGGGGATGTGGTGCAGCGTCAGCATATACTGCCCATCCAGCAACAGACGCCAGGTTCGACTCCTGGCCGTTCCCATATCAGATGGGAAACGTGTGGTGTGGCATCAGCAGGGAACTTTTCCTTGCCAGGGGGATGAAGGACCTGGTGACACGTCCCATCTCCTTCACTCTTCTCCCCATGTTCGTGCGGAGAAAGATGTTTTGTGTGCGTTTTTCCCCTTTCTCAACAATTTCTTAGGGAGTGTCCCGACGTGTATGACGAAGAACGAGATTCCACCCCATCCCTTCGCAACAGAAGCTACCGATATCACCACAACACCAGAGCGGCTAGCGCAATTGGCACGTGAGAAACCATTGCTACCACTGATCGCGGCCAATCCTGCGACGCCTGCCACTCTCTTAGAGGCGTTGAGCAAGGCAAAATATGCCATCATTCGCCGAGCTGTTGCGAGCAATCCAAATACCCCTGTTCCCATCTTACTGTCTCTCGCTGAGGAATTTCCGCGTGAATTTCTCGCTCATCCTGTCATTCCTCTCTTGAATCTGTCACAACCAGATTTTATAAAATCCGCCAGTTATGGGGCATGGCTTGCACTCCTGAGCTGCGAGCATCTCCCTCTGCTCTGGCTCCAATGGCTTCAGCAGGGTTCTGTTAAGCATCCTTCTAATAAGAAGTTCATCATGTCGGTGCTTCAGGCGCATGTTGCCGTGGCGGGTGAAATGACCGAGTCATGGGAAACGCACACAAAAGCTGCACTTGAACAGTACAAACAGCCTTCTCTACACTCGTTCTATGTCTCTCATCAGACCTTAATGAGCTTTTTGTTGGCGTTACCGCATCTGGCCCTCAAGGCGTTTGATCTGCTCAATGCCATGACGAAAGGTGTGAGCTGGTACAACGATCAGAAAAAGCTCATACTTACCAGTTGCCCTGAGATGATGACAGCCGAAGCATTGACCAGACTCTCAAAAGAGAATATAGTCAGCATTCAACGTGCGGTCGCCTGCCATCCGCGCACACCCGATGAGGTCCTCGCCCAGCTCGCTACTGCTGCTCCAGTCGTGCGGCGGGCTGTGGCGAACAATCCACATGCTCCACACGCACTTTTGCAGACACTTGCGCATGACGAGCATGCCGATGTACGACGCGCGGTAGCGCCTTCTCATCGTACACCTCTGTTCATCCTGGAAATACTGGCGCTCGATCCCGAGCCCATGGTACGGGAAGCAGTAGCCGTGCATCAGAGGCTCAATGAGACGGTCAGTTGGTGTCTCGCCTGTGACGCGACACCTTCGGTACGAGCGGCACTGGCTCGCAATGTCCATGCACCACACGCAGTGCTGACACTGTTGACCGACGATCTGGAACAAGAGGTGCGAGTCGCTGTTGCGCGCAATCCACGCCTTCCTCCAATATCATTTCCTGTATTGGCTAAAGATACCGCTAGTGAAGTACGTGCCAGCCTCGCTGGCAATCCCCAATTACCACAGGATCTGCTGGAACAACTCGCCCAGGATCCATTTCCTCCCGTGCGCAAGCATCTTGCGGCGAATCCACGCGCACCACTCCCACTCTTGCACCTGTTGATGCAGGAAGGCGACATGGAGATCTGGGAGAGGATTGCCCGCAATCCTCATGCTACACCGCAGCTTCTTCGCCATCTGGCGCTCCAGGGGAGTGCGAGGGTGCGTAAGGCGGTTGCTGCACACAAACGTACGCCTGGAGAAACACTGATGTGGTTAGCAGACCTGGATGAAGACTACGATAGCAGGCGGAAATTGGCATCCAATCCGCATACACTGCTCTCTGTCCTTGCAGAAGAACTGATTATCGATCGTCGTCTGAGGTATCATAACTGTGTGGAACTGAGTCTGAGGATTGCACATAACCCTGCAATGAAACACGATTACGGCCCCATTTTTTTAGCGAGCCTGGCAGAAAACCTGAAGGCAGATAACGTAGCGAGACCGTCGTGGTTCCGCCCGATGCTGGTCACAGATCCAGGCCTCCCTCCACTGTTGCTGGATGTTTTCGTGAACTCTCCCCTGTGGGAAGAACGCTATCTTGCAGCGCAACATCCCGCCATCTCATGTGCGCAGCTCCGACAACTGACTCATGATGGCAATCGCTATGTGCGTGCCACCGCACAGGCTGCCCTGGCACGGCATACTACGTAGAGGAAGCTTACAGAACATCCGAAAAACTAGCTTCCTGTCTCTCTAAACAGCTTTGGATGGATTTCTTGTGAACAAGAATGCAAAGAGGCATTCGCCTGAAGAAGCCAGAGAAACCAAAGGAGAAGAAGAGGAGGAGAAACAGGCGCGCTGCCATAGCAATACCATTTCCAGATGGCTTCACCTGTTCAAACAGAGCTACAGCTCTGTTTGAACAGGTGAAAATTAGCACCTCTTTTTTCGCTTTTTCTCTGAAGAAAGGAGCTAGTGCTACCAATTCCATGTGAGTCTGGCCATTTCACTGGCACAAGCGTCACTTGGTTTGATTATGCTGTTGCACTGTAATGATGACATCTCCCTTTTTGTGCCCCTGGTCCACATACCGGTGAGCCTCGACGATCTGCTCCAAGGGATAGCATCGATCAATGACCGGTTTGATCTTCCCTGCTTCAACGAGGTCTTTCAAGAAGATGAGATCCTCCGTCTTTGGGGTTGCTTCCCCTCCTATGAGGGTCCTGCTGCTTGTCATCTCCGCAAGACGCATGCGCAGACCCAGTGCCGGAGCAGCAAGCGGTTGCAAATAGACGCCTTCTTTCTTGAGCACTTTCAGACAGTCTGGAAATGACGTCTTGCCGACCGCGTCAAACAGCACATCATAGGTCTCACCGCTTCTAGTGAAATCCTCTCTGGTGTAATCGATGACCTGATCGGCTCCCAACGATTTCACCAGGGCGACATTGGTCGTACTGCACACTCCGGTAACGTGTGCCCCAAAGTGCTTGGCCAGCTGGATGGCCCACGTCCCGACACTGCCAGAAGCGCCATAAATCAGCACATGTTGTCCGGCTTCGATCTTGCCTTGTTTCAAGAAATGCAAGGCTGTGATGCCTCCATAAGGAATGGCGGCGGCCTCCTCATAGGTGAGCGTCGATGGTTTGCATGCGATCGCGCTGTTTTCTGGCAGACAGGTGTACTCGGCATACGTCCTGAATCTGGTAATATCATAGGCAAACACCTGATCCCCACGTTGAAAGCGTGTGACCGCATTCCCGACCGCTTCCACTTCTCC